>Ga0213872_10000565_pt1 | contig 28626 bp, 24 predicted proteins | sample VelepicomBERX_R2_FD_160071 | JGI IMG/M metagenome (GOLD analysis project Ga0213872, IMG submission 160071) | Rhizosphere microbial communities from Vellozia epidendroides in rupestrian grasslands, the National Park of Serra do Cipo, Brazil - RX_R2 | ecosystem: Host-associated > Plants > Roots >...
CTTCGATATCGGCTACGTGATCCCGCAGGAAGGCGTGATCGCCTGGATGGACTGCTGGGCGGTGTTGCGTGGGGCGAGCGATATGGAGGCGGCGACCGCTTGGGTCAACTACATGGCGAGTGCCGAGGTCGGACGTATCCTGACGCAACGACAGGGACTGCCGAATACCCAGCAGCCGGTATCGACGCTGAGCGATAAGGATAAGATCTACTGGCTGCAGCCGGTAGAGAGTGATGCGCTGCGCAACCAGTACTGGTCACGCATTCTTTCTGGCGCGCGGCACGGGGACTACTGATTGTGCACGTAACGATCAGCCCGTGTAGTGCGCCTCGGCGCGACCTTTCTCGCCTTTCAGGTCTAACCAGTCTGCGCTGATCAGTGCGCCAACCGGCACCCCTTTGCTCTTGAAGACCAGTTCCGGGTTGGCCGACATATCGCCCCCTAGAAAGGCGTCGGCGATAAGCCGGTTGTCGATCTTCACGGCCACCTGCTGCATGAAATTGGCTTCGATGGCCTTGCCGCTCTTTTTGTCGAGCCGCTGACCATCCTCGCTCACGTGTTGCACGCTGATACGGATCTCGACGCTGTCCTTCAGGCGGCGAGTGGTGATGGTGACGCTCATGCGGGCCTCCCTTTCGCCGGCTTTTGGGGCTTGGTGCCCGCGGCTGGCGCGTCACAAGGCTCCATGGCGAGTTTGATTTCCTTGGTGACCGTGTAGAGCTTGCCGCCGGCCTTGACCACCGCCCGCACCGTGCTGGTGCTGGGCAGCTTGATGGTGACGCTGACATCGGGTTCGGCTTCTGCGGTCAGAACAAACTGTGCGACGACAGGTCTCAATGCCTTGTCGACCAGAATGGTGATCTGCTCGGTCGCGGGGATCGCGCTGTAGACGCGCACTGTTACCCGGTCATCGCGGTCGACGATTTCAGGGGCGTCGAGCAATACATGCTTGCCGGCTTGTGCGGCTTGCGCGCCCAGCAGCGCGAGTGCGCCATCGCTGGTTGGCATGTCGAACAGCGACTTCGGCCAATCAGCGGCCCAGGCCGCAACGGGCTTGAGGGCGCTGGCTAACCAAAATAAGGGGCTTGCTGCCGCAAGGCCGAGTAGGCGGCGGCGTTGGAAAGAAGTACGCATAAATTCGATTCTACCGGAGCATCCAGCCGATTAGGATTCCTATTTGCTACAATCGCGGTCTACTTTTATCGCTACATCCATGACTCAACTGTCCGGAATTCCTCTCGCTACGCCGCTTGGCCAACTCTTGGTCGAGCGTGAGCTTATCTCCGCCGCCGACCTGGATCGTGCCCTGGTGCTGCAAAAGCAGATCAAGGCGCGGCTTGGCTCGGTGCTGGTGCGCATCGGCGCGATTTCGGAAGACATGCTGTTGCCGGTGCTGTCGGAGCAGTTGGGGTTGACCGTAGTGGGCGAAGAGGCCCTGCCTACGCGAGCCGAGGATTACCGCCGCGCGATGGCTCTGACCGGTTTGAGCCCGGCTTGGTTCGCCGAACAAGGCGCGATCCTGTGGGAAGGCGCCGATGGCGTCCTCCATTGCGCCAGCCGCAACCCGATCGATGCCTTTCTGCAGGAATCTGTCACTGCCGGCCTTGTGGGGCACGAGTTGGCTTGGCACTTTGTGCGCAGCCGTGATGCAGAACGCTCCGCCAAGCTGTTTACCTCGTCCGACGAGCCACAATACTCTGACGACGAAGCCCATCTGCGCGAGCTGGCCGAGGAAGCGCCCGTTATTGAGCTGGTGAACAATCTGTTCGCCGGCGCGACCGACGAGTCTGCATCCGATATCCATGTGGAGCCCGAGGAGCACGCCTTTGTCGTGCGTTACCGGATCGACGGCGTCTTGCAGACACGCGGCAATTTTCCGCGTGAGCGATTCGATGCGGTCGCGTCGCGGATCAAGCTGATCTCCGGGCTCGATATCGCCGAGCGGCGACTGCCGCAGGATGGCCGGATTACGGTGCGTGCAGCGGGTATCGAGATGGATATCCGGGTCTCGGTGATTCCCGGCGTGCATGGCGAATCCATTGTGATGCGGTTGTTGCCCAAGCAACGCAAGGATTTCCGCCTTGATAAGCTCGGCATGGAGCCCGATCATCTTGCGGCGTTTGAGCGCTGGGCCAAGGAGCCGCACGGCATCGTGCTGGTGACCGGCCCAACGGGCTCGGGTAAGTCGACCAGCCTCTACGCAGCGCTTGCGATGGCGAATGACCGCCAACACAAGATCATCACGGTGGAAGACCCGGTCGAATACCAGATGTCGGGCATTACGCAGATCCAAACGCATGCGGAGATCGGCTATACCTTCTCACGCGCGTTGCGGGCCATTCTGCGTCACGATCCCGACATCATCATGATCGGTGAAATCCGTGACCTGGAAACCGCCGAAATCGCGGTGCAGTCTGCGTTGACCGGCCATATGGTGTTTTCGACCATTCACACCAACGATTCGATTTCAACCTTTACCCGTCTGACCGATATGGGCGTAGAGCCCTTTCTGGTCGCGTCGTCGGTACGCGCGGTCGAGGCCCAGCGCTTGGTGCGCCGGCTGTGCACGCATTGCGCCAAGCCAACGAACCCGCCCGAGGCGTTGGCCGGCTTGCTGGCAGACCTGCGCAAGCGGTTTGCGCCACTCTTCGCGGCTGAGCCGGCGTTTCACGAGGCAGTCGGCTGCGCGCGCTGCAACCAGACCGGCTATCTGGGCCGGGTGGGTATTTACGAATTCGTCGAAGTCTCGCCCCGTATCCAAAGCGCCATCATGCAACGCCTACCTGCGCACGAGCTGGTGGCGATGGCGCGCGAGGGTGGGTACCGCAATCTGCGTGAAGACGGCTTGATCAAAGCCTGGCGCGGCCAGACCAGCGTAGACGAAGTGCTGCGCGTGACGGGTCTTTCGGGTGAGGATGCCGACTGATGCGCTTCAAGTACGAGGCCGTGAAGCGCAGCGGCGAGACCCTCAAAGGCGAGATCGACGCGGCGAACGAGCCCGATGCGTTTCGCCTGTTGCAATCGCAGGATCTGACGCCGGTCCGTCTTTCTGCCGTCGCCGCTGCGGGCAACTCGGTGCTCGATCGCAATATCAGTACGGGTCGTGTCAGCACACGCGATAAGGCGGTCATTATCCGCGAGCTGGCGACCTTGCTCGCTGCGGGTGTGCCATTGGCTGAAGCGGTCGATTCGATCGCCGAAGCGCATGCTGCTGATCCGCTTGGCGTGGCGTTTCGCGCCATTCACAACCAGCTGCGCGGCGGCACGCAGCTATCGGTTGCCCTACGATCGACTAAGCTCGATCTCCCTGATTTCGTCTACCAACTGGTCGCTGCCGGCGAGCTGACCGGCCGGTTGGCACCCGGTTTGCATTCTGGCGCCAACCAGATGGAGTACGAAGAAACCATGCGCCAGGAGATCCGCAATGCGCTGATCTACCCTGCGATTTTGGTCTTCGCGGGGATTGCGGCGGTGCTGCTTGTTTTCATCGTCGTGGTGCCCAAGTTCGCCAGCCTCTTGCGTAATGCCAAGGCGAACGTACCCGAGATTTCGGTGATCGTGCTGAAGGCGGGGCTCTTCGTGAAGACGAACTTGAGCTGGTTTGGTCTCGGTGGTGCGGCCTTGGTGATGAGCGTGATTATTGCAGCCGCCAACCCACGTATTCGCATGCAGGTATTCGAGCTGGCGGCCAAGGTGCCGATTCTGGGCGATTGGCTGCTTGAAGCCGAGATCGGGCGTTGGGCGGCCATGCTGGGTACGCTGCTCGAAAACCGCGTGCCCATTGTCCGCGCCATGGAACTTGCGGAAGGCAGCGTGGCACTAAGCAGCCTTCGGCAAAAATTGAGCTTGGCCGTCAAGGACTTGCGTGCCGGTAAAAAATTGGCCGACGCCCTGGCGGTACATGGCACCGTCAGCGCCATGGGGCAGAATCTGGTGCGCGTGGGCGAGCGCTCGGGCGAATTGCCGACCATGCTGCGCACGCTCGCGGGCCTATACGAAACCAGCAGCCGGGCGCGTATGAAGCGCTTCGTGATTCTGCTGGAGCCGATCACCATCTTGCTGATCGGCAGTGCCATTGGTTTCATCATGGTGGCGATCATGCTCGCCATCACGAGTTTGTCGAATATCGCGCTTTAAGCCGCGCAGACGCAACGTATGACTGGGGAAGAAACGATGAATCAACATGGTCGCCGCAAAGCACGCGGTTTTACGCTGATCGAAATGCTGGTGGTGCTGGTTATCATTGGCTTGCTGGCCGGTTTGGTCGGCCCGAAGCTGTTCAGCAAGGTCGATAGCTCCAAGGTGCAGACTGCACAGGTGCAGATCAAGTCGCTGAAGGGTGCGCTTGAAACCATGCGGCTCGATATCAACCGCCTGCCGACAACGGAAGAAGGCTTGGCACTGCTGGTGACGGCACCGACTGACGCGAGCCTGAAGACCAAGTGGAAGGGCCCTTACCTCGACGACAACCAGGTACCGCTCGACCCATGGGGCAATCCTTACGTTTACCAATTGGCACCCGGTACGAACGGTCAGCCGTTCGTGCTCTATTCCTATGGCGCCGACGGCAAGCCGGGCGGTGACGGCGTGAATGCCGATATCGGCATCCTGCCTGCACAGACGACCCCAGCCCAATGACGCGAACGGCCGGCTTCACACTGCTGGAAATGCTGGTGGTGCTGGCCGTCATGGGCTTGTTGATGGGCATGGTTGTCCCACGACTGGATCGCATGCAGGAAAGCTATGCGTTACGGGTGGACAAGAAGCGCATTCTCGACCAGCTAGAGTCCTTGCCGCTTGCGGCGTTTCAGCATGGGCAGCCGATCCGGATCGACTCCGGGCCGGTGAAGTCAGTCATGCTTGGCAAAGACCATTTGTTGGAGCCGGGTGAGCGCTGGCGTATCACCGCGCGGGACGCTATTCGTATCGGCTTCACTGGTGCGTGCTCGGGCGGGCGCGTCGCGCTGACCGATCCGGACGGCAGCGTGACGGAACTCACGCTGGTCGCGCCCGACTGTCATGTCGTGGAGCAGCCGTGATTGCGCGCGCGGCCATGAAGGGTTTCACCTTGCTTGAGGCGGTTGTCGCGCTGGCGATCTTCAGCATGGTTGCCATGGCGCTCATGAGCTGGATGAATGCGTCCACCGAGACGGCAATGCGTCTTGATCGACGGGCTGCTCTCGACGCTGCGAAGCAGAACGTGATCGAGTATATGCAGTCGGTCAATCCCGCTGCGCGGCCTACGGGTGAAGAGGATTTCGGCAGCTATGTCATCGAGTGGAAAGCCAGCCGTACGACCGACGAGATCGATCAACATAATTTCCCAACGGGTAGTGGTCTCTACGTTGTGGCCTTGTTTCGGGTCGACATCAAGGCAAAATCGTCGACCGATCCAGATTGGTTTCGTTTGTCGATGAAAATGATCGGTTATCGCCGGGTGCGCGAGGCATTCAATCCCTTGGCCGAGAAATAGTCTGTGCGTACACAAACTGGATTTACCTTGCTTGAAGTCACTGTGGTCATGGTCCTGATTTCCATGGTGAGCTATCTCGCGTTCGAGATGCTGGCCCAGGCCAGCCGTGCTGATGCCCGCGTGAGCGAACACCTGAAAGCTGGGCGCAATGCTGGGATGCGGATGGAATGGTTCCGCCTTCTGGTGCAGGGGATCTATGCAGACAAGGATGATCCCCTGATGGTTTTCAAGGGAGATGGGCGAAAGATGGAGGGCCTGTCGACGATGGCTCCTACGGTCGACCAAGGTCGACTTGTCCATTTTTCTATTGAATTGGCTGATGTCGGCGACGATACCCAACTGCTGTATAAGGAGACGGGTGGAGCAAAGGAGAATAAGCCTGTTACGCTGCTCAGCTGGCCGCGTGATTCGCACGCGGCTTGGATATATGTGGCAGATACAGGGGCGCGGTACGACCAGTGGCCACCCGTCACTTTTGTCGGCAAACCCGATAGCTCTGCACCTTCGGTCATTCTCCTCAAGCGGGTGGTCGATGGTCAGCCTGAGGTGCTGTCATTTGTTCCCAAGCGTTTCTCCGAAAAACCCGCCGATGCATTGAGCCTGCTTCCGCTGACATGAGGCAACGGGGCTACATTCTTCTCTTGACGGTCGTGGTCACGGCAGTGCTGACCGTGATCGTCAGTTATTTCGCCGAACGCATTGACGCGGCGCGCCAGTTTGCCGGGCGCCAGGCCGATGCGTCCGAAGCGCTGCTCCAGATGTCGGACGATCGCGCAGATATGCTGTTCCGTATGGCGACGGGCGTTGTTTCGGTACAAGGACTTGGTAGTCCTGAGCATTTGCTGCGCCTCGACAATCGGGCTTATGTCACACATAATGCCCAGTTGCAGTTGCAAGACGCTGCTGGGTTGTTCAGCTTCCGCTTCCCCAGTCCGGATGGCATGGGGCGCCTGTTGACTGCTTGCGGGGTATCGAAGGAGTTGTTTCCGCAGCTGATCGATGTCTTTCTGGATTACACCGACACCAACTCTGGTGGGCTCAAGCGATTACACGGTGCAACGAAGGAAGACTATGCGGCTGCCGGTCTACCTCCGCCTGCCGGTCGCCCCTTGGTCAGCCCCTTGGAGTTGCGGTCTATGCTGATCTGGCACGATCTGCCCGATGACAAATATCGGTGCATCATTCAGCACAGTACGACCGCGGTCGGGCAAATCAACGTCAATACGGCAGACGAAATCGTGCTGCAAACCATTCAGGGGGTTGATGCCAAGGGCGCAAAGGCGTTGATCGAGCGTCGTCTGGCCGAACAGATCACGGACTCGGCCGTAATTGGCCTCGTGAATGGTGAGGATGCCGTGAGCTTGGGGTTTAGTGTGAACACCTTCCCATCCAGAACTCTTCGTATTACCCAAAGCTCGCCGCTGATTGGCTGGCGATTGCAGTATGAGGTTACCATGACGGCCTATGACCCGCATGCGCCATGGCGTATCGATGCATTCCGCCGTGAGCCGGTCGATGTGGCGCAGGCGGGCGTGCTCGCTCCGAAGCCGCTTCCCCCCTTTGATACGATAGACACCAAGAATGATTCAGTTCTCCCGGCTTCGCTTTGACGGTCACGTCGAGCAACAGGCGCCAAATTCCTGGCGCCGGCCCACGTGGCTGCTGTCTCGGGGCCTTGTTCGCTTTGTTCGCATGCCGTTGCCGCCCATGAAGCAGGCACAGCGTATGCGCGCCGCGCGCGTGGCGCTCCGGCAGGTGGCGCCGGAGAAGTCCCTGGCCGGCGTATTCGCCTTGGACGCAGAAGGGTGTACGGCCTGGCTGTGGGAGGCCGACCGTGTCGGTGCCCTGTTGGCTGCAGCAAATGTGGCTGCGGCTGATGTGATTCTGGTTTCTGAAACACTGATGCAGTCTCCGGGCAAGGATGGGTGCCGGCTGCTGAATCTTGGTGATGGTTTTGAGGCGCAGCGTTGGGAGCAGGGGCGTTTGCTGGCGTCGCGCTGGTGGCAGACCGAGCCGGACGACATTGCGTGGATGACCTTCATGCGGTCGGCGGGTATTGCGCCCGAGGCTAAGCCGCGCGCAATCCAGGTTGATCAGATTGCACGTCCGATTCTCAGGGTGGTGCCGCTGGATGCCAGTGGTCACGGCCCCGAGACTTTGGAGAGTTGGGCCTACACCGCATTGGTGGCGGTGGCCGGCGCTGCGTTGGCCGCGCAGGCGATCGATGTGCATCGGATTGATCAGGCGAAGGCGACGCATCTGGCGAACATCCAATCGCTTCAGCAGGGACATCGCCGGGCAGTACGGTTGCGTCAAGGGTTGGATGACGACCAGGCCAGGCTCGCTGTTCTGAATACGCTGGATCGCTATCCAAACCAGATGGTGGTGATGGAGAAGATCGGCCATGAATTGAACCGTGCAGGCGTCAGTGTAAGAACCTGGGAATATTCAGACGGCCGTGTGAAGCTGCTCGTAGCATCGCCCGTCCGCAACTTGGCTGCCGCAAGTTTGCTCGACAGCCTGAGGCATACGGGCATCTTGACTGACATCACGGTACTGCCCATGGCTACGCCACAACAGCTGCAATTTTCCGCCGCATTGATTCCGAGCGTGCCGGTACGCAAGAAAGGCGATACGTGATCAATCGGCAGTCGATTTCCGCTGCGCTGTCTCCGCGTCTGCGCTATGGCTTGGCGGGTATTTGCGTCGTGCTGGCGTTCAACAGCTGGCTCGACGGGCGTGATCATTACGCGCAGCTTGAAGCTGAATACCAATCGGTCCTCAAGCGGGAAGCGCGGTTGCGCGCCGATTTGGCGGATCCCTCTCTTGCTGCTTCTGCGACCAAGGCCAAGACACGACTAGGTGCGGCGGAGGCTCGGCTGGAGCATGCGGATACGCTGGGTCAGGCCCAGGCACGTGCACAGGACTTGTTGTCCGATGACCTGCAGCGCGCTGGATTTACCCAATTCAAGGTGGCGGTCGACGCGCCCGAAATCGTGCATGACGACAAAGCGCTGGCCGCTGCTGCTGCGCCAGCGACGAAGGCAGAGGAGGATACGCTGCCGCCGGATATCCGGCGGGTCACCGTCAAGGTGAGCGCGGAATTTAACGAGACGAATCTTTATAAGCTCCTGACGGCGTGGTCAGGGCGAGCGCCGTTGACTACGGTGGTATCGCTCAAGACCCATTTGCCCAGTTGGGAAGCGGTTGTCCAGGTTCACTATATCGTGAGTGAGACGCCGGCCGCCGCTACAGGCAGTGCAGATACGGTGAAGAACGCTGCTTCGCAAGTGACGACAAGGGGAGAGCGCTTGTGAAGTTGAGCTATCTGCGTTTTCCGTTGGCGGCATTTGCCTTTGTCGCCCTGGTGTTGGCTGTGCACCTGATTTTCCCGCGTACGCTGCCCAAACTGCCCGTGATCACGACACACAGCGGGACGCAGCAATTAACTGCGGCGCCCGTTACGCCTGATCTGGATGAGGTGGTCAAGGCCTTGCTGGATGAGAACTTTTGGGGCACAAAAATAGTCGCAAGCAATGATGCGCCCTTGACCCCCCCAGACTGGCGCATCGTTGGGGTGTATGAGCGTGACGGCAAAAGCTACGCGGTCGTTTCGCAACTTGTGGTGGATGACCCGCTGGCACTGTTGCCTCCTATACCCGGTGTACCGCCGCCGTCACCAAAGTACAATTACCGTCACCTGACGGTAGGCGATGCCTTGCCTGGTGGCGCAACGATTTTAGGTATTAACCCCGATTACCTCTGCATTCGCCTTAATGGCCATGCCCGGAAGCTGAAAGTCTATCGCGAATGAAGCGCTCTCAAATTTACGCTCCTCTTCCATTTGATCCGATTCGGCTGATCGCCGTCATCGGGGTTGGAGTTGGCTTAGGCGGGTGTGCCAACGTTGATGAGCCATTGATTCCGGCGCCGTTGGGCTTGACGCACTCAGAAGCCCAAGCGCACAACGGGCCGCTGGGTAATGAGCCAGGCAATCAGCAACCGCAGATGGAAGTTCGATCGCTGCCTAAGCCTCCTAGTGCGAAGAAGCCCGGCGGAGAGGCTCCGCCTCTGCCGGTGGTGGCTGAAAAGGCGGACATCAGTCTCGCTTTTGATCAGATGCCGTTGCCGACGTTTGCCCAGGTGGTCTACGGCTCGATTCTTAAAAAGAACTTCTCAATTGATCCTCAGATCGCCAGTCGTGCCGATCTGGTGAGCTTGCGATCCGGCACGCCGCAAACGCCAACGCAGGTTGCTGCAACTGTGCGCACGGTATTGCGTAGTTACGGCGTGGCCGCAATCGAAACGGACAACTTCGTGCGCATCGTGCCCGATACCGGGCCTGGGGCGCTCGCTGCAGAGTTGCGTCGTGGCCGGTCGCAGCCGGAGACGCCGCTGCCGATGCGCCCGATCTTCTATCTGGCTGAACTGCAGACGGCGCGGGCGATTGAAACAGGCGCAATGATACGCACGATCTTTGGCGCCAAAGTGCAGATCACCGAAGACTCTGTACGTAACGCCCTTTTGATCAGCGGCCAAACTGCTGATGTATCGGCTGCGTTAGATGCGTTGCAAGTGCTGGACCAGCCCAATATGCGGAGCCGCATTGGCGCGCGCATTAGCCCTGCATATTGGTCCGCGGAAGAATTGAGCAAGAAGCTGATCGAGATTCTGCAAAATGAAGGGTATTCGTCGGGCACGGTGGCGGCCCAAGGGGCGGTAGCGATTAATTTTGTGCCGGTACCTTCGCTGAATACAGTGGTTGTTTTTGCACTTGACCAATCGGTACTCGATCATGTGCTTGCGTGGTCGCGTGAGCTGGACCATCCTGCCTCGGCCAAGACATCCGGCTTCTTTACCTATGCCGTGAAATACGCAGACGCTGACGATCTGTCCAAGACGCTACAGGAAGTGATGAGTGCGGCGCCTGCTGGTGGTGGGAAGGCTGCAGCAAAAGTGGTGGTGAACCACGCGACCAACAGTCTGATATTCCAGGGGGGGAGTGAGGAGTACGCCAGATTGCTGAGCTTGTTGCAGGAACTGGACAAACCGTCGCGCTCGGCGCTGATCGAGGTGACCGTTGCAGAAGTGCAAATGGGCGACAACGATGCGCTGGGCATTGAATGGGGGCTCACGGCGACCGGCAACGGTACTGGCGGCAGTATCGTTGGCGGTACCGTGGGCGGGCTGGGAACTGGGGCTTCAGGGCTGTTCGTCAAGGCGCTGGATTCTGCGGGCAATGTACGTGCGGTGCTGGATGCGCTTGCACACAACCGCAAAGCCAAGGTCTTGTCCACGCCCCGCATCATGGCCCGCAGCGGCGAGGCGGCCACGATTTCCGTCGGTAATGAAGTGCCGATCATTACCAGCCAACAAAGCAATGCGAATACGAATACCAATACAGGCGGCGTGCTGCAAACCGTGCAGTATAGAAGCACGGGTGTATTGCTCAACGTAAAACCTGTGATCCATTCCGGCAATCGAATCGATTTGGATGTGACGCAAGAAGTGAGCACGGCAAGTCCAACGACGACTGGCGTCAGCGCGTCACCGACGATATCGACGCGTAAGGTGACAACCAGGCTGGCGACCCGCGACGGAAGTACTGTATTGCTCGCAGGCATGATTACCTCCAATACGACAAACGAAGATACGGGTGTGCCGCTTCTGAAGGACATTCCTCTGGCTGGGGCGTTATTTCGCAATAAAACCAATTCGAATGATCGAACCGAGCTTGTAATATTGATTACGCCCTATGTAATTAATGACGATGTCGATGCGGAAACGATTACCGATGCGGTCCGCTCGCGCATGGGCGCATGGGCGCTCCCGATGAATGGTGCGAAGCTGACTGACAAGCCGCGTTCATCCGACGAGACCACGAGCACCAAGGCGGGCCTTCAAAGCGAGACCCTCGCACCACAAGATCCGAAGTTGCTTGATGCGAAACCGCAACATGACGACGACATAAATCCAACAGTTGCCGCAGAACCAGCAGGAACTGCGGAAAAGCTACCGGCTCCGGTTCCGGCGCAGGCGCCGGCCGATACGACGAATGTCGCGCCTGCAGCCGCGATGGCGCCATCAGCACCCATGGGTGCGTCAAAGGCACAAAAATTACCCGATGCACCGGCCGGTGGGGCGATTGTGGATGACCCCGCAATCTTGCAAGAGATTGATTTGGCAAAACATAAGGTGCCCGCTACAAATACGGATAAGAATGCAGCGGGCGGCGCTAAATAAGTCTTCAGCGCCAATCATATGAATATATCTCACTGAGATGTGGTATTTATTCGTCGCTGCCCGTGGGGAGGTTGTATCGGGTTGCGATGCATCGCCCCCACCAATTGCAAATGCAGGCCGTCGTACTGCTGCAACCGAGCGCGGGTCTTGCGTTGACAGCCTTGCGACCTTTGCTATACTTCCACCGTCTTTCGAAAGACGTACTTGTTTCAGCTCATCCATAAGGAACTAAATTCATGAAACAAAACCTGATCGCTCGTTCGGCCGTTGCTGCAGCATTCGGCTTGGCCGGTGCCACTGCCATGGCTGGTTCGCTGGCTATTAACACCGCCACCATCTATGCAAAGCAGGCATTCGTAAGCGCTACCAGCGCAGTTTCCCCGAGCACGGCGTTTACTTACACGACTGGTGGTGTATTGGCTCCCAATACCACCGTCTATCTGTACTTCTCCCCGTCGGCTGGTACATTCAACACGACGGCTACCAACGCGCAGCTGAAGGCTAACACCTCGGTGTTCAATGCCAGTCTCTGGTCGGTCAGTGACGTTGCGTTGACGGCGAATGGTGTTGTTGTTGCTACCTTGGCAACGAACTCCGTTAACTCCGTGCCAGCTGGCACGCCGATTGTGTTCAATGTTCCTGGCGTAACCGCTGGCGCTGCATTCAACACGACTGGTGCTGCATCGGTGCTGGGCGTAAGTGGTTCGGGTACGTTGAGCCTGAATGCGGAAATTGCACAGTCCAACGCTGCTACACCGCCAGCACTGGCTATCGATAGCGCGACTGCAAGCCTTGCAACGTCCGTAAATGCGGTGACTCTGAGTGCTGCTGCCGGTACTGGCGCATCCATCAGCTCGACGAATTCGACGCAGATCGTTGGTGCCAATCAACAAGTCGTGCTCGGTTCGATCACATTTGCGGGTAACGCTGCTAGCCAGCACGTGAACTTGACCGGCGTCAATGTGACGGCTGGTAGCGGAAGTGCGGCCAATAACTACAACAGCACGCTCGTGAATTTCACGTTGACCGGCGCTTTTGCAAACAACACGTCCGTGTTCTTGTCGGCTTCCAACCTCTGTAATCCTGCTGCTGCCAACCTGATCGCTGGCTCGGCTGTCAATGTGAATGCAGCGAATACGTCGGTGGCTGTTTCGTACGCGCTGAACTCCAGTGACGCTTCGTACACTGCTGCAAACGATACGTTCACGCAGTACATCTGCTACAACGTCGCTGCTGCGAACAGTGCGATTCCTGCAGCTAACTTTGCAATTTCCGGTGTGGTGAACGCCGTTGGTTCCGCATCGTTGGCGTCTGTGACGACTCCAGGTATTGCATTGGCTAGCGTGGGCTTCCAAGGTGCCAGCGTGAACCTGTCGTCGTACATCCCGGGCAATACGCCGGGTTGGACGGGTTACGTTCGTTTGGTTAACTCCAACACCACCCAACCGATTACCGTGACGGCAAATCTGTATAACGCCGCAGGTGCGGCAATCAACACGACGCCATTCACGGTCGCAACGTTGCAACCAAATAGCTCGACCACGCTGACGACTGCTGCAATTGAAACTGCCGCCGGTCTGACGCTGCCAGCAGCTGCGCCTGGCAACTGGTTCCGCATGGTTCTGACGGGTACTACCAGTGGTCTGCAAGCCCGTTCGCTGGCTTACAACCAAGCTACGTCGGCGATCTACGACATGACGTCGACCGCCAGCGGCACGTCGAACCAGTAATTGCTGTAATAAGTTCACCCTCGGGTGTGCTGAGAAAGGGAGGCCTTGTGCCTCCCTTTTTTTCGTTCTCGCGGTAGAATGGCACGTTTGCAATTCCAGTTCACGTGCGCCATGTTTCCATCTACAGCTCCCCAGCAGGCAAATTCGAATGTTATAGCTTGGCTCAACGCAGGGATGGCCGCTCAAAAAGCGGGCAATCTCGATGAGGCCGCAAGTTTTTATCAGCAGGTCCTTGCTGTACAGCCGAATCACCCAGATGCTTTGCATCTACGCGGACTGATTGAGAAGGATCGCGGCAATGCAGGCAAGGCAATTTCGTATATCAAGCGTGCACTCGCTGTCTTGCCGGAAAGCCCGCTATTCCACAATAGCATGGGGGCTTGCTACCACCAGGACCGAAATTTCATCAAGGCGATTGAGTGCTACGGCCGTGCACTGCAATCAAACGCGATGTATGTCGATGCGCTTAACAATCTTGGCGCGGCACTGAAGGAGTCAGGGCGCTGGCCGGAGGCGCTTGCCGTTTTTCGCCAAGTCGCACAAATCGACCCGACATATTGGCACGCATTCAACAATCTGGCAGCAGTCTTCATGGATATTGATTTGCCGGATCATGCGTTGCCCTTGTTGCGACAAGGTTTTCAGCTGAATCCGAACGCACTCGATATTCATGTGAATCTCGGTATCGCGCTTGCGATACTGGGTGAAACAAATGACTCCATGTCGCACCTCAAGTGGGCCTTGGAAAATGGTGCCAACAAGTCGAAAGTGTATGCGACCGCAGCAATCAATGCGGCGCGACGAAAAAATCAGGAGGAATTTTCGTCGTATCTGGGCATGGTTCAATCTGACATCGGTCAGGATGAAGCGGTCACGGACTTGGCTACCCGGGCGATGCTTGAGTTCAATCTAGCTACAGAAGCGATTCGTATTCTTGAGCAGTTTTCTAAGAAGAAGCCACGGCTTAGGACCTACAGTACCTTGGCGCGTGCATACGGGTACACCAACGACAACAAATCCATGTTCACCGTGCTTGATCGCATTCTGAAGATCGATCCAAATTCGCAAACCGCCTTGATCATGCGTGCAAATGACACAGTGTCGATTATCGAATCACATGAACAGATCGTGGCGGAGCGTGCTCGGGTAGAGCGAGATATCACGACGCTTATGGCGCGCGGCTTAAGTATTGTCGACCCGGTTGCTAGCGGCGGGAACCCACATTTTTACTTTACCTACCAAGGCCTGGACAATCGAGCCCTCTTCCGTAAGCGTGCTGATTTTTTCCTGGGAGCCTCTCCCGCGCTTAATTTTGTGGCGCCACACTGCGATGACTATGTATATGATGGCTCTAGGCCGCTAAAGGTTGGAGTTGTATCTTCATACTTCCGTGACCACTCGGTTGGCCGATGCTATATCCGTCTATTTACAGCCTTGGCGAAGGAGACGGCAGTTGAGGTCCATGCAATCCATCTCGGTGTAGAAGAGGATTGGTTTACAGATGAATTGAGAGCGGGCGTAGCTGGCTATCACAAAATTACGGGATCGTTTGAAAGCCTACGCGACAACGTGGCAGCCCTTGGGTTGGACGCACTGATCTATGCCGACATCGGGATGGATCCTCGAAGCTATTTTTTGAGCTTCTGCCGTTTGGCGCCAGTGCAGACCTTCCTTGCTGGCCATCCCGATACAACGGGTGTGCCGAATATGGACTATTTCCTGTCATCACATCGTTGGGAGGCGGCAGGCGCCCAGGAAACTTACACGGAATCCCTTGTGCTGCTGGACAATATTCCCGTTAGCTTCCCGCGACCAAAGCCACCGGAGAAGTTTCTTGGTGTCGCCGAGTTAGGGCTGCCGGAAAACAGAACTCTATATGTCTGCCCGTCGTTGCTGCAGAAGATGCACCCCGACTTCGACGGATATTTGAAAGCCATTTTGGAAGCAGATGACAACGGACTGTTAATCCTCTTCTATATGACGGATAGACCCTCGTGGCATGCTACCGTTGATCAGCGCTTACGCGCGGCGTTAGGCGATGAGTTGCACAAGCGAATATGTTTCGTCCCATTCTTAGGTCCAGAGGCCTTTGCTAGCATGATGCACCACGCCCACGCGGTTTTGGACTCGTCCTTGCACTTTGGATTGGGTACGACAGCGCACATTGGCTTCGGCGTCGGTTCCGTGATTGTGACGCAACCAACTGCCTTTCTGCGCGGCCGTATGGTGGCCTCGTATTACCAGGAGATGGGCGTGACCGACCTGATCGCCAACTCGAAGGAAGAATACGTGGCCAAGGCGGTACAGGTGGCAAACGATCCGGCCCTGCGCGAGGATATTCGTCAGCGTATTCTGGCCAACCATCACGTGCTGTACGAAAACACCGCGTCCGCGCCCGAGATCGCAACATTTCTGCACAAGGCGTGCGCTGAGCGCAGCACGGCTGCCGCAGCGTAATAGATGTCCAAAACCACGGGCCGTTGGCGGCTCGTGGGCGTTGAAGCCTGAGGTTCGGCGAGGCTGGTCGGCGCGAGAGGCGGAACCAATTTTCGCCCCCGTTGCCAGAACACACGCGCTGCCGTGTGGCTGTTTCCGGCAAGATCAGCGCTTCGCGACCCATTCGGAGAGATGACATGAAATACCCCCTGCTTGTGCCGACCATGCCGACCGTGGCGCAGCTGCAACCCTACCTGCAGAAGATCGACGACAATCGTTGGTATACCAACTTCGGACCATTGAACTCCGAATTGGAAGCGCGCTTGGGTCAAGCATTGCAGGTCAAGGAGCAAGGTCTGTCCATTACCAGCGTGGCGGAATGCACCGCGGGTCTGGAATTGGCGCTGCAAGCACATGGTTTGCCCGTAGGCGCACGCGTGCTGACCCCGTCGCTGACGTTCGTCGCAACCGGTACGGCGATCGTGCGTAGCGGCTACACGCCCGTATTTGCCGATGTGGATCCCGCCGCCTGGATACTGACACCTGCTGTAGCCGAAGCGGCGCTCGCTACAACGCACTTCGATGCTGTGATGCCTGTATCGACATTCGGTGCTGAACAAGATGTCCAAGGTTGGGCTGAGTTCGCCCGCAAGCATGGCAAGCCAGTCATCATTGATGCTGCGGGCTCATTCGGTAACCAGCGCGTATGCCCGGGCGTGACAGTTGTGTTCAGTCTGCATGCCACAAAATCACTCGGCGCTGGCGAAGGGGGGGCGGTGATCGGCACCCACGCTGTCGTTGATCGGATTCGTCGTCTGGCCAATTTCGGTATCGAAGTCAGCACGGGCCTGGTCGACGAGGCCGGTACCAATGCCAAGCTGAGCGAATATCATGCTGCTGTTGGTCTCGCGTCGATGGACATGTGGGAGTCGATCAAGTCCGCACGCCGCGTATTGCGCACTCGTTACTTGGCCGCCCTGCGGTCTGCGGATTTGCCGATCCAGTTGCAGGCTCTGCCGGAAAATGGGGTGTACCCAACTTTCCCGGTCGCATTGGCTGAAGGGATCAATTCGCACTGGGTCATCGAAAAGCTGACTGCGGCGGGTATTGGCACGCGGCGCTGGTACTGCCCGCCCCTGCACGAACACAAGGCATTCGCTGCATACGATTGCGCAGGCGACTTGCCTGTTACAGCGTCGCTCGGTAAGCGGATCGTCGGTATCCCGTTCCACCTGCATCTCTTGGATGGCGCGGTGGACGAGATTGTTGAATTGTTCGGACGCATCCTGGCGTCTGCTGGCCAAGCCGACTGATGAGTATCTACACGCGCGAAGAACTTGAAGGCCTTGGGTTGGGTGGCTTCGGCGAAGATGTCCGCATCTCTCGCCGCGCGTCTTTCTACGGCGCTTCGCGCATCGTGTTGGGCGACCATGTCCGCATCGATGATTTCTGCGTGCTGTCAGCGGGGGAGGGCGGCATCGAGATCGGCTCCTATATTCATATTGCGGTCTATAGCAGCCTGATCGGCGCGGGACGGATCCTGGTGCAGGACTTTGCCAATATCTCCTCCCGCGTATCGATCTACTCCAGTAGCGACGACTATTCCGGCGAAACCATGACCAATCCCTTGGTGCCGGATGAATATAAGCGCGTAGATCATGCCCCTGTTGTGATCGGCCGCCATGTCATCGTCGGCTCCGGATCGATTGTCTTGCCGGGTGTCACGCTGCATGAGGGGGTGGCAATTGGTGCACTTTCGTTGGTGAATCGGAGCTGCAATCCATTTGGTGTCTATGCGGGTACGCCTGCCAAATGGATTAAGGCAAGATCTTCAGGCTTGTTGAGTTTAGAAGAAGAGTTGTTGAAAGGGAAGGCATGCAAATAGTGACACCAGGTGGTTTCCTGCGGGAAATTCCAAATCATCCATTTTCCAGACAGTTTCAAGTGCTGGAATTTGACGATGGCGCAATCTCGCTTGTGCCTCGTGACTGTTTCAAGAAATGGGACAGTACCACGCCTGATTTTGGTATTTGCTACTGGGGGCGTGCCTGCTCTTTGGGGGTGGGGACGACAATCAAGTACGATTTTCCACAGCAATCACTTCGATTGGGAAATTTCATTGCGGGTGGGCAGAATTTACGTTTTATGTTGAATGGGCAGCATCAGATCAATACGATGTCGACTTATCTCATTGACATGCCGGGCTATGAGTTAGGGGTTAGAATGTTGCCCGATTTGGTCTTGGAAAATGATATTTGGATTGGTGACGAAACCATGATCCTGGGTGGTGCTAGAGTTTCGAACGGAGTCGTGATTGGCGCTAGGTCGTTAGTGGTACAGGAACAAGTATTGGAGCCGTTTGGCATCTACGCAGGCTCTCCGGCTCGGTTGATTCGACATCGTTTTGATAGCAAAATAATCGACTTGCTTCAACAAATTTCATGGTGGAATCAGCCATTGACGTGGATTAAGGCATATGGCGAATGCTTTAGGTTCGACCTCTCTGCAGATGTTGGTAAGTCAGTGGAGTTATTAACTGAGTTGAAGTCCAATCTGTCAAACTGAGCTTTCAGGTTGATCTCCTTGGAATGATTGGTGAATTAATCATCGTTCCGTTCGGATGGGTATGTCATTTGTATGGCGGTGCCATAATCATTAAAATTCGCTGATTTAGCGTGGACGGCGTCTGCAAACGCTGGTTTTTCATGGAAAAAGATCGAAGTGGCATCCCTCCTCTGGTAACGGAATGGTCAGGGATCGACACGATGGGGCTGCGCTGCAGGATTGCAGAGACAGTGACCATGATGCGGCCTGCCGTCTGCGATACGACGCCGCGTCTGGTCGAGTTCGGAAATGACGTCGTCCTCTTCGATCAGGTCCGAATCGTTATTGGGGATGAGGTGCACGCCAGCACCAAATTGATGATGCGGGACAAGGTGATCGTCAATGTAGGTTGTTACCTTTCGGCCGAGGGCGGCCTCTACATTGACGAAGAGGTTTTGATCGGCCCTCACGCGAAGATATTGTCAGCGGGGCATTCGCTTCATGGTGAACATGCCTCGATTCAGCGCAATTCATTGACGCGCGCTGCGATTCATATCGGTGCGGGTGCCTGGATCGGCGCGGGGGCTACCGTGTTGCAAGGTGTATCGATCGGTGCTGGCACGGTGGTCGGTGCAGGTAGTGTGGTAACCAAAAGCTTGCCTGCGTACTGCGTTGCGGTAGGTAACCCGGCCCGCCCCGTTCGCTACCGCGACGGTCACGGTACGGTGCGCCGACGCTGTGTCGCGTGGGTGCGCCGGCTGTTGCGCCGCTTTCTCTAGTCTATGATTCGCGCATTCGGCGCCTGTGTCCGTATCGTGGTGATGCACCCCCATCTCGCCTGGTGGCGATAGGTTTTTCGGAAAGTCCGGTTTGCGTTTACCTCTTCTGCCCAATTCGATGCGGCTTGAGCTGCTCTACAACCTGACCATGCGTGCCGTGCAGGCGCGCTACCGCGGTTCGTGGCTGGGGTTGGGCTGGTCACTGCTGGGGCCGATGCTGATGCTGGTCCTCTATACCGTCGTGTTCACCGAAGTCATGCGCGCCAAGTGGCCGGGCCTCGCGGACGAGCAGGGCAAGCTGGGCTTCGCGGTGATGGTCTACAGCGGCATGGTGCTGCATGCGCTGATCGCCGAAGTGCTCGCCTCGTCGCCCATGCTCATCGTCGGGCAGAGCAACTATGTGAAGAAAGTGATCTTCCCCTTGGATCTGCTGCCCGTGGTCGCGGTCGGGGCGGCCGCCGTCAATCTGCTGGTCGGCGTCGGCCTGTTGCTGCTGCTCAACGGCACGATCGGGACGGGGCTGCATGCGGCCGCGTTGGCGCTGCCGGTGATCCTGCTGCCGCTGTTGCTGTTTGCGCTCGGCCTCGCCTGGTTGCTGGCGGCGCTCGGCACCTTCTTCCGCGATCTGGTGCAACTGACCAATTTTGCGGCGACGGCACTGCTGTTTGTCAGCCCGGTGCTATACCCCAAGAGCATGGTGCCGCACCTGATGCAGCCGCTACTCAAGGTCAATCCGCTGACCTGGCCGATTGAAAGCCTGCGCGCTGCGCTGGTCAACGGCATCTGGCCAGACTGGTTCGGCGCCTTGCTCCATATCATTGTCTTTGCCGTGTTCGCGCGAATTGCGCTTGGGATTTACCGGCGAGTACAGGGAAGCTTCGCCGATGTACTCTGAAACGATGAAAGCGATTGAAGTCAGGCATGTCGCCAAGGTTTTCCCGCGCGGGCAACACCCCTGGCGCATGCTTTGGCATGCACTGCGTCGACAGCCCATCGCTGCCGCCGAGGGTTATGCGGCACTGTCCGATATTTCATTCAGTCTGCGCCGTGGCCAGACGGTAGGCATCATCGGCCGAAACGGCGCCGGCAAGTCTACCCTGCTGCAAATGATTTGCGGCACGCTGCAGCCCAGTGCGGGTGAAATCGTCGTGCACGGCAAGGTTGCCGCGCTGTTGGAGCTCGGGGCAGGCTTCAACCTTGAATTCACCGGTCGCGAGAATGTTTACCTCAATGCCAGCTTATATGGCCTGAGCCGCAAGCAGGTGGATGATCGCCTGGCCGACATCCTGGCTTTTGCCGAGATTGGTGATTTTGTCGACCAGCCAGTCAAGACCTACTCCAGCGGTATGTTCGTGCGGCTCGCGTTTGCCGTGTTGGCGCATGTCGATGCCGACATTCTGATCATCGACGAGGCCCTGGCGGTGGGCGACGCGTACTTCAACCAAAAATGCATGCGCTTTTTGCATGCATTCCGCGAGCGCGGCACGCTGCTCTTTGTCAGCCATGACACCAGTTCAGTGATGGCCCTGTGCGAACACGCGGTGTGGTTGCAAAACGGCCGGGTGCGCGAGCAGGGCGACGCCAAGACGGTTTGCGAAAGCTATTTGGCCGATCTCTTCGGTACCCATAACAAAGTGATGGATGTAGAAACGGCCACGGTGACCGATGCCGACCCAACGGATGAAAAAACGCCTGTCGACCAGCGTCACCAATGGCTGAGCCATAGCAACCTCCGCAACGACCTGGAGGTTTTTGCCTTTGACCCTAAGGGACGGCGCTTTGGTGAAGGTGCTGCACAAATCGAACACGTTGCGCTGCTGAGTGAAGTAGGGCAGCCCTTGGCGTGGGTCGTGGGCGGTGAGCGCGTGCGTTTGACGATCCGCGTGCGTCTTGCACAACCACTTGCCAACCCAATTGTCGGGTTTTATATGAAAGACCGGCTGGGACAGACCCTGTTTGGTGACAATACGTGGCTCAGCAGCTGCCACCAGCCATTGCGGGGCGACGGCAACGTGCTCGAAGCACGATTCCATTTTCGGATGCCCTACCTGCCAGCGGGCGACTACTCTTTCGCTGCCGCCGTGGGCGACGGCAACCCTGCCGAGCACGTGCATCATGATTGGGTGCATGATGCCCTGATGCTGCGCGCACAGGGTGGGCCAGTGTCGGGTGGTTTGATCGGGCTACCGATGCAGGCCGTCGAACTGGAATACTATCGAGTCTCCGCATGATGCACTGTCCAATGTTTCCGGAATGGCAAACCCCATGAACCGCTACGAATACGACATCAACCTCGATGACGACAGCGTGGCCGCCCGGATCGTCCGTCTGGTCGGTTACGACAAGCGTGTGTTGGAGCTGGGCTGTTCGAGCGGCCATATGAGCCGTGAATTCCAGCGTCGAGGCTGTACGGTGGTGGGCGTTGAATATGACGCCGCAGCAATGGAAGGCGCGCGCGCCTATTGTGCTGCAGTCTACCCGCTCGATCTGAATGACCCGGCTTGGGGCGATGCCGTTAGGCCGCATGGTCCATTTGACGTGATTGTGGCGGCCGATGTTCTGGAACACCTGCGTGATCCACAAGCCTGCCTTGCGCGTATGCGTACGCTGCTGGCCGCGAACGGTACGGTGGTGATTTCCACGCCGAATATTGCGCATGGGGGGGTCATTGCCGGTCTGCTGCGTGGCGAATTCAACTACCGCGAAACAGGGTTGCTTGATCGCACCCACATTCATTTCTTTACCGAACAGTCGCTACGCACCGCGCTCGAAGCGGAAGGCTATGTATTGGTCCATGCAAGCCCCGTGAATGCCGACCAGTATCACCCGGAGTTTTCCGCACAGTGGGCTCAGCTGCCCGAAGCCTGGCAGCGCGCGCTAAAGGAAACACCGTCGGCGCAGGCGTTTCAAGTCGTGATGGCAGCAACCTGCCCTAATACCGATGAACCCTTGGTCGCGATTCGCCAAGAGACGCAGCGGCAATTGGACGCGAGTCGGCAACAGCGTGATGAACTATCGCGACAGCTGTCTCAACGCCAGACAGAGCTCAACGACGCCCGCGCTCAGCTGGAGGCCACCAGCAACCAATTAGCCGCCCTCAAGGCCAGCCTGACGGCGGAGGTGGCGACGCTCACGCAGCAGCGCGACGAGCAGCTGCAAGCCCGAACCCAACTGCAGCGGCTTAGTGAGGCCCAGGCCGAGGCACTGGTGCGGCTCGATGCTGCACTCGTCGGGGTGCGCAATTCGACCTCCTGGAAGATCACCGCGCCATTGCGTCTCGCGGGCAAGGCCGCGCGGGGGATGGTCTATTTGCTGCGTCAGAGCACTGTGCTACCTAAACGGGTGGCGCGAGGGACCTATCGCCTGCTGCCCGCAGTATGGCGCGAAGCGATCAAGCACGCATTGTTCAGCGAGCTGCCATGGGTGTTTCGGCGTACATACGCCTATCAGTCATGGCTGGCCTGTCAATCCAGCCCCGTGCCGACCTTGCCTGGCGGCCTTGCGACCACCGCTGCTGAGCAGCCACGGTGGTCGCAGCATGAGCCTCTGCTCTATAGCGAGCCGAATCTGACGACAGCGATGCAGCTTGTGGCGTTTTATCGGTCGTTGCCAGATTTCGCGGCGGAGCGCGAAAGCAATTTGGGCGCGAGCCCGAGCGAGTGGGCGCTGGTATCGAAAGCGGCACCGCAATTCGAGGGACATTACCAGCCCCATCTTCCGGGCGAGCTCGGGTTTTACGACTCAGCCTCGCCCGAAGTGATGGCACGCCAGGTGACGCTGGCAAAGCTCGCGGGTTTGGGGGGATTTTGTTTCCATTACTCAAGCTCGGCCCAGCACACGTCGGGCCCGCTTGCGTTATTTGTGGGGCTGCCTGCGCTCGATTTTCCGTTCTGCATCTGTTGGGACGACGCGGCTCCGTCGGTATCCGAGTCTGACGCTGCACTAGGGTTGATCGCCGACCTTATGCCCATGTTGACCGACCCACGCTATATCCGCGTTGACGGTAGGCCGGTCGTGATTGTTCGGCGCGCAGCCAGACTGCCGCGCGCATCCGAAACCGTGGCGCGCTGGCGCCGCGAGTTTGCCGAGCAAGGGCATGGCGAGCTGTATCTGGTGGCCGCGCAGACCGCCGAGATGGAGGACCCTCGCGACCATGGTTTCGACGCAGCCGTAGAGATCCCCACGCAGCGCTTCCGTGGTGAAGCGATCACGGGCCAGATGCGCGGCCTCAATCCCGGCTTCACGGGGCAAGTCTATGACTACCGTGAACTCGCCGACGAATTCGCCAACGCCTGGCCGCAAGATTTTGTTTTGCACAAGACCGTCTCGCCGGGTTGGGACGATACTGCGCGTACGTCGGGCCAAGGCAATAGTTTTGTCCATAGCACGCCTGCGGCCTACGCAAGTTGGCTCAAGCGTGTCCTGGCAGGTACGGCAGAGCGTTACGGCCAAGGCCAGCAACTGGTGTTCGTCAACGCCTGGAATGCATGGGCGGATGGCGCGCACCTGGAACCCGATCGCCATTACGGTTATGCCTGGCTCAACCGAACGCGTGAAGCGCTGGCACCGTATGCCGCTGTCGGTGAAGACGATCGAGCCCTGCAAGCCGCGCGGCCCGGTGCGACATCTGCGGCGATCGTGCATCTCTATTACCCTGAGCTTTTCCCCGAGATCGCGAGCCGCCTGTCTGCCGTTGCCGATCAAATGGACCTCTACTTCAGTGTCCGCCCAGGCACATTGGCCGCCTGTCAGGAGATGATCCATAAGGTCTTCCCGCATGCGGTCGTCGTCTCGTATGCCAATCATGGCCGGGACGTCGTACCTTTCCTGCGCATCTATGGTCACATCCAGCACTTTGGCTATCAGGCCATCCTCAAGCTGCACTCGAAGAAATCGGTGCACCGCACCGATGGCGACCGCTGGCGCAACGAGATTTACGACGCGTTGATGGGCACGCCCGAGATCATTGCGCAGCATATTGCACGCCTCGCCCCATCCGCTGCCGCCCGAGTCGGCATGATCGGTGCGGCCGGCCATCTGCTGGATGGTAAGAGCTATTGGGCCCGAAACAAGGTCAAGGCGAGCGAGCTTGCCTTGCGGTTTGGCTGCCCTGCCGAATGGCTGGATCATTTTAATTTCGTTGCCGGTACCATGTACTGGTTCCACCCCGACGCCCTCGCGCCGCTGATGTCGTTGGCACTGACGGCTGACCAGTTCGAGCGAGAGCAAGGGCAAGTGGATGGCACGCTCGCGCATGTCGTCGAGCGCCTGATGGGCTTGTCGTGCCGTAAGGCCGGGCTGATTCTGGAAGACTCCAAGGGCCATACAGACGGCAGCCATACCTATGATTTTGCACCGCGAGGCCCGGCCTGATCGCCAGCCGGCCTTGTCATCTGGCTACGCTCCCAAAAGGGCAGCCGGGTAAACAGACTTACGTATTTGAAAGATTCTGAGATGGTTGTTTTCTTTACCAGCGTTACGACAAACTACATTCCGAAGGCGCGTGCTCTCGCCGCCTCGGCCAAACGACACAACCCCGACGCGCACTTCATGCTGCTCCTGTCGGATGCGCGCCCGGCGTGGCTCGACCTGGATCAGGAGCCCTTCGACAGCGTGGTGACGTCCGATAGTCTGGGCATCCCCCAATTCCGGCAATGGGTGTTCAAACACTCGGTGGTCGAGCTGTGTACAGCCGTCAAGGGCTTTGCCTTCCAGTGGGTATTCCGCGAGATGAAGGCCGATAAGGTGCTTTATCTTGATCCGGACATGATCGTCTATGCGCCGCTGACGCCGCTTCTCGATCGACTTGATCAGGCGAGTATTCTGCTGACCCCGCATCAATGCGAGCCCGAAGAAACACATGAAGCGATCGTCGATAACGAAATCTGCAGCCTGAAGCACGGCGTATTCAATCTGGGCTTCCTCGGTTTACGTAATAGCGACGAAGGCCGACGCTTTGCAGATTGGTGGGCCGCGCGCCTGGAACATTACTGTTACGACGACATCCCTGGCGGTATTTTCACCGACCAGCGCTGGGTTGATCTGGCGCCCTGCTTCTTCGATGACCTCGCGGTGGTACGCGACCCGGCCTACAACGTGTCGACTTGGAATCTGACTCACCGCACCGTCAGCGGCGATCCCGCCGCACCGCTGGTCAATGGCCAGCCGCTGCGCCTCTATCATTTCTCAGGCTTTGATAGCGGCGCACAGGGCGATATGTTGAAGAAGTATGGCGGCGAGAACCCGACGCTATGGGCAATGCGGGAGTGGTATATCGCCGAATGCGAGCGGCTCGGTCAGACCGAGCTCGGCAAGACGCCCTACGCCTATGGCACTTACGACAATGGCGACAAGATCGAGACGCGCCATCGCATCGTCTATCGTGGCCGCGTGGATTTGATGAAGGCGTTTCCCGACCCCTTCGTTGTGGAAGGCCGTGACAGCTATCTGAAGTGGTATCAACGCGAAATGTCGGACGACGCGGCCATGCTCGGCACCAGCGTGCCGGTCGAGCTCTTGCGGCAGGAATACAGCAAGACCCGCGACGAGCTGACGCGCATCGTGCATTCCCGGTCCTGGCGGCTTGCCCGACGGATCGCGAGCCTCGCGCGCTTGCTGCGTCTGGCCTGAGCATGACGGTCATCCATCTGCTGGCGCGGGGCGTACCGGATGAACTAGTCCGCCTTACGCTCGCCGACCTGATCACGCAGAGTGCAGCGGCGTGGCCGATTGTGCTTCACGCTGATTCGCTCCCCAGTGTGGATGGGCCAGCGGGTCGCGTCGTGCTGGCAACTGCTGGCACCATGCCAGATGTGGTTTCAGGCGCAATTGTGCTGGTCCGTGCCGGTGTCCGGCTTCCCTATGGGTGGGACGTACGCCTCGCGGCGGCGCGAGCGGCAGACCCTGCGTGCGCAACATTCTCGCCGCTTTGCGACGCGGTTGGTGCACATGCGAGCGGGATGGATGCCGCGGACGGAGCATTGGCGCTGCGCGACCAGCGCGCGTTCGCAACGGGTTCTGGTCGAGTCCGGACTACGCCGGCGGCTTCACCCGTGCTCTCGTTGATTGCGCCCGAATGGGCCGCCGGCCTCATGCTTTCCGGCGAGCCCGCGCAGCTGTCGGCAATCGGCTGGGATATCCAGGCGCAAGGGGGCTGCCTTGGCCTCGTCGACGCTGTGCTGGTCGACTGGGTTGGGCCGCCACTGGCTGCTGATGGCCCGGCAGAGATGGCGTCGGTGCTCACCGCGCATCTCACGAGCAACCCCGTACCCAAGCGTGCCTATCCTGACAAGGTCGAACCGAGCTATCTGCTCGATGGCCGACCCGTACAGCTGCACATCATGCACAGCTGGGGTGGTGGCATTGAGCGTTGGGTACACGATTACTGCACCGCTGAACCGGACCGTGTGCATTTGGTGCTCAAGGCCTCTGGCGTGCGGGGGCTCTATGGGCAATGGCTCGCACTCTATCAGTGGCCGCAGAGCGAGACGCCGCTACGCGTCTGGGAACTGGCGTCGCCGATCCGCGCGACAGCAGTGCATCATAGCGATTACCAGCAGATCCTGCGCGAAATCGTCGAGCAGTATCTCGTCGACGCCGTCATGGTGTCATCGCTCATTGGCCATTCGCTCGATGCCTTGCGCACGGGTCTACCGACCGTGCATGTCTGGCACGAGTATTACCCGTTCTGCCCTGCGCTGGGCATTCATTACGATGGCATTTGCCGGCAATGCGATGTCAGCCGCTTGGGTCAATGCCTCAAGAATAATCCGCTCAACGAAGCCTTCCACAACGTGACGGCCGAGGAATGGATGGCGATCCGGCGTGGATATGTGGATGCAATGACCGGGTTCAGCGTCCGCCCGGTCGCACCCTCGCAATCCGTGATCGATCACTACCGCGAGCTGCAGCCAGAGCTGATGGCGTGCGAGCCCGTCGTGATTCCGCATGGCATCGACTGGCCGCCCGTGGCGCGCCCAGCGCGTGAGACGCGCGGCAAATTGAAAGTGGTGGTGCTGGGCGTGCTGGCCGAGCACAAAGGTCGTCGGGTCTTCGATGCCTTATGGCAGCAGGTCGCGGGTACGGTCGAGTTCATCTTGCTGGGCTGTGGCGAAAGCGGGCGGCATTACGAGGGCCGCGCGGGGATTACCGTTATGCCCCGCTATACCCGAGCGGAACTGCCCGCACTGCTGGCGCGTTTGTCACCCGACGCAGGTCTGCTACTGAGCATCTGGCCCGAGACCTTCAGTTATACGCTGAGTGAATTGATGTGCGCCGGCATTCCGCCTATCGCGCCGACCCATGGCGCGTATCCGGAGCGGATTCGTGATGGCGAGAACGGCTTTCTGTGCAAACCTGATGTGGCCGAGCTCGTCCCCCTGTTGCAGCGTCTGCATGCAAACCGCGCGCTGCTGGCGCAAGCTTCCGAGGTATTGATCGCCGCGCCGCGCCGTAGCCACCGTGATATGGTTGCGGACTACCGTACTTTACTGCCCTTGCGCGCCCTGTCGGGTGGCTGTGTCATGGTGCCGCGAGCGGCGCATGGTATGGCGGGCGTACCCCATGCTGCGACGGCACAACTGCCCAAGCCCTTCCTGCAAGTCTTGTACGAGAGCCATGCCTATCTGCGGCAGAAGATTCTGCACAGTACCGCTTTGCGTGGCTGGCAGCGACGTATCCTCCGTGTGGCGCTGGAAGGGACGATGCGTGTGATCTATCGCGTCTGGCGATGGGCATCCAAGGGGGCGCATGCATGAAGACCGCCCGTCTGATCGCCTTCCACCTGCCGCAATACCACCCGATCCCCGAGAACGACGCATGGTGGGGGGCGGGCTTCACGGAATGGACCAATGTCGTAAAGGCGCGGCCGCAGTATGAGGGGCACTACCAGCCCCATCTGCCGGCCGATCTGGGCTTCTACGATCTACGCCTGCCCGAAGCCCGTGCTGCACAGGCGGAGCTCGCCCAGGCTTATGGCATTGAAGGTTTTTGCTATTACTACTACTGGTTTGGCGGCAAGCGGCTTTTGGAGCGCCCTATCGAGGCGATGTTGGCCGATCGGGCGCCCGATATGCCGTTCTGCTTGTGCTGGGCCAACGAAAACTGGACGCGTCGCTGGAACGGGAACGAGCACGACGTACTGATGGCGCAGCAACATTCGCCGGAAGACGACGAGGCGATGATGCGTGATGTCGCCCGCTATTTTGCCGACCCGCGCTATATCCGTGTCGATGGCCGGCCCGTATTGCTGGTCTATCGGTTAGACGTACTACCCGACCCAGCCGCAACCGTTGCGCGCTGGCGTGCGGTCTGCGCCGCGCTGGGCGTGGGTGATCCCTATTTGTGCGCCGTGCAGAGCTACGGCGTGCAAGACCCGTCGGCCTTTGGGTTTGATGCGGCGGTTGAATTCCCACCCCACGGT
>Ga0213872_10000566_pt1 | contig 28609 bp, 25 predicted proteins | sample VelepicomBERX_R2_FD_160071 | JGI IMG/M metagenome (GOLD analysis project Ga0213872, IMG submission 160071) | Rhizosphere microbial communities from Vellozia epidendroides in rupestrian grasslands, the National Park of Serra do Cipo, Brazil - RX_R2 | ecosystem: Host-associated > Plants > Roots >...
GTAGCATTTTGCCAGCACGTTCTTGCGCAGCGCCTTGATGTTCTCTCGGCTGATGATGTTGGCGCCGATGGCGGCCTGGATGGCCACGTCGTACATCTGGCGCGGGATGATCTCGCGCATCTTGGCGGCCACCTGGCGACCACGGTACTGGCTCTGGCTGCGGTGGACGATGATGGACAGGGCGTCGATGCGATCGCCGTTGATCAGCATGTCGACCTTGACCACGTCGGAGGCACGGTACTCCTTGAACTCGTAGTCCATGGAGGCGTAGCCGCGCGAGACGCTCTTGAGCTTGTCGAAGAAGTCCAGCACGATCTCGGCCAGCGGGATCTCGTAGGTCAGCATGACCTGGCGGCCGTGGTAGGCCATGTTCAGCTGCACGCCGCGCTTCTGGTTGGCCAGCGTCATGACCGGGCCGACGTAATCTTGCGGCATGTACAGGTGCACGGTGACGATGGGCTCGCGGATCTCGGCGATCTTGCCCTGCTCGGGCATCTTGGAGGGGTTCTCGACCTCGATCACCTCGCCGTCGCCCAGCACCACCTCGTAGACCACGCTGGGCGCGGTCGTGATCAGGTCCTGGTCGAACTCACGCTCCAGGCGCTCCTGAACGATCTCCATGTGCAAGAGCCCGAGGAAGCCGCAGCGGAAGCCAAAACCCAGGGCCTGGGAGACCTCGGGCTCGTAGCGCAGCGAGCTGTCGTTGAGCTTGAGCTTCTCCAGCGCGTCGCGCAGCTGGTCGTACTCGCTCGCCTCGGTCGGGTATAGACCCGCAAAGACCTGGGGCTGGATTTCCTTGAAGCCGGGCAGCGCCTCCTCGGCCGGGCCGAGGTTGTTGGGCAGCTTCTTCTCGAGTGTGATGGTGTCGCCCACCTTGGCGGCGGCCAGCTCCTTGATGCCGGCAATCACGAAACCCACCTCGCCCGCGCTCAGCTGGTCGCGGTTTTCGCTCTTGGGCGTGAAGACGCCGAGGTGCTCGGCCGGGTAGATGGCGTTGGTGGCCATCATGCGGATGCGCTCACCCTTCTTCAGGCTGCCGTCCACCACGCGGACCAGCATGACCACGCCCACGTAGTTGTCGAACCACGCGTCAATGATCATGGCGCGCAGCGGCGCCTCCACCACGCCCTTGGGCGGCGGGCAGCGGGCGATCACGGCTTCGATGATGTCGTCGATGCCCATGCCGGTCTTGGCCGAGCAGGGAATGGCATCGCTCGCGTCGATGCCGATCACGTCCTCGATCTCGGCCTTGGCGTTGTCCGGGTCTGCCTGGGGCAGGTCCATCTTGTTCAGGACCGGCACCACCTCGACGCCCAGTTCCAGGGCGGTGTAACAGTTGGCCACCGTCTGGGCCTCCACGCCCTGGCTGGCGTCCACCACCAGCAGCGCGCCTTCGCAGGCCGACAAGGAGCGGCTGACTTCGTAGGAGAAGTCCACGTGTCCGGGTGTGTCGATCAAATTCAGGTTGTAAGTCTGGCCGTCGCGGGCCTTGTACTGGAGCGCGGCAGTCTGCGCCTTGATCGTGATGCCACGCTCGCGCTCGATGTCCATCGAGTCCAGCACCTGCGCCTCCATCTCCCGGTCCGACAGGCCGCCGCAACGCTGGATGATCCGGTCCGCCAGCGTGCTCTTGCCGTGGTCGATGTGGGCGATGATGGAGAAATTGCGGATGTGGTTCATGCTGTACTTTGTTGCGCTGAGTCGGGAGACACAACGGCGGAGCCGTTGCAGCGCAAGCTCTCAATCGCGAAGCGATGTGAAGGCCCGAAGGGCCGTGCTGAAGCTAAAAAAAAGGCACGCCCAAATGTTCTGGCGCGCCTTCCAACAAAACGTATGGCAACTGCTTGTTGGGCTTCCATTGTAGCGAAAAGCCCCCCGCCGGAAACCGCATGCTTGCTGGATTTGCGCTCGTTGCAGGTCGCCAACAGGGATCTTTATTCACAACTTATCCACAAACACTTGTGGATCGCCTGTGGACTGTTTGACGGCCGCAAATGCCGCTCGGATTAACGCGAGCAAACGCTTGAAATCAAGCTTTGCAGGTTCCGATTCTATCGCTTTTCGCCCGCAATCTGCCGATCTGGCTTTCTGGAGTCAGTGCTCGCAAACTTTTCGATCCACCCGGCTTTCCATGGTCTTTCCGCATCGCGGAAAGACCCGGGTAGACCCTCTGGCATCAACGCGTCGGACGGATCAGCACGAAGTTGGTGATGTCGCCGCGGCGAACCAGCAGATTGACCGGCTTGCCCTTCTCGGCCTTGGCCAGCAAGGCTTGGGCTTGCTTGATATTGGCGAGCTCCTGGTTGTTGATCGCCAGGATGAGATCTCCCTCGCGCAGGCCCACGCGCGCTGCCGGGCCGTCAACCGACTCGACGCGCAAGGCACCAGTCAGCTTGAACTCCTTCTTCTGGGCGTCGGTCAACTCGGCGACCTCCAGGCCCAGCGAGGCCAGCGCCGCGGCGCTCTCGGTCTTGTTGCCCTCCTCGTCCTCGGCCGCCAGGGCCTGGGCGTCCGAAGGCATCTCGGCCACGACCACGGTCAGGTTCTTGTAGGCACCGCGGCGGAAGACCTGCATGACGACCTTGGCGCCGGGCTTCACGGTCGCGATTGCTCGACGCAGCTCGCCGGTGTTCTCGATGCTCTGGCCGTCGATCTTGGTCACCACGTCGCCGCCCTGGAGGCCCGCCTTGTCGGCCGGACCGCCCGCGGTCACGTTGCGAATCAGCGAGCCGGTTGCCTTGCCACCCAGGCCGATGGCCTCGGCCACCTCCTTGCTGAGGTCATCGGGCAGCACGCCGATGAAGCCTCGCACCACCTTGCCGCCGCCGCGCAGTTGATCGGCCACGCGCATGGCCTCGTCGATGGGGATGGCGAACGAAATCCCCATGAAGCCGCCGGAGCGACTGTAGATCTGCGAGTTGATGCCCACCACCTCGCCGCGCATGTTCAGCAGCGGGCCGCCGGAGTTCCCGGGATTGATGGCCACGTCGGTCTGGATCAGGCGCAAGAAGTCGCCCGTGTCGCGCTGCTTGGCGCTGACGATGCCCGCGGTCACGGTATTGTCAAAGCCGAAGGGCGAGCCGATGGCCATGACCCACTCGCCCACCTTGAGCTTGGCCACGTCCCCGACCTTCACGATCGGCAGGTTCTGGGCCTCGATCTTGAGCACAGCCACGTCGGAGCGCACGTCGCTGCCGACCAGCTTGGCCTTGAACTCGCGCTTGTCGGTCAGGGTCACGAAGATGCCGTCGGCGTCGGCCACCACATGGGCATTGGTCAGCACGAAGCCGTCGCTGCTGATGATGAAGCCCGAGCCCAGGCCACGGCGCTGGGGCTGGTTGTCGCCGTCGTCTTCCTCGTCGTCGGGCTGCGGCGCGCCCTTGGGCACTTGGCCACGCTTGGGCTGGCTCGGCGGCTGGATGCCGAAGCGGCGCAGGAACTCGAGCATCTGCGGATCCAGCTGCTGGCCGTTGCCGGCGCGCGCCTTGAGCTTCTCGGTCGTGCGCACATTGACAACCGAGGGACCCACCTGCTCCACAAGCTGCGTGAAGTCGGGCAGATCGCGAGCGTGGGCCGGGGCGGGCAGCGTGAACGCCAGGCAGGCGCCCAGCAGTCCGGTGGCCAGCAGGGAGGAGAGCTTGAATTGCATGGTCAGATTGATTCGAATGCCAGCCGCCATCCTAGTGGATCACGGCACTGGCCGCGCTGGCGGAGGGGAACGGGGGCGGCGCGCTCAGCAGACGCTGTGGATTTTGCTCCTGCAACCCGGCCAATTGACCGGGCTGCGCCGGTGCATCGATGGTCTGCACGAAGGACGTGCTTGTGTCCAGCGTGCTGCTGCCCGGCACAGTGACCAGGGCCGCACCGAGCTGCGCGCTCGGCGCTTGCGTCGCCAGCGGCGCACCGGCGCCCGGCATCGGCAGGCGCGGCACCAGCACGGCCAGCAGGACAAAGCCCGCGGCCACGCCGAGCGGCGGCAGCCAGCGCACGGCACTGGCGCGACGCAGGACCACCGGCTCGGCGGCGATGCGCTGGCGCAGCGCGGACAGCAGGGCCTGCGAGGACTGTGCAGGCGCGCTCAGCTCAGGCGAGCGCAGCGCCTCGCCGGCCATGTGCAAGGCCTGCCAGTCGCGGCGCACCGCGGCATCGGCATTCCAGGCGCGCAGCACGGCATCGAGCTCCTGCTCACTTGCTTCACCATCCAGCACCTTCGACAGGGACTTCAAAGTCTCGTTGGACATCAGGGCTTCTCCATCACCAGCGTGCGCCATCGCGGCCCAGCAAGGGCTGCAGGCGCGTCGCCACCGCTTCACGGGCCCGGTGGATCCGCGAGCGCACGGTGCCGACCGGGCAAGCCAGGGCTTGCGCGATTTCCTCGTAGGCCATGCCCTCGACCTCGCGCAACTCCAGCGCGCGGCGAAACTCCTCGGGCAGCTCGCTCACCGCCGCCTGCACGGCCGCGGCCAACTCCTTGCCGGCCAGCAGGCCTTCGGGCGTGACACCGTCGGTTTGAGTCGCGCCAAGGTGCAAAGGTTCCTGATCGTCTTCAGCCCCCCCGCGAACGAGGGATGCCTCGGTCACCACCGGATCGCGCTGCAGGCCCTCCAGGGCGCGTTTGGCGCTGTTGACGGCAATTCGGTAGAGCCAGGTGTAGAAGGCGCTCTCATTGCGAAAGCCCGGCAGCCCGCGCCAGGCGCGCAAGAAGGCCTCCTGGCTGATGTCGGCCACGAGGTCGACGTCGCGCACAAGCCGGCCGATCAGCCGCTCGACCCGGCGCTGGTACTTGACGACCAGCATCTCGAAGGCCCGCGCGTCACCACCCTGAGCCCGGCGGACCAGTTGCGCATCGACGTCATTCTCGGGATTCATTGCTCAGGATTCTCGGGCCGCGCCAAGTACCGGGTCGCCCAACGCATGCCCCAATGAGGCACCTGCGATCGCTGGGACAGCGGGCAGGTCGACCCGCCTGCCGCCCCGCCTGTCGACCCGCCTGTCGACCCGCCTGTCGACCCGCCTGCCGACCCGCCTGTAGGCGCGCAGCCGCAGCCGAAGCCAGGACTGCAGCCCCATCACGACTGGCAGACGCTGCGCCGCGCCTGCAGCCCCCAGCGCCGGCATTGACCGTCCCAGCGCATCTTGCCAGGCTCGACCTGCTCGACCTGCTCGACCTGTGCGAGCCGCCGGGCCCAGACGCCAACGGCCGCCATGAGCCACGCTAGCCCAGACGGCCCGCGCCCCGTGCAGCCAGACTCCCACCGACCCTGAGAACGACCCCGAGAACACGCAAAGCGCCGCCACGAATGCAATCAGCGCCTGGAGCTTTCGCTCAGGCGCTGTCGTGACGGTCAAGGCGGGGGCGAGGCGCTTCAGATCTTCTTGAAGATCAGCGTGCCGTTGGTACCGCCAAAGCCGAAGTTGTTCTTGGCGGCGTATTCAATCTTCATCTCGCGCGCGGTGTTGGCGCAGTAGTCCAGGTCGCACTCGGGGTCCTGGTTGAAGATGTTGATCGTCGGCGGAGCGATCTGGTGGTGCACGGCCAGCGTCGTGAAGACGGACTCGATGCCACCCGCGCCGCCCAGCAGGTGGCCGGTCATGGACTTGGTCGAGCTGACGGCCATCTTGTAGGCGTGGTCGCCGAAGGCCAGCTTGATCGCGTTCGTCTCGTTCAGGTCACCCAACGGCGTCGAGGTGCCGTGGGCGTTCATGTACTGGATCTGGTCGGCGTTGAGGCCGGCATTGCGCAGCGCGGCACGCATGCTGCGCTTGGGACCGTCCACGTTGGGCGCGGTCATGTGATACGCGTCGGCGCCCATGCCGAAGCCGGCCAGCTCGCAGTAGATCTTGGCGCCACGGGCCTTGGCATGTTCGTACTCCTCGAGCACCAGCACGCCGGCGCCCTCGCCCAGCACGAAGCCGTCGCGATCCTTGTCCCAGGGGCGCGAAGCCGTCTTGGGATCGTCGTTGCGGGTGGAGAGCGCGCGCGCCGCGGCAAAGCCGCCGATGCCCAGCGGCGAGACGGTCGACTCGGCGCCGCCGGCGATCATCACGTCGGCATCGCCGTATTCAATCAACCGCCCTGCCTCGCCGATGGCGTGCAGGCCGGTGGTGCAGGCGGTGACGATGGCCAGATTCGGCCCCTGGAAGCCGTAACGGATCGACACCTGCCCGGAAATCATATTGATGATGGACGCCGGCACGAAGAAGGGAGAGACCCGGCGCGGGCCGCGGTTCACCAGTTCAGCGTGGGTTTCCTCAATCATCGGCAGACCGCCAATGCCCGAGCCGACCAGCACGCCGATGCGCTCGGCTTGCTCCTCGGTCAACTGGTCATTGGTCGGCAGCCCCGCATCCTTCACCGCCTGGATGGCCGCAGCCAGTCCGAAGTGGATGAAGGTGTCCATCGTGCGGGCTTCCTTCGAGTTCATCCACTCCTCGACCTTGAAACCCTTGACCTCGCCGGCGAACTGGCAGGCAAACGCGCTTGCATCGAAACGGGTGATGCGATCAATGCCGGACTTGCCGGCGATGATGTTTGCCCAGCCTTCCTCAACCGTGTTGCCCACGGGAGAGATCAGGCCCAGACCAGTGATGACGACGCGACGACGGGACATGCGGATGACTTGGAAGCTGCGGGAGATTAGGCCTTTTGGTGCTTGACGGCGTAGTCGATCGCCAGCTGCACGGTGGTGATCTTCTCGGCTTCTTCGTCAGGGATCTCGATGCTGAACTCATCTTCCAGAGCCATCACCAGTTCCACCGTGTCCAGGGAATCAGCGCCCAGGTCGGCGACGAAAGCCTTCTCGTTGGTCACATCGGCTTCGGGGACGCCCAGTTGTTCGGCGACGATTTTCTTGACGCGGGTTTCGATATCGCTCATGAGACTCCTCCAGGAGGGGTTTGCTAAAGACAGCCCGGGATTCTAAGGCCTGTCCAAGACAGCGCCTTCACCGACCGGGCGTCCGGTGGACAGACCTTGAAAACGTTCAGTTCATGAACATGCCACCGTTGACATGCAGTTCGGTGCCCGTGATGTAGCCTGCCGCCGGAGAGGCCAGGAAGGCCACGGCCGCTGCGATCTCCTCCGGGGCGCCGAGGCGGCCCAGGGGGATCTGCGAGAGCAGCGCGGCCTTCTGGGCTTCGGGCAGCACCTCGGTCATGTCAGTGGCGATGAAGCCGGGCGCGATGCAGTTGACGGTGATGTTGCGGCTGCCCAGCTCGCGGGCCAGCGCGCGCGTCATGCCGGCCAGCCCGGCCTTGGCGGCGGCGTAGTTGGCCTGGCCGGCATTGCCCGAGGCCCCCACCACCGAGGTGATGGAGATGATGCGACCCTGGCGTTGCTTCATCATGGGGCGCATGACAGCGCGGCACAGGCGGAACACAGCCTTGAGGTTGGTGTCCAGCACCGCATCCCAGTCTTCGTCCTTCATGCGCATGGCCAGGCCGTCGCGGGTGATGCCGGCGTTGTTGACGAGCACCTGCAAGCCGCCGAACTCCTTGAGGATGGCCTCGATGGCGGCGTCCACGGCCGGCGCGTCGTTGACGTTCAGGGCGATGCCGCGACCGCCCTGGGGTGCCAGCGCCTCATTGATGGCAGCAGCGCCGGACTCGGTCGTGGCCGTGCCGATGACGACATAGCCCTGCGCGGCCAGCGCGGTGGCGATGGCACGGCCGATGCCGCGGCTGGCGCCGGTCACCAGCGCCACTTGTTTGGATTCGCTCATAGCATTCCCTTGACTTCGGCCAGCGAGGCCGGATCGAGCACCGTGGCGCTTTGCAGTTCTCCGTCGATGCGCTTGACCATGCCGGCCAGCACCTTGCCAGGGCCGCATTCGATGATGTGGCCGATGCCGCGGGCCTTGAGGGCTTGCACCACCTCGACCCAGCGCACCGGGCCGAAGGCCTGGCGGTAGAGCGCGTCGCGCAGCGCTTGGGCGCTTTCGGTCACCGCCACGTCGATGTTGTTGACGACCGGGAAGGCCTGGGCGGCGAAATTCGTGGCGGCCAGACGCTCCTTGAGTCGCTCTGCGGCCGGCTTCATCAGGCTCGAATGGAAGGGAGCGGAGACCGGCAAGGGCAGCGCGCGTTTGGCGCCGGCAGCCTTGAGGATCTCGGCCGCCTTTTCCGCACCGGCCTTGGTGCCCGCAATCACGGTCTGCTTGGGGTCGTTGAAGTTGACGGCCTCGATGACCTCGCCGCTTTGCGCGGCCGCCTGGGCGCAGCCCTCGCGCACGGCCTCGCCGTCCAGGCCCAGCACGGCGTACATGGCGCCCACGCCCACCGGGACAGCCTCCTGCATGGCCTGGGCACGGAATCGCACGAGCGGCAGCGCGTCAGCCAGCTCCAGGGCGCCCGAGGCGACCAGGGCCGTGTACTCGCCGAGAGAATGGCCGGCGGCGGCCACCGGCACCAGGCCCGTTTCGGCGATCCAGGCGCGGTAGCAGGCGATGCCGGCCGTCAGCATCACGGGCTGGGTGTTGGTCGTCAGGTCCAGTTGTTCCTTCGGGCCGGAGCGGATCAGCGCGCCGATGTCCTCGCCAAGAGCTGCAGAGGCCTCGGCCAGCGTGCGCGCGACCTCGGGGTGGTCGCCCCAGGCATCGAGCATGCCCACGGCCTGCGAGCCCTGGCCCGGGAAAACGAAAGCAAATTGAGTCATGGCTTGAATCAGAAATCGAGGAGCACGGCGCCCCAGGTGAAACCACCGCCCACGCCTTCGAGCATGAGGGTGTCGCCCGGCTTGATGCGGCCGTCGCGCACGGCGACGTCCAGGGCCAGCGGGATGGAGGCCGCCGAGGTGTTGCCGTGCTCGGCAACCGTGGCAATCATGCGCTCAACGGGCAGCTTGAGCTTCCTTGCCGTGCCTTCCATGATGCGGATATTGGCCTGGTGAGGAATCAGCCAGTCAATGTCCGAGGCGCTGCGTCCGGCCTTCTCCAGCACCGAGCGCGCGACCTTCTCGAGCACACCCACAGCCAGCTTGAACACGGCCGGGCCGTCCATCTTCAGCAGCGGGTGGCCGATCACGTGACCGCCGGCGACGCTGCCCGGCGTGCAGAGCACGTCCACGTGACGGCCGTCGGCATGAAGCTCGGTCGCGACGATGCCCGGCTTCTGGCTAGCGCCCAGCACCACGGCGCCAGCGCCGTCGCCGAACAGCACGCAGGTCGTGCGGTCGTTGAAGTCCAGAATGCGGGAGAACACCTCCGAGCCGATGACCAGGGCCTTGGAGGCGGCACCGGTCTTGATCATCGAGTCGGCCACCGTCAGCGCATAGACAAAGCCCGAGCAGACCGCCTGCACGTCAAAGGCCGGGCAGCCGGCAATGCCGAGCTTGTTTTGCAGGATGGCCGCCGTCGAGGGGAAGACCATGTCCGGTGTCGAGGTGGCGACGATGATCAGGTCGATCTCGCTGGCCGCGATGCCGGCTGCTTGCAGCGCAGCCTGCGCCGCCGGCAGAGCCAGATCGCTCGCCGTCACATCGGCATCCGCGAAGTGGCGGGCACGAATGCCGGTGCGCTCGATGATCCAGGCGTCGGAAGTCTCGATGCCGTCGCGCGCGAGCTGCTGCGCGAGATCGTCGTTGGTGATGCGGCGCGGCGGCAGGTAGCTGCCGGTGCCGAGGATTCGGGAATACCGGGGAATTTGAACGGTCATGCAGCTTGGACGGTCGAGGCCGCCTGATCTCCGGCATCGTCGGCCTTGCCCTCCGAGATTGCCGGCAGGGCGGCAAGCGTGGCGACGATGCGCTCGTGAACCCGGTCTAGGAGCCGGTTGCGGGCGGCATCATAAGCGCGGTTGAGCGCATGCTCAAAGGCGTAGGCATCGGCCGAGCCATGGCTCTTGAAGACCAGGCCCCGCAGGCCCAGCAGTGCCGCGCCGTTGAAACGGCGGTGATCAACGCGGTGCTTGAAGCGCTTGAGCACCGGCAGCGCAACCAGGGCCGAGGCCTTGCTGAAGAGGGAGCGGCCGAATTCTTCACGCAGAATCGTCGCGATCATGCTGGCCAGGCCCTCGGCAGATTTGAGCGCCACATTGCCGACGAAACCATCACAGACGACCAGATCGGTCGTGCCCTTGAAGATGTCGTTGCCCTCAACGTTGCCGAAAAAGTTGATGTGGCCGTCACGGGCCACCGAGCGCAGCAACTCGCCCGCGCGCTTGATGGTCTCGTTGCCCTTGATCACCTCTTCGCCGATGTTGAGCAGACCCACGGTCGGCTCTTGCTTGCCGTCAACGGCAGCCACAAGCGCGCTGCCCATGACCGCGAATTGCAGCAAGTGCTCGGCCGTGCAGTCCACATTGGCGCCCAGGTCCAGCACGGTCGTGTAACCCTGCTTCACGTTGGGCATGACGGTGGCGATGGCCGGGCGGTCGATGCCCTCCAGCGTCTTGAGCAGATAACGGGCCACCGCCATCAGCGCACCGGTGTTGCCGGCCGAGACGCAGGCATGGGCCAGCGGCGCGGCACCGTCCTTGCATTTGAGCTGCTCGATGGCGATGCGCATGGAGGACTGCTTTTTCTTGCGCAGTGCCACCTCCACCGCATCATGCATCTCGACGACCTCGGCGGCCGGCACGATGGTGCAACGCGCCCATCCGGCCGCTGGCGCCAGGGCCTCGGGGCGGCCGACCAGCAGCACTTCGGCGGCAGGATGCGCGTCAAGAAAGGCCTTGGCGGCAGGCAGCGTGACTGACGGACCGTGATCGCCGCCCATGCAATCGATGGCGAGGCGGATCGGCTCTAGGGAAACGGAAGAAGGCATCGGGAACGAATCTGGCCGAGACGGCCGACCTTAAGCGAGGCCAGCGCTCAGTTCAAGCGGGCGCGCCCGGAGTGGCGCACCGACAGCATAGGGGCCGGAAATGACAAAACCCGGCACTGCGTGAGGACACAGGCCGGGATTTCGAATTGTCGACAGGGCGCACGCCTGGCGGCGCGCGAATTCCCGAAGGATCAGGCCTCGGCCTTGGTCTTCAGGACCTTGCGGCCACGGTAGAAACCGTTGGGGCTGATGTGGTGACGCAGGTGCACTTCGCCGGTCGTCGGCTCGATAGCGGTGCCCGGGTTCACGAGGGCATTGTGCGAACGGTGCATGCCACGCTTGGAAGGCGACTTCTTGTTTTGCTGAACGGCCATGATGTTTCTCCTGTGGGGTGTCCGAAATTGGGGACTTTGGTTGATAGAGCCCCACGCCCGGGAACCGATCCACCATGATGAACATGGAAAATGAAATAGGCCCGGGAAAGCCCGCGAGTGTAGCACGGGATCCGGAAAAACCCAAGTCTTCAGCCCTTTTTGAGGGCCTTCAGCGCGGCAAAGGGGTTGGGCTTGTCCTCGACGGGCGCTTCTTCCTCGGCCGGCGCCGACAGCGGCTGCGGGCAGCTGTCGTGGCGCGGCACCAAGGGCAGGGCGAGCAAGAGCTCGTCCTCGATCAGCTCCTTGGCGTCCAGGTGGCGGGGCAGCGCCAGCACGTCGTCCTCGCTGTCCGCATCCAGGCTGGCCGCCTCGTCCTCACCACGGACGAACAGGATGGACCGGTCGACCTCCAGGTGCTCGCGCACGGGGCGCAGGCAGCGCTGGCAGGTCAGGCTCACCTGGGCATCGGCCTGAAGGTGCAGCCAGATCTCGGGCTCAGCGGCGCGGCGCGCTCGCGCTTCGCCCTCGAGCAACCAGTTGACGGCCGGCCAGCCGGCGGCCGGCGCCTCCGCAGCCGCCGCATCCGCAAGGCGCTCAAGCTCGGTGGCCGGCCATTGCCCTTCGAGGCTGGCGCCGTCATGCGCAAACGCCTCCACATCGAGCTTGGCGGCGGAAAAGACTCGGTTCTTCATTGCCCGAAGTGTATGCCCCGACAATCCGCGCATGACCACGCCTCAACTCATCTTGGGCTCCACCTCGCGCTACCGGCGCGAACTGCTGGAGCGCCTGCGCCTGCCCTTCGAAGTGGCCAAACCCGAGGTCGACGAGACCCCCCTGCCCTGCGAGCCGCCGGCCGAATTGGCCCGCCGCCTGGCGATGGCCAAGGCCCGCGCCGTGGCCGCGCGCTTCCCCGCAGCGGTGGTGATCGGCTCGGACCAAGTCGCCGAGCTGGACGGCCAGGCCATCGGCAAACCCGGCACTCACGAGCGGGCGGTGGAGCAACTGCGCCGCATGAGCGGGCATGCCGTCGTCTTCCAGACCGCAGTGGCCATCGTCAGCCCCGGCTTCACGGGCGAGTTTCTTTCGCCAGTGCGGGTGCGTTTTCGCACGCTCGAAGACGCCGAGATCGAGCGTTATCTGCGGCTGGACGAGCCCTACGACTGCGCCGGCAGTGCCAAGTGCGAGACCTTGGGGCCCGTCTTGCTCGAATCCATTGAATCCGACGATCCGACCGCGCTGGTCGGCCTGCCGCTGATCCGTACGGCCAAGCTGCTGCGCCAATGCGGCCTGGATCCGCTGCGATGAAGGGCCGGCTTTTCCTCGTGCCCAACACGCTGGACTTCGGCGTGGAAGGCGCGGCCGTCGATCTCCAGGCCGTGCTGCCACTGCAGGCCATCACCGTGGCCGCGCGGCTCACGCACTGGGCCGCCGAGAACGCCAAGACGACGCGGGCCTTCCTCAAGCGGGTGAACGAGATCACGCCCCTGGCCTTGCCGCTGCAGTCGCTGGCCATCACCGAGCTTCCCCGCCCTCCCAAGGGGGGACGCACGGATCAGAGCGCCAACCAGAGCGCCGAATGGAGCCGGCTGCTGGCACCCTGCCTAGACGGAGAGGACCTGGGCCTGATTTCGGAAGCCGGCCTGCCGGCGATCGCCGATCCCGGTGCCATGCTCGTGCAAGCCGCGCACGCGGCCGGCGTCGAAGTCGTCCCCCTCTCAGGGCCGAGCTCGCTCCTGATGGCCTTGTCCAGCAGCGGCCTCAATGGCCAGAGCTTTGCCTTCGTCGGCTACTTGCCGGTGGAGACCGGTGCACGCATGGCGCGCATCCGCGAGCTGGAAGCGCTTTCGATGAAGCACCAGCAGACCCAGCTGATGATCGAGACACCCTACCGCAACAGCGCCTTGCTTCAGGCCCTGCTGGCGACGCTGAAGCCGGCGACGCGACTCTCGGTCAGCTGCGGGCTTTCACTGCCCGGCGGCTTCACCTTCAGCGCGCCGGTTTCGACTTGGCGCAACGCCAAAAAAGAACTGCCGGACAAAGTGCCGGCAGTGTTCTCCTTGTTGGCCTGAATGCCTGAACGCCAGAACGCCAGAACGCGTAACGGCCTGAGGCTCTGATCAGCCTTCGACCGGCGCGACCGGCTTGGTGCCGAACAGGGCCGCCACCTTCTTCTTGGGCTTGATGTTGCTGGACAGCCCGCGCGCTGTGGGGGCGGGGCCCTTCTCCCAGGCCGGCTTCTCTCCCTCGGCCTTGGCCTCGTAGGGCTTGTCGAAGAAGGGGTCGCGCGGCGCGGCGGGCGCGCGATAGGCTGGGCGCGGGGCCTCCTCACGGCGGCCCTCATCCCGGCGGCCATCGTCTCGGCGGCCATCCTCCCGGCGCCCCTCATCGCTTCGCTCGCGCGATTCGAACTCGCGGCGCGGACGGCGGGCCGGACGCTCTTCCTCGACCTCGATCGGCTCCAGCTCGATCTTGTGCTTGATGAGCTTCTCGACGTCGGCGATGTTGCGGGCATCGGCCTTGGTCACCAGCGTGATCGCAATACCCGAGGCGCCTGCGCGGCCGGTACGTCCGATGCGGTGGACGTAGTCCTCGGCATTGAAGGGCACGTCGTAATTGAAAACGGCCGGCAAGTCGGCGATGTCCAGGCCGCGGGCGGCCACGTCAGTCGCCACGAGCAGGTCCACATCCCCGCGCTTGAAGGCCGCCAGGGACTTGAGGCGCTCGTCCTGGGACTTGTCGCCGTGCAAGGCCGCAGTGCGCAGGCCGTCTCGCTCGAAGGCGCGGGCCAGCCGGGCCACGCCCAGCTTGGAATTGCCGAAGACGATGGCCTGCCGGATCTCGCGCTCCTTCAGGATCTTCTTGATCGCCGCGCGCTTGTCGTCGTCGGTCACGCTGTAAAACAGCTGCTCCACTGTGGACGCCGTGGCATTGGGGCGCGCTACCTCGACCAGAATCGGATCTTGCAGATAGCTCTGTGCCAGGCGCTTGATCTCGGGCGAGAAAGTGGCCGAGAACAGCAGGGTCTGACGGGTCTTGGGCAGGTAGGACAGGATGCGCTGCAGGTCGGGCAGGAAGCCGATGTCGAGCATACGGTCAGCCTCGTCGAGCACCACGTACTCGACCTGGTTGAGCACACAGTTCTTGGCCTCGATATGGTCCAGCAGGCGGCCCGGGGTGGCGATCAGCACCTCGACACCGGCCTTGAGCTCCAGTGTTTGCGGCTTCATGTCCACGCCGCCGAACACACAAGCCGCACGCAGCATGGTGTGCTTGGAGTAGGCCTTGACGTTGTTGGAGACCTGGTCGGCCAGCTCGCGAGTCGGCGCGATCACGAGCGCGCGCACGGGGTGGCGAGCGGGCGAAACGCTGGCGGTTTCATGCTTGAGCATGCGCTGCAGCAGCGGAATGGAGAACGCGGCAGTCTTGCCCGTGCCCGTCTGCGCGGCACCCATGACGTCGCGGCCGGCCAGCACGATGGGGATCGCCTTGGCCTGGATGGGCGTCATGGTGGCGTAGCCCTGGTCGGCCACCGCACGAAGCAGCTTGGGATCGAGCGGGAGGGTGTCGAAGCGCGCAGGCACTGCTTCCGGGGTCACGGATTCGGTCATGGGGCAGGATTATCGCCCAGCCACCGAATCACTCGTGTTTGCCGGGTGATCCGATGGGTCGGCGCACGTGCTTGTGCTGGGTACGGACAACCAGCCACTTGGGGGTACGGAAGCGCACGATGCGCCAATACAGACCCACATAGCCGACGCAAAAAAGCATCAGGAAGGCGAGCAAGGCCGGCGTCGAATCCCAGAACACGACGGCCGGGATCAGGGAGGTGATGCAAAGGGTCCAGAGGTAGGGCGCGGTGAAGGAGTTACGCCGGGTCAGGGTGCGCGCATCGCGCGCCCCCATGGCCCAGCGCATCAAGCGTCGGTAGATCAGCGAATGCAGGTGGATACCGTCGGCAAGGCCCGGAGGCGTCGCTCGGATGAAGCGGCGGCGGTAGATCGAGAACAGGGTCTCGAAGACCGGGTAGATGCCCACCAGCAGGGCAAACAGTGGCGAGACCTCGGGGTGGCGCTGCACCAGCAAGATGCTGATCTCAGCGACCAGGAAGCCTAAGAAATATGCCCCCCCATCGCCCAGGAAGACCAGGCCGGACGGGAAGTTCCACACGAAGAAGCCCAGCGAGGCACCGATGCCAGCCATGGCCCAGGCAGCCAGCTCGAAATCGCCGACCTGGTAAGCCACGTAGGCCAGGCTCAGCAACATCAGACTCACACACATGGACGCCAAGCCGTTGAAGCCGTCGATGATGTTGATCGCGTTGGCAAGGCCGGCCCCGGCCAGAATGGTCGTCAAGACAGAGAACGCCGTGAAGCTCAGCAAATAGTCCAGTCCGACGATGTCGACATGCGTGATGCGCGCGTCGAGGAAGTAGATGCCTAGGGCTGCAGAGATGGCCGTCGCGACCAGGCGTTGCTGAGGTGAGATCTTCTTGGTCAGATCCTCGATCAGACCCGCGCTGAAGGCCGGCAGGCCGCACAACAGCAGGAGCAGCCCCGTCGTGGTGGTCGAAGAACCATGCCACCACGCCGCGACCGCACTGACCATCAGGCCAAGGTAAATACCCAGACCACCGATGCGGGGCACCGGGTGGGCATGGAACTTCTGAGGCCCCGACAGATCGGCGTCTCCGGAGATATGCCCATGGGCGTGCGATGACCGGATGACCGCCAAGCTAACCAGCATGGAAACAAAGAACGAGATCAGCAGATGGAGCATCGCAGGATTTTATCCCCCGACAGCAGCCCAGCAGCGCAGCCGGCGTTGCCCACACGCGCCGCGCAGCCCCTTGCTGAGCCGGGAAGGGGACAGAAGCAACAGCCCGGCCTCGGGCCCGCAGCTTGGCTTGCCCCGGCCTGGTTGCCCAGGATTCCAGCCCTAGAATGCGCGCACCGCAAAAACCCGCGACGGCCCGTCGTCCTCTTTTGCAATCAATGAAAGCCTTCATGGACACCAGCGCTCCCCGCGCCGCTTCGCCTGCAAGGGCAGTTGTCAGCCTTGTCACCGCGGCGATGAGCCTGAGCCTGCTGATGGGGGTGGCATTCGCCGCCGACGTCAACGACGCCACCACGAATGACAACACTCCGTCGTCGACCCGCCTGAGCGCGCCCCGCAGCAATGACGATCGCACGCGCAGCGTGGACGACGAGCGTCAATCCATCGATGCGCGACGCCCGACCCGTCCTCGCTACGAGCCGGGCGAGTTTGAGCTGTACGTCAATCGTCTGTTGGGGATTGATGTCTCGGCCTACGAGACGACTCGGTCGCAAGCCACCACTGACGCGCGCGACTCTCGACTGAGCGACACGCGCGACGCCGCAGATGCCCGTGACATGCGCGACACACGTCCGCCCTTGCCGATCCGCCGTCTCGGCGCCGACCTCGTGCTCGACGGCAGTTATGGCGCGGGTGAGGGCCCACGTGCAGTCGGCGAAGACTATGTGCTGGGCATCGGCGACGAGGTCCAGATCACGCTCTGGGGCTCGATCGACGCAGATCTGCGCCTGGTCGTGGACCGTGTCGGACGCATCAACATCCCGCGCGTCGGCCCCGTCATGGTTGCGGGCGTGCGCTATGGCGAGCTGAACAACGTCGTACGCTCTCGCGTAGGCCAAGTGTTCAAGAATTTCCAGGTCAGTACCGCGCTCGGCCGGCTGCGCAGCTTCCGCATCTACGTGGCCGGCTTCACGCAGCGCCCGGGGCCCTACACGGTCAGCAGCCTCTCGACCATCGTCAATGGCTTGATTCAGGCCGGCGGCCCCTCCGCCGCAGGCAGCTTCCGCCAGATCGAACTGCGCCGCGGCGGCAGGACCGTCTCGCACTTCGACATCTACGATTTGCTGCTGCGCGGCGACAAGTCCGCGGATCTTGCCCTTCAGGCCGAAGACGTGCTCTACATCGGCCCTGTCGGCCCGCAGGCCGCCATCCTGGGCAGCGTCAACAAGGCCAGCATCGTCGAGCTCAAGTCCGGTGAAACCGTGGCCGACGTGCTGAATATGGCCGGCGGTTTCAGCGCCGTGGCGGATCGCTCGCGCCTGACCGTTGAGCGCCTGAGCGATCGCAACGACCAGCGCGTTGTCCAGCTGGACCTGCCTGCGCAGATGAAGGCCCCCATCGGCAACGGCGACGTGCTGCGGGCCTTCAGCGCGGTCGACGCCGCGTTGGCGCGCGATCGTCAATACAAGCGTGTGCGCGTCGAAGGCGAAGTCCAGCGCTCGGGGGACTACCTGCTGCCCCCTAACAGCACTCTGCAGGATGCACTGCGCGCAGCCGGCGGCCTGACGCCGCAAGCCTATGTATTCGGCACTGACTTCTCGCGTGAAAGCGTGCGCAAGGTCCAGCAGGAGAACTACGACCGTGCGCTGCGCGACATGGAGACCGACTTCACGCGCGCCACGAGCACCCAGAAGGCCCTGAGCGCGGACGAAGCCGCCGCCCAGGCCCAGCGCGCGGTGGGCACTTCACGCCTGATCGAGCGGCTGCGCAGCATTCGGCCGACCGGGCGCGTGGTGCTCCAGATCGAGCCCAGTAGCAGCGCCCTGCCCCAACTCGTGATCGAGGACGGCGACCGTCTGCTCATCCCAGCACGCCCCACCACGGTGGGTGTATTTGGCAGCGTGTTCAATGCTGGCAGCTACTTGCTGACCGACGGCAGCACCATGGACGACGTGATGAGGCTGGCCGGTGGCGCCAAAAAGGGCGCCGACACCGGCAGCATCTTCGTCGTGCGCGCCAACGGCAGCGTGGTGAGCGCGCGCCAGGCTTCCAGTGGCTGGTTCAGCGCGGGTTCTGGCATCAACAACCTGCCGGCCCTGCCTGGGGACACGATCATCGTTCCCGAGGAACTGGACAAGACCACCTTCGCGCAGTCCGCCCAGCAATGGACGCAGATCCTCTATCAATTCGGTCTCGGCGCAGCCGCCCTGAAGACACTGAAGTAACGCGGAGCCTCTTGTGACTGGACCAAGCACGAACTTCGCGCATGCGGGCGGAGCCGGGGAAGAAGACTCTGGCCTGCTGGACATCCTCATCAGCCTGGTGTCCTCATGGCGACTGTTGAGCGTTGCCCCCCTGGCGGCCGGCGCGCTGGCCCTTGGGGTCAGCTACCTTGTCGCGCCCACCTACACGGCCAAGACCACGTTCTTGCCTCCGCAGCAACAGCAAAACGCTGCCGCCTCGGCGCTCGCGTCGATCGGTGCCCTGTCCGGTCTTGCCGGCGTGAACACCAAGACTGCGGCCGACCAGTTCGTCTCGTTGATGCAAAGCGTCAACGCCGAGGATCGCATCGTCGACCGCTTCGAGCTGATGAAGCTCTACGACGTCAAGTACCGCTTCGAGGCTCGCAAGAGGCTTGAGGACAACGTGCGCATCAACCTGGGCAAGAAGGACGGGTTGATCACGGTCGAGGCCGACGCGCCGACGCCCCAACTGGCCGCCGATCTCGCCAACCAGCACGTGGCCGAATTGCGCCGGCTCACCGGCGAATTGGCGCTGACGGAGGCACAGCAGCGCCGCGTCTTTTTTGAAGGCGAGCTCAAGCGCACGCAGGCGCAGCTGACGGATGCCCAGCAAAAGCTCCAGAACAGCGGCTTCAACCCCGGCGCACTGAAGACAGAGCCCAAAGCCGAGGTCGACAACTACGCCAAGATCAAGGCACAAGCCACGGCGGCCGAAGTGCAACTGCAGGTGATGCGGCAGAAGCTGGCCGACACCTCGCCCGAGGTGCAGCAGCAGCTGAGCCTGGTTGACGCTTTGCGCCGTCAGATGCAGCAGCTCGAATCCTCGCAAGGGGGCAAGAGCGACAGCGACTACGTCGCGCGCTACCGTGAGTTCAAGTACCAGGAGACGCTGCTCGATCTGCTCTCCAAACAGTTTGAGCTGGCCCGCATGGACGAAAGCCGCGACGGCGCACTGATCCAGGTTGTGGACGTCGCCACGCTTCCCGAGCACAAGAGCAAGCCCAAACGAGCCCTCATCGCCGTCGGGACCACGGTAGGCGTCTGGGTCCTGCTGCTGTTCTACGTGCTGTGCCGGCATTTCTGGCGCGAGGCCGCCAGCCAGCCGGACAATGCCGAGAAATTCGCCAATCTTCGTCGCGCCTGGCGTCGCCGCTGAGCCGTAAAGGCATTGTTGCGACCGACTGCGCTCGCGAGCACCGCCGCAGCAAGGCCCGTGCTCGCGCTCGACCAATACCATTCTGAATCACCATGTCTGACAAGAAAACTGCCCTGATCACCGGCGTGACCGGTCAAGACGGCGCCTATCTCGCCGAGTTGCTGCTGAAAAAAGGCTACGAAGTCCACGGCATCAAGCGCCGCGCCTCGTCCTTCAACACCGACCGCATCGACCACCTCTACCAGGACCCGCACGTCGACAACCAGCGCTTCAAGCTGCACTACGGCGATCTGACGGACAGCACCAACCTGATCCGCATCATCCAGCAGGTCCAGCCCGACGAGATCTACAACCTCGCCGCCATGAGCCATGTGGCCGTGAGCTTTGAGACCCCCGAATACACGGCCAACGCCGACGGCATCGGCACGCTGCGCATCCTGGAGGCCATCCGCATCCTGGGGCTGGAGAAGAAGACGCGCTTCTACCAGGCCAGTACCAGCGAGCTCTACGGCCTGGTGCAGGAGATCCCGCAGAAGGAGAGCACGCCCTTTTATCCGCGCAGCCCCTATGCGGTGGCCAAGATGTACGCCTACTGGATCACGGTGAACTACCGCGAGGCCTATGGCATGTATGCCTGCAACGGCATCCTCTTCAACCACGAGAGCCCGCTGCGTGGCGAGACCTTCGTCACCCGCAAGATCACGCGCGCCATCGCCCGCATCGCCCTGGGACTGCAGGACTGCCTGTACCTGGGCAATATGAGCGCGCTGCGCGACTGGGGCCACGCCAAGGACTATGTGGAGATGCAGTGGCTGATGCTGCAGCAGGACAAGCCCGAGGACTTCGTCATTGCCACGGGCGTGCAGTACAGCGTGCGCCAGTTCGTCGAGTTCGCGGCCGCGGAGCTTGGCATCACGGTGGCCTTCGAAGGCGAGGGTGAGCGGGAGATCGGCCGGGTGGCTGCGGTGAGCGGTGACAAGGCCAAGTGCAAGGTCGGCGACGTGATCGTCAAGGTCGACCCGCGCTACTTCCGCCCGACCGAGGTCGAGACGCTGCTGGGAGACCCGTCCAAGGCCAAGGCCAAGCTGGGCTGGACTCCCAAGACGACGCTCAAGGAACTTGTGGCCGAGATGGTGCAGGCTGACTACAGCTCGGCGCAGCGCGACAGCCTGGTCAAGCAGGCCGGCTTCCAGGCCTACGACTATCACGAATGAACAAGCTGCGTGCCCGGATCGCTCCAGGGCTGAACCCGCGCACGCGCCGCTTGCTCAACACGGCGGCCGCCGGCTACCTGGCGCGCTTCGGCTCGGCCGCCACGCTGCTGGTCACCATCCCGCTGGCCCGGCGGCAACTGGAGCCGGAACTCTTCGGCGTCTGGATGATGCTCAGCACCCTGCTGGGCTTCTTCGCCTTCGCCGACCTCGGCGTCGGCAACGGCGTGCTCAACCGCATGACGGCGGCGCACGGCGCAGGCCGCCGCGAAGAGGCCGGCCGCGTCATCGTCGCCGGCTATTTCTGTACCGCCGCGATGGGCCTGCTCATGCTGGCAGCCTGGTACGCCTGGATGGGCGCTTCGACCGACCCGCTGCGCTTTGCCGGTGCGATCAGCTCGGAGCATCGCAACGAGGTCCTGAGCGCTTTTTGCGTCTTCGTCGGCCTGATGGCGCTGAACCTGCCCATCGGCATGGTGCAAAAGCTTCAGCTGGGCTGCCAGGATGGGCAATGGGTGGGGATCACGCAGTTCGGTGCGTCAATGGCAACGCTGCTCGCCGTGCCCGCCGCGCTGTATTGGCGGCTCGGCCTCTCGGCCCTGGTCCTGGCTTCGCTGGGCACCCAGGTGGTGGCCAACCTGCTCAGCAGTCTTGCCTGGCTGCGCCATCGCGGCTACCTGGGTCTCGTCCGCCCTGCCCTGCTGCACAGGGCCGAGGTGCGCGGCTTGCTCCACAGCGGCCTGTGGTTCTTCGTGCTGCAGCTCAGCGCCGCGTTCGCCTTCCAGTCCGATGCCTTCGTCATCGCGCAGCTTTTAGGCCAGTCGGCCTATGGCGACTTCGCGGCCGTGCAGAAGGTGTTCCTCTCGCTGAGCTCGATCTTCGGCGCCGCCTTGCTGGGCCTGTGGCCGGCCTTTGGCGAAGCGCTCAATAATGGCGACCTGGCCTGGGCCCGCCGAACCCTGGCGCGTGCGCTGCTGACGGGCCTGCTGGTCATGGGCGGCCTGTGCATCGCCGCGCTGCTGAGCATGGACTGGATCTCGCGCCTCTGGCTGCACATGGAAACACCGCCGCCCATTTTGCTGCCCCTCGTGCTCGCGACATGGACCGTGATGGACACGCTGGGCGCCATCTGCGGCAGTTTTCTCAATGGCGCCGGGGTGCTGCGCGCCCAGGTGCTGGTGGCCCTGAGCATGGCCGCCACGGCCTTCGCGGGCAAGTGGTGGCTGGTCACGCGCCTGGGCGCGCCGGGCGCCACGCTGGCCACCATCGTCGCGTACGGCCTGATCTCGGCTCCAGCGCTGATCTTCCTGCTTCGCCAACTCTTTCAACAGCGCAGTACCGTACTGCGTGTCGTTCCTGTGGAGACCTGAATGTCCAAATACAGCATCCCCATCTACCAGCCCGACCTGGGTGGCAATGTGAAGGCCTATGTCAACGAGTGCCTGGACACGTCGTGGATCTCGTCCCGGGGCCGCTTCGTCAGCGAGTTCGAAGACCGCTTCGCACAGCGCATCGGCGTTGCGCACGCCGCTTCGGTCTGCAACGGCACCGTGGCCCTGCACCTGGCACTCATGGCGCTGGGCATCGGGCCGGGCGACGAGGTGATCGTCCCGACCCTGACCTACATCGCATCCGCTAACGCCATAGCCTACACGGGCGCCACGCCGGTCTTCGTGGACTCGGTGCGCTCGACCTGGCAGATCGATCCCGAGGACGTGCGCCGCCACATCACGCCGCGCACGCGCGCCATCATGCCTGTGCATCTCTACGGACAGGCCTGCGACATGGACGCACTGATGGCCATCGCGGCCGAGCATCGCCTCTTCGTCGTCGAGGACTGCGCCGAAGCCTTCGGCACCTTCTACAAGGGCCGCCACGTCGGCACCTTCGGCGACATCTCCACCTTCAGCTTCTTCGGCAACAAGACCATCACCACCGGCGAAGGCGGCATGGTGGTCAGCAAGGACAAGACCCTCATCGAGCGCTCGCGCCACCTCAAGGGCCAGGGCCTGGCCGCGCATCGCGAGTATTGGCACGACGTGGTCGGCTACAACTACCGCATGACCAATATCGAGGCGGCGATCGGTTTGGCGCAACTGGAACGCGCAGACGAGTTCATCGGCAAGAAGCGCGCGCTGGCCGAGACCTACCGAACCGCGCTCCAAGACTTGCCGGTGCAGGTGCACGCAGAAGCACCCGACACCGTGCACAGCTACTGGATGGTGTCGATTCTGGTCGAGCGCGCCGAGCAGCGCGACGCGCTGCGCGAACACCTGGCCAAGGCCGGCATCGAGACGCGGCCCTTGTTCTACCCCGTGCACACCATGCCCATGTATGCACGCAACTACCGCAAGCACAGTGTGGCGGAAGACCTGGCGTGGCGGGGGATCAATCTGCCGAGTTGGCCGGGCTTGAGCCAGGCTCAGCTGGAAATCATCGTCGAAGCAATTCGCAGTTTCTACCGTGACGCCCACTGAGCTGCTCATCGTCGGCACGGGCGGGCTGGCAAAGGAAGCCGCCCAACTGGCGCGGCGGATCGACCCGCGGGGGCAGCGCTGGCACCGCATTGCCTACGTCACGCACGATTCGCAGGAGCTCGGGCGCGAGCTGATCCACGGCGCCGTCGAACACCTCGACAGCGAGGTTCTTCAGCGCTCCGCGGCTGCCGACCTGGTCATCGGAACGGGCCACGCGCCTCTTCGCCGCTTGCTCGCTCAGCGCTTTGCCGCCCATCCGGGCCTGTCGTTCCCCAACCTGATCCATCCGCTCGTGGAGATTGACCCGAGCTGCGTGACGCTCGGCCGCGGCAACATGATCACGCAAGGCGTGGTGATGACCTGCGACATCCGCATCGGGGACTTCAACCTGTTCAACTGGAACTGCACCGTGGGGCACGACGTCGTCATCGGCTCCTTCAACGTCATCAACCCCTCGTCCAGCGTCTCGGGCCATGTCCGGATGGGCGACGCCTGCTTGCTCGGCACCGGCTGCCGGATTCTTGAACGCCTGGCGCTGTCGTCGGATCTTGCGATCGGTGCGGGTGCGGTCGTCACCAAGAGCATTTCCGAAGTGGGAACCTATGTCGGCGTCCCAGCACGCCGGGTGCAGCAATGAAAATAGGCATCCTCGGCCACGGTTTCATCGAATGGGGTGGAGGGCTCGACTTTCTGCGCCTCGTCTGCGGCAGCCTGGCCACCAGCGGCGAACCGCTGGAGTTGCATCTATTGCTGCCCACCCGCGGTCCGCGCTTGGCGGCACGCCAGTCCCTGCGCCAGCTCAAGCATGCGCTCAAGACGGCGCTGGGCCGCAGCAGCACTTTGGCGCGGACACCGGATGCACGCATCGTGACCGAATTCGTGCAAGGCAATCAGGCCCTGATCCAGGCCCATGAAATCGACGCCGGCCAGCGCGCGATCGCAGCCGCATCCAGGCGCTTGCGACTCGACGCGCTCATGCCCTCGGTCCAGCCCCTGGACCCGGACATTGGGCTGCCCTGGCTGGGCTATATCGCCGATTTCCAGCATGCTCACCTGCCGCACTTCTTTTCCGAGCAGGAGATTGCCGCGCGCAATCGCAATTTCTCCGACATGCTGGAGCGCTCGCGCTGCGTCATCGTGAACGCACGCGCGGTGGCGAACGACATCGAGCGGCTGCTGCCCGGCCGCCCGGCCAAGGTCGTGGCGATGCCGTTTTCGGCAGCGCCCAATCCCAGCTGGTTCGAGCTCGACGAGCCACCTTTGGAGAAGTACGGCATTCACTCCCCGTTCTTCATCATTTCCAACCAGTTCTGGCAGCACAAGGACCACCTGAGCGCCTATCGCGCCTTCGCGCGCCTTCGCGAGCAGCACCCGCAGACCCAGTTGGTCTGCACCGGCGAGACCAGCGACTTCCGCAACCCCGCGCACTTCCCCATGCTGTGCCGCGAGGCCGAGGCGCTGGGCATCGCCTCGCATCTGCGTGTGCTGGGGCTGATCCCCAAGCGCGACCAGATCGCCCTCATGCGCGCGGCCAGGGCCGTCGTCCAGCCCACACTCTTCGAAGGCGGCCCCGGTGGCGGATCGGTGTTCGACGCCGTAGCCCTCGGCGTCCCTGCCCTCGTGTCCGACATCGAAGTCAACCTGGAAATCGACGAGTCCAACGTGAGCTTCTTCAAGGCCTCCGATGCCGACGCGCTGGCCCGCGCCATGGCCGAGGTCCTGAACAGCGAGCCAGCAGAGCGCCCCGCCCCGCAACTCCTGATTGAAGCCGGGCAGCGCCGACGCCGCGCCTGCGGCGACGCTCTCCTTGCCGCCATTCACGAACTCGCGCCTCGCTGAGCTGAGCCCATGTCCGTCTGTATCTTCACCATCGTCGCCCGCAACTACCTGCCGCTGGCCCTCACGCTCGCCGATTCCGTGGCGCGGCACCATCCCGAGGCGCAGATGCACATCTACGTCGTCGACGGTCTTGATGGCTTGCCCGCCGCCTCCTACGCCCACACGCTGACCGGCCTGGACAGCGTGCTCGGACCGGAGTTCGACGCGCTTCGCTTCCAGTACAACATCACCGAGTTCTGCACCTCCGTGAAGCCGATGCTGTTTGCGCGCCTGCTCGCGCAGACCCAGGCCGAGCTCGTCTACTACCTGGACCCTGACACCTGGCTCTTCGGCCGCCTCGACCCCATCCATCAAGCGGCTCCCGACGCCTCCATCTTCCTCACGCCGCATCTGCTGCATTGCCGGCCCGACGGCGACCATGCCTATCCGGAGTACAAGCATCTCTGGGAAGGCATCTTCAACCTCGGCTTCTGCGCCGTCCGGCGCTCCACCACGACCGATCGATTCCTCGCCTGGTGGGACAAGCGGCTGCGCGAGTATTGCTACGCCGACCATTTCGACGGGCTGCATACGGACCAGAAGTGGATGGACTACGTGCCCGCTTACTTCGGCGAACACCTGCACATCGTCCGTCAACAAGGCGTCAACGTCGCTCACTGGAATCTGGACGAGCGGACTCTGGAGAAAGGCCCCAGCGACACCTATACGGTCAGCGGCGAAGCCCTGCTCCTGTTTCACTTTTCCGGATTCGATTTTGCCGGCGAGAGCCTCACGCGCCACGTCGAGACGCAGTCGCAGCAACGCTACGCGAGCCCGGCCTTGCAAGCCCTGAGCTCGAGCTATCGCGAGGCGGTCAAGAAGAACGGCTATGCCGACCACATACGCCTGAGCTACCGCTATAACTACTTCGACAACGGCCAGCCGATCAGCCCGTTGCAGCGGCGCTTGTATCGAGCATTGGGTCCGAGCGGCGGCGCAGCCAGCCCCTTCGCGCACGGCGGGTCCTTCTATCAAACGCTCTCCCGACGCGGTCTGCTCGACTTCAGCCCCGCAGCGCTGCGCGGCCACTCGGCCGCGACGCTGCCGCAGGTCGGCCGCCTGACACGCTGGGCACAGGCGGGGCTGCGCGTCTTCTTGCGCTGCTTCGGCGCCAGCCGCTACGCCTACTTGCTGAAGTTCTTCAACAAGTTCGCCAGGCCCGAAAACCATGTCTTCCTGCTGGAGGACAAGGCGGAGCACGGGCAGCGATGAAGATCGCCGTCGATGCCCGGTCGCTGAGCACGCGCCCGACCGGTGTGGGCCAATACCTCATGGCCGCCGTCAATGTCTGGAGCGAGCAGCAGCCAGAGCTGCGCTTCGCGCTGCTCTCGAACAAGCCCTTGCACGCGGCGGCCGAAGCGGCGCTGGCCAAACGCGAAAACGTCGAGTTCCACTGCTGCCCAACACCACTGCTGGCCGACAACGGCCTATGGTGGTTGATCAGCCATTTCGAGCGCTGCGCGCGCGAGCAGCGTGCGGATCTGCTCTGGGGTGCCGCAGGCCTGCTGCCTCCCACGACTCGCATGCCCGGACTGCTGACGGTGCACGACCTGGTCTATCGCAGCCTGCCTGAGACCATGGCGCTGCGCACTCGCATTGCGTATGGCCTGCTTGCAGGTCGATCCATCATCAGGGCGGATCGAATCTGGGCGGTATCGCGTTTCACTGCAGGTGAGGTCGAGCGTCACTACCCTCGTCGCAAGTCGCGTGAACTCATCACCGGATCGGGTCTGAATCCCCTGCGAGAGCAGCATCGGTTCGACCCAAGCCAACTGGACGAGCTGAGGCAGCGCTATCGCGTGACCGAGCGCAGCTTGCTGTTCGTCGGCACGCTCGAGCCCCGCAAGAATCTTCGCTTCCTCATCTCGCTGATGCCCGCGCTCGCCGCGCAAGGCTTTCAGTTGATCGTCGTCGGCTGCTCCGGCTGGGGCCGATCTGATCTGGCCGACGTGCTCAAGGCGCCCGGATTCCCGGCTGATGCGGTGCGTTTCTGCGACTATGTGTCCGATGCCGACCTGCAGGGTCTGTACAAGACGGTGGCACTCTTCGTCTCGACCTCACTGATGGAGGGGTTCGGATTGCCACAGCTGGAAGCCATGGCGGCGGGCTGCCCGGTGGTTGCGGCCGCCAACTCGGCGATGATCGAGGTCGTTGGCGACGGAGGCCACTTGGTCGAGGGCTGGGCGCCGAAGGACTGGATTTCGGCTATTGAGGCCGTCTACGCAGCTCGCGACGACTATCGCCTTCGAGCGGTGCAAGCGGCCGCAATGCACGAGATGGCGCACGCCTGCGCACAAGCCGGCGTCGCCTTGGACGGGCTGCGCTGAAGGATCCGGCATGGAACTGCTCTACGCGCTTCACCTTCCCGTGACGCTCCTGCTCAGCCTCACGCCCTTGTGGTTTTCGGTGCGTGTGCTCAGGCTGCCGTGGATCAACCCGTTCAGCATTGCGCTCGCGGTCGCGCTCCCCGTGCAACTCATGAAGCTGCTGGCGGGCCCCCTGGTCTTACTGGACGACGGGATCTTCGACGTGGGCTACCAGTTCGCGCTGCTGATGACGGATGTGCAGTCGCTGGCACAACTGGGCGGACTGCTGTTTTTCTACAAGCTCGCGCAGGCCCTGCGTCTCGAGCGCTTTCTGCCCATGAAACGCGTGATGCTTCAGGCGGCGGATTTCGCGCGTACCAAGTGGTTGTTCCTGGCATTGTTCGGCGTGGCGTTCTTCTTGCTCGCGCACGCGGAGTTTGGCGTGCTCAACTGGATCGCCAATCCGCGCGCTGGCTATCAGCTCTATCGCACGGGCCAGGGGCAGTGGTACGCGATGGCGGTGAGTTGCGTGGCCGTCGCCTACCTCATGGATGTACTCCAGAAGCCGCGACCAGGTGCCATCATCGTCTCCACCGCCTTCTTCATGGCCCTGGTCTACCTGCTGGGCTCCAAGGGCAATATGCTGGCGGTCTTCGTCAGCGCGCTGATCTTCCTTTGGTTCCTGGACTGGAAGCATCTGGGCCGCGTGTTCCTGATCGGCACGCCGCTGCTCTTCGGGCTGCTGGTCGTGAACCTGTTTCTTGCGCTGGGCAATGCGTTCGACCTTCAGTCGGTGCTCGAATACTTCGACTACTACAAGAACGCGGCCGACTACTACAACGCTTATCTCAATGACCAGTTGCCCTTGTTCTGGGGCAAGGTGAGCCTCAGCTCGCTTTGGGGCTACGTGCCGAGGTCCTTAGCGCCGGACAAGCCCGTGGTCTACGGTGTTTTGCTCGTTAACGAATTCTTCTACCCCGGCCAGGCTGAGCTGACCAACACGCCTGCATTCGGCGGCGCCGTCGAGCAGTTCGCCGATTTCGGCGTGATCGGCGTCATCGTCTTCGGCTTCTTCAGCAGCCAGTCGATCGTGCAAGGCCTGCTGTCCTATCTGATCTTCAGGAAGCCAGGCATCAAGCTTCAGGCCATGAGTCTTGGCGGCGTGGCTCTCTTGCTGATTCAGTTCGCGCCCTCGTTCGGCCTCTTCCTTCCTGGATTCCTCTACGTGCTGCTGCTCGGCTTCGTGCTCTTCAGCATGCGCGTGCTACGCGGTCGCCCCACGCGGCCCGCAAGGCCCACAAGGCCCACAAGGCCCACAGGGCCCACAGGGCCCGCCGAGGGGCTGCCTGCGTCATGATTCATCTGGACGGCATCATCTTCTCCCTGCAGTCGCATGGAGGCATCAGCGTCTACTTCCGCGAGCTGCTGAGT
>Ga0213872_10000567_pt1 | contig 28586 bp, 28 predicted proteins | sample VelepicomBERX_R2_FD_160071 | JGI IMG/M metagenome (GOLD analysis project Ga0213872, IMG submission 160071) | Rhizosphere microbial communities from Vellozia epidendroides in rupestrian grasslands, the National Park of Serra do Cipo, Brazil - RX_R2 | ecosystem: Host-associated > Plants > Roots >...
CTGCTGTTCACCGGCGAAAAAGTCGGCGAAATGATGACCACCACCATGCAGCCCAAGGACGCCAAGGCCTGGTTCGGCGTGGTGCCGCCGGACCTGTCGGTGATCGCCCGCGCCAAGGCCTCGCCTGGCAACACCGGCGGCGACTACCTGTACACCTATCTGCGCACCTTCTACAAGGATGACAGCCGTCCAACCGGCTGGAACAACCTGGTGGTTGCCAATGTGGCCATGCCGCATGTGTTGTGGGAATTGCAAGGAACTCAGGTTGCCAAGATGGAAGAAGTGGCCGATCCTCACGAAGAAGGCAAGAAGATTCACCAGTTCACTGGATTTGAGGTGGTCAAACCCGGTAAACTGTCGAAGATTGAATATGACACGGCCGTAGCCGACCTGGTGGGCTACATGGAGTGGATGGCGGAACCGGCTGCCCAGACCCGCAAAAAGCTGGGTGTGGCGGTGGTACTGTTCATGTCGCTCTTTGCCATCCTGGCGTGGCGTCTGAACGCCTCGTTCTGGAAAGAGGTCAAATAAAAGAGTGGCGCCGGCTGGTTCCGGCGCTGATGTTGCGGCGTCCGCCCCCTCCGGCGGACGCGATCCGGGGTGGTCCGTTCGCGGGCTCACCCCTTTGTTTCTAAAGGAACTACCAAAATGATGGTTCTCTATTCGGGTACCACCTGCCCGTTTTCCCAGCGCTGCCGCCTGGTCCTGTTTGAAAAAGGCATGGACTTTGAAGTGCGCGATGTTGACCTGTTCAACAAGCCGGAAGATATTTCGACCATGAACCCGTATGGCCAGGTACCGATCCTGGTCGAGCGCGAACTGATCCTGTACGAATCGAATATCATCAACGAGTACATCGACGAGCGCTTCCCGCATCCGCAGCTGATGCCGGCCGATCCGCTGATGCGCGCCCGTGCCCGCCTGATGCTGTTCAACTTCGAGAAAGAACTGTTCGTCCACGTGCACACGCTGGAAAGCGAGCGCACCAAGGGCAGCGACAAGAGCCACGACAAGGCGCGCGCAGAAATCCGCGACCGTCTGACCACCCTGGCGCCGCTGTTCCTGAAGAACAAGTACATGCTGGGCGACGAGTTCTCCATGCTGGACGTGGCCGTGGCGCCGCTGCTGTGGCGCCTGGATCACTACGGCATCGAGCTGTCGAAGACCGCTGCGCCGCTGATGAAGTATGCCGAGCGCATCTTCTCGCGTCCGGCGTATATCGAAGCGCTGACCCCGTCGGAAAAGGTCATGCGCCGTTAATTCGCCGCACGATCGTCTACACTGAAGTATCGGCGCGACCGGCCCCACAAGGGCGGCGCGCCGCGTTTTACAGCTGGTATTATCATGCCCGAAATTTCAACCAAGTCCTATCTGCTGCGCGCCATTTACGAATGGTGCACCGATAGCGGCTATACGCCCTATCTGGCCGTCAAGGTCGACGCCTCGACCACCGTGCCGATGGAGTATGTGAAGCAGGGCGAAATCGTCCTCAACATCAGTTACGGGGCCACTTCCGGCCTCAAGATGGATAACGACAGCATCCGCTTCCACGCCCGCTTTGGCGGCGTCTCGCGCGAGATCTTTGTGCCCGTGAATAACGTCATGGCGATCTACGCCAACGAAAACGGCCAGGGCATGGCGTTCGAAACGCAGCTGGGCGGCTATCAGGAGGCGGATGAGCCGGAAACGGAAGCACCGTCGCTGTCGGCCGTTCCGGCTTCGGAAGCACCGGTGGAAAGCACGCCAGCCGAGGCGCCGGACGGACCGGACGAGCCGCCCAGGAAGGGCGGCCGCCCCACCCTTACGCGTATTAAATAGCGTATAATCCGCAGCGACAAAGTTACGCCGGCTTAGCTCATTTGGTAGAGCAGTTGATTTGTAATCATCAGGTGATCCGTTCGATTCGGATAGTCGGCACCAGTAATATCAAGCACTTAGCCCAGCCCTCACCGGCTGGGCTTTTTGCTATGTAGCTCTCATGTAGGCATGATGTAGGCAAATTTGGCACCAGTTTGATCTATTCGTGCGCCAAGCGGTATCAGGCAGATGTAACCTTTACAATAAAGACAAAAGCTTTCCATCAGCCAATAGATTTTTTCAATCGTAGCATTCTTTGCGACTGTTATTATTCAATCATGCCGACCCGATACTACAACAACGCCCCAATTGCCGAGGCGATTATCAACATCCAGTTTCGGCAGATTGATCCCTTCAACTGCGCGACTATACGCGCGTTGGATAAGGTTTTTGTTGATAAATTCACAACATCAACCCCAATTCATTGGGTTGAATTTAACGTCATTGGTTTGGAACCGAGCGGCGTTCCTTCTGCAGCATCAACAATGCCATCAGAAATTGGCATCCGACTCTCAAACCTGAATAATGACCGTGTACTGCAAATACAGCGGGGAAATTTTGCATTCAGTCACATGGCCCCATATAGCTCTTGGGGAGAATTTCGGGCGGAGGCAAAGCCTCTGTGGGATAAATTTGTTTCGAATTATTGCCCAATAGAAGTAACGAGGTGCTCTGTACGATTTATTAACAAAATATCCATACCCCACCCTTCTATAGAGTTGCATGACTACTTCCATCTCTATCCGAAAATTCCTAAGGGAATTTCTCAAGATGTGAATGGGATGCTACTACAGCTTCAAATGCCCCAGTCAGATATTAGTTCTACCGCTGTGATAAATCTTGCACTGGCACAACCAGAACTACCGAACCACATGACTGTAGTGCTTGATATCGATCTCGTGGCAGAGCAGCCAAATCTAGCTCCATCTTCTGCCGATATATGGGCAACTCTGGACAAAGCCAGGAATAGAAAAAATGAACTGTTTGAGTCCTTCATAACCGATGAAACTAGGAAACTAATTGCATGAGACTCACAAATAGTACTGCTGGAGCAACCCCAACGTTCAACCGGACGATATTGGGATACAGCTCGGTCTCCAGTTCAACGACGACGCTAAAGGTAGAACCGGACAACATTGCGTTCCTCGTTTTGTCCCCCACCTACTCGGCAATCGGGAGACTATCCCAGTTGAATGACGACTGGGATGGGTGTGGAAGTACCAAACCCAATCCGGCGGCAATCCAACGTGCCATGACGATGTTAGAGGGCTTTTATCGAACTGCATCTGTCGCAGGTGGCGCCCCATACCAATGGGTCGCACCTCACATTTCAGCTAGTGAAGACGGCGAGGTGGTCATGGAGTGGTGGAGTGGTGCCCACAAACTGACAGTGTATGTTGGCGAAACGTCAGCTCAATATCTAAAGGTATGGGGAACTAATATCACAACCCAAATGGCTGATGGGGCGATAGAAGGAAACCAATTCCAAGGCTTGTGGTTGTGGCTTAATGTTTAAGCGGAGATCTACTTGGTCTCCCCCGACGAACAACTATATCGAAGCGTAAAAAACGACCCGCAACTGTTTGGCGTTGCGAATGGGGTAGTTCGTTTTTCAGCGTCCTGCTTTAATGACAGGGCAGCAAAAGTATCTGTGGACCGCGCGCTTTTAAGATTGAATGCCGAAGAAGCAAAGTTGTCGCCAACCGACGGCATCATTCGATTGCTCACAAAAGACATTCATGACATCGGCCCAATTCCAGATCCTAACGGTGGCCAAGGCTACCTCATTGAAGTTCACGCTCGGCCAATACCGCCGGATAACCCTGATGGACATCCTGAAAATCCAGCGCATGCCCAAATAGAAGCTAATCCAGATTTTCCAAACTCTAGTCGCTTTAGGAAGCTGAAAGAAGCACTCGCGCGCTTAGCTGACCGGGGAGGGTGGTTTATCGATCCATCGTAATTTCAGTATGGAATGGGAAAATGGTGTGCTGTTTAGCGATGCGTCAGACCTCCGGGAAGTACCGCGAACCATATTACTATCCCTCTTTTGCTCAGGAGATACCAATGAAGGTTTCTGATATCCAAAATCACGCAGGATGGGACGTTGTCACATCCTGCCGTGAGAATAAGCCTGAGAACTGGAGACCCGGTGACCCCATCCAGTATGCTGCTTCTGCAAAGGCAACCCTGTGCCGGCTGTATGAGTATCGCCAAGGGTGGAGCACACAAGCCGCGCAGATCATTCCGGAACGCGAATTTATGGATTTCAATACAGCACACGACACTCTGCGCGCGGAAATGAATACCATGATTGATGAACTGAAGCTATAAGGTATGGCCCAGCGGCTCCGTCCGAGGGGCTTCTAAGGGGCTTCGATGGGATGCTGAAACGCCCTCCCCCCCTTTGCTTTGTCTCGAGGAGTAGCGTTTCACGATACCCGTGTCGGCCACTACCATGCACGACACCACCCCAGCTGCTGGCCAGTCTGCTCCGCCAGCAAGGCGCCTCGCTCACTTCCACCACCAGTACCACCGCCGTCGGCCTGGCACGCCGCGCTCGACCGCTGCCCAGCACCAGGCCGACAATGTAAAAAGCCCGGCGCTCGTCCAGGCTGCTATTCGACTTTGCAGGTCAGCAGGGCGGCACCAGTTTTCCGTTGATTGCCACCAAACGAATGCCAGGCCGCAGGGCCTTATCCTTGACCGATATCGCGGCTATTGGAGTTGTGGTGCATCGCTTTGATGATGTTGTCGGCGTACTGCAGTTCGGCCAGCAACGTCGGCGCGGCGCGCGCGCCCAAGGTCACGGCGTTCTTGCTGCACCTCGCACGCTCGCTTGGGCTTCCGCTCCTTCGACCATAGCCGACACCGGGGTTGCCGCACGACGACGCGCCAGTTCGTCGTCAATGTAGTTGGCGCCCATCTCTTCAGCACTGCAATTAATGCAGTTTTCGACGTCGTCAGCGATATGCCAGATAGCAGTGAGTGCGTTTGCGATGTCCTCATCCTGACGAGGACGAGCTGGTGTTTCCAACGCACTCAACGCAAGCCTGGCTATGGAGGAAATTTTTGAGAAGCCCGCCTGCGAGAACTGGTCTATGCCAAGAATAGCGCTCTTAAGCTTTGCGATTTCTGCATCGGGACTGGGTACTGCGGGCGTGGTAGTGCCTTTGACCATGATGGCCTCCGTGTATGGTGGTGATCCGCATAACCCGTCGCCAAACGGGGTGAGCAACAGATAACAGGGTTGACGAACCGGCACACACGGAAACCGGCATACCCGAAGGTTTCCCCACCACTGCCGCTCATAGAGACGTGATGGTACGGACGAAAAAAGCCACCTGTGGGGGCGGTTGTCCGCCATGTGTTATTCGAATCGCCAAACCCGTTCCCCTTTTTCTCGGGGACAATTCAGGATAGGCCGGCGGTGGTAGACCGTCACGAAGTTTTGCAGGCAGCAATGCAAGTTAGGCAATGGGGTACACTTCCTTAGCCATTTCAGTGCTATACCTAACCTTCAACGCCGACGACATGAAACACATTCCACCATCAACTAAAAGCACTGGGTTCAACTGCGCACATTGCGGTGTCTTAAGTACCCAATTTTGGTCAACGATTCACGGGCAACGGACAAAAGACAATAGCCTTCCATTCAAGCCTGAACAATCGGTGTATGACGAGATTAAGGCGGACTCCAAATTGGATGCAGGCAAAAAGCAAGAGCTTCTCTCATACATCGCGAGAATGATTGCGGGTGAGGTATTTTTTGCTCAAAAGCCGCAGGATATTTATGTTACGGAAGTCCATAACGTTTTCGTAAGCCATTGCTACGACTGCAAAAAAGTGACCATTTGGGTTCACGACCGGCCGGTCTACCCGCCTCTAAGAAGCGGGCCGCCGCCGAATGCTGACCTCCCGGACGGGACGTTCGATGACTATGAGGAAGCGCGGGCAATTTTGGACTTGTCCCCCCGTGGAGCAGCTGCACTCCTTCGCCTGTGCATCCAAAAGATATGTATCCACTTGGGCGAAAAAGGGAAAAAAATCGACGACGACATTGCCAGCTTAGCAGCGAAGGGGCTTCACCCCGTCGTAAGAAAATCACTTGATATCGTCCGAGTTGTCGGCAATGATGCCGTCCATCCTGGCACAATGGATTTGAACGATGACCGCGACACTGCGCTGCAGCTTTTTTCGTTGGTGAATGCCATTTGCGAGCAGTTGATTTCCTACCCCAAGAGCGTAGATGACTTGTATCAAAAAATTCCCCAGTCAAAGCGCGATGCAATTGAGGAGAGAGATGCGAAGGCGGCAGTGAAAGCCGGAGGTGGGAAAACGTAGCGTTATCGAGATGCGACAACTCACATGGACAGCATCATCGCCATTTCATAGGAAAAGTTGAACCTATTGACTTCACGAGTATCGAAGGCATAGAAGACCGTTTCAGGGACGACCAATTGGCATTGGGGAAGCGGAAGTGAAAACGATTGTCGTGAAGGTCGAAGACTACGACCAGTTCTGGGCGTGGAGCCGGAAGATTGCAGGCATGGCAGATCGTGGGGAGCCACTACCTGAATGCCATGGAATCGCTTTTGGCGATCCTGAGGATATGTTTACCTTCCTTGCCTCTCCTCTGCTGGCACTGCTGTATGCCATCCAGAATCATCCAAGCCGTATCAGTGCGCTTGCAGACTATCTGCAGCAGGACTTCGAACAAGTTGAGCACAACGTCATTCGATTACTGAATTACGGCCTGGTGAAAATGCATGATAAAGAGGTCCGGGCCATCTCGCAGCAAATCAAGCTGGAAGTCATGCTGGCACCGTCCGCCAGCACGACGGACAGTGCCCTAAGCTTGCTTTAGCGGGCCAGCTCAACCAGCACCGCGGTGTACATCTGCAGGTTCAGCAGCAGCTGGTCCAGGGTGATGAACTCGTGTTCGGAGTGGCCGGTGTAGACCTTGCCCGGCATGGTCGGGCCGAAGCTGACCGCGTGGGGGAACAGGCGCGAGTTGGTGCTGCCGCCGATGGCCGCCGGCGCGACTTGCTTGCTACCCGTGAAATGGAAGAACACGCTCAGCAAGGTGTCCAGTTGCGGCGCGTCCTTCTGCAGCCAGGGTTCGTGCAGGTCGATCTTCACGTCGGCCAGCTTGACGTGGGACTTCTGCCAGCCCGCCAGGGCGCTCTCCACTTCGCCTTTCAGCTGGGCGCCATCCTTGCCTTGCGGGCGGCGCACGTTGATCACCAGCTGCGCGGCGCCGTCCTGGTTCTGGATCACGGTGGGCGCCACCGTCATCGGGCCCATGAAGCTATCGCTATAGGCGATCTTGCCGAACTTTTCACCCTTGTAGCCGGTGCCGAGCAGATCGTTGAGCAGATTCACCAGCGCGCCCGCCGTGTTCTCCGGCCAGCGCGTGACGGCCAGCGCGTCGGCCAGCATGCTGATGGCGTTGATGCCCGCTTCGGGCTTGGACGAGTGCGCCGACAGGCCGTGAGCGACGATCTTCAGATCCGCACCATCGCGGGTAAAGCTGTAGTGCATGCCCTTCTGCGCGGCGGCGCGGGCGCGGATGCGCTGCTCCAGCCTGGCGTCGACGTGGCTGAGCACAGCATGCGCATCTTCCGGAATCTGGCTGGCGAAGAAGCCGCCGCCGAATTCGGTCACGGCTGCCTTACCTGCTGACGGCAAGGCCAGGCGCGGGATGGTCAGGGCGATCAGGCCCCAGCCCTTCTCGGCCGTCACCGCCGGATACTCGGAATCCAGCGTGATGTTCATCTGTGGCGGCGTATGGGTCTTGAGGAAAGCTTCCAGGTGCTCCCAGTCCGACTCCTCGGCCAGGTAGACGTACAGCTCGATACGCTTCCGGAGCGGAATGCCCTGGTCCTTGATGGCTTTCATGGCGTACAGCGCGGTGGCGATGGGGCCTTTGTCGTCTTCGCTGCCGCGCGCCAGCAGGCGGCCCGGTTCGCTGGTACGGTCCAGCTCGAAGGGCGATTTGGCCCACTTGGACGGATCGACCGGCTGCACGTCGCCATGGGTGATCACGCCAACGCGCTCGTCTCCCTGGCCGTAGGAGATACGCAGCACGTAGCCAAAATCTTCATACTCAAAGCCCAGCCGGCCCGCTTCCTGCTTCATGAAGTCCTTGAAGCCGACAAATTGCGGATTGGTCTCAAAGGCCTGCTTGGGATCTTCCACCGTATTGAAGCTGACCATGTGGGCCAAGCTGTCGACCACCTGGGCACGGTAGGTAGTGAGCGCATACTGCGCCGTATCGATAGCAGTCTGGCTGGGCACCGCCAGCGCGACAGCGGGCAGGGCGAACAGCAGGGAGGCGAGCGGGAGGAGTTTTCGAAGCATGCTTGTCTCTGTGAAATTGTTGTGAATGCTGAAAGCCGATGAGTCTAGCATCAGCGCGAAAGCTTTGCTGGCCGAGGCTCTTTACCGACGCATTTCTCAAAGCGCTTGAAGTTTCGTTGGCTATTTCCAATATGAAAGAGATAGAATTACCTCAGACAATTGATTTTCGGTTAATCGTTTTACTGATTGGAATTTTGCGGATGCCGGTCCCTCGCCTGAGAATGCTTGCCCTTGGAAGCGCCCTAAGCTGCTGTCTGCTCACGGCCTCGGCCTCAGCTGAGTCGGCACGGCCCGGCGCTGGCAAGCCGGCCGCCATTCCCGTGCTGTCGATTTTTCCGCCGCTGCAAGCCAAGGGAACGGCCGATGACGCCCTGGCCAGCGGCCGCGTGGTGCCGGGCAACTATGCTCTGGGCGCGCCGGCCAGCAAGCATTGGCGCATCGCCTTTCTGTTTCCCCATCTGAAGGATCCTTACTGGGTGGGCTGCGCCTATGGCGTGATCAGCGAGGCGCGCCGCCTGGGTGTGGCGGTCGACATCCTGCCAGCCACCGGCTACGACGACCTGCAAGGCCAGCTACAGAAAATGGACCAGGCAATTGCTGACAAGTACGACGCCATCGTCATTTCCCCGATCGGACTGACGGCCAACAATGCCTCCATCGCCAAGGCGCGCGCCGCCGGCATCCCGGTATTCGAGCTGGCCAATGACAGCCGCAGCGACGACCTCAACGTCAAAGTCACCACTTCGCTGCGCGGCATGGGCGAGGAAGCGACCCGCTGGGCGGTGCAGGATGCCCAGCAGCGCGGCCTGAAAACCATCAATATCGGCCTGCTGCCGGGGCCGATGGGCGCGGGCTGGGTCAAGGGCGAGGTGGACGGCTCGCGCCTGGCTGCGCACGATGCTGGCATTAACGTCAATATTATCGATATCCGCTACGGCGACAGCGACCGCACCATCCAGACCCGGCTGGCGACCCAGATGCTGGTCCAGCACGGCAAGGCGCTGGACTATGTGATCGGCTGCACCGGTTGCGCTCCCGCCGCCGTCGAACCGCTCAAGCGGCTGGGCCTGAATGACAAGATCCGCGTAGTTGCGTATGACCTGACCGGCGAAATCGCCCAGCTGATCCGCAGCAGGGATATCTATGCCGCGGCCGACACCAAGGGCGTCAGCCAGGCCAGGGTGGCGCTCAACAGCGCAGTGAGCACCCTGGAAGGGCATAACAAGGACGCGCCGCATACCATCCTGATCAAACTGGGCCGCGTCGACCAGCAGAACTACAGCAACTACCCCTTCGAGACGTCGATCGCGCCAGACGGCTACAAACCCGAGCTGTCCTACCGTCCTTGAGTGTGGCGGGCGCCTGCCCGCGCACACGTTCCCCCCGCCTATCCGCATTCTGGTCCGCGAAAAACGCATTTCATCGCATGTCGATGGATGGTCAGAGCCCCTTTATCTATAGTTCACTCATCGCAGCACACAACGTGAACCAAACAACCCAAAGGAGCTCAAAATGAACATCGCTAAAAACATGGAAGCCATCTTCGTTGCCGCACTGGTGATCGTCGGCGCCACCTCGATCGCAACCGCAGCCGTACCTGCTCATCACCACGCCGCAGCTGCTGTGGTGGCACAAGCCGACAACGCCAAGATGCCTGTGGTGACCATCACTGCCAAGCGCCTGACCGCCGCTGAAAAAGCAGCCATCTGATTTAGCCGACACGGAGCGCGACATGAAACGGATCTTCAAAGCAGCCCTGCTGGTATCGGCACTGTGCGGCGTCCAACAAGCCGCACAAGCTGGCGATACGGTCAGCGTGAGCCGCACCATCGACCCGCGTGCCGTGAATGTGAATCTGGATGGTGTGATCAGTCTGAAATTGAAGCAAGGCCCGGCAGCATTGACGCTGTACGGTAATCAGGAAGACCTCGATCGCGTGATCGTGGAACAGAATGGCGAGTCGCTGCACATCGGCACCAAGAACTTCAAGGGCATCCACTTCAGCAGCCACGAACTGCGCGCCGAACTGACGCTGCCAAATCTGAAGGAGATGGTGTCCAACGGTGTGGGTGCGGCGGAAGTGACAGGCTTCAGTGGCGACATGCTGCGCGTCTCACTCGACGGCGCAGGCGCCATCAAGGTGAAGTCACAGTACAAGAATATGAAAGTACGGCTGGGTGGCGTCGGCGCCATGAACCTGGACGTGAACAACGGCGAGAACGTCGATCTGAATCTGAGCGGCGCGGGCCATATGGAAGTGACTGGCCGCAGCAAGAATATGCACGCCAGCCTTGGCGGCGTGGGCAGCCTGGATGCCAAGCAGCTGCAGGCGGAAATGATCGATGTGGACATGAGCGGCCTTGGCAGCGCCAGCGTCTTTGCCAGCACCACCGCCAAACTGAATTTATCCGGCCTTGGTTCTGCCACGGTGTATGGCAAGCCGGTCAACCGAACTGCTTACGCGCATGGACTGGGCAGCATCAGCTGGCAGTAAGTGCGCAACAGAAAACACATGGGTGTGTTTTTCGCCGTCCGACCAACATCGGACGGCTTTTTTATGGTGCGCCGCTGCTGCGCACATCGCGGCCCAGCACAATCCGCAGGTCGGCAGGCGTGCAGTGCACGCATGGCGTCAGCGCTGCCACCTTAACGCGGCTTGAGAGTTCGCGCGCCGCGTCCCGCAACGGCGGGCGGTATTCGATGCGGCTGGCATCCACCGCAAAGGGTTTGATGTTGGAGAGCCGCACAATGCGGATATTTTTCCCCTTGAGCTTTCTGGCCCAGTTGGCCGCCAGCCCGGTGACGCCGTTGCCGTTGCTGATCTCCAGGCGCAAAGGCTCTTGTGATGGTGTGGCATCCGCCTGCGCGGCAGGGATGCGCCGCACCAGCACCAGCGCGGGGCCGATAGTCACAAGCTCTGTGCGGTCGAGGCCCGTCACGGTTTCCGGCGGCAGCATGGCAAGGTCACGTTGAACATCGTGTTCGCGTAGCATGCGCGCCTGCTTCAGCATGGCAGCGGCGCGCTGTTCCTGGCCTTGCGCCTGCAATGCGGCGCTGAGCTGCTCCCAGCTCTGCGGATTCAGGGGCTGATCGAGGCAGGCCTGCTCCAGCGCAGTCAAGCCGTCTTCCGCCTGTGCAGGACCGGGCGCGCGCAGCGGCGCCAGCGGCGCCATCTGCTGCGTGCTGCAAGCGAGTAGCAGCGCGGCAGTGCAGGCGGTGCTGAGCATCTTGAACGAGGTTCGCATGGCTACTCCCATCATTTGGACGCGGATAGCGCCGGTAGCAATACGTGAACAATCTGCAGAACCGCAGGCCCCATCAGCACCAGCATCAAGGTGGGGAAGATGCAGAAGATCAGCGGGAACAGCAGCTTGAGCGCAATCTTGGCTGCGGCTTCTTCCGCCGCCAGGCTGCGTTTGATGCGCAGATTGTCCGAGTGCACGCGCAGCGCATCGCCCATGCTGGTGCCGAAGCGTTCCGACTGTATCAGCATCGCCACCAAGGTATCGACATCTTCCACCCCGCTGCGCAGCGCCAGGTTGCGCAAGGCGCGCTCCTTGCTGAAGCCGGAGCGCATCTCCATCAGCACCAGCTGTAATTCCTGCGCCAGCGCCAGGCTCTTGATGTGGATTTCGCCCGCCACCTTGGACAGCGCACGCTCCAGGCTGAGGCCTGCCTCCACGCACACGGTCAGCAAATCCAGTGCATCCGGGAAGTTCTCGAAGATCTCGCGCTGCCGCCGCGCCACGCGGCGCGACAGCACGATGTTCGGCAAATAGTAGCCGGCACTTGCGCCGGACAGCAGCACGAACAGGCCGGCGTTGCGGTTGACGCCATCCAGCAGGGCCGCTGTGGCCAGCACCATCAGCAAAGGCACACCCAAGGCGAGCAAGGTCTTGGAAGCGAAATACAGCGCCGGCGCCGCGCTGCTGCGCCAGCCCGCATTCATGAAGCGCGTGCGCAGCGGCGATCGTTCCCAGCCCTCTTCCGGCAACGACAGGCGTGCAAAAGGCTGGGCCACCTTGGTGGCGCGCTCTACCCAGCCGCTGGGCGCTGGCGCTGCCACCTGAGCGGGTTCCACGGTATCGCTCAAGCGCTCGCGCAATGGCGATGGGCTGAATGACATCCAGGCCAATGCGGCAAGGCCCGCCGCCACCAGGAACACAATGACCAGGAAAACGATTTGTTCGCCGCTCATCGCGCCCTCGCCTTCAGACGCGAATACGGATCACACTGCGCATCCACAGCGTGCCGAGCGCACTCGCCACGCCGGCATACCACAGCAGCTGCACACCGGAAGGATCGGTCCACAGAACGCCGATGTACTGTGGGTTCAGCAGCACCATGACGATGCCAACGCCGATTGGCAGGATGCCCAGCACCCAGGCCGACATCCGCCCTTCCGCCGACAGCACGCGCACCTGCCCCATCAGCTTGAAACGGGCGCGGATCATGCGGCTGATGTTACTCAGGATCTCGGCCAGATTGCCGCCGGACTCGCGCTGAATCAGCACAGCGATGACGAGGTAGCGCAGGTCGGTCAGTGGAATGCGCAGCGCCAGGTTATGCAGCGCTTCGCTCATCGGCACGCCGTAGTTGATCTCCTCGTAGGCAAAGCGGAATTCACCGGCGATCGGCTCGGGCATCTCCTCGCCCACCATCTGCATGACGTTGACGAAGGAGTGTCCAGCGCGCAGCGCACGAGCCAGGAAGTCGGCGGCTTCCGGCAGTTGCTCTTCGATCTTGTGCAGGCGCGCAGCGCGGACACGGAACAGCAGCAGCACTGGCAGCAGCGGCGCGGCCAGCAGCACGGCCAGCGCCACGGCCAGCGGAACGCTCAGCATGGGCAGAAGCGCCATGGCGGCGCCTGCGCAAGCCAACGCAGCACCCAGCAGCTGGGCGACGGACCAGCGCACGCCCGCCTGCAACAGCAGGCGATCCAGCAACGCAACCTGCCGCACGGCGCGCAGCAGGCGCTCCAGTGCCGACCAGCGGCTGTAGCGGCGCTGCTTGAGGATGGTGACACGCTCGCCTTCGCCACGAGCGGCCATCAGCTGCAGGCGCCGGGTGATGCGGCGCGCACCGCCGCCGTGGGTGCCGGACCACCACAGCCAGGCGCCTTCGATCATCAGGATCACCGCCGCGAACAGCAGCACGGCGAAGGATGAAAAGACCATGTCCATGGCTATTCGTAGATCTTGTCCGGATCGAACACGGCGTCGGGGACGGCAGCGCCGAACATGCGCAGGCGGTCGGCAAACCTTGGACGCACGCCGGTGGCGAAGAAGCGGCCATGCACGTTGCCGCTGGAGTCGACGCCGGTCTGCTCGTAGCGGAATATCTCGTGCATGGCGATGACGTCGCCCTCCATGCCGGTGACTTCCTGCAGGCTGACCAGCTTGCGGCTGCCGTCGGTCAGGCGCGAGACCTGCATCACCACTGTCACGGCGGAGCAGATCTGCTGGCGCGTGGCGCGCGTGGTCAGGTTGACGCCCGCCATGCCGACCATGTTCTCCAGCCGCGACAAGGCGTCGCGCGGCGAGTTGGCGTGGATGGTCGCGAGCGAGCCTTCATGGCCCGTGTTCATCGCTTGCAACATGTCCAGCGCTTCGCTGCCGCGCACCTCGCCCAGGATGATGCGGTCCGGCCGCATGCGCAGCGCGTTGCGCACCAGCGAGCGTTGATTGACCTCGCCCTTGCCTTCGATATTCGGCGGCCGCGTCTCCAGCCGCACCACGTGGGGCTGGCGCAGCTGCAGCTCGGCGGCGTCTTCGATGGTGATGATGCGCTCACTGCCGGGAATGAAGCCGGACAGCACATTCAGCAGCGTGGTCTTGCCGCTGCCGGTGCCGCCTGAAATGAGGATGTTGACCTTGGCCTGACCCAGCGCCTGCAGCACCTCCACCATGGGCGGGGTCAGGCTCTTGTAGGTCAGCAGGCGCTCCACCGTGAGCGGATTGGCGGCGAAGCGGCGGATCGACAGGATCGGCCCATCCACCGCCAGCGGAGGAATGATGGCGTTGACGCGCGAGCCGTCCGGCAGGCGCGCATCGACCATAGGGCTGGATTCATCCACCCGGCGGCCCACGCGCGAGACAATCTTCTCGATGATCTTCATCAGGTGGGCGTTGTCGTGGAAAGTGACGTCGGTCAGATCGAGACGGCCGTTGCGTTCCACATAAACCTTGCCGCAGGTGTTGACCAGGATGTCCGACACGCCGGGATCGCCCAGCAAGGGTTCCAGCGGACCAAAGCCCAGCATCTCGTGCTGGATGTCGAGCACCAGGTTGTGCCGCTCGTGCTGATTCAAGGCGATGCGCTCGTCCTCGATAATGCGCTGGACCAGCAGCGCCAGCTCATGCTTGAACTGCTCAGGCGTCAGGCGCTTCAGGCGTTCCAGGTCGATGCGGTCCAGGATGGCCTGGTGCATGGTGCGCTTGAGTTCCTGATACGCCGCCGCAGCGAGGCCGGGCAGGATATCGGTGTTGGGACGCGGTCCCTCGGTGGTGGCAAGACGTTCGCGCAGGCTCATGGTGCGCTCCTTTCCTTTATTCGCTTTCGCTGCGGCCAAACAGGCGGTCGAACAGGCCTTTGCTTTCCGGTGCGCGGCGTGCCGTCACCAGTTCCACCAGATCGGCCAGGCTGCGCGCCACCGCACTGCTGCGCGACAGCTGCAAGGCGGGAATGCCCTGGTTGACTGAATCGGTGGCGGACAGATAATCGTTCGGTACCGTGTGCACCACTTCCGAACCGAGAGCGTGCTCCAGATCGGCCAGGCGCAGCTTGCCGCCTTTTTCGTAGCGGTTGACGATCAGGCGCGTACGCTCGGGCGGATAGCCCAGCGAGCGGAAGATGTCGAGCAGGCGGCGGCCGTCGCGGATGTCGGGCAGCGCCAGCTGCAGCACGGGATAGATCACATTGGCCTGGTCCAGCGCACGCAGCGAGATGGCGTCGATCTGGCGGCCGACATCCAGCACGATGTAGTCGTAGTGCTGGCGCGCGACGCGCAGGATAGTGTCCACGTGTTCAGGCTTCATCTCCACCGATTGCGAGGGATCGTCGGCGGCCGCCAGCACGCCGAAATTGGAAGCCACATGCACCAGGCAGGAGTCGAGGAAGGCGCCGTCCATGCGCGCGATCTGGGCGCAGATATCGGACAGCGTCATGCTGGGCTTCTGGTCGGAGACATACAAGGTGGCGTCGCCAAAGGCGCCGTGCAGATCGATCAGCAGCACCTTCTTTTCCGCCAGCGCGGCCAGGGCGTAGCCGAAGTTCGTCGACAGGAAGGTGGCGCCGCTGCCGCCCTTGCAGGAGATGAAGGCGAGCACACGGCCGTCGCGCATCTGGCTCAGGCCTGCCGCCACTTCGATGCGGTCCATCGCTTCGTGGAAGGCGCGATGCACCAGCGGCAGCTGCAGCACTTCGCGCATGCCGGCGCGCATGGCGCGGATCAGCAAGTCCTGCTGCGGCTCGCGCGTCAGCAGCATGTAGCTGGCGGCGGGATACAGCTTGCTGAGGCGCTCCACCAATTCTCCTTCGTCCGCTGCGACGTCGCTGGCGTCGAGGATGACCAGGGCTGGTGCTTCCGGCAGCAGCCTTTCAATCGCGTCGCGCAGGCCCTCGCGCGAGGCCGCCAGCTGCACCGGCGGCATGCGCGCCGAACCTTGCGCCGCGATCTCGGCGTGCAGCATGCTGTCCTTGCTGATCATCAGCGCTTTCATGCACTCTCCTATTGTCCTGGCGCGGGTGCTTGCGGTTCGCGGTTCTGGAAGGACTTCTGGTACTGCTCGTAGGCGCTGGCGGCGGCGCGGCCGTCCATGCCGCTGACCGGCGCTGCGTTGCTCGCTGCGTCGGAATGCAGCACCTGCTGCGACAATGCGACGCGGGCAGTGTCGCCAAAGCGCGCGTCCCAGCCGGGTGTGGTGCTGGCGCAGCCACTCAGCGCGGTGCAGCACAGCAGCAATGCCGTTGACTTCATGGCTTCCTCCGATTATTTGCCTTCCATGCGGCCTTGCAGGAACAGCTCCGTGCGGCTTGGCGCGGTGACGCGGTCGGTCGGTAGCTGATAGTTGGGTGGCAGCGGTTTGACCAGGTGGGCCGTCACCACGAACAACAATTCGGTGCGGTCGTTCTGGAAGTCGGTGCTACGGAATAGCGCGCCGAGGACAGGGATCTCGCCCAGCAGCGGCATGGCGTGGATATTGGAAGTCTGGCTGTTCTTGATCAGGCCTCCGATGGCGAAGCTCTGGCCATCCAGCAGCTGCACGGTGGTGGAGGCGCGACGGGTGGTAATCAACGGCAGCACGGACGTGCCGTTAAAGCCGGTGGCGGAGATGCCGACACCTTCACGCGACAGCTCCGATACTTCCGGTGCCACCTGCAGATTGATGCGGCCACCGGCCAGCACGGTCGGCGTGAAACGCAGGCCGACGCCGAACTCCTTTTCTTCCAGCGTGACCTTGTTGTTGTCCTGCGCGACAGGGATCAGGATGCGGCCGCCGGCGAGGAAGCTGCCTTCCTTGCCGCTGATTGCCATGACGGTCGGCTCGGCCAGGAGGCGCACCAGGCCATCCTGGTTTTCTCCGGCAGCGGTGACGTGGTTGCCGTCGACGGATCTGCGCACGTCGAGCTGGCCATGGGGAACGCCGGTGAGGAAATTGGACACCAGATTTGCAGCCCAGCTGCCAGAAGCCATACGCAATGCCGTACCGACTTCCAGCTGGTCGAGCAAGGACTTGGAGACTTCGGCGACTTTCACTTCCAGCATGACCTGCTGCGGTGCGCTGATGTTGAGCAGGTTAACGACGCGCGCACCCGTCGCAGGGGGCGATGCCGGTGCAGCCGCCGCGCTGGAGTCGCTGCGCTGTCCATGCAAGGGCAGTGCCGCGCGCCGCACAAAGGCGTTGGCCAGCTCCACGGCTTGCCCGGCGGTGGCGGCATCATCCACCGTGCCGCTCAGGACCAGCGTGTCCGCCGCCGCGCTGACATGCAGATCCTTCTGCTCCGGCAGCAGCGCGCGCAGGGTCGCTTGCAGGGGCGCCGGGTCAAGTACCACCATCACTTCGATCACGCTGCACATGCCGCTCTTGCCCTGCACGATCATATTGGTGCTGCCGATATCGGCGCCTGCCAGGTACAGGGTATCTGTCGCCACCAGCATGGATTGCAGCACGGCGGGATTGCCGACGCTGCGGCTCTGTATCGGTTCGGGTAAGCGCATCAGCGTCGATTTTCCCAGCTGGAGCTGCATGCTGGCCGGGGTCGCGGCCTGTCCGCTGCAGCGCAGTTCCGAACTTTGCGCCAGCGCGTTTCCGCTCAGGACGGCGCACAGCAGCAGCTTGGCGCGCGCATTCACAGGCATTCCTGTTTGCTATGCATGCCATCGATGACGGCGATGCAGTGGCGTTCCACCTGCGGCTCCGCCACATGCGCCAGCGGGCGATGCAGCTGCACCACCGGCGGTGGCGCGATCTGCGCAACGGCAGCAACGCGCTCGCCCAGCAGCGTGCCCTTGGTCGCGCCATCCGTCACGCCCGGCTGGGGATCGACCTGGTTACGCAGCGCCAGCGAGAGCGTGCCGACGCTGCGCGCCAGGTCCAGCTTTTCCGCCTACTGCGGCGAGACTTCCAGCGTCACGGCGTTGACCACGCGCGGCTTGGTGTCGTCGCGCGCCACCTCCTGCGCCACCGCCAGCACCAGGATCCGTTCCAGCACGATCTTGGAGATTGTCTGGCCATTGCTGGCGCCTTCGCTGGTCTGCGTGTTGACGATGACGTCGACAAAATTCCCCGGCAGTGCAAAGCCGGCCACACCCACCACATCGTTGACACGCACCGTGATGGCGCGCTTGCCCTCCGAGATCAGCGCCGACAAGCCACCGATCGTGCCAGCCGGCGCCAGCTTCGAGTCCGTGAGCGGTTCGTCGCGCAGCACGCTGGTCTTCAGCACCCTGCCGCTGACCTTCTTCAAATCGCGCAGCGCGCCGCGCGGCAGGCTTTCCGACGGCCAGTCGACCAGCTTGAACATCTCCTGGCTCAAGCGCTGCCCCAGACTGACGTCCATCGCCGCGACCACGATCTTGTGGCCGGTGCCGGGCGTCTGGCGCAGCAGCCAGCGCGAGGCCAGCATCACTGCGCAAAGGCCCATGAGCACGGCGACGGCCATCATCGACAGGGCGCGGCGATTTTTCATGCGGCGCTTTCGCAGGAGGCGAACATACTGGTCCAGGCCTGATCCAGCGCGGCGATGGTCAGGCGCGGCGGTTCGCCCGCATAGCCGGCAAAGTCGATCACACGGCCCAGGATCTCGCGCGGATAGCTGGCCAGCAGCGGCTGGCCACTGCCCGCATGCAGCTCTTCCACGAGATAGCGCAGCGCGGCGTCATCGAACACCACACTGGCCGCGCGGCACTGCTGGCGGAACAGCTGGCGATAAGCGGCATCGGCCAGCGCGCCCACTTCGATCTTGTAGCCCAAACGGCGCAAGGCGGATGCATCGAACAGCGCCTGCGGCGCAAAGCTGGTGGCCAGCACCAATTGAGCGCGGAACGGCACGACGAACTTCTGCCCGCCCTGCAGCGCCAGCAGATCGCGGCCCTGGCCCAGTGGGCCGGACAGGCGATTCAGCAGCGCAGTAGCGGGCATGCGTTGCTGCCCAAGATCGTCGATGATGAAGACGCCGTTGTTGGCCTTCATCTGCGGCGGCGCCTGATAGCAGCCGCTGGATGCATCGAACTGCAGGTCCAGCATTTCCGCGCTCAGCTCCGCGCCCAGCGCCACGATGGGGCGCTGGCACAAGGTCCAGCGGATGTCGTTGCTGCGCCGTTCCAGCGCGGGCCGCAGCTGCTGTTGCTGGCGCGCGGTCGGCGGCAGATGGACGGCCGGATCGTGCAGCTGGATGATGTCCTGCCCCACCACCAGTGCGTAGGGCAGCGCCACCACGTCCTGCTGCAGCGTGCCCAGCTTGCGCGCCAGCGTACTTTTGCCGCTGCCGGGCAGGCCATACAGCAGGATCGAGCGGCGCGCATACAGGGCCGCGCCCAATTGATCCTGCACTGTGGGCGGCAGGAAGTTATCGGCCAGCTCGGCGCTCAGCTCTTCCGCATGCATGGCGGGCACCTGGTCGGACTGGCGCTCCACCACGCTGCGCCAGGCGTCCAGCGTGACCGGCGCCGGACCGCAATAGGGACTGCGTTCCAGCCAAGCCGCAGCGCGCAGCTTGCCGGACGAGGTCAATTGATACTGCACGTCGATGTCGGAGTCGCCGCGCCAGCTCACTTCCGCCACCTGCTCCGCCACCATGAAGTCCAGCACCTCGCGCAGCACATTGATCGACAGGCGCAGCTTGGTGGTCAGCACGGGCAGATGGGTTTTGCCGCCCACGTACAGGGCCTTGGCGATCAGCTCCACCACCAGCTGCTGTTCCAGGCCGGTGTCGCGCAGGGAGCGCGGCTGCGGCGGCAGCGGCGACTCGGGCTCGGCAATCACTGGCGCCAACTGCGGTTCGAGATCTAGCATGGCTTGTCTCCCGGTGGAATTTGTTACGTTGAGGAATCAGATTCTAGCGGCGCATAAGGGCGCAACATTGATCCCCGCCAAACGCGCGGCGGCCTCTGCCCTATCGATGTGTTGACGCCACAAAGACCAGCGTACCCAGGGCGATGGCCAGCCCGTAGGGCATGCTGCCGACACTGGCGTCAGGCGCCAGCGGTTCCTGCTGCAAGGGAATGCCGGCCATGCGCCAGAACAGCGGACGGCAAATCGCCAGCACATTGCGCCAACCCTGGCGCCAGCGGCCCGTCCACAGCAGCATCACCAGCCCCATCAGGCCACCGACAAAAGAAGCCGCCAGCGCAATCTGCAGGGCGCCATCCGGGCCGGTAAAGGCGCCGACCATGGCCATCAGCTTGACGTCGCCGGCCGCCATGCCGCCCGCCAGGTAGAGCGGCAGGAATAAAAAAAAGCCGGCAACCGCGCCGGCCATCCATTGCGTCACGGGCGCCCAGTGCGGCCCGACCAGCAAGTGCAGCACTAGCGCCAGCAGCAAGCCGCTGAACACCAGCACGTTGGGAATTTTTCGCACGGCCAGGTCGGTGATGGCAGCCTGGGCAACGAGGCAAATCAGGATCAGTTCTATGGCCTGGATCATGGGGCAGCTCCCAAAAAAACCTTCCGGCCGGGGCTGCGCCGGAAGGCGGGCGGCGATCACGCGTTGGTGATGCTGTCAGCAATCTTGGTGAACTTACCCGAGATGGCGGTGCCCATGCCGCCTACTGCTGCGGCGACGGCGGCTGCCATCAGGGCGGCGATCAGGCCGTATTCGATGGCTGTCACCCCGCGCTCATCCCGTGCAAACTGCCGTACTGCCGTAATAAACGTGTTCATGTTCGGCTCCCTAAGTTGATGAACAAAGTACCCCTGGCGCAACAGATGCAGCGCCATTGGGATTCACTATAGAGGGTTGCCTTGCGGGAAGAGTTGATGTTGAACAAGTTTTCCGCGTGGAATTATTTTTGAAGAGAAACGAGTTTTAGTATGATGAATTCACACGTGACTGCGCGCTTGTGAGAAACTGCAAAAGGCAAGCTGCCACGTTTGTCGGAAAAAAGTTGCACATATTTGATGTGAAATGTTTTTTTTTGCACACATGAATTGCTGAGAATGCAAAAAGCTATTATTCTGCTTAGCTGTTCTTTGGAAAGGCCCCACGTTTTTGCTTTACCGTGCGCCTTACTCTCAGAAAAACGATGAGCATTAGGGCAGACGGCGATGGTGTCGTAATACAATTCCAGAGACGAAGATGGATTCCCTACTGAAACACATGGTGGACATGACCGGCCACCGCGATCACACGATGCTCGACATCTCTGTGATCTCGGCGGTGCAGGAGCTTGCCCGCGCGAGGGAAGCCCGTGTCCTGACGCTGGCGACCATCCGCGGCAAGACCTTCGTGCGTCCGCGCGCCATCATTACGGCCGGCCAAGCCGCCCGCATCATCGAAAATCCCGACGTCGGCAGCCCCGGCGAGCCGATCTGCAACTTCCCGGCCCTGGCCGACTGCCTGAAGCGCCACGAATCCGGGGCGGACGAGGAACACGCCAACGGCGAACACACCCTGTGGCTGCCGATCTGGATCGGCGACAAGGCTGACACCTGCCTGGAAATCGTCAATCCCACGCCCTACACCAGCGATACCATCCACGTGATTGGCGGCATCGTCAGCGTGTACCGCAACTTCCAGAATCTGCTGGACTATAGCGAGCGCGACTCGCTCACCGGCCTGCTCAACCGCAAGACGTTCGACGACCAGCTGGCCAAGATGCTGGCCGCCAGCACCGAACAGGAATCCGTCACCCTGCCCGGCGAGACCGAGCGCCGCAGCCACAAGGAGCAGGAAAAGCAATGGCTGGCCGTGGTGGATGTCGACCATTTCAAGCACGTTAACGACAAATTCGGGCATTTATACGGCGATGAGGTGCTGATCCTGATCGCCAACCTGCTCACCTCCTCGTTCCGCATGCAGGACCGGGTGTTCCGTTTCGGCGGCGAGGAATTCGTTGTGCTGCTGCGCTCCACCACGCTGGAGAACGCCAAGAAAATCATCGACCGCTTCCGTACCAATGTGGAGGCGCATGATTTCCCGCAGGTGGGCAAGGTCACGGTGAGTGTGGGCTTTGTCAGCATCAGCGCCTATGAAGCGCCGGTGATCATCCTGGGCCGCGCCGACCAGGCCCTGTACTACGCCAAGAGCCACGGCCGCAACATGGCCTGCCACTACGACGAGCTGGTCGAGGGCGGCCTGCTGCAGACCATCGAATCGAACGATACGGCGGAGTTCTTCTAAGCGCCAGCCTTAGGCGCTCAGTTCAGGTCGCTTCCGCCAAGGTCAGGAAGCGCATCGGATCCACATTCCACTTGGCGGCCGACTCATGGCCGACAATCTTGTCGCCGCCGCCAAAACCCAGGCCGCGCGACAGATCCACCGTTTCCGGCTTGATGTAGACGTTCTTCTTGGTGTGGAAGAAGACGTTGACCTTGGGCGCCAGCAGATTGGTTTCGTGTGGCTCCACCACCACGCCCAGGCGGCCCGATTCCAGCATCACCATGGTGCCGACCGGGTAAATCCCCACGCAGCGCATGAATTCCTGGGCATAGGTAGGGTTGAAGTGGAACTTGCTCCACTCGTAGATCTTGCGCAGCGCGGCGGCCGCCGACATCCCCTTGTGGTAGCAGCGATCTGCCGTAATTGCATCGTAAACGTCGACAATCGCCGCCATCTGCGCCAATTCGGAGATCTGGTCGCCGCCCTGCTTGTCGGGATAGCCGCTGCCGTCGCGGCGCTCATGGTGGTGCAGGGTGATATCGAGCGGAATTTCGCCCACTTCCGGCGATTTCAGCAGGATGTCGTAGCCATCTTTCGGGTGGCGCTTGATGATGGCGAATTCTTCATCGGTCAGCGGACCCGGTTTGTTCAGGACAGCGTCCGGCACCAGGGCCTTGCCGGTGTCGTGCAGCAGACCGCCCAGGCCAGCCTGGTAGGTGATGTCTTCCGATATCCCGCGCGAACGGCAGAACGCCACCAGCAGCGCGCACACGCTGACCGAGTGCAGGAAGGTGTAGTCGTCCTTGGTCTTGATGCGCAGCAGGCCGATCAGGGCGCCCGGATTGCGCAGGATCGATTCGGTAATGCTTTGCACCACCGGCTGCACTTCGTCCACTTCCACCGCCTTGCCCAGGCGGGCGTCGCGCATGACGTTGCGCACCAGGGTGGAGGCCTGGTGGCGGATCTGCTTGGCGCGGTTCATTTCCTCGCCCAGCGAGACGCGGGTGACGATGACAGGCTTGGAGGCGATCTCCACCAGCTCGCGCTCGGTCTCGGCCTGCGCCTCCGCCAGGGTTGGCGCGTCCTGGACATCCAGCCCTTTGCTGACGTCGATCACGACATCGTGGATGCCCGCGTTGAGGATCTTGCGGATCTCGTCTTCGGTGGTCAGCTTGAAGCGATTGCGCACGAAGGGGTGGGTCATCCAGTCGCAGCTCAGATCGTGGATGTACATTCCAATCTTCAGCTGGGAGGCGTCGACTTTCTTAAGCATGGGAGACCCGCAAAATAAGGCTGTATCAGTAGAACAAGTTAGAATTAGTATAGCAAACAGTTTCCCGCCGGGATTATTTTTTGCCAATCCAGCTTGCTTTAGTACTATCGTAACACCCACCTCATCAGCGCCAATATTTTTATTCATGGAATTACGCCAGCTCCGCTATTTTGTTGCCATTGTCGACCACGGTTCGCTCTCGCGCGCGGCACTGGCTTTGCACGTGGCGCAGCCGGCACTGACGCAGCAACTGCGCCAGCTGGAAGAGGAACTGGGCGCCCAGCTGCTGCACCGCTCGGCCCAGGGCGTGCTGAGTACAGACGCGGGCAAGGTGTTCTACGAGCATGCACAAGCCATCCTGAAGCAGGTGGCGGACGCCCGCTCGGCCGTCACGCAGTCGGCCGAACGGCCCTCCGGCGCGGTCACAATGGGCCTGCCGCACAGTATTTCCGGCGCCCTGGCGCTGCCCCTGCTGGAGGCGGCGCGCGCGCAGTATCCGGAAATTACCCTGCAATTGACCGAAGAACTGACCGGTAACCTGGCAGAACAGCTCAAATCGGGCCGGGTGAACCTGGCCGTGCTATTCGACGACGGCCAGCTGGCGCCGTTTTCCTGCACCCCGCTGGCGGAAGAGGAAATGCGCTTTATCTGCCGCGCCGATATGGAATTTGTTCAGGACAAAGAAGGGCTGACCTTGGCCGAAGCGCTGCACAGCATGCTGATCCTGCCCGGCCTGCAGCATGGGGTGCGGCCGCGTATCGAGGCGGTCACGCGCCAGGCCGGACTCAGCATCGAAAATGTGATCGAGATCAATTCCATCGCCATCCTCAAGTCGGCCATCATGGCCGGCATGGGCGCGACTATCCTGCCGGTGGCGCCGGTACTGGCCGAGCTGGAACGGGGCGCCATGCGTTCCCTGCCCATCCACAGCCCGGCGATTTCCCGCACCGTGGTGCTGTGTACTTCACGCAACATCCCACTGACCAATGCCGCCGCCGCCGTGGCCCGGCTGGCGGAAAAAGTGGCTGTGCAGCTTTGCAACAGCGGCGCCTGGCTGGGCGCGCGGCTGCTGGTCCAGTCCGTTTAACACGGGCCATCATTTTTTCTTATACCCCTATCCGCAAACGGTATTTCCGTATACGTAAAGTAGCGCGCATACTCCGCCCCAAAGCAGATTTTTAAAGCCTAAAATATCTGTAAAGCCGCCAACCATGCGGCCTCAGGCCTGATCCTGGCGCGCCTACCCGGCGCCCGCCCAGCTCAGGTGCGACATCTGATACCAACGGAGACACCCCAATGCCAGATACCACGGCGCACGACATTTCCCGCCTGACCTCGGTCAGCCTCGACGACAAATACACGGCCACTTCGGGCGACATCTTCCTGTCCGGCATCCAGGCGCTGGTGCGCCTGCCGATGATGCAAAAAGTGCGCGACGAGGCAGTCGGCCTGAACACGGGCGGCTTCATCTCCGGCTACCGCGGTTCGCCGCTGGGCGGCCTGGACGAGAACCTGTGGAAAGCGAAAAAGCACCTGGAAGCCAAGCACATCCAGTTTGTGCCGGGCGTGAACGAGGATCTGGCGGCGACCGCCGTGTGGGGTTCCCAGCAGGTCGACCTGATCGGCCCATCCAAGTACGACGGCGTGTTCGCCATGTGGTACGGCAAGGGCCCGGGCGTGGACCGCTGCGGCGACGTCTTCAAGCACATGAACCATGCGGGCACCTCCAAGAACGGCGGTGTGCTGCTGGTGGCGGGCGACGACCACGGCGCCTACTCGTCCACCCTGCCGCACCAGTCCGACCACATCTTCTCGGCTTGCATGATCCCCGTGCTGTATCCATGCAATGTGCAGGAATACCTGGACCTGGGCATTCACGGCTGGGCCATGTCGCGCTTCTCCGGCTGCGCGGTGGCCTTCAAGGCGCTGGCCGACACTGTTGAGTCGTCGGCTTCGGTCGATGCGTCGCCCTTCCGCGTCAACGTCAAGATTCCACAGAACTTCGTGATGCCGGAAGGCGGCCTGAATGCCCGCCTCTCCTCCATCCCGCTGGGCCAGCAGGCGCGCAATCAGGAAGCGCTGATGCAGGATTATAAGATCTACGCCGCCCTGGCTTACGCGCGCGAAAACAAGCTGAATCACACCACCATCGATTCCAAGGACGCCAAGCTGGGCATCATCGCCTCCGGCAAATCCTATCTGGACGTGCTGGAAGCGCTGCAGGATCTGGGCATCGATGAAGAAATGGCTTCCAAGGTCGGCCTGCGCCTGTTCAAGGTCGCCATGCCATGGCCGCTGGAACCGGACAGCGTGCGTGAATTCGCCCAGGGCCTGGACGAGATCCTGGTGGTGGAAGAGAAGCGCCAGTTCGTCGAGTACCAGCTGAAAGAACAGCTGTATAACTGGCGCGACGACGTGCGTCCACGCGTGATCGGCAAGTTCGACGACAAGGGCGAATGGGTCGCCCCGCGCGGCGAATGGCTGCTGCCGCCCAAGGCTGACTTCTCGGTCTCTCAAGTGGCGCGCGTGATCGCCAGCCGCGTGGCCCGCTACATCACCGACACCAATATCCAGGACCAGATCAAGGCCCGCCTGACCTTCCTCGACGCCAAAGACGCAGTGCTGAAGAAGGCCATCAACACGCCTTTCCGTCCGGCCTTCTACTGCTCCGGCTGCCCGCACAACACCTCGACCAAGGTGCCGGAAGGCTCCTTCGCGCTGGCCGGCATCGGCTGCCACGTGATGGCCACCTCGATCTACCCCGAGTACAACAAGCTGACCACCCACATGGGCGGCGAAGGCACCCCATGGATCGGCCAGGCCGCCTTCTCGGAAGTGCCGCATGTGTTCCAGAACCTGGGCGATGGCACCTACTTCCACTCGGGCTACCTGGCGATCCGCGCCGCCGTTGCGGCCAAGGTCAACATCACCTACAAGATCCTGTACAACGACGCCGTCGCCATGACCGGTGGCCAGCCGGTCGACGGCACCACCTCGGTGCCGATGATCGCCCAGCAGATGGCCGCCGAAGGCATCAAGCGCATCGCGCTGGTGACGGAAGACCTGTCGCGCTACACCGACCGTTCGGCCCTGCCTTCGATCGTGTCCCTGCACGACCGCAAGGAGATGGACGCCATCCAGCGCGAGCTGCGTGAGCTGCCTGGCTGCACCGTCATCATCTACGACCAGACCTGCGCCGCCGAGAAGCGCCGCCGCCGCAAGAAAAACGAATTCCCGGATCCGAACAAGCGCATGGTCATCAACGAAGCCGTATGCGAAGGCTGCGGCGATTGCGGCATCCAGTCCAACTGCGTGTCGATCCTGCCGAAGGAAACCGAGTTTGGCCGCAAGCGCACCATCGACCAGTCGTCCTGCAACAAGGACTACTCCTGCGTGAAAGGCTTCTGCCCGTCTTTCGTGACGGTGGAAGGCGGCGCGCTGAAGAAGTCCAAGACCGGCGCCACCAAGGGCGATGACGGCTGGGGCGTGCTGCCCGAGCCGACCCTGCCGGACTGCGAACAGCCGTACAACATCCTGATCAACGGCATCGGCGGCACCGGCGTGATTACCGTCGGCGCGCTGATGGGCATGGCCGCTCACCTGGAAAGCAAGGGCGCCTCGGTGCTGGATATGACCGGCATGTCGCAGAAAAACGGCTCGGTGACTTCGCACGTGAAGATCGCCCGCACCCCGGCGCACCTGCGCGCACAGCGCATCGCCACCGGCGAGGCGGACGTGATCCTGGGCTGCGATATGCTGACCGCCGGCGCTGCCGATGCGGTGTCGAAGATGCGTCCGGGCCGTACCCTGGCCATCGTCAACCTGCACGAGCAGCCACCTGGCACCTTCGCGCAGAACGCCGACTGGGAATATCCGGTGGAAGACGTCAAAGGCCTGATCGAGGAATCGGTTGGTCCTGACGCCGCTGACTTCATCAACGCCACCAAGCTGGCCACCGCGCTGATGGGCGACTCCATCGCCGCTAACCTGTTCATGCTGGGCTACGCATGGCAGAAGGGCCGCATCCCGCTGCGCCAGGAATCGCTGCTGCGCGCGATCGAGCTGAATGGCGTGGGCATCGAGTCGAACAAGAAGTCCTTCCTGTGGGGCCGCCGCGCCGCCGTGGATCTGAAACGCGTCGAAATGACCGCCATCCCGGCGCAGGCGATTGTGGTGCAGATGCCGCAGACGCTGGAGAACGTGATCAAGAAACGCGTCGATTTCCTGACCGGCTACCAGAACGCCGCCTACGCTGCCACCTACGAGGAACTGGTATCGCAGGTGCGCGCCAAGGAAAGCGCCCTGGGTCTGGGCAACAAGCTGTCGACCGCCGTGGCCAAGTACTACTTCAAGCTGATGGCCTACAAGGACGAATACGAAGTGGCGCGCCTGTACACCGACGGCCGCTTTGTCGAGCAGCTGCAGTCCCAGTTCGAAGGCAACTTCTCGGTGAAGTTCAACTTGGCGCCGCCGATGTTCGCCAAGAAGGACGCCAAGGGCCACCTGGTCAAGGCGGAATTCGGCTCGTGGATGTGGAGCGCCTTCAAACTGCTGGCCAAATTCAAGGGCCTGCGCGGTGGCGCATTGGACATCTTTGGCTACACTGAAGAGCGCAAGATGGAACGCGCCATGATCGTCGAGTACCGTGAAATGGTCGCGGCGCTGATGGACAAGCTGTCGGCGGAAAACCACGCCACGGCGGTGGAACTGGCCTCGCTGCCGGAAAAAGTGCGCGGCTTCGGCCACGTGAAGGAAAAGGCGGTCGCCACCTTCCGCACTGAAAAAGCGCGCCTGCTGACCCAACTGGGCCTGCAGCGCGCTGCGTAAATACCCCCGGGCGGACTGCGGTCCGCCCTTCGAATTCGCTTGACTTGACGTTAACGTAAACGTCATATAATGCAGAAAAAGCTTAAGGGACACTCATGAACGATCTCTCCGCTCCTAAACTGGCCGCCGACGCGCAGCCACGTTTGACCAACAAAGTCCGCTTCGTCACCGCAGCCTCGCTGTTCGACGGCCACGACGCCTCGATCAACATCATGCGCCGCATCCTGCAATCGAACGGCACCGAAGTGGTCCACCTGGGCCACAACCGCTCGGTCGATGAGGTAGTCACCGCCGCACTGGCGGAAGACGTGCAGGGCATCGCCATCTCCAGCTACCAGGGTGGCCACGTCGAATACTTCAAGTACATGATCGACCTGCTGCGCCAGCGCGGCGGCGCGCACATCAAGGTGTTCGGCGGCGGCGGCGGCGTGATCGTCCCGAGCGA
>Ga0213872_10000568_pt1 | contig 28563 bp, 22 predicted proteins | sample VelepicomBERX_R2_FD_160071 | JGI IMG/M metagenome (GOLD analysis project Ga0213872, IMG submission 160071) | Rhizosphere microbial communities from Vellozia epidendroides in rupestrian grasslands, the National Park of Serra do Cipo, Brazil - RX_R2 | ecosystem: Host-associated > Plants > Roots >...
CTGGGCACGCAACAATTCAGCCCCACGGCCCGCCGCAACGACCACGTCGACCCGCCCATTGCGAATCCAGTCTTGCAGCACCGGCAGCGCTTCTTCAACAGTGCGTTCCACCACTTGCAACGTCGCCTGGCGAACCATATCGACCGCCAAGGCGCGAACCAGCTCGGCCAAGGCATGCGTTGCGACAAAGACAATTTGGGGCTGCGGCACCTGCTTCACGTTTCATCCGCCATATTTCGTTTCATATTTGAAACAGCATATCGATAGCATTACCCCACAACAAGCCCGCAACCGATAATCAATCAATCGCATGCTTGTCAACTACTCAAAGCCGAAGATGACGATTTCGTCGCATCGGCGAAACGGAACCAGCCGCCTTTCATCCCCGCGTTCCCGCGCGCATGCCTGTTGTGTTAATTTTGCCGCGCTGTCGTGACGGCTGAAGAACAAGACACTCTGGAGACACTCTTTTGAACCCGATATTGCGAAAGACCGAGGCGGGCCAGCAGGCGCTTCAGGCCCGCGAGGGTGGCGTCAAGCTGCCCGTACGCCTTCGCACCCTGCTGTTGCAGGTCGACGGACAAAAGCGCCAGGAACAACTGGTGCAACTCGCCGTCTCCCTGGGCAGCCCGGCCGATCTGGTCGACAAACTGTTGGAAATGGGCCTGGTGGAAGGCATCGCCGGCACCGAGATCGTCGAAGCACCGCCTATCGTGGAAACACCCGCAGCGCCGGTCGTTACCCAGGTCGTTGCCAACGAATCGGTCGCCGAATCAGACGCTGGCCGCGATATTCCGGTATCGAGCAAACTGCCTGAGCACCTTCAGCCGGTCGCCACGCAGATGCGTGAAATTGCAGATGCCCATCTTGGATTGACCGCGCTATTGCTGAAGCGGCGCATCAGCCATTGCGATACCGAATTGGAGCTACGCCAGGCGCTGATTGCGCTGAAGGAAGCGCTGACCAAGGCCACCAACGCCGATCGTGCCACGGAATTGCTGACCGACATCGCAGCTGCCCTGCCCGTGATCGGCATGAACCGCGCACAGACTTATAAGGGCTGACCCACTGAGCCGGGGTGACGCCATAGCGCCTCGCTCGGCTACGGCCCTCATACTATGGATGATCGGTCGCGCCGTGCACGCCTGGCTCGTGACATGAGCAATCATCCCCTTCCGCCGCCGACACCAGCGTACGCATGATGCCGCAGTCGCTCGCCGATTGCTGCGCGTGGCACGTATCGCGCAAGGCGTGCAACTGTTGCTCCAGCACCCGTAGCGACGCCACTTGCGAATGGATTCGACCGATCTGATCGTCGATCAATTGATTGATCTCATCGCAGGCCAAATCCGGCTGCGCCTGAAACCGACGCAAGGTACGGACATCGGGCAAGCTCATGCCCAATGAGCGGCAGTGACGTATAAACTTCAGCTGGACAAGATGCGCGTCCATATAACTACGATAGCCATTCGCTTCACGCGCAGGTGCGTCTAGCAAACCCTCGCGTTCGTAGAAACGCACTGTTTCGACGTCACAGTCGCCGCTTTTTGCCAGCTCGCCGATTTTCATGATCATTGCCTCACGTCGTGCTTGACCCTGTAGTAGCTACAGGTTGTTCAATGATGTCACCGTTACCGGAGCGATGTCACGATGAATCAGCAAGAGCAAGCCAAGCCCGTCTTCCGCAAAGTCCCCAAACCGCAGCACAGCTGCGGTGGTGGACACGATCACGCACATGACCATGGCGGCCACCACGACCATGACCACGGGCATGACGATCATCATGACCACGGACACGATCACCACCACGGTCATTCACACGGTTTTGGCCATAGTCATTCGCACGCACCCAAGGATTTTGGCCGAGCCTTTCTCTTCGGCATCATCCTGAACACCGGTTTTGTCGCGGCAGAAGCAGTTTATGGTGTGCTGAGCCATTCGGTCGCACTACTGGCCGATGCAGGCCACAACCTGAGCGATGTGCTGGGCCTCTTCCTTGCCTGGGGTGCCAGTATTCTGGTCAAACGCATGCCGTCCAAGCGCTTCACCTATGGCCTGCGTAGTACGTCGATCCTGGCCGCGCTCGCCAATGCCGCGCTGCTACTGGTTGTGACGGGCGGCATTGCCTGGGAAGCCATTCTGCACTTGCAGTACCCTGACGTCGTCGCAGGCAAGACGGTGATTGCCGTGGCCGCCGTCGGCATCGTCATCAACCTCGGTACCGCGCTGCTCTTCATGTCGGGCCGCAAGGGCGATATGAATGTACGCGCAGCCTTCACCCATATGATGGCCGACGCCCTCATCTCGCTTGGTGTGGTGATCGCCGGCATCGTGATCCTCTACACCGGCTGGCTCTGGGTCGACCCGGTCGTGAGCCTGGTGATTTCCGGCCTCGTGATCTACGGTACCTGGGGGCTCTTGCGTGACTCGGTCAACCTGGCTCTGCACGGCGTGCCAGAAGGAATCGAACTCGCCGAAGTACGCGATTACCTGGGTGGCCTCAATGGCGTACGCGAAGTGCATGACCTGCACATCTGGGCAATGAGCACGACCGAAACTGCACTGACGGCGCATCTGGTAATGCCTGAGGGCTACCCGGGCGACGCCTTCCGGGCTCACGTATGCGAGGCCTTGCAGCGCCGTTTCGAAATCGCCCATGCCACCATCCAGATCGAAGTTGCCGACACGGAAGATGGTTGTACCTTGGCCCCCCACGACGTCGTCTGATCGGCCAGCAGTGCGGCGTTCAACCCCTTGACAAAGGGGTTGACGCTCGCGGAAGGCAGGATTACTATCGTACCGTTTTCATACCTAGGGGCAATTGCCTTGGAAAGCGGTAGTAGTAAACAAGCGTCGACGACGCGCTAAACCGACAAGACAATGCCCTTCATATGGCCGCTGTCTTGTCGCTAGGCAAGATAGTGCGCATCTAGCAGTACCCCGCACTACCTAACTCAATATTGATTTTTGCCGCTTGCTCAGTCTTTGGGCCAAGCAGGTATATCGCGTTTGGCATTGCCACGTGACGAACGATGCAATCGGGCCATCTGCCTGCACGTTCGCCATGGCCGCAGCCTTGCGCGTATTCGCTGAACCGCCCTCAGGGCGGCAGTGGGAGGCGTGCGCGCTTTTCGTACGCTGACGAGTAACGAACCAGGAGCCCCGTCATGACCGACGACAGTAGTAGTCAATTATCCAACATACTGATTTACCAAGATATTTTTGCGCATTGGAATAGCAAGGCCACATCAGGTTACCTGGGAGCAACAACCATCCCATCGGCCTGACCAGCCCTGCCTCCGATGCGGCAACAGCCCGTTAAGGAGCACACCATGAACTTCGCCGTCCTCGTAGCAGATTTTCCGACCTACAACCACCACGCCTTGGCCGTGTGCTGCATTGCGCAAGCACAAGGCAAGACCCTCCTGGCGCAATGCCGGGACGGACTCGGCAAGCTGTGGCACGCCGCCACCCACGTAGTCATCCATTGAACCGCACCGCAATCGATCGCCGCAACCGGCCCGATTGAGTTTCAGTACACCCTGAAGGAGCGAACGATGTTGATGATTACCTTGATGGATCTGCGCGGCCCTGGCCACCAGCAGCTTGCACGCAGCTTCGCAGAAGCAAACACGATGTTGAACCGGCAATTGGCCCGAACGCCACGCAATCTGCCGGCCCGTATCCGCGTCCGCGTCGCCTTGAATCACGACCTACCGGTAATCCATGACCTGCTCGATCTATCTGCCTCGCCCGACGGCAAGCCGATCGACCTGCAACGCACCCTGATGGCGCATTTGCAAAACCGGGCGGGTACAGATTTAACCGTACGTTGTCTGTCGATGCTGCACTGAGCCCAGAGCCTCATCGACAGCCAGCTTCCTTGGGTGGCATGGACTCACGCACCCACGCAATCAAAGAAAACTAGGGGAATATCATGTCCAAACATGATTCCAGCGCAGTACTCGATACCGCCCACCTTGGCGATATCCGCGGTGCCTTTGGGACCATCCGCCGCAACGACACCGGTCCGCGCAAGGGCTGGTGGGCACGTTTCAAGACCTTGCTCGCCATTCTGGGGCCGGGCCTGATTGTCATGGTCGGCGACAATGACGCCGGTGCCTTCAGCACCTACTCGCAAGCGGGGCAGAACTACGGCACCACCCTGCTGTGGACGCTTGCTTTGTTGATCCCTGTACTCTACGTCAACCAGGAAATGGTACTGCGTCTTGGCGCCGTCACCGGCGTCGGTCACGCACGTTTGATTCTGGAGCGCTTCGGCAAATTCTGGGGTGCGTTCAGCGTCGTCGACCTCTTCTTGTTGAACGCACTGACCATCGTTACCGAATTTATCGGCATCAGTTTGGGCCTCGATTTTCTTGGGGTTCCCAAATTGCTCGGCGTCAGCGTCTCCGCCATTTTGGTCATGATGGCCGCCAGCACCGGCGATTTCCGGCGGTTCGAGCGCTTCTCGATGGTCCTCGTCGCCGGCAGCTTGCTGCTGATCCCCGTCTTTGTGATGGTGCATCCGCCGATGGGGCAGATCCTGCATGACTTCACAGTCCCCGCCCTGCCCAAGGATGCCAAACTCAGTGACGTCATGCTGCTGATCATCGGCATTGTCGGGACCACGGTTGCGCCATGGCAGCTGTTCTTCCAACAAAGCTATGTCATCGACAAGCGCATCACGCCGCGCTTCATCAAGTACGAGCGCATCGATCTCTGGCTCGGCATCGTGCTCGTCATCGTCGGCGCTGTGGCCATGATCGCCTTCGTTGCACACTGCTTCGGTGGCACGACCGAATTCGGTAACTTCGCCGATGCGGGCGCAGTGGCCCAAGGCCTCGCCAAGTACCACGGCCGCCTGCCGGGTGTGCTCTTTGCCCTCGCCTTGATCGACGCCAGCATCATCGGCGCCGCCGCCGTTTCGCTCTCGACCGCCTATGCAATTGGCGACGTGCTGTCGCTCAAGCACTCGCTACACCGCAAGCCAAGCGATGCCAAGGGCTTCTACGCCGTCTACTGCGCGCTGATCATCGTCGCCGCTGCACTTGTTTTGATTCCAGGTGTGCCGCTCGGCCTTTTGACCAACGCTGTGCAGACCCTGGCGGGCGTATTGCTACCAAGCGCCTCGGTCTTCCTGTTGCTGCTCTGTAATGACAAACAGGTGCTTGGCCCCTGGATCAACACTCGGGCAACCAATATTTTCACCGCCATCGTGGTCGGCGTACTCGTCGTGCTATCGATCGTACTAACCGCGGCTGTCATCTTTCCCGATATTTCGGAGAACACGATCATCGAGATCCTCGTCGGCGGCGGCCTGCTCGGTGGCTTGCTTGGTCTGGGCTTCCTCGCCGTGCGCGCTTACAAGGTCGCCAATGGCGAACTCAAGGTTGAGCCAGAGGTGAAGCCCAACGCGAGTGCACTCAATCAATGGCGTATGCCGCCACTAGATGCATTGAAGCCCGCGCAGTGGACGCCGAGTACCCGACTATGGATGGGTGTGTTGCGAGGCTACTTGGTCATCGCTGTCGGCATGGTGATCTATAAGGTCATCCAAGTCGCCATAGGCTAATCGAATACGACTTGTCATAAAACGTTAACCAGATCAACACAACGCACTTCATCTACACATCGCAAGGTACGCGGCCAGGGATTGATGCAGTGCCGCGTACCCGCCAGCGACAGGTTGAACTGCGCCAAGCCATGGAGGGAAACATGCCCGACCCCGAACCGAGTCATATACGACCCCAAATCGCACGTAGCACATTTTTAGAATTCGGAAGCATCCGTCCGTCATATCCAGCCTACTGAGCTGACTCGTACGCTGGTGCTTCCACCCCTTATCGAGGAGCACCAGTATGTATTCCGTTCTCGTCGCAAACAGCCGCAACGACTTCATCCCCGGCAACCGCAATCCGGCCAGTCTTCATTTGCCGCAACGCCTCTTCGCCTTGATTCACGCTCTGATTGCCTTGTTCGGGCATGGCCGGGCCAACGCGAAGGTGCACTAATCTCATTTTCGAAACCATCTGACCGAATTTGTCGAAGCGGGATGCGCCATTGAATTGGCGCATCCGCCCATGTTTAAGGTGCCATCGCCACGGTGCTCTACATTGGAGGAACGCGATGCTGATGATCAGACTGACCGAACAACCCGGGAACACACACCTCGCTCGCAGCTTTGCCGAAGCCAATGCCTTGTTGAGGCATCTCGCGGGCAAGCAGCAGTCGTCCCAAGCCGTAACGATGAAGGTCGAGGTCATGAATTGCTGTCATGACCTGCTGTTGGAGGACGAGATTGAGCTTCGCAGGCTGCTCTCGTCAAAGGAACCCAATTTACATGCAAGCCTGCTCAGCAACTTGGCCAACCGACTCAGGACCGCTGCGATCAGCGAACGCTCGAGCGTAACGGCGTTAATGCGCCAGCTTGCATTGCTGAACTGAATGAACCGAGCCGGTGCTTGTGCGCTTCGTCACAGCGGCCTGCACCGATCTACACGACAATCGCTGCAACAAGAATTCATATTCAAAAATCAAGACATTCAAGGAGTTATCCCGTGACCAACCTCAAACGATCTGCTTGGCTTTTGCCGGCGACCTTAGTCGCTACCGCCGTCGGCGTAGCGATCAATCATCATGCGCATGCCAAAGACGCTGATGCAACGCCAGTAGCGCCGTTTACCGAAGAGGGCGGCATGCTGAAGGTGCCGCAGGGCTCACCGCTGCGCCAGCGTTTGGTAGTTCAGGCTGTAGGTACCAGCCAATCGCCACATCTGATCGAGTTGCCAGGTCAGGTCGACGCGACTCCATCCAGAACCGTGAACATCCTGCCACCGTTGACCGGGCGCGTAGTCTCGCTGAAGGTTGAACTGGGCGATACCGTCAAGCGTGGCCAAGAGCTCGCCGTGATCGCATCTGGCGATATGGCGCAAGCGTATTCTGACGTTGCAAAGGCACACGACGCACTTGACCTTGCCAAGAAAACCCGCGACCGGACGCATGGCGTCGAAAAGACCGGTGCAGCCGCCATCAAGGATATCGAGGCCGCTGAGAGCGGCTACAACCAAGCCGAGGCAGAGCTGGTCCGCGCCAATACCCGTCTCGCTGCGCTCGGTGGTACCGCAGGGGCAAAGGCCGGTGCACAGCAACTGATCATTACCGCCCCCACCGACGGGGTCGTGACAACACTCAACGTCGGTCAAGGTGCGATGGTGAACGATCCGACCGCCGCCATGATGGTCTTGTCCGATCTCAGCAAGGTCTGGGTCACCGCCAACGTGCCGGAAAACCTTGTCGCCACGGTGCACAAGGGTGACACGGCCAACGTTACGCTATCCGCCTACCCGGGTGAAATACTGCAAGGAAAGGTTGTATCCATGAGCGCCGTGCTGGCGCCGGATACGCGTCGCCTGCCGATTCGCATTGCATTCGACAACCCGCACGGCCACCTGATGCCCAATATGTACGCCACCGTATCGGTTGCCGTACCGCAGCAGGCACAAGTACTGGTGCCGCAATCCGCCCTGCTGATGAACAACGACAGCGTCACGGTATTGGTAGAGACCGCGCCTTGGTCCTTCGTTCGCCGCAAGGTTGAAATCAGCTATGACGAGGGCGATCAAGCCCGTATCACTGCTGGCCTGAAGAGCGGCGAGCGCGTAGTGGTCAAGGGCGGAGTGCTGATGAATGATTAACCGGATCATCAACGCCATCATCCAGCGTTGTCTGGAGAAGCGCTTCTTGGCGATTGCTACGGCCATTCTGGTTTCCATCTATGGGTACTACTCATGGACCCAGATGGCAGTGGAAGCCTACCCCGAGCTTAGCGACGTAACCGCCCAGGTCACGACGCAAGTGCCCGGGCTTGCCGCAGAAGAAATCGAGCAGCAGATCACCATCCCTTTGGAACGCGCCTTAGCTGGTACACCGGGCGTTGTCACCATGCGGTCAAGCAGTACCTTCGGCCTCTCTTTGATCACGCTGGTTTTCAAGGATGGCGCCGAGGATTATTGGTCCCGTTCGCGTATCAATGAGCGGCTGGCCGGCGTGCCCTTGCCCCCCGGAGTCACCCCTGGCCTCGACCCTGTATCGGGCCCGGCCGGCGAGATCTATCGCTATACACTTGAATCCGATACCAAGAACCTGATGGAGTTGTCGGAGATCCAGCGCTGGATCGTCATCCCCGCCTTACAGCAGGTCGCAGGCGTCGCGAACGTCGATAACTTCGGTGGATTCACCAAGGAATTCCAGCTTGAGATCGACCCAAAGCAGTTGATGCGTTACAACCTCGCCATCACCGATGTGATGACGGCGATCAATAACAACAACGGCAGTGCCGGCGGAGGTCGTGTTTCGCGCGGCGAGCAATCGTACATCGTGCGCGGTATCGGCCAAGTGCGTACCTTGAAGGATGTCGGCAATATCGTCGTCACCCAGCGCAACGGTACGCCGATCCTGGTCCGAGACCTCGGCAAGTTGACCTATGGCCATCAGGTTCGCGAAGGGGTGCTCGGCAAGGACAATAATCCCGATACCGTTGAAGGCATCGTCGATCTGCTCAAGTATCAAAATCCATCGAAGGTGCTCGAGAGCGTCCATGCCAAGGTCGATGAGCTGCAAAAGCAGCTTGCACCCCAAGGCGTACGCATCGTGCCTTACATCGATCGCGACGAGCTGGTTCACGCTACAGTGGAAAAGGTTTCCCACACGGTGATCGAGGGTGTTGGCCTTGTCGTCATCGTGCTGATCCTGTTCCTGGGTAGCCCACGCAGCGCCTTTGTTGCAGCCGTCACCATCCCGCTTGCACTGGTCACCGTGTTCATCTTCATGCATCTGACCAAGATGCCGGCCAATCTCTTCTCGCTCGGCGCAATCGATTTCGGCGTAATCGTCGATGGCGCCATCGTGATGACCGAAGCCATTCTCCGCATGCGCGAAGCGAAGCCAGATGAGAAGTTGAAACGCAAGCAAGTCCTGGTCACGACCATTCAAGTTGCCAAGCCGATTTTCTTCGCCACCGTGATCATCATCACCGCCTACATGCCGCTATTCGCATTTGAGCGCGCAGAGGGCAAGCTATTCTCGCCAATGGCCTACACAGTGGGATACGCACTTTTCGGCGCCCTGCTGGCCTCACTGACGCTGGTACCGGGTTTGGCCTATATGGCCCTGAAGAAGCCGCAAAAGGTCTTCCACAACAAGCCACTGCTTGCCCTGCAAGGGCGCTACCAACAATCACTCGATTGGCTGATGACGCACCGCAAGGTCGCCTATTTGACGGGTGCCATCACGCTGGCGCTTGTCGTCGTACTGGGCGCCGCAGTCGGCCGTGAGTTCCTGCCGGAGCTCGACGAAGGTTCATTGTGGCTGCAGGTGCAGATGCCGAGCGGCCTGTCGATCGACAAAGCGGCTGAGATGACAGCCGAACTGCGCCATGCGGTGCGTGAATTCCCTGAAGTCTCGTACATCGTCACGCAGATGGGACGCAACGACACAGGTACCGACCCCTGGACGCCCTCGCACGTCGAATCGGCAGTGGGCCTGACGCCGTACAGCACTTGGCATGGCGAGAGCAAGGGCGAGTTCATCGATCGGCTCAATAAGCGGCTCAAGCAGATTCCCGGTATTTCGGTCGGCATCAGCCAGCCCATCGTCGATGGTGAAAACGACATGATCGGCGGCGCGCACAGCGCACTGGTCTTGCGCGTGTATGGCGAAGACTTCAAGGAAATGCGTCGTATCGGCGGCGAGATCGTGGACGTACTCAAGGGCGTTCGCGGCACCAACGATGTTTCAATCTTCCAAGAACCGGAGATTCCACAGTTAGTGGTCGAGACAGATCGTGAAGCCGCTGCACGCTACGGGGTCAACGTGGCCGATGTGAACACCATTGTCCAGAATGCCATTGGCGGCGCACCGATCACGCAGGCCTTCGTTGCAGACAGGACCTACAACGTCACGCTGCACGTACCGCGCCACACGGCGACCGATCTGCAAGCGTTGGGCCAGATTCCACTGAACTCGACGACCGGCGCCAAGGTGCCACTGTCGATGGTCGCCAAGATCTCGCTGAAGATGGGTGAGAGCACCATCGCTCACGAAATGAGCAAGCGCCAGATCACCATCCGCGTGGATAACCGCGACCGTGCACTGTCGGACTATCTTGCTGACGCACAAAAGCAGATCGATGCCAAAGTGAAATTCGATAAGCAAACCTACCACCTTGAGTGGGCCGGTACTTTCGAAAACCAGCAACGTGCGCAAAAGCGCCTGGGCGCCATCATGCTGCTGGTCCTCAGCATCATGACTGTGCTACTGGTCGCCGAATTCGGCAATGCTCGCCAGGCATTGTTGGTGATGGGGGTCGTACCGCTGGCGACGCTCGGCGGCTTGATCGCGCTGCACGTCCGTGGCGAGACGCTCAATATCGCAACCGCAGTCGGCTTTATCGCACTCTTCGGCGTGGCCGTACAGAACGGCATCATCATGGTCGCCAACTTCAACCGCGTGCGGCTCCAGGGTCTTGCACTACGCGAGGCCGTGCTCGCAGGCGCCGTAGAGCGCTTCCGGCCTGTGCTGATGACAGCAACCGTCGCCAGTGTGGGCATGCTGCCAGCGGCCCTGGCAACCGGCGTGGGGACCGACGTTCAGCGCGGTCTGGCGACGGTCATCGTGGGCGGCCTGGTGTTTGCCACCTTGCTGACCCTGTACATCCTCCCGACTTATTACTTTGCCATCGAAGGCGCAGCACTGAAGCGCACCGACGATGAAACCAATGAAAGGCTGGTGTGATATGGCCAAGCAGATGCCACACCAAAACCTCCTGCGCACAACGACCTTGGCGAGCTTGCTGGCGCTGACAGGCTGCGCTGTCGGCCCGAATTTTCACGAGCCTGCGGCCCCAGCGACATCAGGATTGATTGCTGAAAAACTGCCCACAAAGGTCGGTGACGCCGACCAGGGTAGCCAGAGCCTCGCCATCGATTCGGCCATCCCGGCGCAATGGTGGACCCTGTTCCATTCCAAGGCGCTCAACGACTTGGTTGAAGCTGCGCTACGCAACAACCCGACGATTGACGCCGCCAATGCGGCGGTACGGCAGGCAGACGAGCTGGCGGCTGCGCAGCGTGGCAGCTATTACCCGACCGTAAACGCCAACTACAACCCGACTCGTCAAAAGGTAGCCCATCCGCTGGCAAGCCCAGCAGCTTCCGGTGCCGAGTACTACACCCTGCATACGGCACAGCTGAACATCGGCTTCGTGCCGGATGTGTTCGGCAGCAACCGCCGCACGGTGGAGTCGCTTGACGCTCAAGCCGAAATGCAGCGCTACCAGTTGGAGGCCGCCAAGCTCACGCTGGCGTCCAATGTGGTCGTCGCTGCGATCCAGGAAGCTTCCCTGCGCGCACAGATCAACGCCACGCGCGACTTGATCAAGGCCCAGCAGAAGATTCTGGATTCGTTCAAGCGTCAGCTAGAGCTTGGCCAGGTCGCACAAACCGATGTGATGGGCCAGGAAACCCAATTGGCGCAATCGGAAGCCACGCTGCCGCCACTCGAGAAGCAGCTAACGCAGACGCGCGATCTACTGATTTCGTTGGCCGGCAAGCTGCCTGCAGAGGATCTCATGCAGCAGTTCACTCTCGACGACCTGCATTTGCCGGAAACACTTCCGGTGAGCCTGCCTTCCAATCTCATCGAGCAACGCCCAGACGTTCGCGCCGCATCAGCACAGCTGCATTCGGCCAGTGCGCAAGTCGGCATTGCGGTTGCGAACCGCCTGCCCAGCTTCCAGATCAGCGGTAGCATCGGTAACTCGTCGCTGGATCTAGGCGATCTATTCAAGCCTGGCGGTGGCTTCTGGAATATCGCAGGCAACATCACACAACCGATCTTTGACGCCGGTACGCTGAAGCATCGCCAACGCGCAGCCGAGGCAGCCTACGATCAGGCCGCGGCACAGTATCGCTCTACGGTCATCACTGCCTTCCAGAACGTGGCCGACAGCCTGCATGCCATTGTGAGCGATGCCGAAGCAGTCCGGGCTTACCAAAAAGCTGAACGGACGGCAAAACGCTCGCTCGACATCACCCAGCAACAACTGGCGCTGGGTAATGTCGGCAGCCTGACGGTCGTCAATGCTGAGCAGGCTTGGCTGCAAACACAGTTGGCTCTCGTCGGCGCCCAGGCCAATCGTCTGTCCGACTCGGCCGCGTTGATCCAGGCCCTCGGTGGCGGCTGGTGGTCTGATACAGGCGCCTGACCGACCCCGATGAACAGCCGGTGATGCGCCAAGGGTGGGCATCACTGGCTTTTTTATACTTGTTTTAACACGATGTACCGCCGCAACATACGATCGTTACACTGCGTAGCAACGCATCATTCCAGGCAAGGAGACACCATGGAGTTCACGCACAATCTCGCCACCAGTGCACCACTCAATACCTTTATGTGCCTGCTGGTCGCCTTTGTGCTCGGTTCCATCATTGGTCTTGAACGCCAGTACCGTCAGCGCAATGCGGGCCTGCGCACCAACGCGCTGGTGTCGGTCGGCTCTGCCGTGTTCGTCGACCTGGCTTTTCGTCTCGGTGGGCACGATGCGGCCGTCCATGTGATTGCGTATGTCGTATCCGGCGTCGGCTTTCTCGGTGCCGGTACCATCATGAAAGAAGATGCCGACGTGCGCGGCCTCAATACCGCCGCGACACTTTGGGGGTCGGCCGCCGTCGGCGCCTGCGCGGGTGCCAGCATGCCGATTGAAGCCGCACTCGCGACCGCCTTCGTGCTCTCGGCCAATACGCTGCTGCGTCCCTTGGTGAATTGGATCAATCGCAAGCCGATCAGCGACCGCGCAAGCGAATTGACGTACACCCTATGCGTGATTGCAGACCGTGAAACGCAGCAAGTCGCGCTGGCTGAAGTCGAAGCGCTCTTGGAAAAACACCACTACCCGGTGGCCGATCTGGATGTCGAACCCTTTGGCGACGACGACGTGGAGATCAATGCGACACTCTTGAGCACTTCTGTCGATTCCGCCGAGCTTGACCATATCGTGGCGCATCTCTTGGCGACTGAGTCGATCCGGCAAGCGTTCTGGAACCCCAGCACCACCGAGTAAGGCCCGCCACTTACGGCGGATCGGTATCGCGCACCTCGGTAAATAGCTCCGCAGGCGAGCAGTCAAAGAGGTTCAGCATGGCATCAAGCACGTCCTTGCTGAGCGAGTCGCCTGTGTTGTCGATGATGCGCAAGAGCTGCCGATGCGAGATCTCGCAACCCATCGCGATCAGCGCACGGTGCAGGCTGGCCGCGTTGCGAAATCCCTTTTCCGCCATCTTCACACGCACGTTCAGCGCGAGGCGGCGGTTGCCATATTTGTGGCGTACTACGTCAGACATCGAAAGCATTCATCGGTTTGGTCAATATATTGTAGCGCACTGCAGCAAGTCGCACACTGTCGCAACGAGACCTCAAAAGACCAAAACAGACACCAGATGTCTATTTTTTTGATTTTCCACTTGTCTACACCCATCAAGACGGGCATACTGCGCAGCAACAGCCCGAAAACGGGCAACTCAACGTAACCCAACTTAAAGGAGCCACGACGTGCAATTCAATCTGACCACCCTTCTCGCAGCAGGCGGACACCATGTGTCTGTACGTGCTGTCGTGGCCGGCCGCTGTGCCGCCCGCGAAGGGTTGTCCATGGTTGACCTGTGCATCGCGGCACCACAAGCAGTTGCAATGCCATTGTCCACCTGCGCAGGTAAAGCCAACAGTGTGTTTGGCAACGCCATGGGCGCGGAGGGCGTGGCGCAGTACGAAACGAAGCATCCGGGGCATCCACCCCTGGTCGGCGGAGATACACTCCACTGACAGGTCGATCAAACGATCAGGCGAAAAGCCCGGATGCTCCCAAAAGGACTCCGGGCTTTTTTCATGCCCGCGAGTCTCGGGGGTTGCTCACAAAGCCTGTTTGGCCAGGCGTGCAAACACAGACGGTACGGTGGTACGGCAGGTTTGCACCACAACGCCAGACCAACCTTGTGAGCAGCTCTTACGCAGGAAAGCCCTCGGGAGACGAGGCCCACTGCCGGCCCTGACCGGAATCACGGTGGAAGTGATCTTTGACCAGTTGCACCACGTAGTTTCGTACGGCCTTGTTTCAGCGCAGGAACAAGACCTACGACGTGCGCAGACGGGCCGGCCGGCCCGACGACCGGTCCGTCTTCTTGCGCAACAACCATCCGATGCCTTCACGCTGCGGGCACGGATGGCCGATCAAGCAGCATATCGCGATGACAGCAATGCCAATTCAACACTCAGGAGCAATACAGCATGAAGGAATTACACCGATGGTTTATTCGCCACGACCACAGCCGCATCGACGACCTGTTCGATGGCGAAGACAGCACACAGCGGGAAGAAGCACGTCAGCAACGGCGAGCAGAAGCCGCACAAGAACGATTGACGCAATTGCGCACCCAGCACCACGCCGAGCGCAACTTGCGGCGATTCATGTAATCCACGCAGCCTGTACCTACCGGCCCGCTCAGCGGCTGGCCGGTAGGTGCGGCATTTTCCAGATGATGGCTGAATATGCGCTTCGGCATGAATATGACGCGTCACCAGTCGATGTGGTGATAGCGGGCTAAGGCCCGGTCGTATTCATACCGAAGCCCATTCAAGCCTCATGTTTCCTCAGGTCGAGGCGGGAATCGCTGCGCCTACCCCTTGCGCCGCCAGTACCGTGCGGTAGAAGGCCAAGAGCCGCTCGGCCGTTGCGGGCGCACTCCATGACTTTGCATAGGCAATCGCTTCCACCGTCTTGGCTTGGCGCAATTGCGGGTCGCTCAGAAGCTTCAATATGGTTTCGGCAAATGCCTGCGGGTTGTCCTGCGTGCAGAGACACCCCTGCTCGGGCGAAAGGATATCGCGTGCGCCCATGGCCGGAATCGCCACCACGGGCAGCCCCATCGCCATGGCTTCGAGCAGCACCAAGCCCTGCGTCTCCGTCGTCGACCCAAATGCGAACAAGTCAGCCGCACGATAGCAATCGAGCAAGGCGCCGGCCCGATCCAGGTAGCCGATAAAGCGCACATGCTCGGTCAAGCCGAGGCGCTGGGTGAGCGCTTGCAGATGCCCAAGCGCAGGCCCCTCCCCCGCCAACACCAGCAGGAACTCCGGGCGTGATTTGCGGATAAGGTCAGTCGCGTGCAGCAGCAGGTCGATGTTCTTTTCATGTGCGACACGCCCAACGAACAGCGCGACTTCTCGCTGCAACCCAATACCGTGTTGAGTGCGAAAGCGCTCCCCTTCGCCGCCTTGAAACTGGGTCAGCGGAATACCGGTCGGGATCACTTCGATCGGCACCGACACGCCGTAGTTGACCAAGGCATCGCGCATTGCGCTCGATGGCGCGATCACACCTTGGGTTGCATTGCACTGGCTGCGAGAAAAGCGGCGCGCAAAACTGCGTGTCAGCGCAGCTGGCAGGATGCGCGCATAGTGATGCAGATACTCTTCGAAAAACGTGTGGTAGGTCGTCACGGCAGGCACGCCGAGTTCCTTGGCCAAACCCAGCCCAGCGTAATGCGCCACGAACGGCGTCTGGATGTGGACGAGGTCGTAGGATTCCTTGCGCAAAGCCGGCAGTAGCCGATCAATCGCAGCGCGCCGCATCAGGCGATCCTCCGGATCAAACGGTAGATAGCGCGACGCGATGCGGGTGAGGCCGGGTTCTTCAAGTTCGTTCGGATAGGCCGGCGCGATCAGGTCGATGGTCGCACCCAGGGCAGGCATTTCCTTGCGGAAAGTCTGAATGGATGTCGACACCCCATTGACGCGGGGAAAGTACACATCCGATACCATCAACACACGCATGGCGGTCCTTAGGGTCTGTTGACGTTTGTTTAGCGGTCGCGCTGAACCGAATTTTGGGACAGGACTAGGCGCAACGAACGTGGTTTAACAGGTTAAATGAGTGAGTTGAAACGACGTCATGCCCCAAAAATCGGTCCAGCACATTGGGTTTGCCCGGATTGGGGCCTGCTGCCGGGTTGAGGTCCAGGTTGCACGGTCCTGGGAAAATCGCTTGCATAGATCACTATGCTGCCCGATTTCCGCCTTGCATCAGGCCCCAATCCGGGCAAACGCGATCCGCTAAACAAGTGTCAACAGACCCTAGGGTCCATGAATCGAAACGGACTCAACATACGCCAGCAATATATCCTTCACATGACAGTCCATGCGGTGCGGGCAAACCTGCAACATTGGACCCGGCGTGTTTCAATTCGCGGGGGCGGATACGACCCGGTTGCGGCCACTGGCCTTGGCCTGGTACAGCGCCTGATCGGCCGCTGAGACCAGGATGCTGGCCGGCACACCATGCAGGGACTGTAGCGTGGCGGCGCCGATACTGATGGTGACATGGTCGCGGCCCTCCGCAAATGCATGCGGGATCGCAGCATGCTCGACAGCCGCCCTGACACGCTCTCCCACTTCGAGTGCGCCTGCCGCTTCGGTCTCCGGCAGGATGATGACGAATTCTTCACCGCCATAGCGCGCCACGAAGTCGCTTGGCCTAGCGACCGCAGATTTCAGCAGCCGCGCCACCTGCTTCAGGCACTCGTCACCCATTTGATGGCCATAGCCATCGTTGAAGCGCTTGAAGTAATCGACATCGATCATGAGTAAACTCAAGCCATGCTGTTGCCGTGCGGCACGCAGCCACTCAGACTCAAGCGTCTGATCGAACGCGCGCCGGTTGGCAACCCCGGTCAGACCATCGATCTGCACCATGCGGCTCAGTTCGGTATTGGCGCCCAGCAACTGGTTATTGGCCGTTGCCAACGCCTCCTGCGTCGCCTGCAGCTCTTCGATGTTCTCCAGCAATTGTTCTTCCGCCGCCTTGCGCTCCGAGATGTCGCGCATCACCACAGTGTAGATACGGTGCTCGGCAAACATGATTTCGGATACCGTCATTTCGAGCGGGAACAAGGTCCCATCCTTATGCCGCCCCTCGATCTCACGGCGAAGGGCCGTGCTTTGACGTTTCTTAGCTTGATTACCCTGCTGCAAGCGCTCTCGTACCGCCCCATGGTAGGCCTCCGGCAACAACATGCAGATTTCCTTGCCGATCACTTCATGCAAGCCATATTGGAATATCTCGGCCACAACCGGGTTCAGCGACTGCACATGTCCTTGCTGGTCCAGCACCACGATTGCATCTTGCACACTCTCCAACACTGAATTCAGCAGCGCATCTTCCTCGACCATCTTTGCTTCCATTGCGCGAATCTCGGTCAGATCATGCAAGATGGTCGCAATAAAGCTGGGTTCACGGCCGCTCATCCGGGGGGCAACCAACAGTTGGCGTACGTCGATCACTTGGCCCTCGGCATTGACCAGCTGTGTTTCACCGACCCACGCCTTGCCTTCCAACACGCTCGGCAGGGCAACCTTGGTCAGCATCTGGGCCGACCAGTCGACCCAGGCTTCGCTGATATGGCGGCCGCGCAGGTCGTCGTCGGCAAGGAGGCCCCGCATGCGGCGCCCCGCCTGGTTCAGGTAGATCAGATTGCCGTCGAGGTCAGCCATGCCGACTACATCCGGCAAGGCCTCGATCACCGCGTACAGCCGGTCGCGCTCGGCTTCGGTCGCTTTTTGGCTACTGATGTCGTAGGCCACCCCCATGGTGCCGATCACCTCACCCAACTCATTGCGCCGCTTGGTGATCGTCGCGAGCACCGGAAAGGTGCGACCTCGCTTGTCGACATAGGTCCACTCGCGGGCTTGGCCTTGGCAACGCTCGGCAACGGCGTCGATCAAGGAGATGCCTGGCTCGACCAGTGCACCGGTCTCATTCGACATCTCCACCGCCAACCGCGCGATCTCGGCGTTGTCGTGGAACAGCATCGGCGTTGCGCGGCCCACGACTTCGGCTGCCTCGTAGCCCAACATTTGCTCGGCCGCACGGTTGAACAAGGTGACGTAACCGTCACGGTCCACCGCCACAATGGCGTAAGGCGACGAATCGAGGATGCTGCGCTGGAGCACCTCGCTGGCGGCGAGTGCCTGCTCGGCAGATTTTCGCTCGGTGATATTGCGGCTCGTCAGCGTCACCCCCCAGCCGAGACTCACCACCCGGTTTTCATACCAGCCAGCGCGAATGCCGTCGCTGTCGAGGTAGAGCTCTTCGATGAAAGGCTCGCCGGTTTCCATTGCGCGGCAAAAATGGTCGAAATAACCGTACTCCCGCGTGATGACCGGGTTGCGGTCGCTGATCAGCCGTCCCACATAGTCGCCGCGCGACCAGCCCGGCGTTGTCGTCTGCGGGCCGGCCACCTCGATATAGCGAAAATCGATGATCTCGGTACCCGGCCCGCGCACCGCTTCCAGCACGAATACCGCATCAAGGCTGCCGGCAAACACGGCGCGCAGCAGCTCCTCGTTGCGCGCAACGCGGCCCTGCATGCGGGCCATCTCGGTCACATCGCGCGCGAACATGATCGCACCTGCCACCGTATCGTCCCGCCCAAACAGGGGCGAGAAGGCACAGTCGAACAGGCGTTTCGCCGGCCCCAACGTCAGGCGGACATTGCTCACCCCGCCATCCATGGCGATCGCGAACTGCGCGAGCAGATTCGCGCGGTCCGTCGGCCAGCGCGAAAGCCACTCAGCAATCTTGTCCCCAAGCGACGGCACCGTACCGTACAGCGTGCCGCAAACTTGGCCGAACGAGGGATTCTGCAATGTGATGGCGTATTGTTCGTCCACTGCCACGATGGGGTCGCCACTACCGGTCACCACGCCTTCCAATAAATGCAGGGCCGTGGCGATTTGGGTTTCTTGTTCTCGCTGCCGGTGAATATCACTGATGCTCAAGATGAACCGGCCACGGCTACTGAACTGCACGGGAATGGCCGCCAACCGGAACTCTACCCAGCGCCCCCCATCGGCTCGGCGCAACCGAAGCTCCATACGCTGTTCTTCGTTCAACGAGAGGGCGCGCGAAAGCGCAGCCTGTAGCGCTTGCAGATCAGGCTCGTCGAGCGATGCCATCCAGCCCGTACCATTCGAGGCCGTAATGGAACGACCGCTCAAGGTCGCCCAAGTCTCGTTGAAAAACAGCCCCTCCCATTTCTGGTTCAGCACCATGACCGCCACGGGCAAGCGCTCAAACAGCCGAAACAGGGTCAGCTCAGCCCCGGCGTTTGCGGCGGCACGCTCAAACAGGGATGCCAGCAGAGCAGAAGTCGCGGCGGCGAGGCCTAAGGCCCCCAAGAGAAAGAGCGCCGTCGAGCGGAATGCCCGAGCCGACATGCGCCCGACGACTTGGTCGTCTAGTGCCGTCGCAACAACCCAATGCCGAGACGACTGAGTGGCGACCAGGGAGACATGCGGATGGCCGAGCTGTCGAACCGCATCCTCGCCGACCAACCCGATACGCTGGAATAGCCAGATCGCGCCATCGCGCTCTACATAGCCATGATCGCTATCATTGAACCGGGCAAACAGCCTCGGGTCGCTTTCGCGCAGCGTCTTGCCGCGCCCCGTCTGCAAGCTATAGGTATCTTCAGGCATGCCGCCCGCCAGCCATTGTCCGTCTTGGTCCAGCAGCGAAAACGGGGCGTTCGACGCGAGCCCATCGTGCATCTGCTCAATCAACCGGTTGCCGGTCAGCGTCAACACTAAGAAGCCGCTTCTTGTGCCGTTCTCGTTGAACACGGGGGTCACGAGCGACATAACAGGTTTGGCCGGCGCAACGATCCGTCCCCGCTCCTTGGCCAGCGCCAAGGTACTCACATAGACTTTGCCTCGGGCGATACCCTGCGCTTGCATGAATGCTTCGGAGTTGGCCCTGTCCATCAGGGCATCAGGCGGAACGATGATTGGGTCACCGCCGCCGAGGTTAACCCGCGCAACCTCGACGCCGGCGAGATTCAATACCGCAATATGGTCGTACAGCGGCTTCATCTGAAGCCAATGCAGCAAATCGTTCGAAAACGTAGCCCATTGATTACCATCGGCGGTCAGCGCATGGATCAGCTGCGCGTCCTGCGACAGGATCAAAGCATCGCTTGCCGCGTCACCCACCTGATCGACCAGCTCATTGCGGATCGCTTTCAACTGAACCAGGCCCGCATCCGCCTCCGACTGCACGGAAGCGGCCCGTTCGCTGCTATATAGCCAAGCCCCCAGCAGCAACACCAGTACGCTCAGCGGCAACATGATCCACAGAAAGCGTTTCCACCACTGATTGGGAGCTGAGGTCAATTCACCATTTCCAGAAAGGATCTACGCGCAGGCGACATTGCCTGTGCCCTACCTAATATAGCCATCCTGCTCACAAACCGCCGCTTTCGCGACACTAGGGACGCTCTGCGATATGGTGCTTTACATCTAAGGGAATACATACATAAAATACCGAACAGTATGCTTATTTGGAGTACCCATCTTGACCAACCCGTACACCCAATCGGGCAGTGACGCGCATGATACGGCAGCCGCGAGAAAGCGCGCGCTGGATGCCCTCAAGCATGTCGCCAACAGTAAACCGCTTGCCGAGGTCAGCTACGGCGATATCGCTGTGGAGGCAGCCATGCCTTGGCAAACGGTCAAACGGCTTTTGGGCCCGCGGGATGGTTTGGAAGCGTTGCTCAACGGCGACAGTCCAGAACCCGTCGATACGCGTGACCGGGTGCTGGAGTCCGCTGCGCGCGTCTTCGCCCGCAAAGGTTACCTTGGCGCGTCGCTCGACGAAGTCGCAGCCGATGCGGGCCTCACCAAAGGCGCTGTCTACTGGCATTTCAAGAGCAAAAGCGACCTGTTCTTTGCCTTGCTGAATAGCCGCTTCGAGCAGGAAGTCGGCGAGCACCTACCGGCTGCGCTGAAGCAGGATATGCAATTCGCCACCCCCAAGGAGGGCTTAAAGGCCCTGCTGGGCAACGTGCTGCAGCGCGTACGCGAAGATGAAGACTGGCCGCGCCTGATGCTCGAATTCATGAGCCAGGCACGCGACCCGGAAGTGCGTGCGCGGCTCGGTACCGCATACCGGGAAGCCTATCGCATGTCGGGCGAACTCATCACCCATCAGTACACATCACGCGGGCAACAGCCGCCGATGGACCCGGCCAAGCTGGCCCTGTTCTGGAGCGCGCTGATGGATGGTCTCGTGCTCGCGTGGCTGGTGAATCCCGATGAAATCGACCTCAGCAAGCTGGTCCCACAATTCGTCGACATGGTTTGGTCCGGCCTGGGCCAGACTGCCATGCTCGACCCAAATCACCGTGCTTGATCCGGAGGAGGCTCCATGCGTTTCCCTATGTCGCGCAAGAAAATAACATTGATCGGTGCCGTACTTGCTGCCGGCGCCGTGGGTTTGATCGTCAGCCGGCCAAGCGCTGCCCCGCAGCCATCGAAGGCGGCCACACCAGCCGCCATCGAACTGGCCGCGAGTGATGTGGTCACCGTTACCCGCGGCCCGATCGACCAGCCCATTCCACTATCAGGCAGCCTGACGCCCATTCGCCAATCGGTACTGAATGCCCAGGTCGAAGCGGTGGTCGCTGAAGTGTTCGTACGTCCCGGCCAGGTGGTAAAGGCCGGGCAACTGCTGGCGCGCCTCGATACGCGTGACCTACAGGACCAGCTCTCCGGCAAGGCCGCAAGCCTGGAGCGTTCCAAGGCGGAGTTGGCCCTCGCCGAGAAGAACCGTACCCGCAGCGCAGACCTCTTGAAGCAGCATTTCATCTCGCCCAATAGCCACGACGCCACCGAAAGCAGCTACGCGGTCGCCGCAGCCCAGGTCAAGGCCGACCAGGCTCAGTTTGCGATCGCACGTAAGGCGCTTGATGAGGCCAACGTGCGGGCTCCATTCTCCGGCGTGATCTCGGAGCGTTTCGTGGAACCCGGTACCCGGGTTGGCTTCAACGAAAAGCTGTTCGGCCTCGTGGACTTGAGTGAACTGGAATACGCCGCCGACGTGCCCATGGCGCAACTGCCGCAGATCAAGCCCGGGCAAGCAGCTTCGGTCAAGGTCGAAGGTTTTGGCGCCCGCAAGTTCATGGGCGTGGTTGAGCGCATCGCACCGGTCGCCCAAAGTGGCTCGCGCATGGTGCCCGTCTATGTACACATCAAGAACCAAGACGGCGCATTGAAGGGCGGCATGTTCGTGCAGGGCCAGGTCATCGTGGGCCATCTCGACGATGCCAACACCCTGCCCCTCTCGGCCGTGCGCAACCTGGGTGCGGGCCAGGCCTTTGTGCTGGCAGTCGATCAAGGCAAGGTTGTCCGCCATGACGTGACATTGGGCCTGACCAACGACCTGACCAAGGTGGCGACCATACGCACTGGCGTACAGGCGGGCGAGCCGATTGTCATAGCGAAGGTCGACAGCATCAAGCCAGGGCAAGCCGTCAAGCTGGCCGCAGCCGACAAGAACTAAGCGCCACACACCCCATGACGATTCGGCACCGGCTACGGTGCCTGGGTCTGTATACGCCTGAAAAAAGGACACCACCATGTGGTTTACCCGCCTCAGCATCAAAAACCCGGTCTTCGCCACCATGATGATGGTGGCGCTGGTGATTGCCGGGTTATTCGCCTATTCGCGCCTGCCCATCGAGCAGATGCCGAATGTAGACATCCCTGTCGCTGTGGTGGTCACCAGCTACCCGGGCGCTTCGCCCGAGATCATCGAGAGCGAAATCTCACGCCCGATTGAAGACAAGCTATCGACCATCTCGGGCATCAAGAACATCCGCTCGGATTCCTACAACGGCCAATCTGTCGTGGTCGCCGAATTCGAATTGACGACCAACCTCGACCAGGCGATGAAGGACGTGCGCGACAAGGTCGACGAAGCCAAGGTCAAGTTCCGCAAGGAAGTGAAAGACCCAGCGATTACGCGGGTTCGCAACACGGATGGGCCGGTGATTTCGGTCGCCCTGACCAGCGACCGCCTGACAGAAGGCGAAATGACCACGCGCGCAGATCAGGACCTTCAACATCGCTTCCAGACGATCAAGGGTGTCGGTAGTGTCAGCATTGTGGGTGGGGTCAAGCGCCAACTGAAGATCGAAGTGCAGCCCGACAAGATGCATGCGCTCGGTATCGGCGTGGATCAGGTCGTATCGGCGCTTGAGACCGAGAATCAGGAAGTCCCCGTCGGCAACATCGAATACGACAAGACCGAACGCATCGTGCAAGTGCGCGGGCGCCTGAGCGATGCGCAAGACTTCGCCTCGCTGGTCGTGACGCGCCGCAACGGGCAGCCTATCCTGCTCGGCCAGGTCGCGACCGTGCTCGATACCGAGGAAGAACACAGCTCGCTGGCGCTGGTGAACGGCAAACGCTCGGTCTCCCTCGATATCCGCAAGGTCGATGGCGCCAACACCATGCAGGTGACGGACGACATCAAGGCCATGGTGGCCAAGCTGAACGAGGAGTTGGGGCCAGATGGCCTGAAGCTGGAAGTCGTCGACGATACCTCGGTCGGCATCCGCCGCTCCTTGGCCGACGTGCGCGATACACTGCTGGAAGGTGCCGCGCTGACGGTGATCATCGTCTGGCTGTTCCTCGGCTCCTGGCGCTCGACCGTGATCACCGGTCTGACGCTGCCCGTCGCGCTGATCGGGACCTTCTTCTTCCTGCAGCTCTTCGGCTTCACCATCAATATGATGACGCTGATGGCCCTCTCACTGTGCGTCGGTCTCTTGATCGACGACGCAATCGTGGTGCGCGAGAACATCGTCCGCCATGGCGAGATGGGCAAGGGTCACTATCAGGCTGCGCTCGACGGCACGGCTGAAATCGGCCTCGCGGTGCTGGCCACCACGCTGACCATCGTCGCGGTCTTCCTGCCCGTCGGTTTCATGGGCGGCATCATTGGCCGCTTTTTCTTCCAATTCGGCATTGCCGTCTGCTCGGCCGTGCTGATCTCGATGTTCGTCTCGTTCACGCTCGACCCGATGCTGAGCTCAGTCTGGCACGACCCACAGGCCCACGGTGCGCGCCAGGGCGGCATCCTGGGTCGCATCTTGAATGGCTTTCAGTCCTTGCTGGATAAAGTGTCGGACTTGTACGCTCGTCTGATCCGCTGGGCCTTGCTGCATCGCAAGTCCACCCTGGCCATCGCTGCAGGTTCACTGGTGCTGGCCTTCGCCATCCCCGCTGTGGGCTTGGTTGGGGCCGAATTCATGCCAAAGGCCGATGTCAGTCGGGTCGCCATCGAGTTCCGTACGCCGATTGGCTCGACGCTCGACTATTCAGCCAGCAAGACTGCGCAGGTCGAGGCGGCGTTGCGCGAGTTCCCCGAGATCGAAGCGATGTACACCACGATCAATACGGGCGACTCGGGTGGCAAGCACATCATGATCACCAACCTGCACCTGATCGACAAAAGTAAGCGGGTGGGTCAGCAGGTGGTGATCAAGCGCATCCGCGAACGCCTCGCACGCATCGGTGGCATTGACGTACGCAGCGTCGGCGAGCCCGGCGGCGGGGGCGGCGGCGGTTCACCGGTCAGCATCACCGTGCAGGGCAAGGACCTCGATACATTGAGGCAGATTGCCGAGACAGTCGAAGCCCGGCTGAAGCGGGTGCCCCACCTCACCGACGTCCACACCACTTTGCGTGATGCCAAGCCATCGATCGACATCAATGTGAACCGCCAGATGGCGAGCGCCGTGGGCCTGTCGGTCGGCCGCATTGGCGCAGCGCTGCGGCCCTTCGTGGCGGGCGACCCGCGCGACGCCAATTGGAAGGCACCGGATGGCGAAGTCTACGATGTGGTGATTCAGCTACCCAAGTCGAGCCGCCGTATCGCGGAAGACTTGGCTGAACTGCCCATCGCCAGCGAAGACCTTGACCCGCGCACCGGCCAACCCTTGATGGTGCCGCTCTCGCAAGTGGCAGAAGTGAAGGAAAGCGGCACAACCACGCTGATCAACCGTCGCAATCTGTTCCGCGATGTAGAAATTACGGCTGACGTGCAGGGCGTGCCGGTCGGTGCGGTTCAGGGCGACGTACAGAAGGTACTCGATAGTGTTCGCCTGCCGGCAGGCTACCAGTTCGTGCAGGAAGGCGAGAGCCGCGACATGGCCGAATCTGCAGGCTACGCGTTCAGTGCGCTGATCATGGGCATCCTGCTGATCTACCTGGTGCTCGCATCGCAGTTCAGCAGCGTGACGCAGCCTTTGGCGATCATGACTTCCCTGCCCCTCTCGCTGGTGGGTGTGTTCCTGTCGCTGATGCTGTGGCGCTCGACCTTGAACCTGTTCTCGATCATCGGCGTGATCATGCTGATGGGGCTCGTGACCAAGAACGCGATTCTGCTCATCGACTTCGTCAACCGTCTGCGGGCCGACGGCATGGACCGATTCGAGGCCATTGTCGAATCAGGCAAGGTACGGCTGCGCCCGATTCTGATGACCACTTTCGCAATGATCGGCGGCATGCTGCCGATGGCACTCGCACTCGGTGAAGCATCGGAACGCCGCGCGCCAATGGCCCATGCCATCATTGGCGGCGTAGTGACGTCGACCCTGCTGACGCTGATCGTGGTGCCGGTGGTGTTTACCTACCTCGACGACTTCGGCGCCTGGTGCAAACGGCTGGTGTTCGGCCGCAAGGCGAAAACCACCGCACCTGAGGTACTGGTCCCGCAAGAGGCACTCAAGTAACGGCCACCCGCCAGCCATGACAAAACGGGGAAGGCATCGCCTTCCCCGTTTTGTTTGCGCCCTGGCTTTAGACGACCCATTCAATCAAGCAGGCGCGCCCGGCCCGCTGCAAATGCGACGGCAATCGACGTCGCGCAGAGCAACAACAACCCCGCCTGCAGGCTGAATACATGCACCACATAGCCCATGACGGGCGGCCCAAGCAAGCCGCCGCTGTAGCCCATGGTCGCCACGGCGGCGAGCGCTGCCGCGCCTTCACGCCCCGCCGCGCTGAACATGCAGGGAAACACAGCCGCGACGCCAATGCCTGCCACGGCAAAACCAATAATCGCGATGGGAATATTGGGCGCCAATACAGCCAGCACCAAACCTGCCGCCCCGATCAGACTACCCCGAGCCACCAGCCGACGCGCGCCCATGATCTCTTTCAAACGATCGCCCGCGAGGCGAGCAACCAGCATGGCCGCCGCAAAAGCTGCGTAGCCCAAGGGTGCAAGCCCCAAGCTGGCATGCAGATGGTCGCGTAGGTACAGTGCAATCCAGCTACTGAGCGAGCCTTCGGTAATGGCCCCCATCAGGGCAATCATACCCAGCCAGACCAGCGCACCATGCGGTAAGGCAAAGTGCTTGCGCCCAAGCTCCGGGTCAGGCCGGTCACACGGCAAGATGCGATAGGCAAGCAGGAACGGCAGCGCGAGCCCGATTGATGTCAGGAGGAAGTGCCAGCGCGGAGCGAGCGACACAGCCGCAGCGGCGCTGCCCAATAACGCCCCCACAAAGGTACCGACGCAGAACCAGGCATGCAGCATCGACATGATCGAACGACCGGCGTCGCGCTCGGCCTCTGCGCCCAAGGCATTGATGGCCACATCGAAACAGCTGGCGGCCAAGCCCATCGCAACCATGCCCAGCATCAGTACCCGCCAGTCCGGCAAGAGAGCCAGCACGGGGAGCATGATCAGCAGCGCGACACCCGACGCCAGGGCACCATGCCGCGCCCCCAGGTGCCCCACCAGCCATGCCGCAAGCGGAAACGAGCAGACCGAGCCAATGCCGCCACCCAGCAGCACCGTCCCCAAGGTCGCTGGGTCCAGCGACAGCGCGTCGCGAATCGCCGGGAGTCGCGCGCCCCAACTGGCATAGGTAATACCCAGCATCAGAAAGAGAAAGGGAATTGCAGCTTGCAACAGGCGTGACGGCGCCTGCCAGGCAGCATTCAAGCTCGGTTCATCGCGCATGGATTGGACATTTGCAGTGTACGGACAAGTAGATCAAGTCGATTCGGCAGACAAGGCCTCAAGACGTTCCTGAAGATCCAGCCAACGGACCTCCAGCTCCCCCAGGGTTAGCTCAACGTCCGCCTGCCGGCGTACGTGCTCCTTCAGCTGCTCTTTCGCGTCAGGTGCATAGATCGCTTCGCCAGCCAGCGTTTGGTCGAGCACCGTTTTTTCTTCCGTAAGGGTCGCTAGTTGCTTTTCGACCTGCGCGAGCTCCTTTTCCAAGGGCTTTCTGAGCTGCGCGATACGCTGACGGGTCTCCGCCTCCTGTCGCTTCTGGGCCTTTCGATCGACTGCACCCTCGTTGCTCGCGGCGGTCGCAACGGCCTGTCGCGCTTCTTGCTCGCGATATTGCTTGTAATCATCGAGGTCGCCATCGAAGACGGAAACCCGCCCGGCGTCGACTAACCAGAAGCGGTCGGTTGTCGCTCGCAAGAGGTGTCGGTCATGCGAGACGACAATCATGGCACCTTCATAGTCCTGCAAGGCCAACGTCAGCGCATGGCGCATTTCGAGATCGAGGTGATTGGTCGGCTCATCGAGCAGCAAGAGGTTCGGCCGCTGCCAGACGATCATCGCCAACGCGAGCCGCGCCTTCTCGCCGCCTGAAAAAGGCCCGACAGGCCCCGTTGCCATCTCGCCGCGGAAATCGAAACCCCCGAGAAAATCGCGCAGATCCTGCTCGCGCGCCTGTGGATCGAGCTTTTGCAGATGCCAAAGCGGGCTCTCTTCCAAGCGCAGATGCTCTAGTTGATGCTGGGCGAAATAGCCGATCTGCAGCCCGCGGCCGTCTACCTTGCTCCCGGCTGCCAGGCTCAACTCACCCGCGAGCAGCTTGATCAGCGTCGATTTACCGGCGCCATTGCGGCCCAAGAGGCCAATGCGCGCGCCCGATTCGACGCTCAACTCAAGGCGGTCAAGCAAATGGTTGCCGCCGTAACCGGCCGCGCCATGCTCAATGCGGAGCAAAGGGTTCGGGCTCGATTGCGGTGGGCGGAATGCAAAATCGAATGGCGAGTCGACGTGAGCCGCCGCGATACGCTCCATGCGCTCCAACGCCTTGATGCGCGACTGTGCCTGGCGCGCCTTGGTTGCCTTGGCGCGGAACCGGTCGATATAGCTTTGCAGATGCGCCATTTCGCGCTGCTGCTTTTCAAAGGCCTGCTGCTGTTGCGATAGCCGCTCCGCCTTCTGGTTTTCGAAATCAGCATAGTTACCGGTGTACAGGTCGATTCGGCCGCTCGCCAGATGGGCAATATGGTTCACAGTCGCATCAAGGAAATCGCGATCGTGCGAGATCAGCAACAGCGTGCCCGGGTAGCTGCCCAACCAGTTCTCCAGCCACATCACGGCATCGAGATCCAGGTGATTGGTCGGCTCATCGAGCAGCAGCATGTCAGAACGGCACATCAGGGCCTGTGCAAGGTTCAGCCGCATGCGCCAACCACCCGAGAAGCTAGCAACCGGGCGAGAGAGATCGGCAGTCGAGAACCCGAGGCCATGCAAGAGCTTGCCGGCGCGTGCTTCGGCGGAATAACCATCGACCACTTCGAAGCGCCCCAGGGCTTCGGCATGCACTACGCCATCGTGCTCAGTCT
>Ga0213872_10000569_pt1 | contig 28519 bp, 24 predicted proteins | sample VelepicomBERX_R2_FD_160071 | JGI IMG/M metagenome (GOLD analysis project Ga0213872, IMG submission 160071) | Rhizosphere microbial communities from Vellozia epidendroides in rupestrian grasslands, the National Park of Serra do Cipo, Brazil - RX_R2 | ecosystem: Host-associated > Plants > Roots >...
GCGATTCGCGCTTCGCGGATTCGCCGCACGCGACCGGCGGCGCCGCCGCGGCGCCGCAAAGCCGCGCGCCGCTGATCGCCGCGGTCGCGGCCGTCGTCGTGATCGGCGGCGGCGCGGCGGCGTGGCTGATGCGCCCGAGCGCCGCGCCGACGCCCGCCCCCGCCGTGGCCGCCGCGCCCGCTCCGGCCACGGCGCCGGCGTCCGCCGCGCCGGCGCCGGTCGCCGCCGCGCCCGCGCCCCCGCATTTCGACGCGCTCCAGCAATTCGACGCCGTGCTCGCCGCGCAGACCGCCGGCCACCAGGTCGTCGCGACGCCGGCCCGGACCAGCCTGCGCATCGGCCAGGACAGCCTCGCGTTCTCGGTCACCTCGGCCCAGGCCGGCTACGTGAGCGTGCTGCTGCTGGGCCCCGACGGTTCGCTGGTCCAGCTGTTCCCGAACAAGCAGGCGACGAACAACCGCATCGCCGCGGGCCAGACGCTCAAGCTGCCGGGCGCGAGCTGGCCGCTCGAGGCGAGCGACCCGCCGGGCAACGAAACCTTCCTGGTCGTCGTCAGCGAGCAGCCGCGGGACTACGGCGCGCTGTCGACGAGCTACACGGACATGTTCCTGAACCTGCCCACGGGGTCCCAGGCCGACGCGCTGCTCGCGCGCTCGCGCGCCGCGACGCCGCTGCTGCTCGGTCAGGCGCCCGCGAATTGCCAGGGCCCGGCCTGTACGGCCTATGGCGCCGCGAAGTTCGCGGTCGACGTGGTCAAGTAGCCCGCACGCGCCTCAGGGCACGACCGGTGCGGCCGGCGGCCGCACGATCGCGCAGTCGTGGTCCTGGATGTCGCCCTCGGCCGTGCCGCTCGACGGGTCGGCCGGGTCGAACAGCGAGGCCATCAGCACGAAGCCGTCGACACCGTCGCTGAAGCGCACGCCGACGACGCCGAGCGTGGCGCGGCTCATGTCGGCGCCGGCGCCCGGCACATGGGCCGCCGCGTCGACGAAGGGATTCACGCCGTCGAGCGCCTTCGCTTCGACGCGGCGCACGAACCACGCATGGCGCAGCCAGCCGCCGGGCAGCGGCGCCCAGGCCGGGCCGATCTCGTCCTGCGCGGCGAGCAGGCGCGCGCGCAGCTCGGGCTGGACGCAGGAGATATGGATGTGCAGCTGGTCCTGGCTGCGCCGCCGGATCGAATTGACCGTCAGCGAGACCGCGTCGCGCGGCAGCGCGGCGCCATGGTGCGAGACGTTGAGCGCGTCGAGCAGGTCGCGCGCGCGCCAGGCCGCCGCGAAATAGTTCGGCGCGTCCGGCTGCTCGAGCAGCGGGCTCTCGATGCCGGGCACGCGCGCGCTCGGCATCAGCAGGTACTGGAGCACGCCGTTGCGGTCCTTGAGCAGCACCCAGCCATGCTCGCGGTCGGGCGCGAGCTGCACGCGCGCGCAGGGCCGGGGCGCGGCGCCGGCCTGGGCCTCGGGCACGCATTGCGTGTCGATGATCTGCCACAGCGCGTTGCGGTCGGCGTGGGCGGCCCGGGCCGCCGCGAGCAGGAGCAGCGCGGCGCCGACGGCGCGCAGCGAACGGGCGGCGCCTGAAATCGAGGGGAACGGCATGGGCGGCAGTTTAGCGAGCGCCGGCCCCGGCGCCCGCCGCCTCAGACGTCGAAGGCCTCGAGCGCGACGCTGACCTGGCCGGCCTTGTCGAGCACGCTGTCGTACAGCGGCTTGACCGTGCCGTCGTCGTCGAGCTGCGCCTCCTGGACCTCGCGCAGCGCCGTCGCGGCCCGGTCGAAGGCCTCGCGCAGCACGCCCTCGAGTGCCTCGTCATCGGGCGCGGCGAGCGCGAGGTCGAGCTCGCCGACGCGCGCCGTGAGCTTCTTCGCGACGCGCGCCGCGTCGTACATCTGCGCACGCAGGTTCGCGGCGACGATCTCCTCGATCTCGGCCTCGCGGTCGGCCGCCTTCTTGATGAAGATCGCCGCGGCGCTGCCCATCTCCTCGTGCGTGCTGCCGTCGGCCGTGACCGGCGCATAGTTGCGCAGCAGGGTGCGCAGCGTGCCGATCTCGGCGCGCACGGTCTCGATCTCGGCGAGCTCGACCGCGCCGGTCTTGGCGCGCCCCGCGAGCTCGCCGAGGTCGCGCGCCATCACGAGCTTGAGCTGCACGAGGACCTCGCGCTCGGTGCTCTTGACGAGCTTGGGCTCGGCCACGAAGGCCGCGCGCTGCACGAGCACGGCCCAGCCCTCGACGTCGAACTCGAGCGGCTTGGGCAACCATTTTGGCGCGATCTTGTCGGGGTCGGTCAGCTCGCGGTCCTCGTCGAGCAGCGTGAGCATGTACTTGCGCACTTTGGCCGCCGAGCCGCTCGCCGCGAGCGTCTGCTCGTCGAGGCCGAGCTCGTCGAGCAGGTTGCGCGCGATCGGGTCGGGCGGCACGCGGTTCATCGCGGCCCAGGCGATCGCGTGCATGCCCAGGGTCGGGTTCAGGCGCAGCGCACGCAGGCCGAGCGCGCGGTCGCGCGGGTTGCGGATCGCGCCGAGCGTCGCGTCCCAGCCCGAGCTCAGCATCTTCTCGTTGTAGGCGAGCTCGACCGTCTTGGCCGTGAGTTCGGCGGCCGTCGCCGCCGCGCCGATCGACTTGCCGACCGCGAGCGTGATCGGCTCGGGCACCGAGCCGAGGATCGCCGCGGCGATCTGCACGAGCGTCAGGGCGTCCTCGATCGAGCGGAAGGTGACCTGCTCGACCTTGTTGTCGAAGAAGCCCTGCACCGTGCTCTGCAGCGGGCTGACGGCCTTCTTCGAGAGCTTGAGGCTCTTCTTGAACTTCTGCAGCAGGATGCGGCGCTCGTTCGCGGCCTTCATCGCGATCGCGAACTTCATGATCAGCTTCGCGGCCTTGAGGGGGCCGACGATCTCGCCGACCAGCGTGTCGGTGACCTGCACCGTGACGGCGCCGACGATGCTCGTCGTCGTCGAGCCGAGCGAGGTCAGCACGCTGCCGACCGAGAGGACCATCTCGCAGACCGCGCGGTCGCGCTCGATCTGTGCGATCAGCTTCTCGATCGACTTGAGGTCGGCCGCGGCCATGCCGCCCTCGTCGATCAGCACGAGCTGGCGCTCGTAGTCGGCGAGCTCCTCCTCGGACGCCTTGAGCTCGTCGAGCGCCTCGTCGCCGCCGTCGGGGTAGACCGCCTTCGCGGCGATCGCGCGCTGCGCCTCGGGCGTGCCCATCGCCGACTTCAGCGCCTCGACCTGGGCGCCCACGGCGGCGTCGACGGCGGCCGTGCCGGCGACGAGCAGCGCACGCACGGCGCCGACCATGTCGGCGCCGACCTGCTGCGCGAACGCCGGCCCCTTGGCGCGGCCGCGGAACTCCGCCGCGATCGCCTTGCCGGCGCCAACGAAGGCGGTGTTGGTCGAGTCGGGCGCGGCGCGCGTGAACGCGCCGACGAACGCGTCGGCGTAGGCCGCGACGACGGCGGCGCCGTCGCCGTTGCCGTCCTGGTCGGTCTTTGCGCGCCAGCCTTTGAGCACCGCGTCGGGCTTGAGCTGGGCCGCGTAGAGGCCCGCGAAGGCCTCGGCGGCGCCGGGGTTCACGTCCTTGTGGAGCGCCGCGACGACGGCCTTGTCGAGCTGGCGCGCGAGGTTCGCGAACGCGACCTTGAGCAGGCCGTCGTCGACGGCCTGCTTCTGCGTCGGGTCGACGCCGGGCAGCTCGCGGCCGAGCACCTCGCCGGCGAGCTTGACGAGCGGTGCGAAGGCCGTGGCCGGGTCGCGCTTGATCGCCTCCTGCAGCGCCTTGCCGTTCGCCGACGCGACGAACGCGCGCGCGATGCGGTCGCCGACCGCGCCGAGGTCGGCGCCGCCGAGGCCGCTCGTGAACACGCGCTTGAACGCGATCGCGTACTCGGCAATGATGGTCTGGTCGTCCGCCTTGAGCTGGCCCGCGGCGTCGGCGACCTCCTCGGCGTCGACGGCGCCCGCGTAGCTGCCCTTGACGGCCGCGCCGACGCCGGCGCCGAGGTGGGTGTCGAGCAGGGTCGCGAGCGTGTTGTCGATCTCGCGCGCGCACTTGAGCGCGGCCGCGACGTTCTGGCCGTCGTGGTAGACCGAGTCGGCGGCCGTGCGCAGCTTGTCGAGCTTGTCGCCGGCGATGCCGAGGTCGCTGATGATGCTCTCGAGGGCCTCGCCGTAGCCGGTGATGCCGTCCTTGCTCGCCGCGAAGTTGCTGTCGTCCTGGATGTCGAGCACCGAGAGGATGCGGTTCTCGTCGCTGCTGCTCAGGCCGAGCTTGGTCACGACCTCGTGGACCTTGACCGCGCGCTTGGCCTCGAGCAGCTTGGCGCGCGCCTCGTCCGGGTCGGAGTCCGTGTAGCCGTAGTCCTGCGGATTGAGCTGCATCGCGAAGTTGTGCTCGATCTTCGGCATGCCGCTGCCCGGGTCGACCTGCCAGGACTCGAGCGTCAGGCCCGCCGAGACACTCGCGACGCCGGCCCGGATGCCGGTCACGCCGATCTGCAGGAAGCGCTTCTTCTTGTCGTCGAGGCCGAGCTTGTCCATCGCCTTCTTGGGCACGCCGGCGAGCGCCTTGAGCCGCGCGCCGGCCTGGTCGAGGCCGTCGCCGGCGCCGTAGTACAGCGCGTTGGCCTTGGCCTGGCTCTTCTCGTTCTCGTCGCGCAGCGAGCGGTTCTCTTCCTTGTACGAGCCGAGCGCCGCGTTGATGAGCCGCTGCACCTCGCTGTACTGGTCGGTCACGAAGTTCTCGGGCAGCACACCCTCGCGCACGAGCGGCGTGAACACGTCGTCGATGATCTGCTGCGTCATCTCCTCGAGGTCTTCGGGCAGCCTGTACAGCGGCGCGCCGTCGCTGCCGCGCGCCTCGCGCAGCGCGCTCACGGCCTCGACGATCGGGCGCATCGCCTCGCCCGCGCGGCGGATGTCCTCCTTGCTCAGGCCGCGGCCCTTCTTGGTCGCACCGAAGGTGTCGAGCGCGTATTCCTGGCCCTGCTCCGAGAACGCCTGCTCGTGCTGCTTGCCGTACTTGTCGACGACGCGCAGGCTCTGCATGGTCTCGCGGATCGCGTCCTTCTTGCCGGCGAGCTGCTCGAGCGCGCGGCTCGATGCGCCGCGGCGCTCGTCCTGCTTGCGCGCGCGCTCCGCGAGCTTGACCTCGATGCCGACGACCTCGTTGATGAACTCGAGTTGCTTGGTTTCCATGGCGGGTCCCCGGGGCTCAGGCGCTGGCCAGCGCTTGCAGTTCGATTTCCTTGAGCGCCGTGGCGATGCCGCTCACGGCCACCGTCACGCCGACGGGCTCGAAGGGGTTGAGCTGCGCGTCGCAGAGCTTGCGCAGCAGCGGATGGGCGGTGTCGCGGCGGAACTCGCGCATCTGCCGCAGGGCGTCCTCGCGCGCGGCGAGCTGGCGGCGCGCGAGCGCCTGGCGCTGGTCGTCGGCGAGCGTCTCGGGGTCGGTCGTGAGCACGCCGAAGCTCGCGGCAAACGCGTCGGCGCGGAACAGCGGCACGAGCGCCTCGACCATGTCGGCGGCCTTGCCGGCGTTGTCGACGACCTGCGGGTCCTCGCCCTTCGCCGACGCGCGCATCAGCCCGCCGACCCGGTTCAGCGTCTCGGCGTAGGCATGGGTGCGCTCGCCCCACTTGATCGCGAGCTTGCGCAGGCCGTCCTTGGTCGGTCCCTGCACATTGGTCGTCTGCGGCGCCTCGGTCAGGCGCGCGGCGCTGCGCTGGGCGTTGCCGAGCATCTGGCGCGCCTGGGCGAAGTCGGCCTTGACCTTGGCGAGGTCCGGGCCCTCGACCTCGCCGTAGCCGATCAGCGTGAGCGCGGCCGTGTAGGGCTTGACGAGCTTGCCGGCCGCGCTCACGAGGTCCTCGAGACCGGTGATCAGGGCCTTCTCGCCGTCCTTGCGCTTGACTTCTTCCTTGGCCTTGGCGAGCGTGTCCTCGAGGAAGAAGGCGACGTCGAGCTCCCACTGCCGCGCGAGGTCCTTCATCGTGATCACGTCCTGGGTCTGCTGGGCGTCGAGCTCGCGCAGCCGCATCTCGGGGTTGCGGTGGCTGTTGATGCCGTCGAGCTTGGTCTTGAGCTCGCCGAGGATGCGCATCGCCTCGGGGATGCCGCCCTGGCGGCCCTTCGCGGCCTTCGCGTCCTCGATGCGCGCCTCGTACCAGGCCTCGAAGGCCTTGGCCTTGTCGGTCAGGCGCGTCGCCGTGGTTTTCTTCATCTCGTCGAAGGCCGCGCGCACCTCGGTCTTGAGCTTGCGGTAGACCTCGACGTCCTTCTTGCGCTGGACGCGCTCGGCCTCGCCGCGCTCGACCTCGAGCGTGAACGCGGCGAGGCGCTTGCTCATCGCCGCGGGCGTGCAATGGCGCGACTCGATGTCCTCCTCGGCCCAGCGCGTCTGCAGCCGGCGCGTCGTCTCGGGCAGGTCGTCGACGAGCTCGCCGATGCGCTTGGCCAGCGCGGCGAGGTCGCTCTTGTTCTTCTGGTAGCGCTTCGGGTCCTTCGCGATCTCCTCGAACTGCTTCTTCAGCGCGTCCTTCTTCTTCTGCGCGATCTCGAGCAGGTCGGGGTCCTCGGTGTCGACGAGCTGCTTGATGTCGGTGCTCTGCTGGACGAGCTCTTCCTTGTAGACCTTGCTGATCGGCAGGTCGACGAGCTCGCGGTCGATCTCGGTCGTGACCTCGCCCTTGAGCTTGCGGCGCGCCTCGGCGAAGTCGGCGTAGTACCGCTCCTCCTTCTTCTGCAGGCTGATCCAGATGTCGCGGTAGGACTTGATCGGCGCGTCCTTCTGCGCGTCGACGAGGTCGCGCTCCGCGCTCACGTCGATGCCGAGCTTGCTCAGGGCCTCGAGCGACTTGGCCATCTGCTCGGGCGCCGCGCGGTTGCGCGCTTCGGCGCGCTCGCGCACCAGCTTGCGGACCTGCTCGGTCAGCGCCGGGCCCTTGACGGCGAGCTGGTCGTCGACGATCTTGCGCATCGCCTTGACGGCCGCGTCGACGCTGCGCAGCACCTCGGCGGGGTCGCCGCCGAGCTGCTCGCGCCCGGCGAACCACGCGTCCTTGCGCGTGCCGACCTGGTCGAACAGCGCCTGCTTGAGCTGGGCAAGATAGCGCGGGCTCACGCCCTGGGCGTTGTCGACGTAGACGCGCAGCCGGTTCTCGCACTCGATCGCGACGCTGCTGACCATGCGCGCGCCCTGCTTGAGCAGGTCGACGAGACGCTCGCGCGCGTCCTTGTTCTGTTCGCCGACCGGGAAGTTGCCCGCGGTGACGCGCCGCTGGAGCTCGTCGTGGGTGAACTCCAGGCCCTTTTTCTCGGTCTTCGCGTTCACGGTGATGAACAGCACGGCCTCGTCATAGGCCTTGATGCTGCCGGCGATGTCGTAGCGGTCGAAAAAGGGCCGCACCTCGGCGCAGCCGTCGAGCAGGGTCTGGGCCATGCGCGTGAGCGCCGGCATGCCCAGGCACTGCTGCGCGAGCTCCTTCATCTGGACGAGGCGCTCGCCCTTGCGCTTCCAGTCGGCGCCCTGCCTGTCGAAGTCGCGCTTGATCCGCTCGAGGCCGGTCACCGCGGCCGTGTAGTTCTGGGTCGCGCTCGCCCATTGGCTGTTCGCCATGTCCTGGGCCTTGACGGCCTTGCCGCGGTTCGCGGCGGCCTGGTAGAGCATCGGCGGCGCGCCAGCGTCGGTCAGCGACTCGATCAGCGTCGCGAGCTTGAGCTCGGCCGCCTCGGCGTCGCCCCTTTCCTTTTTCAGCCGGGTCGTTTCGTCGCCGAGCCGCTTGGTCAGCGTCGTCAGGGCGAGCACGGCCTTGTCCTTGAGCCTGTCGTCGCGGCCGCGCTCGGCCGCCGCGTCGATCTCCTCGGCCATCGAGCGGGCGGCGTATGGCGGCGCGAGCTCCTTGTAGGCCTCGCAGGCCTTGTCGGCCAGGGCCCTCGCGTCGACGACCTCCTTCGGCAGGCCCTTGTTGCTGTACGCCTGGTGGGCCTGGCGCGCCCGCTCGGCCAGCGCCTCGTAGCCCTGCAGCTTCGCGATCGCGGCCTTGTAGCCGCGCCACACGCCGTCCTGGTTGACGAGCGTGCCGACCGCGCCGTTGACGAGGTCCTCGAGCGCCTTGATCTCCTCCTCGGCGCCGGCGAGGCCGCGCACGCTCTCGAGCGCGCGCTGCGCGAGCGGCCTGAGGCGGCTCCACTCGGGGCCCGCCTTGAGGTCGGCCTCGGCCTCCTTGGCCGCGAGCTTGGACGCCTCCTTCGCGTCCTTGAGGTCGTTGTCGACGGCCGCGAACATCAGCTTGGCCTCGTCGAGCGCGCTCGGCGAATGCTCGACAAAGGCCTCGCCGCGCTTGAGCCAGGCCTCCTTCATGTGCTGGGCCGCGGCCTCGAGCGCCCGGCTCACCGCGCCACCCGGCATGCGCGCGCCGTTCAGGCCGGCCGCCGCCGCGACCTTGCGCTCGTATTCGGCGTACTTGGTCCGGAACCTGCCCAGTTCTTCGGCCAGCGCCTTCTCGGTCTTGATCGACGCCGCGAGCCCCTCGGACAGCCCGCCCAGCTCCTTGCCGATCGCCGCGACGACGCCCTCGTCGACCCGCGCGTTGGGCTTGACCGCGTCGTTGATGCGACCGGCCAGCTCCAGGTATTTCTGGCGGAACTCGCGGTGCAGATTGGGGTTGAGCTCGAAGATGGCCTGCAGCTGCTCGGCGAGTTTCTTCTCCGCCAGCTTGAGCTGCTCGCGTGCGGCCTTGACGGCCTTGCTCTTGCTCGATTTCAGCAGCTCGCGCGCCGTCTGGCACCACTGGCTGGCCTGGTTCAGGTCTTTGGCGTTCGTCACGATCGTTCCTCCGCGCCGCCTGCGGGCGGCGGCGTCGCAATTGGCGGGAAGTCAGGCCAGGGCCGGCAGGGCGCGGCGCACGTTCTCGAGCGCGCTGCCGAGGGTCTGCTCGACCGACACGGCAACCCCGAACGGATTGCCGTCCACATGCTTGATCAGCGGGCTGCCGCGGACCTCTTCGATGAAGCCGTCGAGCTCGGCGCGCAGCGCGCGGGTCGCCGCCGTGTCCTGGTTCTCGGCGCTGCTCATGGCCTCGTCGACGAGGCCGTGCAGCGCCGTCGTCGACTCGCGCAGTTCGTCGGCAAGGTCGGCGGCGAGGTCGGCCTCGTCGGGCAGGTCGCCCGGGATCGCCGCCACAAGCGCCTCGATCTGGCGCTCGACCGTGCCGACCGCCGCGCGCAGCGCGAGCAGGCTCTTGCGATAGGCGACCAGGCCCGGGTAGCTCTCGCCCGTGTCGATGCCCGGCGCCCTGCGCGCGGCCTCGACGAGACCGGCGAGGCGCTCGAGCGCGGCCACCGCCTTCGCGAACTCACCGGAATCGGCCTGCTCGCCCGCGTAGGCGAGCACGCTGCGCAGCTTGCTCGACTCCGGATGACGCGCCGCGAACAGCTCGAGCAGGCCCGGTTCGATCTCGGCAAGGCGGGCCTCGTAACGCTGGCGCGCGGCCTCGTCGATCGGCGCGTCGCCGACCTCTGCGTCCGCCTCGGCCTCCTCCTGCTCGGCGCCGCCGGCGCCCGGCGCCGGGGCGCCGCGTCGGGCGGCCGCGATCAGCGCCTCGGCCGCGTCGAGCAGCGCGCCGGCCGCGGCGAAGTCGCGGGCCGCCGCCTTCTGCCCCGCCTCGGCGACCCTGGCCTTGAGTTCCTGGCCGCCGCCGTCGACCGTCGCGGCCTTGACGGCCGGCAGCAGCGCCGCAAGGCGCTTGTTGAAGGCCTGGGCGTCGGCGGCTGGCGCCGGTGGCGCGGCGGTCGACGCCGCTTCGGGCGCCGCGCCGGCCGGCTGCGCGTCGATCAGTTTGCGCAGGCTCTGGATGCCTTGCAGCGCGGCCTTGTACGCGCCGGCCGCGCCCTTTTCGCGCACGAAGTCGGCGACCGCGCGCAGCTTGCCCGCGTCGGGGCCGCCGCGCTGCACGAGCACGAGCGCCTCGGCCTCGACGGCGGCCCAGGCCTGCTCGAACTCGGCCTTGAGCGGATCGTCTCCGGGCGCGGCGCCGGGCGCGGTCGGCGCGGCGTCCGGCGCCGCGCCGGCTTCCTCGGCCTCGAGCTCGTCGGCCGGCGCTTCCTCGCCGTCGTCGTCGATGTCGTCGGGCGCCTCGCCGCGCACGCGCACCTTGAGGCGCAGGTTGACCTGCTCGAACAGGCCGGCCTTGACCTTCTTCGCGAGGCCCGTCGCCTGGGTCTTGAGCACGAAGGTGTAGGCGTTCTGCTCGAACAGGCAGGTGCCGAGGAAGTACTTGGGCGCGCCGCCGTCGCAGAGGTAGTCGGCGAGCAGCTTGCGCCGCGTCGGCGAGATCGCCCGCCGCGACATCAGCACGGCGACCTTCTTGCCGTTGCTCGCGACCATCGCGGGCAGCTCTTCGCCCTTCTTGACCAGGCGCAGCAAGGGGATCAGCTTGGTCGTCAGCAGGTCGGGCGTCTCTTCGCCCTCCTCGGCCTCGTGCTCCTGCGCCTCCTTCTCTGCGGCCTTGACCTGCCTGGTCTCGCGCTCGAGCGCCTTGTCCATCGCGTCGAGCTGGCCGAGCAGCTCCTTGTCGCCCTTGCCGGCCTTGCGCAGCGCGTCGAGCTCCTTCTCGATCGCGGGCAGCAGCTTGAGCTGCTCGTCGGGAGAGCGCGCTTTCTCGTAGGCCGCGAAGGCCTTGAGAAGCGCCGCATCCTTGAGGTCCCGACCCTTCGCGAACTTCTTCCAGTCCGCTTCCGTCAAGAGCTTTTCCGCCATGCTCTGCTCCGCTTGAGTACGCAGTTAGACGGCGGATCATAGGGCGCTGAACCGGACGCCCGGGAGCGGGCTCACCCGGGGTTGCGCGGACCCTTCACGGCAACGGATTCACGCTGTCGTCAAGCCAGCGCGGCATGCCATGCGGTGCCTCGAAACGCTACGATCGGCACCACCGGCGCCCAGCCCGCCGCAGGAGTCGCGATGCAAGCTGCCGCCCTTCCGACCGACGAGCCACAGCGCCTGCAGACGCTGCATTCGTTGCGCCTGCTCGACACCGTCGCCGAGGAGCGCTTCGACCGCCTGACGCGGCTCGCGCGGCGCCTGTTCGACGTGCCGATCGCGCTGGTGTCCCTGGTGGACGCGAACCGCCAATGGTTCAAGTCGCGCGCCGGCCTCGAAGCGACCGAGACGCCCCGGCGCGTCTCGTTCTGCGCCCATGCGATCCTGGGCGACGGGCTGTTCCTGATCCCGGACGCGCAGCGCGACCCGCGCTTCGCCGACAACCCGCTCGTGACCGGCGAGCCCTTCATCCGCTTCTACGCCGGCCAGCCGCTGCGCGCGAGCAACGGCGCGAAGCTCGGCACGCTGTGCCTGCTCGACCAGCGGCCGCGCCGCCTTGGCGAGGAGGACATTGCCTTGCTCAGGGACCTCGCGAACATGGCCGAGCAGGAGCTCATGGCCTTCCACCTCGCGACGACCGACGAGCTGACCGGCGTATGCAACCGGCGCGGCTTCGAGACGCTCGCGCGCCACGCGCTCGGCGCGTGCCGGCGGCGCGGCCAGCCGGCGACGCTCGTGTACTTCGACCTCAACGACTTCAAGGCCATCAACGACGCCCAGGGCCACGCGGCCGGCGACGCCGTGCTGCGCCGCTTCGCGACGGCGCTGCGCGACGCGCTGCGCGAGAGCGACGTGGTCGGGCGCCTCGGCGGCGACGAGTTCGTCGCGCTGCTGATCGACACGCCGCCGCAGGGCACCGAGGCCGCGCTCGAGCGCCTGCACGGCCTCGTCGCCGACGTGGCCGACGGCGCGGCGGTACGCTTCAGCGTCGGCATGGTCGGCTACGACGGCCAGGGCGCCGTCGACATGTCCGAGCTGCTCGCCGAGGCCGACCGCGCCATGTACGCCCACAAGCGTGCGCTGAAACTCGGGCGCGGCGCCGCGCCGCGCTGAGCGCCGCGGCGGCTACAGTCGCCGGATCGGGCATGTGCCCAGCCAACCGCCCCGCCGCCGCCATGGATCGTCGAACCGCTCTTCTCGCCGCCGCGCTTTGCGTCGCCGCCGCCGCCCCGGCACGGGCGCAGGTCGCGCGGCATTTCACGCAGAACACCCTGCGCGGCACGCTGGTCGTCCAGCAGTTCCCGAGCGTCACGCTCGACGGCCTCGCATTCACGCTGGCGCCGGGCGCCCGCGTGTTCAGCGACACCGACCACCTGCTTCAGCCGGCCGCGCTGACCGGGCAGACGCTGGTCGTCAACTACACGCTCGAGCCGACCACGGGCCTGGTCATGCAGGTCTGGGTGCTCAACGCGGCCGAGCTCGCGAACAGCTATTGGCCACACACGCCTCAGCAGGCCGCGAACCTGCAGTTCGACTGGGCGACGCAGACCTGGAGCCGGCCGTAGGCCGACGCCGCCCGGCGCCACGCGTCGGCTAAAATGTCGGCCCCGTCGGCCTTCCCGGGCCGGTTCCTTTCCACAGCCCCTGGACACATACCATGCACCGCTGTGCCTCGATCCCCGCCTGCGCCGGGAGCCGCGCATGAGCTCGACGCCGACGCCCAAGAAGGTCTACATCAAGACCTTCGGCTGCCAGATGAACGAGTACGACTCGGACAAGATGGCCGACGTGCTCGGCGCCGCGAACGGCTTCGAGAAGACCGACAACGTCGACGAAGCCGACCTCGTGCTGTTCAACACCTGCTCGGTGCGCGAGAAGGCGCAGGAGAAGGTGTTCTCCGACCTCGGCCGCGTCAAGCACCTGAAGGCCAAGGGCGTGATGATCGGCGTCGGCGGCTGCGTCGCGTCGCAGGAAGGCGCCGCGATCATCGAGCGCGCGCCCTACGTCGACGTGGTGTTCGGGCCGCAGACCCTGCACCGCCTGCCGCAGATGCTCGAGGCGCGCCGCGAGCAGCGCCGCCCGCAGGTCGACATCTCTTTCCCCGAGATCGAGAAGTTCGACAAGCTCCCGCCCGCCAAGGTCGAGGGCGGCAGCGCGTTCGTCTCGATCATGGAAGGCTGCTCCAAGTACTGCAGCTACTGCGTCGTGCCCTACACGCGCGGCGAAGAGGTCTCGCGCCCGTTCGACGACGTGCTGACCGAGATCGCCGGCCTCGCCGACCAGGGCGTCGTCGAGATCAACCTGCTCGGCCAGAACGTCAACGCCTACCGCGGCCGCATGGGCCGGGACGCCGACGGCAACGACGAATACGCCGATCTCGCGCTGCTGCTCGAAGTCGCCGCCGAGATCCCCGGCATCGAGCGCCTGCGCTTCACGACCAGCCACCCGAACGAGTTCAGCCCGCGCCTGATCGAGGCCTACGGCCGCGTGCCCAAGCTCGTCAGCCACCTGCACCTGCCGGTCCAGCATGGCAGCGACCGCATCCTGATGGCGATGAAGCGCGGCTACACGGCGCTCGAGTTCAAGAGCATCGTGCGCCGCTTGCGCGCCGTGCGCCCCGACATTCGCATCGCGAGCGACTTCATCGTCGGTTTCCCGGGCGAGACCGAGGACGACCACGCCAGGCTCATGAAGCTCGTGCGCGACGTCGGCTTCGACGCGAGCTTCAGCTTCATCTTCAGCCCGCGCCCCGGCACGCCCGCGGCGGCGCTCGAGGACACCACGCCTTACGAAGAGAAGGTGCGCCGCCTGCAGGCGCTGCAGGCCGAGATCGAGGCCAACGCGCTGCGCATCAGCGAGTCGCTGGTCGGCACGCGCCAGCCCATTCTCGTGACCGGCACCTCGCGCCGCGACGCGGCCGAGCTGATGGGCCGCACGGTCTGCAACCGCATCGTCAACTTCAAGGGCGCGCCGCGGCTGCTCAACCAGCTCGTCGACGTGACGATCACCCAGGCCTTCGCGCATTCGCTGCGCGGCGAGGTCGTGACCGCCGAGGGCGGCGAGCTCAGCGCCGCTGCATCAGCCACCACTGCGGCAGGCTGATGCCGACGAGCAGCAGCGCGTAGCCGAGCATCATGCCGTCGTGGCCGAGCAGCACGAGCGCGACGAGCGTCGCGACGCTGCCGCCGGCCGCGCCCCACAGCGCGAGCTGGCGCCACGAGCGGCTGCGCAGCTCGCGGCGCCAGACGAGCTTGATCGCGGCGCCGAGCAGCGCCGCAACGCACCAGGCCGGTGCAAACAGGTTGGCAAGATGCCAGAAGGCGTCGATTGGGCCCATGGGCGCGGGAGTATGCCGGCATTTTTTATAATGCGCCGATGACGGTGTTCGCGCTCGGCCTGAACCACACGTCCGCGCCGCTCGACCTGCGCGGGCGTTTCGCGTTTTCGGGCGAACAACTGGTGCCCGCGCTGCAGGCCTTCCGCGCGCGTTTCGCGGGCGCCGGCAGCCAGGCGCCCGAGGCCGCGCTGCTGTCGACCTGCAACCGCACCGAGCTCTACGTCGCCGCGCCCGCGCCGCTCGTGCAGCCGGCGCTGCAATGGCTGGCCGAGCATGGCGGCGTGAGCAGCGCCGCGCTCGGCGAGTACAGCTACCTGCGCGAGCGCGACGCCGCGGCGCGCCACGCGTTCCGCGTCGCGAGCGGCCTCGACTCGATGGTGCTCGGCGAGCCGCAGATCCTCGGCCAGATGAAGGACGCGGTGCGCCAGGCCGACGCGGCCGGCACGCTCGGCAGCACCCTGCACCAGCTGTTCCAGCGCAGCTTCTCGGTCGCGAAGGAGGTGCGCACGAGCACCGAGATCGGCGCCCATTCGATCAGCATGGCCGCCGCGAGCGTGCGCCTCGCCGCCCAGCTGTTCGAGGACCTGGGCAGGATCCGCGTGCTGTTCGTCGGCGCGGGCGAGATGATCGAGCTCGTCGCCACGCACTTCGCGGCGCGCCAGCCGGCCGCGATGGCGGTGGCCAACCGCACGCTCGCGCGCGGCGAGAAGCTCGCCGCCCACCTCGGCGCCGAGACCCTGCGCCTCGCCGACCTGCCCGCGCGCCTGCACGAGTTCGACGCGGTGATCTCGTGCACCGCGAGCAGCCTGCCGCTGATCGGCCTCGGCGCGGTCGAGCGCGCGCTCAAGGCGCGCCGGCACCGCCCGATGTTCATGGTCGACCTCGCCGTGCCGCGCGACATCGAACCCGAGGTCGCCCAGCTCGGCGACGTCTATCTCTACACGCTTGACGACCTCGCCGGCGTGGTCCAGACCGCCGGCGCCAAGCGCCAGGCCGCGGTCGAGCAGGCCGAGGCGATCATCGAGAGCGGCGTCCAGCATTTCGTGCACTGGCTCGGCCAGCGCGACACGGTGCCGCTGATCCAGGCCCTGCACGAGCGCAGCGACGCGTGGCGCGAGCAGGAGATCGCGCGCGCGCGCAAGCTGATCGCGCGCGGCGCGAGCGTCGACGCCGCGCTCGAGGCGCTGAGCCGCGGCCTCGCCCAGAAGATGCTGCACGGCGCGCTCGCCGAGCTCAACGCGAGCGAGGGCGAGCAGCGCGCACGCGTCGCCCAGACCCTGAACCGGCTGTTCCTGCGCGACCGCAGCGTCGCGCCGGGCGCGACGCCGGACGCGGGCGCGGAACCCGACTCGGCGCATTAGCGACGGTCGTCGCTGCCGCCCGCGGTCCGCGCGGCGGCCCGCTGCATGCACCGCCGCCGTCCTGCCCCATCCCTTTCGCCCGCCCCGATGAAAGACTCCCTGCGCCAACAATTCGAACGCCTTGCGCTGCGCCTGGCCGAACTCGACGCGACCCTGCTCGACCCACAGCTCGCGGCCGACATGAAGCGCTACCTCGCGGTCACGCGCGAGCAGGCCGAGGTCGCGGGCCTGGTCGAAAATTACCGCAGCTATTGCCAGCGCGAGGCCGACCTCGCCGAGGCGCGCGCGATGCTCGACGACCCCGAGCTCGCCGAGATGGCGCGCGAGGAGATCGCCGCGGCCGAGGCCGACCTGCTGCGCCTGCACGACGAGCTCCAGCTAGCGCTGATCCCCAAGGACCCCGACGACGCGCGCGCGGCCTTCCTCGAGATCCGCGCGGGCACCGGCGGCGACGAGTCGGCGCTGTTCGCGGCCGACCTCGCGCGCATGTACCAGCGCTACGCCGAGCGGCGCGGCTGGCGCACCGAGCTGCTGTCGGCGAGCGAGTCCGACCTCGGCGGCTACAAGGAAATCGTGCTGCGCGTCGACGGCGCGCAGGTCTACGGCCAGCTCAAGTTCGAGTCGGGCGGCCACCGCGTCCAGCGCGTGCCCGCTACCGAGTCGCAGGGCCGCATCCACACGAGCGCGTGCACGGTCGCCGTGATGCCCGAGCCCGACGCGGCCGAAGAAATCCAGCTCAACCCGGCCGAGCTGCGCATCGACACCTTCCGCGCGAGCGGCGCGGGCGGCCAGCACGTGAACAAGACCGACTCGGCGATCCGCATCACCCACCTGCCGACCGGCCTCGTCGCCGAATGCCAGGACGACCGCAGCCAGCACCGCAACAAGGCCAGGGCGCTCGCCGTGCTCGCCGCGCGCCTGCGCGAGAAGGAACGCAGCGAGCGAGCGGCCAGGGAGGCCGCGACGCGCAAGAGCCTGGTCGGCAGCGGCGACCGCTCGGACCGCATCCGCACCTACAACTTCCCGCAGGGTCGCCTGACCGACCATCGGATCAACCTGACGCTATACAAGCTCGGTGCGATCATGGACGGCGAGCTCGAAGACGTCGTCGGCGGCCTGCAGGCCGCCCAGGCGGCCGAGCAGCTCGCCCAGCTCGAAGGACGGACATGATGACCATCGCCGAAGCCTTGACGCTCGCCCGCCAGCAGGGCCTCGACGCGCTCGACGCCCAGCTGCTGCTGTGCCACCTGCTCGGCGTCGAGCGGACCTGGCTGATCGGCCACGACGACCAGGCGCTCACGGGCGGCCAGGTCCTGATGTTCGAGGCCGTGCGGCGCCGCCGCGCCGACGGCGAGCCGCTCGCCTACATCGTCGGCCACAAGGAATTCCACGGCCTGGCGCTGCGCGTGACGCGCGACACCCTGGTGCCGCGGCCCGACACCGAGGTCATCGTCGACTGGGCGCTCGAGCTGCTCGAGCGCCGCCCGACGGCGCGCGTCGTCGACCTCGGCACCGGCAGCGGCGCGATCGCGCTGGCCGTCAAGCACGCGGCGCCGGGCGCGCGGGTCGAGGCCGTCGAGCGCAGCGCGGCCGCGCTCGCGGTGGCCCGGGACAACGCCGTCCGGCTCGGCCTCGAGGTCGGCTGGCACGCCGGCGACTGGTTCGCGCCGCTCGCCGCCCAGCGCTACGAGCTCGTGCTCAGCAATCCGCCCTACATCGCCGACGGCGACCCGCACCTGCCGGCGCTGACTTACGAACCCGACAGCGCACTGACAGCCGGCCCCGACGGCCTGCGCGACCTGCGCGCGATCATCGCGGCCACGCCCGAGCATCTGACGCCGGGCGGCTGGCTGCTGCTCGAGCATGGCTACGACCAGGCCGAGGCCGTCGCGGGCCTGCTGCGCGAGCGCGGCTTCGCGAGCGTGCGCCTGCGCCTGGACCTCGGCGGCCAGGCGCGCGTGACCGGCGGCTGCTGGCGCCCGCCGGCCCAGTGAGCGGACCGGCCGCCTCGGCCGGCGGCCCGCCCCCTCATTGCGGCGGCTCAATCGTGCAACATGCACTGGTTTCCCGCGGGTAATTTCCCCCCAGCCCCAGCGCCGCAGGCGTAGCATTTGTTTCCCAGGGGCAGTCGGGAGATCGTCATGAAGCATGTCATCAGTCTCGCCCGGACCGCGCGCCAGTCGCAGCGCGGCGGCACACCCGCCATCGCGCTGCTAGCGATGTTGCTGGCAGCATCCGCCCACGCCGACGGCCTGCGCCTGAACGACCTGCCCTACCCCTCCCAATGGCAGGCGCGCCTGCAACTGTCGGGCGTGGACAACGGCGCCGACGGCCTCGAGGCGCCGCGCGACAACGGCTCGCGCCTGCTCGGTGCCAATCTGCTCGGCGACTATTACCTGACGGGTTCGGGCCTGACCGGCGTGCGTGGCGGCCTGCGCGCGACCGGCGGCCTGTGGGTCGGCCCGCGCTCGATGACGCTCGGCAACGCGGGCCTCGCGCTCGACGCGAGCCCAGGCCCGCTCGCGATGGGCGCGCGCTCGATCAGCCTCGGCTACCCGGGCACGGACCCGTTCGACCCGAGCCAGTCGGCGTCCTACCTCGGCATCGGCTACACCGGCCATTCGATGCACACGGGCGTGTCGTTCAGCGCCGACCTCGGCCTGCTGACGAACATGAACCTCGCCGCGCTGCGTCTCGGCTACGGCTCGGGCGTACGCCTCGACGACAGCGCGCGCTTCTCGCCGGTGCTGCAATTGGGCCTGTCGTACAGCTACTAATTCCTCATCCGGGATAATGGCCGGCGGCGGCGAATCTGCCGATCAAGGATGAAGTTATGAGCGACGTTCAGCAGCGCATCGACGCGCTGGTCAAGGGCCACCGCGTGGTCCTGTTCATGAAGGGCACGGCCCAGTTCCCGATGTGCGGCTTCTCGGGCCGCGCGATCCAGATCCTCAAGGCCTGCGGCGTCGGCGACCTCACGACCTTCAACGTGCTCGAGGACGAGGGCGTGCGCCAGGGCATCAAGGAATACGCGAGCTGGCCGACGATCCCGCAGCTCTACATCAACGGCGAATTCGTCGGCGGCTCGGACATCATGATGGAGATGTACGAGTCGGGCGAGCTGCAGCAGGCGCTCGCTTGACGCAGGCCGAGCGCCGGGCCGCTCCCAAGCCGGCCTGCATCCCCTCGGGGGATCGGCCGGCGTTTGCGCCGAACGAGGGGCTTCAATGACACGGCTGGTCGTCGGCATCACCGGCGCGACGGGCGCGGCCTACGGGCTGCGCCTGCTCGACCGCGCGCGCGCGCTCGGCGTCGAGACGCATCTGATCGTAACAAAGGCCGGCGTGCTCAACGTCCACCACGAGCTCGGCCTCGCGCGCGGCGAGCTCGAGGCGCGCGCCGACCATGCCTACGCGCCGGCCGACGTCGGCGCCTGCGTCGCGAGCGGCAGCTTTGCGACGGCCGCGATGGTCGTCGCGCCCTGCTCGATGAAAAGCCTCGCGGCCATCGCCCACGGCTTCGGCGACAACCTGCTCACGCGCGCGGCCGACGTCACGCTCAAGGAGCGCCGCCGCCTCGTGCTGATGGTGCGCGAGACGCCGCTGAACCTCGCGCACCTGCGCAACATGACGGCCGCGACCGAGATGGGCGCGATCGTGTTCCCGCCGCTGCCGGCCTTCTACCACCGGCCGCAAAGCATCGCCGAGCTCGTCGCCGAGAGCGTCGAGCGCGCGCTCGAGCTCGCCGGCGTCAATGGTGCGGAGCCACAAGCCTGGCAGGGTCTGAAGGATTGACGTCGAGGCGCCTGCCGGGCCGCCCCCAAGGGCGTTACGCTTCCCCGGCCATCAGCCACTGACGGCGGCAGGCGAAAACGGCGCGCGGATAGTCGCCCTGGCCGCGGCTGCCGTTGTAGCGGCCCAGCGCCATGAACATGTCGCCGCGCTCGGCGTCGAGGTAATGGCGCAGGATCACGCAGCCGAAGCGCAGATTGGTCTGCATATGGAACAGGCGTGAGGCGTTGCCGTCGCCGATCAGGCGCGCCCAGAACGGCATCACCTGCATATAGCCGCGCGCGCCGGCGAGGCTGATCGCGTACTTGCGAAAGCCGCTCTCGACCTGGATCAGGCCGAGCACGAGCGCGGGCTCGAGGCCCGCGCGCACCGACTCGTACCACAGGGTCTCGAGGAACTCGGTGCGCGTCTGCGGCTCGGACAGGCGCCGCTTCAGGCGCTCGCCCATGGTGCCGAGCCAGGCCAGGTACCTGAGCCGCGCGTCGATATTGTCGAAGCGCGGCCGCGGCGGCGCGTCGTTCGCGATCGCCGACGACAGCGCGGTACGCACCGCGTCGGCGAGCGGCTCCTCGATCTGGGCGCCGGCCCAGGCGGCCTGCCAGGGCATCGCCGTGGCGGCGCACGCGCCGAGGGCGCCGCCGAGGAGCCCGCGTCGCTTCAAGGCTGGAGCTTGGCCTTGAGCTGGGCCACGACGCCCTCGAGCGACAGCGTGCTCGCGGCCGCGTCGCGGCGGCCCTGGTACTCGAGCTGGCCTTCCTTGATGCCGCGGTCCGACACGACGAGGCGGTGCGGCACGCCGATCAGTTCCCAGTCGGCGAACATCGCGCCCGGGCGCTCGCCACGGTCGTCGAGCAGCACGTCGACGCCGAGGTCGAGCAGCTCGGCGTAGATGCGCTCGGCGTGCGCGCGCACGTCCTCGCTGCGGTCCATGCCGATCGGGCAGACGACGATCTGGAACGGCGCGATCGCGTCGGGCCAGACGATGCCGCGCTCGTCGTGGCTCTGCTCGATCGCGGCGCCGAGGATGCGCGTGACGCCGATGCCGTAGCAGCCCATCTCCATCAGGCGCGGCTTGCCGGTCTCGTCGAGGTAGGTCGCGTTCATCGCGGCCGAGTACTTGGTTCCGAGGTAGAACACATGGCCGACCTCGATGCCGCGCTGGATCGCGAGCACGCCCTGCCCGTCGGGCGAGGGGTCGCCGGCGACGACGTTGCGGATGTCGGCGACGAGGTCGGGCTCGGGCAGGTCGCGGCCCCAGTTCACGCCCGCGTAGTGGAAGTCGGCCTCGTTCGCGCCGGTCGTCCAGTCGGCCATCCGCGCGACGGTGCGGTCGGCGACGACCTTGACCGGCTTCTTCAGGCCGATCGGGCCGAGGTAGCCGGGCTTGCAGCCGAAGTGCTCCTCGATTTCGGCGGCGGTCGCGAAGCGGAAGCCCTCCTTGAGGCCCTCGAGCTTGCCGGCCTTGACCTCGTTGAGCTCGTGATCGCCGCGCAGCAGCAGCAGCCACACGACGCTGCCCGTGACGGAGCCGTGCTCATCCTTGGTATCCGTCGCGAGCACGATCGACTTGACCGTGCGCGCGAGCGGCAGGCCGAGCAGCGCGGCGACGTCCTCGCAGGTGCTCTTGCCCGGCGTCGGCGTCTTCGCGAGCGCCTCGGCGGCCGGCGCGCGCTCTCTCAGCAGCGGCAGCGCCTCGGCGAGCTCGATGTTCGCCGCGTAGTCGCTCGTCGGGCAGTAGATGATCGCGTCCTCGCCGGTATCGGCGATGACCTGGAACTCGTGCGAGCGGTCGCCGCCGATCGCGCCGGTGTCGGCCGCGACGGCGCGGTACTCGAGGCCCAGGCGGTCGAAGATCCGGCCGTAGGCCTTGAACATCGCGTCGTAGCTGCGGCCCGCGCCCTCGACGTCGCGGTCGAACGAGTACGCGTCCTTCATCGTGAACTCGCGGCCGCGCATCACGCCGAAGCGCGGCCGGCGCTCGTCGCGGAACTTCGTCTGGATATGGAAGAAGTTGCGCGGCAGCTGCTTGTACGAGCGCAGCTCCTGGCGCGCGATGTCGGTGATGACCTCTTCGCTCGTCGGCTGGACGATGAAGTCGCGGCCATGGCGGTCCTTCACGCGCAGCAGCTCGGGGCCCATCTTGTCGAAGCGGCCGGTCTCCTGCCACAGCTCGGCCGGCTGGATCACCGGCATCAGCAGCTCGACCGCGCCCGCGCGGTTCATCTCCTCGCGGATGATCGCCTCGACCTTGCGGATCACGCGCAGGCCCATCGGCATGTAGTTGTAGATGCCGGCGCCGAGGCGCTTGATGAAGCCGGCGCGGAGCATCAGCTTATGGCTGACGATCTCGGCGTCGGCGGGAGCCTGGCGAAGCGTGGAGACGAAGAACTGGCTGGCTTTCATGGCGCATGCGAAGCCAGGCCGCGAAGGCCTGGCAGGGTAGATCCAAGGACGTGGAATCTTGGGGTTAGCGATGAGCGCACGGGGAGCGAAGCCCGATGCAATAATCGAACCAATTAAGAATCGAGGTTGATTATGCTCGACCGTGAAGGCTTCCGGCCCAACGTCGGCATCATCCTGCTCAACCAGCGCAATGAGGTGTTCTGGGGCAAACGCATCCGGACCCATTCCTGGCAGTTCCCGCAAGGGGGCATCAAGTACGGCGAAACGCCGGAGCAGGCGATGTTTCGCGAGCTCCACGAGGAAGTGGGGCTGCATCCCGAGCAGGTGCGCATCGTTGCGCGCACGCGCGACTGGCTGCGCTATGAAGTGCCCGAGCACTACATCCGGCGCGACGCGCGCGGCCATTACAAGGGCCAGAAGCAGATCTGGTTCCTGCTCCAGCTGACCGGCCGCGACAGCGACATGAACCTGCGCGCGACCGACCACCCGGAGTTCGACGCCTGGCGCTGGAACGAGTACTGGGTGCCGCTCGAGGCGGTGATCGAGTTCAAGCGCGGCGTCTACGAGATGGCGCTGACCGAGCTCGCGCGCTTCCTGCCGCGCGTGAACCACCACAACCGCTATCTGCGCGCGGGCATGCGGCCGCAGCATCGCCAGCCGGGCGAGGGGCGGCCGCAGCGCGACATGCACGACGGGCACGAGGCACAGGACACGCAGGCGCCGGTGGAGACCGAGCCGGGCGAGCCGGCGGGAAGCTGAAGGACTGCGGCGACGAGTGCGCCGCAATCTCGTACTCGCTTACGCGAGTACGAGATTGTCTCTATGGATCAGCTCGGGCTCGGCCGCGTAGCCGAGCACGCCGGCGATCTCGCCCGAGGGCTTGCGCGCGATCAGGCGCGCCTCGGCGCTCGAGTAATGCGTGAGGCCGCGCGCGAGTTCGACGCCGGCCGTGTCGCGCACCGCGATCACGTCGCCGCGCTGGAACTCGCCCTCGACCTCGACGACGCCGATCGGCAGCAGGCTCTTGCCCTCGCCGCGCAGCTTCGCTACGGCGCCCGCGTCGACGCGCACCGAGCCGCGCAGCTGCAGGTGGTCGGCCATCCATTGCTTGCGCGCGGCGAGCTTGGGCGTGCTCGCGAGCAGCGCCGTGCCGATCGCCTCGCCGGCCGCGAGGCGCAGCAGCACGTCGGGCTCGCGGCCCCAGGCGATCACGGTCGACGCGCCCGAGCTCGCGGCGCGCTTGGCCGCGAGGATCTTCGTGATCATGCCGCCGCGGCCGAGGCTCGAGCCGGCGCCGCCGGCCATCTGCTCGAGCTCGGGCGTGCCGGCCTGGGCCTCGGCGATGAAGCGGGCATCGGGGTTCTTGCGCGGGTCGGCCGAGTACAGGCCCTTCTGGTCGGTCAGGATCACGAGCGCGTCGGCCTCGACGAGGTTGGCGACGAGCGCGCCGAGCGTGTCGTTGTCGCCGAACTTGATTTCGTCGTTGACGACCGTGTCGTTCTCGTTGATCACCGGCAGCACGCCGTGGCGCAGCAGCGTCAGCAGGGTCGAGCGCGCGTTCAGGTAGCGCTCGCGGTCGGCGAGGTCGGCGTGCGTGAGCAGCACCTGGGCGCTGCCCATGCCGAGCTCGCGCAGCTTGGTCTCGTACATCTGCACGAGGCCCATCTGGCCGACGGCCGCGGCGGCCTGCAGCTCGTGCAGCTCCTTGGGTCGCGTCGCCCAGCCGAGGCGCTTCATGCCCTCGGCGATCGCGCCGCTCGAGACCATGATCAGCTCGCGGCCCTCGCGCATCAGCGCGGCGAGCTGGCGGCACCAGTTCGCGATCGCCGCGGCATCGACGCCGCGGCCCTCGTCGGTCACGAGGCTCGAGCCGACCTTGACGACGATGCGACGCGCGTCGCGCAGCTGGGCGGTCATTCCTCGGCCGCGGCGTCGAAGCGCACGTCGCGCTCCTTGTGGACGCGCTGCTCTGCGGCCACGTGTTCGTAGATCGCGTGGATCAGCGGCTGGCAGCCCGCGCGCGTGAGCGCCGAGATCTCGAACACCGGGCCCTTCCACTTGTAGCGCTTGACGAAGTCCTTGACGCGCGCGGCGCGCTCGTCCTCGGGGACCATGTCGAGCTTGTTGAGCACGAGCCAGCGCGGCTTGTCGTGCAGCGTCTGGTCGTACTTCTTGAGCTCCTTGACGATCGCGCGGGCCTCGGCGACCGGGTCGACCTCGGGGTCGAAGGGCGCGAGGTCGACGACGTGCAGCAGCAATCGCGTGCGCTGCAGGTGGCGCAGGAACTGGTGGCCGAGGCCCGCGCCTTCGGCCGCGCCCTCGATCAGGCCCGGGATGTCGGCGACGACGAAGCTCTTCTCGGGGGCAACGCGCACGACGCCGAGGTTCGGGTACAGCGTCGTGAACGGGTAGTCGGCGATCTTGGGCTTGGCGTTCGAGACCGCCGCGATCAGCGTCGACTTGCCCGCGTTGGGCTGGCCGAGCAGGCCGACGTCGGCGAGCACGCGCAGCTCGAGGCGCACCTTCTTGGCCTCGCCGGGCCAGCCCGGCGTCTTCTGGCGCGGCGCGCGGTTCGTGCTGGTCTTGAAATGCAGGTTGCCGAAGCCGCCGTCGCCGCCCTTGACGAGCAGGATGCGCTCGCCGGGCTCGAGCAGCTCGGCGATCACGGTCTCGGTTTCGAGGTCGGTCACGATCGTGCCGACCGGCATGCGCAGCACGATGTCGTCGGCGGCCGCGCCGAACTGGTCGGAGCCGCGGCCCGACTCGCCGTTGCGCGCCTCGTGGCGGCGCGCGTAGCGGTAGTCGATCAGCGTGTTGAGGTTCGGGTCGGCCTCGGCGAAGACGCTGCCGCCGCGGCCGCCGTCGCCGCCGTCGGGGCCGCCGAAGGGGATGAACTTCTCGCGCCGGAAGCTCACGCAGCCGGCGCCGCCATTGCCGGCCACGATATCGATGGTGGCTTCGTCAACGAATTTCATGGTCGCAATGGTAGGTGTAAAAACAGCAAAGCCCCGGCGGACCGGGGCTTTGCGTTGACGTCAGCAGGTCTCAGACCGGCGTGACGACGACCGTCGAGCGGTTGTTCTCGCCCTTGACGGTAAAGCCCACGGTGCCGTCGACGAGCGCGAACAGCGTGTGGTCCTTGCCCATGCCGACGTTCGTGCCGGCGTGGAACTTGGTACCGCGCTGGCGCACGATGATGGAACCCGCCGAGACGGTCTGGCCACCATAGACCTTCACGCCCAGCATCTTCGGTTTGGAGTCGCGGCCGTTCCGTGTGGAACCACCGCCCTTTTTCTGTGCCATGGATCAGCTCCTGAGAATGGTTGGTGGATCAGCCCTGGACCGCGCTGATTTCCAGCTCGGTGTAGGTCTGGCGATGGCCCTGGCTCTTCTTGTAGTGCTTGCGACGACGCAGCTTGAAGATGCGCACCTTGTCGTGCTTGCCATGCGCCACAACCGTGGCCTTGACCGTTGCGCCAGCAACCAAGGGAGCGCCGACCTTCAGCTCCGCGCCGTTACCCACGGCGAGCACCTGATCGATCACGATCTCTTGGCCAACTTCCGCAGCAATCTGTTCTACCTTGATCTTTTCGCCAGCAGCAACCTTGTATTGCTTGCCACCGGTTTTTATGACCGCGTACATATCAGCCCTTTCGATGAGACCCCGCACGCTCGCCTGGATGGCCAGCGCGACGGGAATGGAACTGCTAGCTCCCCGCGCAGGCACGCAATGGCGCACCCACGCAAAAAGCGCAGAGCCCGAGAATATAGCACGGCCTCGGGAAATCACCAAGCGGCACCCTGCCCGGGCCGCTCGAATCGGGGCCTTCCTATAATTCGACCTTTGTCCAACCCTGGATCCAGCGTGCAAGAGCAGCTTCCCGACACCGCCGCCCCGTCCCGGCTCGCGCAGGCCCTCGCCGAGCTCGACGCCCAGATGCACGAGGTCGACGCCGTGATCGCGCGCGAGCTGCACTCGGACGTCGCGCTGGTCCGGCAGATCGCGACCTACATCGTCCAGGCCGGCGGCAAGCGCCTGCGCCCCAAGCTGGTGCTGCTGTTCGCCGACGCGTTCGGCTTCGGCGGGCCGCAGCGCTTCACGCTCGCCGCCGTCGTCGAGTTCATCCACACCGCGACGCTGCTGCACGACGACGTCGTCGACGAGAGCTCGCTGCGCCGCGGCAAGCCGACCGCGAACGCGATGTTCGGCAACGCCGCGAGCGTGCTCGTCGGCGACTTCGTCTACTCGCGCGCGTTCCAGATGATGGTCTCGGTCGACAGCATGCGCGTGCTCGAGATCCTCGCCGACGCGACCAACGTGATCGCCGAGGGCGAGGTCCTGCAGTTGATGAACATGCACGACCCCGACGCGACGGTCGAGAGCTATCTGCGCGTGATCCGCTTCAAGACCGCGAAGCTGTTCGAGGCGAGCGCGCGCCTCGGCGCGGTGCTCGCGGGCGCCGACACGCCGACCGAGGAGGCCTGCGCCGCCTACGGCCGCGCGCTCGGCACGGCGTTCCAGCTCGTCGACGACGTGCTCGACTACGACAGCGACGCATCCAAGCTCGGCAAGAACATCGGCGACGACCTGCGCGAGGGCAAGCCGACGCTGCCGCTGCTGATCGCGATGGAGCGCGGCACGCCCGAGCAGCGCGCGCTGATCCGCCACGCGATCGAGCACGGCGAGGTCGAGCGCCTCAACGACATCGTCGCGATCGTGCGCGCGACCGGCGCACTCGACGCGACGCGCGAGGCCGCGCGCACCGAGGCCGAAACGGCCCGCGCCGCAATTTCTTCGCTGCCTCTTAACAAGTGGACCGAAACCCTGCTAGAATTTGCGGCTCAGTCGGTTGAGCGCTCTTATTGAGAAATCAGTAGGGCACTCAGTGCAGACAGCGGGGTGTAGCTTAGCCTGGTAGAGCGCTACGTTCGGGACGTAGAGGCCGGAGGTTCGAATCCTCTCACCCCGACCAGATTCTCCTTGTACATCAAGGACTTGCAGAAGCCGCGGAGACGCGGCTTTTGTCATTCTGGCGGGTTCTGTTCCATTTCTGTTCCACGAGAACAGGATTGGTTGGCACAGACGCTCTGAAAAAATAAACCTGGGTTGCTTCAAGAATCTCCCTCACAGACTGGAGATTCCCGCATGGCGGACCTCACCAACCGCTCCCGCTTCCGGGTCAGCGTCAAGAACCGTGACGACCTCACGGCCTCCCTTGGGAGCACATAGACTTCGACGCCGGGACCGCCTATTTGCCTGAGACGAAGAACGGCCGACCGCGCAAGCTCGCCATCCGCGACGACCTGCTGGAACAGCTGAAACTGTTTCCCCGTGATATGGACCGGGTGTTCGCCGTGGGCTTGGACTACGTCGTCGGCGCCTGGTCCAAGGCCTGCCGCATGGCCGGCATCGAGGACCTGCACATCCACGATGGGCGCCATGAAGCTTTGTCTCGCCTCGCAGAAAGCGGCAAGTTCACGTTGCCGGAGTTGCAGGTTTTCTCCGGCCATCGTGACCTGCGCATGCTGATGCGCTACGCCCACCTGTGCGCGTCACGCCTGGCGCGCAAGCTCAACGAGTGCTTCAAGGACGACGCGAAAGTTCGGGTACACCGCGGCCGGAAATTCCTGAACAAGCAAGCGGGACTGCCCATTGGAAGCCTAACCGCTGACACGGAAGAACCGATGCAGGGCGTTCCGACTTCTGGGCAAACGGTCTCGCCGGCTACCAGCGACTGTTCGCCCTCGAGCGGGGTTGTCCGCCAAGCGCCCTCCCCCGAGAACATCGAGGTGTGCACGAGCGTTCATCAGGAAAAGACGCAGACCTCCGGCGCGGCCGTCTTCGCGTTTCCGGCATCGCGCATGGTCGGCACCTTCGGCCGAGAGGGCGCGGCCGGCGAACAGCGTCGGGAGCCGGTCTCCCAAACGCCCAGCGCTGGCTAAACACCTGCTTCTTCAAGGCCTTGGTCGCCGCCCGCAGGGCCATCGTCCATTTGCCGGTCTCGTCGGCTCGCAGAAAAACACCGGGCCAGTCCGTGCCGATTCGAAGCGGTCCCGTAGGGGCGCGGAATTCGACGCCGGCCAGGGTGGTGATCTTGCGTTTCGCCATGGTTCCTCTTCTCGTAGCTCTACTCAGGCCGCCAGGGTCTGTACCTCTTCCGCCAGATGCTCGCCCTGGTCGCGCTGGATCACCTCGATGTCGTACTGGGCCTGCAGGTTGAGCCAGAACTGTGGCTCGACGCCGAAGGCCAGGCCCAGGCGCACTGCGGTGTCGGCCGTAATGCCGCGCTCGCCGGCGCAGATTTCGTCAATGCGGCGCTGCTGCACGCCGATGGCCTTGGCCACGCGATAGCGCGTGATGCCCATGGGTTCGATGAAGTCGTTCAGCAGCACCGAGCCCGGGTGCACGGCATCCAGCATGTGGCCGGTCTTGATGCCACGAAGGTCCAGGCCCTTCAGTTCGTTGCGTGCGATGCTCATGCTCAGTACTCCTATGGCCACTGCCTCAGTGGGTCAGTGGTAGTCCGCGATCTCGACGTCGAAGGCGTTGCCGTCCTTCCACCTGAAGCAGATCCGCCACTGGTCGTTGATGCGGATGCTCCATTGGCCCTTGCGATCGCCCTTGAGCGGTTCCAGCCGGTTGCCAGGCGGAACGCGCAGGGACTCGATCGTCAGCGCGGCGTCAATGATCTTCAGCTTGCGGCGCGCGGTCCCCTGGATCTCGCGCGGCAGCCCTCTGGCCTCGAAGCCTTCGAAGATCGCCGCGGTGCGCTTGTCTGCAAAGCTTTCGATCATCGGTAGTATTGT
>Ga0213872_10000570_pt1 | contig 28470 bp, 23 predicted proteins | sample VelepicomBERX_R2_FD_160071 | JGI IMG/M metagenome (GOLD analysis project Ga0213872, IMG submission 160071) | Rhizosphere microbial communities from Vellozia epidendroides in rupestrian grasslands, the National Park of Serra do Cipo, Brazil - RX_R2 | ecosystem: Host-associated > Plants > Roots >...
ACGCCGGTCGGCGATATCGCCCTGGTGGTGGTCGATGACAGCCCGAGCATGCATCTGGGTCATCGCGCCGAACAAAGCGCAGCCGCAATGGCCGAGCTTCAGAAGAAGCTGGCGGCCCTGCCAAATCTCGAAACCCGCATCGTCACCGCCAGCGCCGCTTCCCACCCCCAGGAAGGCACCCGGCTGTTCGCCGCCATCGATCAGGGGCTGGCCGATATTCCGAAATCTCGTCTGGCGGGGGTCATCGCGATCACCGACGGCGAGGTCCATGACGTGCCGGACAAGCCGAAGATCGGGGCACCCTTGCATGTGCTGCTGGCGGGCGGACCGGACGAGCGCGACCGCCATCTGGTGATGGAGAAGACGCCCGCCTTCGCCATGGTGGGCGCCTCGGCCAGGATGGAATTCCATATCGACGATCCCGGCCATGACGGGCGGGTCGAGGTGAAGGTGCGGCTCGATGGCGGCCCGGTCTCGACCCTGGGCGTCGCCGCCAACCGTCCAACCTCGCTGGAAGTGCCGATCCAGCATGCGGGTTCCAATGTGGTGGAGCTGGAAGTCGCGCCCGCGCCCGGCGAGCTGACCTTGGCCAATAACCGCGCGGCGGTGAGCATTTCCGGCGTGCGGGACCGGCTGCGCGTGCTGCTGCTGTCGGGCGAGCCGCATCCCGGCGAGCGCATGTGGCGCAATCTCTTGAAAGCCGACCCCTCGGTCGATCTGGTCCATTTCACCATTCTGCGCTCGCCCGACAAGGACGATCACACGCCGATCCAGCAATTGTCGCTGATCGCCTTCCCGACCCGCGAGCTGTTCGAAGACAAGCTGAAAGATTTCGATCTGATCATCTTCGACCGCTTCCGCCGCCGCAACATCCTGCCGCCGGCCTATTACCGCAATATCGCCAACCATGTGCGCGATGGCGGCGCCTTGCTGCTGGTGGCCGGCCCCGAACTGGCCGCGCCCGACGGCCCCTCGGCCAGTCCGCTGGCCGATATTCTGCCCGCCCATGCCGACGGTCAGGTGATCAGCCAGCCCTTCCTGCCGACCGTCACCGATCTGGGCAAGCGCCATCCGCTCTTTCAGGGCATGAACACAAGCTGGGGCCGCTGGGTGCGCGCCGCCGGAAGCGTGCCGGGTCCCAACGCGGAAACGGTGATGGCGACGCCGTCCGGCATGCCGCTGCTGGTGCTGTCGCATGAGGGCGAAGGAAGAGTGGCGCAATTGAACAGCGACAGCGCCTGGCTGTGGGGACGCGGCTGGGATGGCGGCGGACCGCAGGCGGAGCTCCTTCGCCGCCTCGCGCACTGGCTGATGAAGGAACCGGAGCTGGAGGAGAACCGCCTGTCCGGAACCGATCTCGGCGGCATGCTCAGGGTCGAGCGGCGCGGACTGGAACCGGGTGACCGCACCGTTTCGGTCGAGCGCCCGGACGGCAGCAAGAGCGATCTCAACTTGACCGATCAGGGCGACGGCCGCGCCGTTGGCGAGATCGCGGCCGAGCAGAACGGCCTGTGGCGCATCGCCGATGGCGACCTGACCGCCCTTGCCGCCGTGGGAGCGTTGGAATCGCTCGAGATGAGCGACGTCCGCGCCACCCCCGACAGGCTGAAAGCGGCGGTCGTCGCCAATGATGGCGGCTTGATGTGGATCAAGGACGGGATTCCCAATATTGTTAAGCAGGGGACAGCGTCGCGAATGGCCGGTTCGAGCTGGCTCGGACTTCGGGCCAACCAGCAGACGACCGTGACCGCCACCCATGGCGCGCCTCTCCTGCCGGGTTGGTTATTGCTGGCAACAGCTTGCGGGCTTCTGGCCCTGGGCTGGTGGCGTGACTCGAAACGCTAAGCTGAATTGGGGGTAGACATCATGACTGTGAGCCGCGCGGGCCTGTCCCGCATCTTTCTGCGAGGAATCGGCCTCAAGACCTGCCTCTCCTACGGACCTGCGATCGCGGTCGCCTGGATCTTCTTCCTTCTTTACCTGCGCGGCCTGCCGCCGGCCGCCTTCTGGACCGCGCTGGGATTGGGGCTGGCCGGCATCGTCGTCGGCAGCGTGGTGGCTATCCAGCTCGTCCTCTCCATCGTTCCGCCCCTGCACCGCACCATCGAAGTGACCCAGTCCCTCAGCAAAGGCGACCTTTCCACCGAAATCCCCTATGGCTTGCGTCCCGACGAGATCGGCGATCTGGCCCGCGCCCTGGAAGTGTTCCGCAATACGGCACGCCAGAAGGAGGCGCTGGAGCGCGACCGTCTGGCCGAGAAGCAGCGGGCCGAGGAAGAGCGCCGCGCCGCCCTGACCCAAGTGGCCCACTCCTTCGAGCAACAGGTCGGCGCCGTGGTACAATCGGTGGTGCAATCAGTCTCGACCTTGCGCGGATCCGCGCAAAGCATGGCCGACACCGCCAAATCCACCTCGACCCAGGTCGGCACCGTCGCCAAGGCGGCGCAAGCGGCCTCGACCAATGTGCAGGAGGTGGCCGGCGCGGCTGAACAGTTGGCCAGCGAGATCAATCGCATCGCCGAGGCAGTCAAGCGTGCCCAGAGCGTAACCGAGCGCGCCGATCTGGCGGCGCGGGACACCACGGAGATGATCCATCGGCTGGCCGAGAGCGTCACCGGTATCGGCGAAATCGTCGCCCTCATCAACGACATCGCCAGCCAGACAAATCTTCTCGCCCTGAACGCCACCATCGAAGCGGCGCGCGCCGGCGAAGCCGGCAAGGGCTTCGCCGTGGTGGCCAACGAGGTCAAGCATCTGGCCAATCAGACCGGCCGCGCCACCGAGGACATCACCAAGCGCATCCTGGCGATCCAGAGCGGCACCGCCGAGGCCGTCTCGGCCATGAGCAATATCGCCGAAACCATCGTCGAAATGACCGGTATTTCCAGCTCAGTCCGCGAGGCAGTGGAAAGCCAGGATCACGCGACCGGCGCCATCGTGCGCAATATCGAGCATGCCGCAACCGGAACGCTGCAGGTCGCCGACAACATCCATGCGGTGGACGACGCGGCCCGGAGCACCGGCGACACCGCCGCCTCGATCAGCGCCGCGGCGGAAGTCTTGGCGCAGCAATCGGGCCATTTGCAGCAGGAGGTGAACAGCTTTCTGACCCAGGTGCGGAGCGCTTAGGACACACGCAGAGCGCGAACAAGAAGCCACAAAGCTATTGATGGCAACCTCCCTCGGAGCTAGCCTCGGTGCCCGACTGTGACAGGGAGGCTCCCATGGCTAGAGTGCTGCTCGCGCTGGTTCTTTTTGTTTCCACCTTCGCGCCGGCCCTTGCCGCCCAGCCTCCGCTGATCGACCGCGAGTTGATCTTCGGCAATCCGGAAATCGCCGGCGCCGAAATTTCGCCCGACGGCAAATACATCGCCTTCCTCAAACCGTGGAACGACACCCGCAACATCTACGTCAAGAAGATCGACGAGCCCTTCTCGGCGGCACGGCTGCTGACCACCGAGGCGAAGCGCCCGATCCCCTCCTTCTTCTGGACCCGGGACGGCAAGCAGATTCTTTACGTCAAGGACAAGGACGGCGACGAGAATTTCAACGTCTATGCGGTCGATCCCGCGGCGGCGCCCGCCCCCGGCGCCGAGGCGCCGGCGTCGCGCGACCTGACCGGGCTCAAGGGCGTGCGCGTCATGATCTACGCGGTGCCCAAGGCGCAGCCGGACATCGTCTATCTTGGCCTCAACGACCGCGACAAGGCGTGGCACGATCTCTACCAGCTCAGGATCTCGACCGGCGAGAAGACGCTGCTGCGCACCAACAAGGATCGCGTGGTCGGCTGGAGCTTCGACGAGGATGCGCAGCTGCGCCTCGCCACCCGTGTCGCGGAGAATGGCGATAATGAGATCCTTCGGGTCGAGCCGGACAAGCTGACCAAGATCTATAGCTGCAGCGTGTTCGAAAACTGCGACCCGGTGCGGTTCACCAAGGATGGCAGGCGCGTCTATCTGGAGAGCAACAAGGGTGGTGACGTCAACCTTGCCCAGTTGATGCTGATGGACCCGGAGTCGGGCGCCACCGAGTTGGTGGAAAGCGACCCACTGAAAAAGGTCGATTTCGGCCGCGCCGCTTTTTCGGAGGCGACCGGGGCGCTGGTCGCCACCATCTATATGGATGAAAAGCCTCGGGTTTATTTCCGCGACAAGGCTTGGGAAGCCGACTATGCCTGGTTGAAGTCGAAGCTTCCCGGCATGGAGATTCTCTTCACCTCCGCCACCGCCGACGAAACCAAATTTCTCATCGATGCGCATAGCGATACCGAGCCCGGCGAGGTTTTCCTCTTCGAGCGGGCCAGCCATAAGCTGACGCCGCAATACAAACTGCGCGAAAAGCTGCCGCGCGACGCGCTGGCGAAGATGACCCCGGTATCCTACCCGTCCTCGGACGGGCTCATGATCCCCGCCTATCTCACTTTGCCCAAAGGGATTCCGGCCAAGAACCTGCCGACCATCATCCTGCCGCATGGCGGCCCCTGGGGCCGCGACGAGTGGGGCTACAATTCGCTGGCTCAATTCTGGGCCAATCGCGGCTATGCCGTGCTGCAGCCGAATTTCCGCGGCTCCACCGGCTATGGAAAGGCCTTCCTCGACGGCGGCAACCTGCAATGGGGCGACAAGATGCAGGACGACGTCACCTGGGGCGTCAAATATCTGGTCGCCAAAGGCATCGCCGATCCCAAGCGGGTGGGCATCACGGGCGGCTCCTATGGCGGCTATGCGACTCTTGCCGGGGTGGCCTTCACGCCGGATCTCTATGCCGCGGCCGTCGATATCGTCGGCCCGTCCAACCTGCTCACTCTGTTGAACTCGATTCCGCCCTATTGGGAAGCCGGACGCGCCATGTTCAGGAAACGCCTGGGTGATTCCTCGACCCCCGAGGGCAAGGCGCTGATGATGCGGCAATCGCCGCTCAACTCGGCCGACAAGATCAGGACCGCGCTCCTCGTCGCCCAGGGCGCGAACGATCCCCGCGTCAATCGCGCCGAGGCCGAGCAAATCGTGATCGCGCTGCGCGACCGCGGCTTCCCGGTCGAATATATCCTGGCGCCCGACGAAGGGCACGGCTTCCGCCGGCCGGTCAACAATATGGCGCTCTACATGGCGTCAGAGAAGTTCTTCGCCAACCATCTCGGCGGCCGCTGTCAGGATGGGGGAACCAAGGAGGTCGTGGAGCGGCTCGCCGAGATCACAATCGACCCCAGGAGCGTAACGCTGACACCCAAGGCCAAGGAGACGCCCGGGACGCCCTGAGCGCTCCGGCTCAGTTCATCAGGCTATCCAGCCGTCCTTGCGCTTCGGCGCGCTGATCCCCCATCGGCATGGCGGCGATCAGCGCGGCGGCGCGGATTTTGGCGGCTCCGGCCTTGTCCTGTTCGCCCAGCACCTTGTAGGCCCGCGCCAGACGCATCCAGCCGTCGAGATTGCCGGGATCCTTCTCCATCTTGTCGGCAAGGCCCGCCACCATCGAGCGAATCATGCTCTGGCGGTCCTCGGGGGAAGCACCGGCGATCGCATCGGCCATCGCGCCCGTCGGCACGCCGGACTCGACGGTCGGCCCGGCGGGCACGGAAGGCGGCTGAGGCGCGATCGAGGCGGGGTCGAACCCGCCCTGCTTGGCGAAAGCGGTGATGTGCTCGCGCAACATCCCCAGCCATGGAGCATCCGCCGGACTGTCCTTTTCCAGATCGCGCCAGATGGCGACCGCCTTCGCATAATCACCGATCTCGCTTTCCGCCAAGCCCAGATAGAAGCGAGCCCGCGGGTCGGCATGGTCGAGACGCAGCGCCGAAAGAAAATCGGCGCGCGCCGGCGGAACCACGGAGCCATCATTCGCCATCACCTCGGCCTCGGCCAGAAGGGAATAGGTCTCGGCATCGGCGGAACCCAGCTTGACCGCCTGCCGGTAGGCGGCAGCGGCTTCCTCGTAGCGGTCCTGCTTGGTGTAAAGTTCGCCGAGCATGCGATAGCCGCGCGAACTGGGCGCCTGGCGCATCTCGGTTTCGATATGGGCGATCATGCCCTGGGCTTCGAAAGCGGGATCGGACTGGCGGCTGGCGAAGGGCTGGCCGGGCAGCCCCGGATGGCCGAGCCAGAGATAGAGGGCGCCACCCCCGACCGGCAGAAGCAGCAGCAGCGCCACAGCGGTCCGCCAATGTCGGCGCGGGGCGGCCTCGCCGTCGCCGACGACGAACAGGCCGTTATCCTCGGCAGCCAGCATGCGCCGCTGGATTTCGATCCGGGCGGCCGCCAGCTGAGCTTCGTCGAGCAGCCCGCGGGCATGATCGCGCTCGATCTCGGTCAGCTGATCGCGGTAGACGGCGAGGTCATAATCGATTCGGGCGGTCCCGCCCGGCCGGCGTATGAGGAGTGGCCACAACAGGATCCCGATCGCGGCGATGAGAATCAGGGCCAGGACGAGCCACAGCATCAGAGTGTCTCCTTGTCGCCGAGCAGCACGGCCAGGCGGCGGCGTTCTTCGGAATCCAGCGGCGCCGCGGCACCGATCTGACGACGAAAAAACCGGGTGAAACCGGCGGCTCCCGCCGCCAGCAGCAGGAGCGGCCCCAGCCACAGCGCCAGGGTGCTGATCTTGAAGGGCGGCTTCAATAGGACGTAATCGCCGTAACGGTCGACCAGATATTGCCTGGCCTGCTGGTCGGTATCGCCGGCCAGCAGCCTTTGCCGCAGCAGCAAGCGCAGATCGCGCGCCAGCTCGGCGTCGGACTCGTCGATCGACTGGTTCTGGCAGACCAGGCAGCGCAGATCGGCGCCGATGGCGCGGGCGCGGGCCTCCAAGGCCGGGTCGGCCAGCATCTCGTCGGGCTGCACCGCCCAGGCCGGGGCGGCCAGGACAAGGGCGGCGAACAACAGGGCGATCGGCTTCATCGCGACAATTCCTTCACCAGCGGAAGCAGCTTTCCGGCGATTTCCTCGGCGGTGAATGGTCGCTTCCAAGCGTAGCGGATATGCCCCTGGCGATCGATCAGATAGCTTTCGGGAACCCCCGTCAGACCGAAATCGATGGCGGTGCGGGAATCCGCCTCGACCATGCCGATGGCGCCATAGGGATTGCCCAACTGCTCGAGATAACGCCGGGTGGCCTCCGGCGAATCGCGATAGACGAGGCCGACCAGTTCGACCTTGTCGGACAGGGTGGAAAGCAGGCGGTGCTCGCTGCGGCAGGGCACGCACCAGGAGGCGAAGAAATTGACCAGCACCACCTTGCCCTTGAGCGCGGCGATGTCGGCGCCCGGCCGGTCGGCGACCGGCGAAGGCAGATCGAAGGCAGGCGCGTCGCGGTCGATCATCACGGTCGGGATGTCGTTCGGCATCTCACCCCTCGTCATGCGCAGGATCTGCCCAAGAAAGGCCCCGCACAGCACGACGAAAATCGCGAGAGGCAGGAAGAGGGTCCTTTTCACGACAGCGCCCCCTTGGCGGCCGCCCCGCGCGCCACTCGCAGCGGCGCTCCGACACGGAAGCGACGGTCGGACAGCGAGACCAGCCCGCCCAGCACCAGCACCCCGGCGCCGAGGAAGATCCAGGGCGCCAGCGGATTGTAATAGAGCCGCGCGACATAGCCGCCATCCGGCGCCGGATCGCCGATCACCACATAGAGATCGCCCAGCAGATTGGTGCGGATGGCGGCATCGGTGGTCGGCCGGCGCGGCTGGTCATAGAGGCGCTTTTCGGGATGCATCACGGTGACGGCCTTGCCACCCTGCGAGACGGTGAAAGTGGCGCGCATCGCCTCATAGTTCGGGCCACGCACGTTCGGGTCCACCCCGTCCAGTACAAGGTGATATCCGGCGAGATCGACCGCCTCGCCCGGATGCATCACCCTGATCAGCTCGGTCTTCCAGGCGGTCGAGCCGACAATACCGGCGATGACGATGCCCAAGCCCAGATGCGCGATCGTCATCCCATGCGCGGCGCGCGGCGTGTTGATCGCGCGCCGCCAGAAGCCTGCCTTGAGGCGCACCCGTTCGGCCCATTCCAGCAGGCTGCCGAAGATCAACCAGGCCGAGAGCAGGATGCCGCCCGCCGCCCACAAGGGTCCGGACGACCCGCCAGCCAGCAGCCAGCCGGCGATGGCGGCGATCACCGCCACGGCAAAGACGAATTTCAGGCGTCCCAAGGCGCCGGCAAGATCGCCCCGCTTCCAGTGCAGGAACGGACCCAGCGCCATCAGCAGCACCATCGGCACCATCAGCGGCAGGAACACGGCGTTGAAGAAGGGCGGCCCGACCGAGAGCTTGCCGAGATCGAGCACATCCGCCAGAAGCGGATAGAGCGTGCCGAGCAGCACGGTCCCGGCCGCCGTCGAAAGCAGCACATTGTTGATCAGCAAAGCCCCTTCGCGCGAAATCGGCGCGAACAGCCCGCCGCCCTGCAAGACCGGAGCCCGCAGGCCGAACAAGGTCAAGGAGCCGCCGGTGCAGATGGCCAGCAGGCACAGCACGAAGACGCCGCGCGCCGGATCGGACGCGAAACTGTGCACCGAGGTCAGCACGCCCGAGCGCACCAGGAAGGTGCCCAAGAGCGACAGCGAGAAGGTCAGGATGGCCAGCAAGATGGTCCAGCCGCGCAAGGCGTTGCGCTTTTCCACCACGATGGCGGAATGCAAAAGCGCGGTGCCGGCCAGCCACGGCATGAAGGAGGCGTTCTCGACCGGATCCCAATACCACCAGCCGCCCCAGCCCAGCGTGTAATAGGCCCACCAGGACCCCATGGCGATGCCCAAGGTCAGCGCGCACCAGGCCGCCAAGGTCCAAGGCCGCACCCAGCGCGCCCAAGCGGCGTCGACCCGGCCTTCGATCAAGGCGGCGATGGCGAAGGAGAAAGCCATCGAGAAGCCGACATAGCCGAGATAGAGGAAGGGCGGATGGAAAGCGAGGCCGGGATCCTGCAGCAGCGGATTGAGGCCATTGCCGCTGAGGGGAGCCGGATCGACCCGGGCGAAGGGGTTGGACGTAAACAGGATGAACAGCAGGAAGCCGAGCGAAATCATCGCCTGCACGGAGAGCGCCCGCGCCCGCAGTGCCGGCGGCAGATTGCCGCCGAACAGCGCCACCGCCGCGCCATAAAGCGAGAGGATCAGCACCCACAGCAGCATCGAGCCCTCGTGATTGCCCCAGACGCCCGAGATCTTGTAGAGCAGCGGCTTGGTGACATGCGAATTCTCGACCACATTGGCGACCGAGAAATCGCTGGTGATGTAGCACCATTCCAGCGCGCCGAACGATGTGGCGATCAGCAGGAACTGGGCGTAGGCGCCAGCGCGCGCCAGCTCCATCAACCCGCGGTCGCCGCGCTGCGCCCCGATCAGGGGGAGGCTGGCCTGGATCAGCGCCACGAACAAGGCGACGATCAGCGCGAAATGGCCGGCTTCCGGAATCATGACTTCTGTTCTCCTTCCTGCCAGCGGCCCGACTTTTTGAGCTGCTCGGCCACTTCTTTCGGCATGTATTTCTCGTCATGCTTGGCCAGCACCTCGGAGGCATGCAGCAAGCCATCCTTGCCGACGCGCCCTTCCGCCACCACGCCCTGCCCTTCGCGGAACAGGTCGGGCAGCACGCCGCTATAGGTGGCGGGCAGAGTCTGGGTGAGGTCGGTGATGGTGAAGGTCACGCTCGTACCTTCCTTTTTCACCGATCCCGGCTCGACCAGCCCGCCGACGCGCAGCCGGCGATCCGGGCTGATCTGCTTTCCGGCCATTTGCGAGGGCGTATAGAAATAGACCAGCGTATCGCCCATCGCCGTCAGAACCAGAGCGGTGGCTCCGCCCAACGCCAGCATGCCGAGCAGCACGAAATAAAGCCGGCGTTGCTTGCGCGTCATGACCGCGACGCCCGGACGCGGGCCTGCAGCGAAGCCAGTTCGGCCTCGCGGCGCCGCAGGGCGCGGCGGCTCAGGACAGCCAGCCCGGCCATCACCAGAAAAGTCAGGCCATAAGCCGGCCAGACGAAGGCGGCATAGCCATCCATGGCGAGAAAATCATGCATCACCGGACCTCCCTTTCCTCATGGAGCTGAAGCGTGCGCAGGGCGCGGATCTTGGCGCCGGTCAATTCAGCCCTGACCCGCCACAGCAACAGCGTGACGAAGAAGGCCATGAATCCGAGGCTCATCAGCATCAGCGGCAGCAGCATGGCGGGATCGATCGCCGGCATGCCGATGCGGCTGACGCTGGCCGGCTGATGCAGCGTGTTCCACCAATCCACCGAGAATTTGATGATCGGAATATTGACCGCCCCGGCCAGCGCCAGGATCGACGAGGCCTTGGCGCCGCGCGCCGGATCGTCGAAGGCGCCGGCCAGCGCCATATAGCCGAGATAGAGGAAGAACAGGATCAGCATGCTGGTCAGCCGCGCATCCCACGCCCACCAGGTGCCCCACATCGGCTTGCCCCACAAGGAGCCGGTGACGAGGCAGAGAAAGGTGAAGCAGGCCCCGACCGGCGCCGCGGCGCGGGCCAGCAGATCGGCCAGCGGATGTTTCCAGATCAGTCCGAGCGCGGCCCCCGCCGCCATGGTCGAATAGGCGGCCATGGCCACCCAGGCCGACGGCACATGGACATACATGATCCGGACTGTTTGCCCCTGCTGATAATCCGAGGGCGACGCCAGCAGGGCGTAGTAGAGCCCGGAGGCCAGCAGCAGCGCGGCGGCCGCGCCCGTCCAGGGCTGGAGCTTGGCGGCGAGGCGCTGAAAACGGGCCGGATTGGCCAGCATCATCATGGGCAGGGTCCTTCCGAAAGGATGTCCAACCCCTTCATCGATACAGAACCGCCCGGATGCCCGTATTGATATAAGTCAATGATCAGACCGCGACGCGATCGCATCATCCCCGCGATTTAGACAATGCTTTCAAACATGGCTGAGCGGGAATGCATCTTCCGATTCACCTTGACCGGAATTGCGGCGAACCTTTGCAGAACCAGCTGTTCGAGCAGCTGCGCTGCCTCATCATGTCCGGACGACTGAAGCCGGACACCCGTATCATCGCCACCCGTTTTCTCGGCCAGCAGCTCAACATTTCGCGCACCACGGTGCTGCTGGCCTATGAAAGACTGATCGCCGAAGGCTATCTCGAAACGCGTCCGGCGATCGGCACCTTCGTCTCGCGCCTGCTGCCCGGGGCCGCGCCCGCACCGCGCTCGGTCGATCTTCCTGCGCGGCACCACGCCGGCCCCTCGATCGATTTCACCCTGATGGCCGACGACCGGCTGTTCCCCTGCAAGCCCTGGCTGCGCATCGCCCAGACCGTCCTCGATCATCAAGCCCGCCATCCCGCTCTGCTGCAGCATCGCCCGCATGGGAGCGGGTCGGAAGCGCTGCGCGCCGTGATCGGGGAATGGCTGGCTTTCCATCGCGGCATCGTCGCCGATCCGGACCAGATCATCGTCGTGTCGGGGATCCAGCAGGCGCTGACCGTCGCCGCTACCTTGGCCGGAGTCGCCGGGCGCAGCCTGCTGGCCGAAAGCCCGGGCGACCGCCGGGCCATCGGCTTGTTCGACAGTCTCGGCGCGCGTCGGCGCGACTGTCCGGTCGATGAATATGGGCTGCAGACCAGCCGCCTGCCGGCGGAAGGAGCGGCGCTGGCCTATGTCACTCCCTCCCGCCAGCGCCCGCTGGGCGGCCTGTTGCCGCTGGCTCGGCGCGAAAAGCTGCTCGACTGGGCGGGACGCCACCGCGCCTTGATCATCGAGGACGACAGCGACGGCGATTTCCGCTATGCCGGAAGCGCCCCACCCGCCTTGTTCAGCCTCGACAGCCAGGGTGCGGTCATTTACTTGCGCGGATTCTCCGAGACGCTGGGCGCCGGCCTCAGACTGGCTTATCTCGTCCTGCCGGCCGGACTGCTGGAGGCCGCGCGGCGTCTCAAAGCCGGCCTGGATGACGGCGCCACCTGGCTCGAACAGCGCGTCCTGACGGAATTCATCGCTTCGGGCGAGTATGACCGCCATCTGCGCACGGTGCGCAAAACCTTGCTGGACCGCCGCGACGCCTTGAGCGCCGCCCTCCAGCGGCAGTTCGGCCCGGTCGAGCTGTGGGGGATGGGCGCCGGAACCCATCTCAGCTGGCGTCTGCCCGCCGGCATGGCCAGCGCCGAATTTCTGGCGCGCCGCGCCGCCGAGCACGGGGTTCAGGTCTACCGCCCCTTCCCGACCTCATCGGATTTGCGCCTGGCGGACGATATGCTGCTGCTGGGCTATGGCGCGCTCGAACCGGCGCAAATTGAAAAGGGAGTCGGTCTTTTGGCCGACTCCCTCCGCACGGTTCCCCCCGCGCTGGCCGGCGCCGCTCAGTGACGGCGCCGGTCATCCAGATCTCCTAAAGCTTCAGCCTCATCGCCGCGCCGACGACATGCTCGGTGTAGCTCGGATTGCCATCGCCCGGCAGGACGAAATTATAGTACTGGGCGGAGACCGCCTGCTGCGAATTGGTCCAGTCGCTGGAGCTCATCTTCTCGTAGGTGTAGCCCATCCAGAGCGACATCTTCGGGGTGAATTGATATTCGCCATGCAGCTGGAAGTGATTGAGGGTGTTCTTGGTGTCCGGCAGCGTGGCCATGCTGGCGTAATTCACCGTCAGCGAGCTGATCGGCGTGCTGCCATAGGCGTCCCCTTCGCGGATCGCCGTATTGCCATAGGACAGATTGTAGACGGCGCCGAGTTTGAAGGCGTCGCTCAAGGTCCAGTCGGCCATCACCCCCACCGTATGAACCGTGTCGGTGGTCTGGGTCGACCAGGGAATGGTGGTCCCGGCCGAATTGTTGAAGGAGAAGCCGGCCCCCTGATATTGCTGCTCGAAGGAATAGAACAGGTGGTAGGCGGCGTTTTTGTTCGGCACAAAGGAGAGGCTGGGATCGATTTCGACCTGGGAAGCCTCCTTCATGCCATAGACATAGCTCGGATAGTGATCGTTGCTGCCGCGCGCCGAAAGGTCGAGACCCAAGCCGTCCGCCTGCATCCAGCCGAAAGCCCCCTTGATCTCGTCCCGGGTGCGGGGCGCCAGGGAGTAAGGCAGGAAATTGGTCTCGGGCTGGGTCTGGCCGTAGGAGTTCAGGGCCAGCCAAGCCGCCTCGGGATCACCTAGTTTCGCCGTGCGATTGCCGTGCGAGAGATTCAGCGAACCATCGAGATCGGAGAAGAGCTGGCTGTGCAGCTTGATATATTCGGTCGTCTCGGTATTGCGGTCGACCGGCAAATAGTTGGTGTCCTTGCTGTTGTAGGTGAAGCCGGCGCTGATCTTGGTTTCGTCGAAGATCGGGTAGCTGGCTTCGACATTGGCCTTCTGCCGCGTAAAGCTGTAGGGCAGATTGTTGCTGACGATGCCGTTGTCGGTCAGCGCGCCGTCGCCGACATAGGCGGCATATTGGCGCGAGCTGGTCTTGTTATCGCGCTCGTCCAGCGTATAGCTGGCCTTCAAGGTCATCTTGCCGATCGGGTGAGCGGTCAGCTGGACATTGGCGAAGATCGTCTCGACCAGACCGTCCAGCCCCGAACCGAGATTGGCCGCCGAGCCCTTGAAGGGCTCGTTGGCCTGGATCGCCGGCGTGCCGGAGGCGGGCACGAAGCTGTCATTCTGATATTGCAGCCCATATTGGACGGTCGCGACGATCCTGGTGTCGGGGGTCGCATTATAAGCCAGCTGCGCCCGCAGCTGGTGTGAGGAATTGCTGGGCGGCAGGGCGTAGGCCGCCGTCAGCGGAATATAGGAGGGACCGACCGCGCCGCCCGGCAGGCCGGCCGGCGTGAACATCGAGATCTGCGTCAGGGTCGCGCCCTTCAGCGCCCCCTGATTGGGGCCGAAAGCCGACAGATTGCCCGCATATTGCACGGTCTGGAACGGATCCTGACCGGAAAAAGCCGATTTGTTGTCGGTGAAGTTGCTGAAAATATAGCTGAACTTCGCCTGCAGCCGGGCGGTGTCATAGGCCGCCGACACCTTATAGATGTCGGTGTCGTAATCGACCCGCTCGGGGAAATACATGACGCTGGTATTGAGCGCGGCCGGGTAATAATAGGTCTTGCCGCTCACCGCATAGGTGCTCGACGCGATATTGGGATAGCCGAGCGAGGTGGACGAGCCGAACAGCAGCGAATTCTCCTTATAGCCGTCCTTATGCTCGCGGCCGAGATCGCCGGTGAAGCTCCAATCCCCCATGCGGTAGGAGAAGCTGCCACCGAACTTGTCGCGCTGGGTGCTCACCTTCTCCACCGCCAGCTGATTGGCGATCCCGGTTCCCCAGCTGGCGATCTGCAGCGCGTTGGCGGCGACATTGCCCTTGCCGTTGGGGCTGACGCAGGAAGCCGAACTCGCCGCGACATTGTTGGTGCATTGCGGATAGTTGAGCGGGAGGATCGGGGCGATGGTTCCCGCCTGGGTCAGGCCGCCGGCCAGGGTTCCATCGAGATTATAGACCGATCGGAAGCTGTCGCTCTGCACATAGGGAATGCCGTCATAATAGAGCTTGGCCGACCAGCTTCCCTGCTCCTTGAACTGGACCGAGACGCTGCGCCCGTCCAAGCCCAGATTGCGGCCCTCAACTTCCCAGGAGCCGACATTGCCGGAGTTCCAGTCGTCGCGGCTTCCCAGATAGAAGCTGCCCAGCCCGTACCCCTTGTTCTTGTCCTCGCCGGTATAGCGGCCATAGAGGGCGGAGGTCGCGGACTGGTATTGCAAGCCGCCTTCGACCCAGATGTCGGAGGTCTTCTTGCCGTCATCGTCGGCCAGCACCGCCAAAGGCAGCAGGCAGGTGCTGGCGAGGAGGATGCTCCTCATGGTTTTTTGGGCAGTCATGTCACACCTCTCTTCCTGGGCGCTCAGCGATTGAAGTAAGCGCCGCTCGGGCTATTCGAACCGTGGACTTGCGAGTGGCAGTTGGCGCAGCCGCGGGCCAGCATGCGTGCGGAGAGCGCGCTCACCACCACGCCGGAATTGTTGGTTCCGGTCGCCGGGCCGATGCCGGTGGGACCGCCGGGCAAGCTGTTGCCGTTGAAGGAAGTCGCTTGATGGCCACCTTCGTCATGGCAGTTGGTGCAAAGGAAGGGCAGATGCTGCTTCAGCAGGCGCGCCTCGTTGGAACCGTGCGGCGTATGGCAGTTGGTGCAATCCTCGCGCACCGGCTGATGCTCCCACAGGAACGGACCGCGCTTTTCGGCATGGCAGCTGTAGCAGGTGTCGTTGATGGTCAATTCCTTGAGCATCTTGTCGCCCGCCGCGCCATGCGGATTGTGGCAGTCCGAGCAGACCACCTTGCCCTCGCGGATCGGGTGGTGCGAGACCTGGAAGGATTGCTGGCGCTGCTGCGCGTGGCAGGTGAAGCATTTCTCCGGCTGGGTCGCCTTGACCAGGACCGGGTCCTTCTTGACGTGCGCCGTGTGGCAGTCGGTGCAGGCCATCGTGCTGCTTTCATGCTGGCTCCCGGCCCAATTGGTCCGAAGCCCATTCTCGTGACAGCTCATGCAGGCCTTGTTGCGCTCGGTGGCCGAGGATTTGTTGGGGCCCTTGAACACTACGGTCGGCGGCTGCGGCTTTTCGTCGCCATGGATCTTGGCCGCGCTGGCGATATGCTCGGGGCTCGCGCCATGACAGCCTTCGCAGCCATGTTCGGCGAAGGGCGTGCGTTCGTCGCCTTTGACCGCGTGGACCGTATCCAGGATGTTGATCGCCGGCGCCTCGTCATGGCATTTCAGGCAGGTCTGCTCGCCCTTGGCGGCATAGGCCTTTTCGGGGGCTGGAGGCGGAGCGTCGGCGGCCTGGACGGCGGAGCCGAGAAACAGCGCGGCGCCCAGAATAAGGCCGGCAAATAGATTTCGCATCTTCATGGCACCTCTCCCAATCATCATTGGGATGAACGAATATTCATCCGGCGTCACAAATTAAGCGGCCGGTTCATGGGCGACCCTGCGCCCCTCGGTCAATGAAGGGTAGAACCAGTTGACCCAACAATCATGATACCAGTCGATGATTGTTAGAAATGTTGCCAAATAGACACTGTTCATACAGGCAAAGACTGGTGTTCCTTGGAATTAAACTAGACTTGATTTAAATCAAAGCCGACGGAAGCAGCAGCGCAACACTTTATGAGACTGCCGGTCAAAGCGGCAGGCATGGAGATTCGCGATGAAACTGCTCTCATCCAAACTTGCCCTTGTCCTGACCGGGTGCCTGGTCCTGTCCCCCGCCTTGGCGGATGTGCAGGACAGCTGCTTCAACTGTCACGGCAAGGACGGCGTCAGCCCCTATAACGACATACCGATCATCGCCGGCATGTCGGCGCCCTTCCTGACCGACACGCTGAAGGCCTATCAGGACGGCAGCCGCTATTGTCCGGAAACCACCCTCCGTGCCGGCGACAAGAAAGACAGCAAGACCACCATGTGCGTGGTGGCCAAGGGGCTTTCGGCGGATGATGTCGGCAAGCTGGCCGCCTTCTTCTCCTCGAAGAAATTCGTCAAGCCTGCCCAATCGCCCAATGCCGCCTTGGCCGCGAAGGGCAAGGAAATCCACGAGACCTATTGTGAGAAATGCCATTCGGAGGGCGGCACCATCGCCGCTGACGATGCCAGCCTGCTGGCCGGCCAGTGGATGCCTTATCTTTCCGACCAATTCAAGGACTTCACCTCGGGCAGGCGCGCGCCCAACAAGAAGATGAAGGTCAAGATCGACCAGCTGCAGGCGGCCGATTTCGAAGCCTTGGTCAATTACTACGGCAGCGAAAAATAAAGGAGGCCGGCCATGGCCTGGTTCAAAAACTGTTGGGCCTCCCTGTGGGCCCTTCCGCGCCGCTGGTTCTATTTCGGCCTCCCGGCGGGCGCCGTCTTGGCCTTCCTGTTCGGCATCATTTTCTGGGGCGGCTTCAACACTGCCCTGGAACTGACCAACCGCGAGGAGTTCTGCATCAGCTGCCACGAAATGCGGGACAATGTGTACCAGGAGTACAAGGGCACCATCCACGACAAGAACCGCACCGGTGTCCGGGCCACCTGCCCCGATTGCCACGTGCCGCACCCCTGGATCTACAAGATCAAGCGCAAGATCCAGGCGTCGAACGAGGTGTTTCACAAGCTCATGGGAACCATCAACACCCGTGAGAAATTCGAGGCGCACCGCCTGGAACTGGCCCGCCACGAATGGACCCGGATGAAGGATTCCAACTCGCGGGAATGCCGCAATTGCCACTCCTTCGAGGGGATGGATCCGGAAAGACAGGATCCCGCCGCCGCGAAGAAACATTCGGCCGACTATATCGCCCAGACCGGCAAGACCTGCATCGATTGCCATAAGGGCATCTCGCACCATCTGCCGAAAATGGAATAGCTGACCGGCGAGAACGGCAGGGTACGACTATTGCCAGGAATGAGACCGCGCAGTAATTTCGCGCGGTCTCAACCGCTTCCTGGGGAAATAAACATGTCGTTCCTTGCCGCCCGCCTGTCGTTGATCAAGCCGTCGCCCACCATCGCGGTGACCCAGAAAGCGGCGGATTTGAAGGCGCAGGGCCGGAACGTTATCGGCCTCGGCGCGGGCGAGCCCGACTTCGACACCCCGGACAATATCAAGGCCGCCGCCAAGGCCGCCATCGACAAGGGCGAAACCAAATATACCGCGGTGGCCGGCACGCTGGCGCTCAGGAAAGCGATCGCCGCCAAATTCAAGCGCGAGAACGGCCTCGACTACGCACCCGACCAGATCACGGTCGGCTGCGGCGGCAAGCAGGTGATCTATAACGCTCTGCTGGCCACGCTGAACCCGGGCGACGAGGTGATCATCCCCGCCCCCTATTGGGTCAGCTATCCCGACATGGTGGTGCTGGCGGAAGGCACGCCGGTTTTCGTCGAAGGCCGCGAAGAGAACGATTTCAAGCTGACCGCCGCCGACCTGGAAAAGGCCATCACGCCCAAGACCAAATGGCTGATCCTGAATTCGCCCAGCAATCCGACTGGGGCCGCCTATTCAAAGGACGAGCTCAAGGCCCTGACCGACGTGTTGCTCAAGCATCCGCATGTCTGGGTGATGACCGACGACATCTATGAGCATCTGGTCTATGACGGCTTCGAATTCTTCACCGTCGCCCAGGTCGAGCCCAAGCTCCATGAACGCACCCTGACCATCAATGGTCTGGCCAAGGCCTACGCCATGACCGGCTGGCGCGTCGGCTATGCCGGCGGTCCGAAAATGCTGATCGGCGCCATGAACATGATCCAGTCGCAGAGCACCACCCACACCAGCTCGGTCAGCCAGGCCGCCGGCGTCGAGGCGTTGAACGGGCCGCAGGATTTCATCCCGAAGAATGCCGAGCTGTTCAAGTCGCGCCGCGACCTCGTGGTCTCGATGATCAATCAGGCCAAGGGCCTTAGCTGCAAGACGCCGGAAGGCGCCTTCTATGTCTATCCCTCCTGCGCCGGCACCATCGGTAAGAAGACGCCGGACGGCAAGGTGATCGAGAATGACAGCGACTTCGTCACCGCTTTGCTGGAAGCCGAAGGCGTGGCCGCGGTGCAGGGGGAAGCCTTCGGACTGTCACCCTATTTCCGCATCTCTTATGCTACTTCTACCGAAGCGCTGACCGATGCCTGCGAGCGCATTCAACGTTTCTGCGGATCCTTGACCTGAGCAACGAATTTTCTAAATTCGTTGCAGGCCTGCGACGGCAGGCCCGCGCTGCCGCTGGCCGCGGTCACACAACAGGGATGGCTTGGCGCGTAAGCCAAGCCGCCCCAAGGCGGCGCCCGGCGCCTGAGGGACATACATGACTACGCCCAAGCTTTTCATCGATGGCGAGGCCGGCACCACCGGCCTGCAGATCCGCGCGCGGCTGGCCGGGCGCAGCGATATCGAGATCGTCAGCATCGATCCCGACAAGCGCAAGGACGATGCCGAGCGCAAGCGCCTGCTGAATTCCGTCGACGTCGCGGTCCTGTGCCTGCCCGACCAGGCGGCCAAGGACGCGGTGGCGATGATCGACAATCCCGACGTCAAGGTCATCGATGCCAGCACCGCCTTCCGCACAGCACCCGACTGGGCCTATGGCTTCGCCGAGTTGGCCCCCGATCAGGCCGAGAAGATCGCCGCCGCCACACGCGTTTCCAATCCGGGCTGCTATCCGACCGGCGCGCTGGCGCTGTTGCGGCCGCTGGTTTCCGCCGGCCTGATCCCGGCCGAGACGCCGATCACCGTCAATGCGGTCTCGGGCTATTCCGGCGGTGGACGCCAGATGATCGACAGTTTCGAGGGACGCGGTCCGGCTCCGGCCGGCAATGCCTTCTTCCTTTATGGGCTGGAGCTGGCGCACAAGCATCGCGGCGAGATGCGGGTGCATTCCGGTCTGGCCCATACGCCGATCTTCGTCCCCTCGGTCGGGCGCTTCGCGCAAGGCATGCTGGTCAGCATTCCGCTGCCGCTGTGGGGTCTGCCCGGCAAGCCCGCGGCGCGGCAGCTGCATGAAGCTCTGGCGGGCTGGTTCGCCGGACAGCGTTTCGTCTCGGTGGCTCTCTTCGGCGAGCGTCCCGCCACCCTGGATCCCGAGGCACTGAACGGCACCAACAAGCTGGAGCTGTTCGTCTTCGACAATCCCGCCGAAGAGACGGCTTTGCTGGTGGCGCGGCTCGACAATCTCGGCAAGGGCGCCTCGGGCGCGGCCTGTCAGAATATCGATCTGATGCTGGGCTTGAGCGATAGCGGGCACGACTACACTTTGTAGCCGATCCGGCATATGCTCCCCGCACAACCGCTGAGGACATCATGCCGACCACCCGCCGTACCGCCGCCGTCTCGTTCATTTTCATCACCATCATGCTCGACATGCTGGCGCTCGGCATGATCATCCCGGTGCTGCCCAAGCTGATCGAGAGCTTCACCGGCGGCACCGCCAAAGCCGCCGAGATCTTCGGCATTTTCGGCACCGCCTGGGCGCTGATGCAGTTCCTCTGCTCGCCGGTGATCGGCTCGCTGTCCGACCGCTTCGGCCGCCGGCCCATCGTGCTGATGTCCAATTTCGGTCTCGGCTTCGACTATGTTCTGATGGCGGTGGCGCCCAATCTCGGCTGGCTGTTCGTCGGGCGCATCATTTCCGGCATCACCGCCGCCAGCATCAGCACCTCCTTCGCCTATATCGCCGACGTCACCCCGCCCGAGAAGCGGGCCGGCGCCTTCGGCCTGATGGGGGCCGCCTTCGGCGTCGGCTTCGTGGTGGGGCCGGCCTTGGGCGCCCTGCTGACCGAATTCGGCCCGCGCATGCCCTTCTGGGTGGCCGCCGGCATGAGCCTCGCCAACGCGATGTACGGCTTGTTCGTGCTGCCCGAGAGCCTGCCGGCAGACCGCCGCGCTCCCTTCTCCTGGCGCCGCGCCAATCCAGTCGGCTCGGTGATGCTGCTGAAAAGGTCGCGCTCGCTGATCGGCCTGTCCCTGATCAACTTCCTCGACCAGGTCGCCCATGTGGTCTATCCCAGCACCTTCGTGCTCTATGCCTCCTATCGCTACAACTGGGACACCAAAACCATCGGCCTGACCCTGGCCGCGGTCGGCGTGCTGTCGATGATCGTGCAGGGCGGGCTGGTGCGGCCGGCGATCAAGCTTCTCGGCGAGAGGATCTGCCTGATCGTCGGGCTGGTGGCTGGCGTGATCGGTTTCGCCGGCTACGGGCTGGCGCCGACCGGCTTCCTGTTCTGGTGTTTCATGCCGCTGGCCTCCCTGTGGGGATTGGCCTCACCCCCGCTGCAGAGCATGATGTCGCAGCAGGTCGACGGCACCGAGCAAGGCAAACTGCAGGGCGCCAACACATCGGTCAACGGAATCGCCCAACTGATCGGGCCCTCCATCTTCACCCTGGCCTTTTCCGGCGCTGTGAGCGCCGGCACGATGCCCGGCGTGCCGTTCCTGATCGCTTCCGTCCTGGTGACGGGAGCCTTCTTCGTCGGGCTCTGGACGATCCGCCTTGTGCGGCCTGCCGAAGCGGCGCCGGCGGAGTGACGGCCATTTCCCTCGACAGCTTCGACCTCAAGCTCCTCTCCGCGCTGCAGACGGATTGCAGCCAGACTCATCAGCAGCTGGCCGAGCAGGTGCATCTCTCGGCGTCGCAATGTTCGCGGCGCGTCCAGCGCCTGTTGGAAAGCGGTCTGATCGCCCGCCAGGTGGCGCTTTTGAAACCGGAAGCGCTGGGGCTGACAGTGAGCGCCTATGTCATGGTCACCTTGCGCACCCACGGCCATAATGACGTGGACCGGCTCAATCACGACCTCGCCCGTTATGAGGAGATCGTCGAGTTGGCCTCCCTCACCGGCGAAGCGGACTATCTCATCAAGCTACGCTGCCGCGACATGAAGCATCTGTCGGAATTCCTCAATAACCAGCTGATGCCGCATACCGAGATCGCCACGGTGAAGACCTCGGTGGTTCTGGAGCCCCTGAAAGAAACCACCGAGATCAGCCTCGCCTTTGCACTGAACGCGCATCCCTAGAGCGTCCCGCCCCCGCCTTCGCGTCCGATCCGCATGATTTCCTGCCTATCATTGAGCCTGGGAAATGGTTGGGTCGGGAAATCATTTATGACCATCACGGCAAAAGTCTTGGCGAGTTCGGGCGCCCAGTCGGATCACGATCTGCGCGGCGATTACAGCGCGATGCGCGCCGACTATACCGTGCCGCAGGACATGAATGCCTATCCGCCGGGGCATCACGCGCTGTGGCGGCGCCTGTTCGACCGTCAGGTCAAACTCTGCAAGACGCACGCCTGCCAGGAATTCCTCGACGGCCTCAAGGGTCTCGACGTCGCCGACGGCATCCCCGACTTCGAGCGCTCCAACAGGTTCCTGGGCAAGCGGACCGGCTGGGAACTGGTGGCGGTGCCGGGCCTGATCCCCAATGACGTGTTTTTTGACCATCTGGCCCATCGCCGCTTCCCGGTCAGCTGGTGGATCCGCGAAGAGCATGAGATCGACTATCTGGTTGAACCGGACGTGTTCCATGATTTCTTCGGCCATGTGCCGCTTCTGGGCCATCCGGTGTTCGCCGACTATATGCAGATCTATGGCGAGCAAGGCTTGAAGGCGCTGGCCGCGGGCGAGGTGAAACGTCTGTCGCGCCTCTATTGGTACATGGTGGAATTCGGCCTGATCAAGAATGAGGGCGGCTTGCGCGCTTTCGGCGCCGGCATCCTCTCCTCCTTCGGCGAGACCCGCTATTCGGTGGAAAGCCCCCAACCCAATCGCATCGCCTTCGATCTGAAGCGCGTCCTCCGCAGCGAATATCGCATCGACACCTATCAGGCGACCTATTTCGTCATCGAGAAGTTCGAGGATCTGTTCGAGGCCAGCCGCGGCGATCTTCTGCCCATCTATGCCGAACTGGCCGGCCTGCCGGACGTTTCCGCCACCGGCCGCCTGCCCACGGACCGCCTCGTAACGCTTTAATATTGCATCCAAAGCTTGCGGATGGTTGGCTGGAGGGATGAGTTCTCCCGCCGCTGCGCTCCTGCTTGTCGAAGATGATGACGTGTTGGCCCCTCTCGTGGTCCGTCATCTGGAGGAGAGCGGCTTTTCCATCCATTGGGCGAAGGATGGCGAGGCGGCCTGGAAGCGTCTGGAAAGCCATTCCGTCGATCTCGCCATTCTCGACATCATGCTGCCGGGAGAGGACGGGTTGTCCTTGTGCCGGCGCCTGCGGAAACGCTTCGGGGCGACCGCCATCATCATGGTCACGGCGCGCGGCGAAGAATCCGACCGCATCCTGGGCCTCGATCTTGGCGCCGACGATTATCTGCCCAAACCCTTCAGCCTGTGGGAACTGGAAGCGCGCATCAAAGCGGTGCTGCGCCGCTCGGCGGGCGCCAAGCCGTCGGCGGACGGGCCACTGCAGATCGACCCCGACAAACGCAGCGCCACCTTCCGCGGCCAGCTTCTAGACCTCACCCGAACCGAATTCGATCTTCTGGCCAAGTTCGCCGCCGAGCCGGGCCGCGTCTTTTCGCGCGACCTGCTGCTCGATTGCGTCAAGGGCGGGGAAAGCGACGCCTTCGACCGCGCCATCGACACCCATATCAGCAATCTGCGCCGCAAGATCGGCGACGATCCCAAATCCCCCGCTTATCTCAAGACGGTGTGGGGCGTGGGCTACCGGTTCGAGATATCATGAGACGCCCCAGCCTGTTCCGCCTGTTCTATTGGCGCGCCGCCGCGCTGCTGGCCTGCACTTTGGTGGGGCTGATCGGCTTCTCCTATTTTGTTCAATCCAAATTCATCTATCAGCGCTGGCAGGACGACATCCAGCAGGAGACCGACTGGATCGCCACGCTCTGGACCGAGAACACCAATCCTGCCGCGATGACCGATAATTGGCGGATGAGCCATGACACGGTCCGGCTCTTCGTGCGCGACCACAATGGCAAGATCGTCGCCGACAGCGCGCCGGAATGGAGCAAGCTTTCCGCCAGCGGGATGATGATCGCCACGGCGCCGATCCCCGGCGGCGAGCTGGTGATGACCCGGCAGGGGCGGCCGCTGCTACCGGCCCATCCCGAATTCCTGCTGATCATCGGCGCCTTGGGCATCGCCATAGCCTTGTTCTTCCTGCCGCTGGTGCGCAGCCTGCAGACCGGTCTCGCCCGCATGGCGACACTGGCGGCGCGGGTCGCAGATGGCCAGTTCGGCGCCACGATCGAACCGCCGCGCGAACGCGAGCTGGCCGAACTGACCCTCTCGCTCAATGACATGTCGCTGCATTTGCGCGATGCCGAACTGCGCCAGCGCCGACTGGTCGCCGACGTCTCGCATGAGCTGCGCTCGCCGATGGGGCGCTTGCGCGCCTTGGCCGAGACGGTGGCGCGCCTGCCCGCCGAAGCGCGCACCTATCTGACCCAGATCGACGAGGAAATCGCCCTGATGGACCGTCTGGTCGGTGACATGCTGGAGATGGCGCGGCTCGATGAAGGCAAGGTCGAGCTGAAACTGCAGAGCGTCTCGGCCTGCGCCTGGGCCAAGGATCTGTTTGACCGTTCGCGCCCGCATATCGAGGCGGCGGGCATTTCCTTCTCCTCCTCCCTGTCCGAGATCGATGTCGAAGCCCGAGTCGATCCCCAGCGGCTGGTGCAGGCGGTCGGCAATCTGATCGACAACGCCATCGCCGCCGTGCAGGGCCGCCGCAGCCCCCGCATCGATCTGGCCCTCGAAGTCGGGCTGGCGGAATGGAGTGTCATCGTCACCGACAATGGCCGCGGCATTCCCGAGGCCGACATTCCTTATGTGTTCGACCGCTTCTTCCGTGTCGAAAAACATCGCGGCCGCAGCGGCGGCGCAGGTCTGGGGCTCTCCATCACCAAGGCTATCGCCGAAGCTCATAACGGCCGGGTGGCGATCGAAAGCCTGGTCGACCAGGGAACGACGGTGCGACTAGCGATCCGGCGGGATGATTAACCGCAAAGGACGCAAAGGACGCAAAGAAAGGCGCAAAGAAATGTTGAAGGCCGCCTTTGACGGCAATAAATGCGGCGCAGCCGCCTTGGCGCCCCTCTGCGCTCTTTGCGCCTTTGCGGTGAAATAGTCGTCTGCCGCATAGACGGCCTGGGATCCCCACACTTTCCCGACAATTGCGGCAAAAGCACCGGACAAAGCTTCGCTAAACCCCGGAGATCCAATCCCAGGAGCGAAGCATGCAAGCCATCGTCGAATTGAACGAAGCCAATAAGGTCTTCGTTCAGGGGGCCGTCAGCACCGAGGCGCTGCGGCCGACCACTCTCTCCGTCGCCAAGGGCGATCATGTCGCGCTGGTCGGCGCGTCCGGGTCGGGCAAATCGACCCTGCTCAATCTGATCGCCGGCATCGACCGGCCGACGAAAGGCCGTGTCAAGATCGACGGCACCGATCTCGGCGGCCTGTCCGAGGCGGCCCTGTCGCGCTTCCGTGGCAGCCGCATCGGCATCGTCTTCCAATTCTTCGAACTGATCCCGACCTTGACCGCCTTGGAAAACATTCTGCTGGCGATGGAGTTCGTCGGGGTGGTGCCGCGCGCCGATCGGCGCGAGCGGGCCCATGCTCTGCTGGAAAAGGTCGGGCTGGCCGATCACGCCAACAAACAGCCTTCGCGCCTGTCGGGCGGGCAGCAGCAGCGGGTGGCGGTGGCCCGCGCGCTGGCCAATGACCCGCCGTTGCTGATCGCCGACGAGCCGACCGGTAATCTCGACCGCAAGAATGCCGAGCTGGTCCATGATCTGTTCGGCCATTGCGTGGCGGAAGGACGCACAGTGATCGTCGCCACCCATGAACGCGGCGATCTGTCGCGTTACAGCCGCACCATTCGCATCGAAGACGGAGTGGCGGCATGATCCGCGCCCGCAAGATCGCCGCCGATCTGCTGGTGCGCTGGCGGCGCACCATCCCCACGCTGATCGGCATGAGTTTCGCCTTGGCCGGATTGGGGGCGGCGCTGACCGCCTTCGTCATGCTCAGTCGCGACCTGGAGGCCAATTTCCGCAATAGCCGTCCGGCCAATGTCGAGATCAAAGCCGACGCCGTCAGTGCCGAGACGGAGGCTAAACTGGCCGCCCTGCCCGGCGTCTCCGCCCTGGATGAGCGGCCTTCCGTTTGGCTGAGGGTGGAACTGGCCCCCGGGAAGTGGGTTCCGCTGGTGGTGATGGTAGTGCGCGACTTCGACCATTTGCCACTGGCCATCTTCTATCCCGACCGAGGCCGCTGGCCGCCGCCGACCGGCACTCTTCTGATGGAGCGCGACGGGCGCGCCCTGTTCGCCGACAAGAACGCCGATCACCTGCATGTCCGCCTGCCCGATGGCGCCGAGCGCGATTTGACGCTGGCCGGGACGGTGGCCGATCCGGCGCAGCATCCTTCGACCATGGAAATGGTCATTTATGGCTATGTCACACCGGAGACCCTGGCCGACTGGGGCCTGCATACATCCGGCACCCGCCTGCTGATTGCCGCGAGCCCCGACGCATTCGGCAAGATTCAGACGACTCTGCAGGAAAATAACGTCGCCGTGCGCGACTTCGACGCCCAAACCGAAGCGGTCTATGGCCATCAGTTCCAGATCGACGCAATCCTCGCCATGCTGACTTCGGTCGCCGCCATCCTCGCCACGCTCTGCGTGGTGCTGGTGTTCGACCTGATCAACGGGCTGATGACCAGCGAGCGCCGCGCCATCGGCACACTCAGGGCCATAGGCGCGGCTCCCCGGCAGATCGGCTTCGACTATTTTGCCGGGTTCGCCATCCTCGGACTGACCGCCGGACTGATCGCGCTGATTCCCGCTCTGTCGGGCGGCGAGGCGCTGGCGGGATTCGTCCTGCGGCTGCTGAATTTCAACGGCCTGTCGCACACGCCCGCTTGGCTGGCTGCCGTCTTGCCGGCTGGCAGCGCCGCCTTTGCCGCGTTGATCACCCTGATCCGGCTGCGCCCCGCTCTCGCCTTGCCGGTGCGCGACGCCCTGTCCCGCTCCGACCTCGCTCAAGGCTCAAGCCTGGCGGATATCCTGCAGCCGGCGCTCCGCCACCTGCCTCCCCTGCCGCGCATGGCGGCCTGGACACTGGCGCGCAAACCGTGGCGGACGCTGCTGACGGCAGTCATCCTGTCGCTCGGCCTGATCTTCTTCATGACGGCGCTCACCTTGCGCGGATCCATGCTTCAGACCCTCGACGCGACGCGCCGGTCCAATGCGTTCGACGTCGCGGTGATGATGCGCGCCGAAACCCCGCGCACGGCATTGGAAGAATGGCTGGGCGGGGTGCCGGGAATTGTCCATGCCGATTACTGGAGTACAGACAGCGCCACGCTGGCAGGAAAGCAGGCGCCCCTGCTCCGCGTGCCGGCCGATGCCCAAGCGATCCGCCCCGACTTGCTGGAGGGAAGCTGGCTGTCGGCCGAGCGCCCCAACGACATCGTCGTCAATCAGAAGACGCTGCAGGAGATCCCGGCCCTTCATGTCGGCGGCACCTATACTCTGGATGGCGAGAGTGTCAGGCTGGCGGGCGTCGTCCGCGAATTCTGGGGCGGTCGCGTCTACGCCCTGAAACGCCAGCAGGATACCGCCAATCTGGTTCTCATTTCGCTCCCGGATCATTCCTTCAAGGCACAGCGCGCCATTCTGCCCAAACTGGAAGGCCCGGGCGTCGCGACAGTGGCGCCGGCGGGTCTGACGGAAGCGATCATTCTCGGCCATCTCGATCCGCTGACCATGCTGCTGGGCATTCTGGCGGGATTGGCCTTGATGGTCGGCGGTTTGGGGCTGGGATCGGCGATCGCGGTCGGCATCGTCGAACGATTCCGCGAGATCGGCGTGATGAAGGCGGTCGGGGCCCGTGGCGGCGCCGTCTTCGTGCTGATCATGGCCGAAGGCGTCTTCGTCGCCCTGATCGGCTGGCTGATCGCCGCCGGTCTGGCGCCGATGGTCGGCAGGCCGATCGTCGAGGCTTTCGGTTCCCTGGTGATCGGTTATCCCTTCGATTACCGGTCGGGACTGGCGGGGCCGCTGGGCGCGCTTGCGGCTTCATTGGCGGCGGCGCTGCTGGCCAGCCTGCTGCCGGCCCGTTCGGCCCTGCGCGCCAACGTCGGGGCGGCCCTGCGCAGCGAGTGAGCCGTCGTGCCGGCTGCCGCATGGCCCTCCTCTTCTCACCAGCTGTTAGGGTTTCCGGACGAGGAAAAATTGGTCACGATCCCCTGTACACCGCTGGGCCGCACCGTGTTGCCGGGGGTCAATTGACTCACCAGCCCGGGAACCAGGGGCGAAGTGGCCTGGGGCGGCAGGGGCTGACCATGGGCGACCGGCCTGACGGAGGGCGGCTGGGCCAGCAGCGCCATCGTGCGATCGGAGGCGTCCGCCGGCGGAGGATTGGCGGGCGAAGGTGGAGTTGCAGGGCCCGAAGAGGGGGTAGCTGACGGCTGAACTGCGCCGCTTTTGGCTCCTGCGGTGCTCGGCGGTGTCGGCGTCGCGTCGACCCCGCTATTGGAACTGATCGCGCCGAACACCGTTCCGCCTGTGTCGATGTCGTCGATGTTGGACAAGGACCTGCCACCGGAATCCGAAGCCGGTCCTTGAGAAGGCAGAGTGGCGGAGGAAGCCGGAGAAGAGCTCGCCAACGCCGCCACGGGTGGAGAGACCACCGGCGAAGGGGCTGGTGCCGAGGGGGCGGGCGCTGCGGCGGTCGAATTGGCGATAGGCGCAGTCGAGGTGAATCCGGTGACAACCGCCTGCCGAACGATCTGATTGCCGGGATTGTCGCTGGTCTGCAGGGCGGTCAATGCCCCCGACGCGTCGCTCGGCAAGCCGGTCGTCGGAGTCGGGGTCGGGGTCGGGGTCGGGGTCGGGGTCGGCGTCGGGGTCGGAGCCGGAGTTGGAGCCGGCGTCGGGGCGGCGGTCGGAACCGGTGTCGGGGCCGGCGTCGGGGCGGCGGTCGGAGCAGGCGTCGGAACAGGAGTCGGGGCGGCGGTCGGAGCCGGTGTCGGGGCC
>Ga0213872_10000571_pt1 | contig 28458 bp, 27 predicted proteins | sample VelepicomBERX_R2_FD_160071 | JGI IMG/M metagenome (GOLD analysis project Ga0213872, IMG submission 160071) | Rhizosphere microbial communities from Vellozia epidendroides in rupestrian grasslands, the National Park of Serra do Cipo, Brazil - RX_R2 | ecosystem: Host-associated > Plants > Roots >...
GCATCTGGAGACAAGAACTATGTATAGATGCTCACGCGATCGACGGCGCGCAGGCCGCCTGCCACCTCATCGAGGACCGCGCGGCGAAGGACAACTACGCATAGTTGAGTCCTATACATAGGGGTCGATAGCGTCAGGTCGACCCAGATCGGAGCAGTCGTCCAGAATCAAATTGACCATTTCACGCTGACCATTTCACGCCGTCGAATCCCCGGCCTCCGATGCGCAGCCGACATTCGACCCTCCGTAAGCGGAAGGTGAACCCGTCTGCCTCCAGTGATCTGAGGCGTACCTTTGCACCGCCCTCCTCACCCGGCATCATTCGAGTCGAACCCTGAGAACCGCGACTACCAACCTTCCATCCAAGTCGTCAGTTGCAAGCTAGCCTTGGCAATGTGCTTCTCAACAGTGGTAATGCTCAGATCGTGCCGGTCCGCAATCTCGCGGTACGTCAGACCATCGACCCGGTGGGCCAGGAAGATGCTGCGCGATTTCTCGCTGAGACGGCCCAGACATATGCTCAGGCGGGCAAGACGCTCGCGAGCCAGCAGGACGTCCTCGATGGCGGGTGAAGCATCCACGAGGACGACCTCCTCCAGCAGCACCGACTCCCCGTGGCTGACGCTCGTCCGATGTGCATCAATCGACAGATTGAGCGCGGTGCGCATCAGAAAGGCTTCCGGCCGCTCCACGACCTGTTCCTGCTGATAGGACGCCATTCGCACCCAGGCCTCGTGAACCAAATCCTCAGCGTCTTGGACGGAACGTCCGCGACGAACTAGCGCCGATCGAATCCGATTGAGCAAAGTGTTTAGGTTTGAGTTCATCGCAGAAACGGATCGCCCCTATTCAGCCACTCGCGCCCGAGCGTGAAGGCCAGACGGATTCAAAGGATTCTTGCCACCTGGGCTCCGCCCAATCCGTGTCGTATCTGGCACCCTAAGGACACGTTAGCGCCCATGATGTACATCAAACTACACCAAATATACACAATAATGTGTGGAATGACTAGGCGCGCAAATTGATGCTCCTTGGTCATGCCAAAGACCAAGAAAGCCCTGACGTCTCGGGAAGTGTTCGCCCGCAACCTGCGCCGTGCTCGGCGCCTCAAAGATATGACTCAAGAGGCTTTGGCACTTGATGCCGGTGTGCAGAGGGGTTACTTGAGTCGGGTGGAGGCCGGCGCTGTGAATATCTCGCTCGACAAGGCCGACGCCCTTTCTAAGGCGGTCGGGGTCCAACTCCGCGACTTGGTGGATCCAACAAGGTTTTCTGACATCGACGAATCGCCCGCGGGCTGAATGTCTCACAGGAGTCCGGTCAACGTTCCTGTGGCTCTTCAGGTCTTGGCGCCAAGAAGTTAGATCCCGACTCGTCTTCAGCGTCACGTCGGTTCGCTGAATCTTCGCTAAATCTCATCGCTCACGATGGCGGGTTCGACGCCTAGAGTTTCCATACCGAAGCGCAGCAGCGTATTCAGTACGAAAGCACTAGACCTCAGGAAGGCCCGAAATGAAGCCCCTCCCCGACGCGCGCTTCGCGCACTGCAACTCCGCAGGGATCCGACTGCGCAGTCTGATCTCTGCACTGGCCTGTGTTCCGCTGGTGCTCGGCAGCGCCCCCACTCGCGCCGCGGACGGATGCGTAGCGATGCTCTGTTTCGCCTCCCCTTCGTGGCGGTCCATCCCGGAATGCGTGCCGGCGATCACCCAGATCCTGCGTGATCTCGCCCATGGCAAGCCGATCCCTTCGTGCGCCATGGGAGGCGTCGGAAACGCCGCCGACCATACCTGGGCAAGCGCGCCGAGTTTCTGTCCTGCCCAGTACACGCGGATTCAGGAAGGCCCTCGTGGTCCGAGGTACGTCTGCGACTACGTTGGGGCAGTATCGGTGACCGTCGACGGAGCGCTCTTCGCTCGCACCTGGTGGACGATGGACGGCGACACCTCGACGCAGTTCAGCCCAGCTGCCAAGGTGCAGTTGCGAACCTGGGACAGCCGGTTCGATGACGACTACGCCGCGTGGCTTCGCGCGCAACCGCCCGCAGTTTCGGTCGAACCGGCCCATTAATTGCCCACCGCCATGGATGCAACCGCCTTTGTCGCGGTGGCGACCGCCTGCTCGCCGCAGGTCGACATCGCCACAAGCCGAGCCTTGGTCGCTACCGAGAGCGCCTTCAATCCGTGGGCCATCGGCGTTGTCAATGGCGCACTCGAGCGTCAGCCCCGCACCCGCTCCGAAGCACTGGCAACGGCACGGATGCTGCAGGCCAGCGGCGCGAACTTTAGCGTCGGACTCGGCCAAATCAATCGCAGCAACTTCGAACGCCTCGGCCTGACTCTGGACGCAGCTTTCCAGCCTTGCGCAAACCTGGCCGCCATGCAGAGTGTCCTGATGGAGTGCTTCGCAAAAGCCCGGGACTCGCCCTCTGACTCTGAAGGCGATCAGGCGGCATTGCGGCGGGCGCTGTCCTGCTACTACAGCGGCAACTTCGCCACTGGATTCCGCCAGGGATACGTGCGCAAGGTCCTTGCTGCGTCCGCAGCGGAACCGCCCACTCGTTTACTTCCCCTTCCCCAGGAGAACCCATGAAATCTACCCATGCCTTCCAACGGCTCTTGCAGGCGTCGCCCATCGTTGTGCTCACCGTGGTCTCCCGGCTTGCTCCCGCCCAGGGCTTTGACAAGATCAGCACGACGGTCACCAACGTCAACACCATTCTGGCAACGATCTCGGTCGCCGTGGTCACGATCGCCATCATCTGGGCCGGTTTCAAGATGATCTTCCAGGGCGCTCGTCTGACGGACGTGGCCAACGTGCTGATTGGCGGCACGCTGATCGGTGGCGCCGGGGCCTTTGCCGCCTTCATCGTCAACTGAACGACGGCCGATCATGCAGTCAGAGACCATCTTCAAGGGCGCAACCCGCCCGGCAATGAAGTTCGGCATTCCGCTGGTTCCACTGGTGGTGCTGTTCGGCGCCGGCGTATTGCTGATCGTCTGGAGCGGAACTCTGCTGAGCTGGTGGATCACCTTAGGAATCGCCTCCAGCATCGTGCCGGCCTTGCTCTGGATGCGCATCGTCACCGCCAAGGACGATCAGCGCTTCTTGCAAATCTTCATTGCCTTGAAGCTGCACCGGCATGACCGAAACCACAGCCTATGGAGGGCGCGCTCCTATGCGCCGACCTTGTATCGAGGAGCTCGGGATGCTTGGAACCGTTAAGACCATGGCACGGCCAGCGGGAACCGGCCAAAGCCCGCTTCGGCCGCGCTACTGGGCCAAAGCCCGCGCTGAGAACCCGCTGGCGCGTTTTGTGTCGGCCTCCTCATTGGTCAGCCCTCATGACGTCATCACCCGCGGCGGCGACTACTTCCGGGTGTGGCACCTCGACGGCGTGGCCTTCGAGTGCGCGGACGAGAACCTGATCTATGAGCGGCAGGAGGCCCTGTGCGGCCTGCTGCGCAACCTTGCCGGGGGGCATTGGTCTGTGTGGACACATCGCTTGCATCGCGTCGTCAGCGATCAACTACAGGACCCCGAGCAGCCCGGCTTTGCCCGTGATCTCTCGCAGGCCTACCAAGCCAAGCTCGGCGAGCGCCGAATGATGAGCAACGAGCTCTACCTGACGCTCGTGTATCGACCCATCGTGTCGAGGGCCAGCCGGGCACTCCAATCGAGGCAGCGCACCCGCGCCGCCATCTCGGCGAGCCAGAGGGATGCCCTGCGCGTCATGGAGGAGCGATCTGCACTGGTCGACCGTGCGCTTTGCGGGTTCGGCCCTCACCTGCTGGGCCAGCGCCACCATGCCGGCCGCGCCTACTCCGAAGTCGCAGAGTTCCTGAGTTACTTGGTCAACGGATTCTGGCGGCCAATTCCAGCGGCCGCCGGGGCGCTCTACCGGACGCTGCCCGCGTCGAGGCTCTCATTCGGCGGCGACAAGCTCGAACTCCGGCATAGCGATCAGCGCCGCTATGCCGCCCTCGTTGATATCAAGGAATATGCCGACGCCGTCGAACCCGGCATCCTCAACGCCCTGCTCTACGAGGCCAGCGAGTTCATCGAGACACAGAGCTTCTCGATCTTGCCGCGGCGAGAGGCAATGCGCGCGCTCGAACTGCAGCGCGACCAGCTGATCGCCAGCGACGATGTCGTTGTGGGCCAGATTGCGGAAATGGACTTGGCCCTCAATGAACTCGGCGACGGCCAGTTTTGCATGGGCGAGTATCACTACAGCCTCGTCGTTTTCGGCGAGGATGTCGCAGATGCCGGACGGCGCGCGGCACAGGCCATTGGCGCCGTCGGCGAGGCGTCCAGCCTGCAGATGGCGCCTGTGGACTTGGTCGCCGACGCCGCCTGGTTTGCCCAGATGCCTGGCAATTGGCAATGGCGCCCCCGCGAGGCCAAGCTGTCATCGCGTGCCTTTGCCGCGCTGGCCAGCGGCCATAGCTTTGCGCGCGGCAAGCGCGACGGCAATCCCTGGGGCGAAGCCCTGGCCTTGCTCCGCACACCCTCGGGCCAACCCTTTTATCTGAACCTGCACAGCAGCCCAGAAGCGGAAGACTCAAGCGACAAGAAGCTGCCTGGCAACACCTTGATCATCGGATCCACGGGCGTCGGAAAGACCACGCTGGAGATGTTCTTGCTGACATTGACCCGCAAGTGGAACCCAGCGCCACGCCTGGTGCTGTTCGATCTCGATCGCGGATGCGAGATCGCGATCCGAGCCCTTGGGGGACGCTACTTCGCCCTTGAGGCCGGCAAACCCACAGGCTGCAACCCCTTGCAGCGCGACCCGACACCAGCTCGCATCCAGTTCTGGGTGCAACTGATCCGCATCTGTATCGCCTCGCCGGCCATGCCGCTGCTCCCGACCGACGAGCGCGCCATCGCCGACGCGGTCAAGGCGGTTGCCATGATGCCTCCGTCCTTGCGGCGGTTCTCCACGGTTCGGCAGAACCTGCCCAAGTCGGGGGAGAACAGTCTTTACGAGCGGCTGGGCCGGTGGTGCCAGGGCGGAGCGCTCGGTTGGGTGTTCGACCAAGCGGATGATCAGCTGCTCGACCTGGGCACATCATCCGTCATCGGCTTCGACACGACCGAGTTCCTCGACCTTCCCGAGGTTCGTACACCCGTGATGATGTACTTGCTGGAGGTCATGAATGAGCTCGTTGACGGGCAGCGCCTGATCTATGTCATCGCAGAGTTCTGGAAGGCGCTCGACCACGAGATCTTCAGCAACTTCGCCAAACACCATCAGAAGACGATCCGCAAGCAGAACGGCCTGGGCGTCTTCGACACACAAAGCCCGTCCGACGTCCTGCGCCATCCCATCGGCCGCACGATGATCGAGCAGAGCGTCACCAAGATCTTCTTGGCCAATCCGCAGGCCGTGTTCGAGGAGTACGTCAACGGGTTCGGGCTGAGCCAGGCCGAATTCGAGATCGTCCGAAGCCTCGGAGCCCAAGACGGCCGGCGCTTCCTTGTCAAGCAAGGCCACGCGAGCGCCATCTGCGAACTAGACCTGACCGGACTCGAGGACTACATCACGGTGCTCTCGGCGACCACGGACAACGTGGCCCTGCTGGATGCCATCCGCGAACGACATGGAAACGATCCGTCTCATTGGCTTCCCGTTCTGCTGCGCGAGGTTCAGGCCCGCAAGGCTCGCAGCTCAAGGAGAGCCTCGTGAAATCAAGCTCCCACGTGCTCGGGCTCTCGACACCTGTGCTCGTCAGGAGCCGCGCAGCCACACAGTTCGTTAATGACACCGAGGCGGTCATTCTCAGGCCGGGCGCAAGCAAGCGCGCCGAGACTCGACCGCGTCCAGCGACCGGATCGGTGAGCACGCTCAAAGCCCCTATGGCAAACCCAACTTGCAATGCCGGACCGTGGCTCATGGTCGAGACGAGCGATGGCTTGGTTGAGTGCACCGAAGTAAGTGCACGCGGTGAAGCGCGCAGGAAATCCGCCTATCGAGCGATCAAGGCCACCCGGCTGTGGATGGTCCGGCCAGGCGCCGTTTGGCTTCAGCGCCAGTGCCCAAACATCGGCAGCACGCGCGCGAACATCTTGGCGCGTCGGCGCGCCAATCTGACGCCCTACACGGTGCGGCAGGAGGCCTGAAATGTTCACCTGGGTGGGCACCAAGTTCGACGAGATTCTGAGCCACTACGTGCTGGGAGTCGTCTCGTCACTGATCGCTGCGCTGGCTCCCATCGCGTTGACGGCGATGACGATCTGGGTGTGTCTGTACGGATGGGCAGTCGTGCGCAACGAAGTCTCCGACACCGTCCCAACCTTCGTCTGGAAGGTGTTCAAGATTGGCCTGGTACTGGCGTTTTGCCTTCAGTCCAGCTTCTATATCGCCAGCGTTTCGGACACCTCCAACGCCCTTGCCATGGGCGTGGCATCAACATTTCTGCCAAGCGGCGTGGATTCAGCCACGCTGACTACCCCCTACGCTCTGCTCGATAAGTTCAACGATGAAGCGAGCGTGCAGGTGTCCGACATCATGAAGGAGGCAGGCATCACGCGGCTCGATCTTGTGCTGGCGGCGGCGATTTTCTCAGTGGGCTCAGTGCTCTTCCTTTGCATCAGTCTGTTCGTGGTGACGCTGGCAAAGCTGCTTCTGACCTTCGTGATCGCCGTTGGCCCGCTGTTCATCCTCTTCCTCGCTTGGCGACCTACCGCTCGCTTTTTCGACAGCTGGCTGTCGATGGTCCTCAACGCCGTTGTCCTGAGCTGGTTTGCGTTCTTCGCCCTGGGCCTGAGCATGTACATGGGCACCGCGATATTCCAGGCCATTCACGACGGCGGCGGCTTTTTGGGTGGCTCATTCAACGTCCTGGGTGAGGCTACCCGCTACTGCGTGCTGATGATCCTCATGGCCATCATCTGCTTCCAGGCGCCGAGCCTCGCGTCCGCGCTCACCGGCGGCGCTGCGGTCCAGCAAGGCGTCCACCTGATCCAGACCGCCATGATGGTGTCGGGCGTGCGCTCGGGCAGTGCCGCCCGTGGAGTCAGCGCCGGCGGCAACGCTGGTGGAGCCGCCCTCGCCGGATCCGGCCTTGCGCACACGGCCGGCCAAGCATCCACAGCCCTCACCTTTGCAAGCGGCCGCGCCTCGAGTGCCGCGGCTCAACGGGGCCACGGCGCAGTCCGAACTGCTGCCTACAAGCTTGCCGCCCTGCGCAGCCGGAGATGAACACACCCGAACACTGGAGCCCACGATGAAAACCGTTCTCGGAATCGCCGTCGCAGTCGCCCTCACGTCCGCCGCTGAAACTGTCCACGCAGCGGGCATCCCGGTCATCGACGTCGCCAATCTGGTGCAGACCATCCAGCAGGTGATGAATGACATCACCAAAATTGAGAACCAGGTGCAACAGATCACGCAGTTGCAGAACCAGTTGAAGAGCATCAACGGCACGCGCAATCTCGGCAATGTATTCAACAACCCCTTGCTGACGAACTACGTGCCGGCCGAGGCGTACACCTTTCTCAATGCGGTCACCCGCTCGGGTTACAGCGGCTTGACCGCCACCGCCAAAGCCCTGCGGGATGCAAACATGGTCTATAACTGCGAAGACTTGGCTGGTGCGACCCGCCTCCGATGCCAGGCCTTTCTCGCACAACCGTACCAGCACAAAGGGCTGCTGCAAGACGCAATGAAGGCCGCCGCCGGCCGCCTCGGACAGATCCAGTCGCTGATGGAGCAAATCAACGGCACGATCGACCCGAAGGGCGTACAAGAGATTGAGGCACGCATCAGCGCAGAGAACGCCCTTCTTGCCCACGAGACTTCACAGATCCAGATGCTGCAAGGCATGGCCGACAGCGAAGACCGCATCGCAAGGTCGCGCGAGCGAGAGCGCCAGTACGAGATGTTGTCCCGGACCGGCAAGGTGTCGGACTACCTGCATTGACCCGAGAGCCGCTCGGCACGCACGCCCAGCCGTAAAGGAAGCCCCATGAACACCGTCCTGACGCCAGGAAGAGCCGCTGCATTGCGTGACCAATCCGCTCCGGACCATGCAGGCACAACCGCGGATGCAAGGAAAACCGTTCCGCAGGAGGACGCCTTCGCTGCCAATCGCGAATGGGAGATCGACAGGGCGTTGATGCTCGAGCGATCAGAGCGCAAAGCCTGGCGGGTCGCCTTGGCCGGCCTCATCTTGAGCAGCGTATCCATCGCTGCCGTTTTCCTGCAAGGTCCGCTGCGGCGTGTCGTCGAGATTCCCATCGTCGTGGACCATGTAACGGGCGAGACCACCATCCAGCAACGACTCAGCGTCGAGACCATCCCGCCCATGGACGCCCTGGACAAGCACAACCTGGCCACCTTCGTGCGCGCCAGGGAGGGCTACAGCTGGATGTTCCTGCAACGCGATTTCGAGCAGGTCGCACGAATGGCCGTCCCGGACGTCTTCGGCGCCTATAACCGAGCCTTCGAGGGCGAGGCCGCGTTGCAGACCAAGATCGGCGCCGCCCAGGAATGGCGGATCAACGTGGTGAGCGTGCGCCTCAGCCCGGCCAGCCGCGCTGGCAATCGCGGCGAGGCCACCGTCACCTACGACAAGGTTGTGCGGTTCACCGATCGGACGCGGCCCGACGCATCGACGCGGCATGTCGCCAGCGTGCTTTTCCAATACCTGCCCAAAGTGCTGGCCAATGAGCGGGACCGGCTCGAAAACCCGTTCGGCTTTGTCGTCACCGCGTACCGGTCTGACCCGGAGGTCAACACCGCCGTGCCGGGAGCACAGCCATGAGCGCCGCGCCCATGCGCCTGGTCCTGCTGGCCGTTGCATGCATGGGCACGGCGTGCACGGTGGCAGCCCCGCTCGATGTTCGGCTGCGTGAGCTGTCCTACGACCCCAACGCGGTCGTCACCATCCCCGTCAAGCGAGGCGTCGTCACTCTGGTCGTGCTGGAAGAGGACGAAGCTATCGCCGAACTCGCCGCGGGACGCGGCGGCGACTGTGCCAAGCCCGAGTCGGTCTGGTGCATCTCTGCGCAGCCGGGCGGCAGGACGGTGTTCGTCAAGCCAAAGAGCTCAGCCGCCGGGTCCAACAACGTGACGGTCGTGACCGATCGCCGCACACATGCCTTGCGTTTCGACGTTCTTGCCGACGAGGACGCGCGCCCACCGGTCTACCGACTGCGAATCAAGGCGCCGGTAAGAGCGTCACCGTCAGCGCAGCCGGTCCTGCCGCCCATCGCCGCGCTGTCCGACTTGCCGCCCATTCCAGCGCCGCCATCACCAGACCAGCTCGTCATCGAGCGACTGCAAGCCAAGCCCTCCGTCCTGAACCGGCATTACTCGATTGCCGAGGGCATGAATTCGCAGGACATCGCACCCACCCTGGTCTTCGACGACGGGCGATTCACGTACCTGCGATTCCCTGGAAACCGGGACCTGCCCGCAGTCTTCAATGTGCTGGATGACGGCAGCGAGGCGCTCGTGAACTCCCGCATGGAGGACGACCTCTTGGTGGTCGACCGAGTGAGTCGGCGACTGATGCTGCGCGCCGGCTCTGCCGCCGTCGGGGTATGGAACGAGGCCTTCGATCTGGACGGCAAGCCGCCTGCGGATGGCACCACGGTGACGGGCGTCCGGCGCGTGTTCAAGCCGGTCGGCGCGACGGTCCGCGAGAGGGCGGCGTTGCCTCCTGCCGGCAGCCTTCAAGGAGCAACGCCATGATGCCCGACTCGCTCAAGGGCGTTGATCCAAATGGGCGCGAGACGGCTCCGTCCGATGGCGCAGGGCCGCACAAGCCCACGATCTCGCCGCTGCCGGGCGAACTCGGTATTCCGAACCTCGCGGCTGCGCATCGGACGCCGATGGCCAAGAAAGGACTGGTCGCCGCGGCACTGCTGATCGGGTCGCTGGTGGCTGGGGCAGCCGCAACCCTTCAGCGCCTGAGCACCAGCACACACATCGTGGACGTCAACGAATCCAGACTCGCCCGGGACAAGCCTGCTGCCGCGACGTCCGAGCCACGCAAGCTTGAGATCCCCGCCGCGGGCGCGCAAAGCAGTGAAGCACCCTCCTCACCTCGCATTCCTGCCCTGACACCCACAGCTGAGGAGTTGCAGGAGCCGATCGGTGTGCGCCGCTCCGGCTCATTTGCGGCGACATCCTCGAGCCGAACCGCGGCTCCAGAGGATGCGCCGGTGATGCTGATCACGGCTCGTCCGGGCGCCGCCGTGTCAGGCCAGACTGGCGCAAAGTCGCAGTCCGGGGCGAGTGCAGATGAGAACCCGATGCCTTCCGACGCCAGTGCGCATGCTGACGACTCTTCTCCTGCAGCGTCGCGCGATCTGCGGGACTACCAACGGCGCCTCCAGGGTGTACTCGAGGGCCTCACCAGCACAGTGGCGATGGCCAGCACCCAGTTGGGGGAACCCCAACAAAGCGCAACTCCCGGACTCCCGCCGTCCCCCATCACCACGCCCAGCGGTGCTGGCGTTGGCAATGCCCTCTTTGGCGGCGAGCTCCACGGGTCGTCCACACCCACGGTCAGCGCGGCGATGCTGGGCCATCGCAGCCTCACCTTGCCAAAGGGCACCGCCTTCACCTGCGCACTCAAGACCAAGATCATCACCGCCAGTGCAGGCCTGGTCGGCTGCGAGGTCCAACGCAACCTCTACAGCGATGACGGCCGCGTGCTGCTGGTCGAGCGTGGCGCCCACCTGGACGGTGAATACCGCGTCACTTCGCTCAGGCCGGGCTCCGTGCGCATCCCCGTCTTGTGGACCCGCATGCGCACGCCGTCGGGGGTGACTGCCGACCTTGCGTCGCCCGGCACCGGCCAGCTGGGCGAGTCAGGCATCGACGGCGACGTCGACAAGCGCTGGACCGAACGCATTGGCGCCGCATTGATGCTCTCGCTGATCGACGACTCGGTGAAGCTGGTCATCCAAAACCAGGCCAACGAACGCCAGGCCGACACCATCGTCTTGCCATCCACCACGGCCAATGCGAGCAAGCTCGCCGAGAAGGTGCTGGACAGCACGATCAATATCCCACCACTGATCTATCAGAACCAGGGCGGCATCGTCGGCATCTACGTCGCCCGCGATATTGACTTCTCGACCGTCTATGAGCTGGTGCCAGCACCCACGGGTCAGCAGCTCACCCGGCCGCCAACTCAGCCGCACGAGGCCACGCCATGACGGTCGATGCAGGTGAAGCCAGCCTCGGCGATGGGGCTTGGTCGGGCGACGCTACTTCGGTCATCGAGTTTCTGCGACCACTGCGCAGCGAGCTCGATTCACCCGGAGTCGTCGAGGTCTGCGTCAACAGACCGGGCGAGCTGTTCGTCGAAACCTGTGCCGGCTGGCGCACCAAGCCTGCGCCCGCAATGAGCTTGGAACGCTGCCTCTCGCTAGCGACGGCCGTCGCGACCTTCTGCGACCAGCAGATCAACCAGGAGCACCCCCTCTTGTCCGCCACGCTACCCAGTGGAGAGCGGATTCAGTTCGTGATTCCGCCGGCCGTGACGCGTGGGACGGTATCGATCACGGCTCGCCGGCCTTCTGCCACGGTCAAGCACCTCGACGAGTTTGATCGGGAGGGGCTCTTCGAGCGGGTGACGGCCACCTGCGCCGATTCGACAGGCATCCTCCAGCCCTTCGAGCAGGAGCTTCTAAGGCTCAAGGGGGACAGTCTCCATGCCGAGTTCCTGCGCCTGGCCGTGAAGTGCCGCCAGACCATCGTGGTCAGCGGCAAGACGGGGTCGGGCAAGACCACCTTCATGAAGGGCCTGATCGAGGAGGTGCCCAGAGGCGAGCGGCTCATCACCATCGAGGACACCGCCGAGCTGACGCTGCCGAATCACCCGAACGCCGTCCACCTTTTTTTCAGCAAGGACGCGCAGGGCACGGCACGCACGACCGCCAAGTCGCTGCTGCAAGCCTGCCTGCGCATGCGGCCTGACCGCATTTTCCTGGCTGAAATCCGCGGCGACGAGTGCTTTCATTTCGTGCGTCTGGCAGCCTCCGGCCACCCGGGAAGCATCACCAGCGTCCATTCGGGCAGTTGCGCTCTCGCCTTCGAGCAGATGGCGCTGATGATTCGAGAGAGCGGTGCCGGTGGCGGCCTGACCATGGGCGAGATCAAGCGGCTGCTCCACATCGTCGTGGACATTGTGGTGCAGTTCGACCGGGACGAGCGCGGTCGCTTCATCTCCGAGATCCACTACGAGCCGCGCGTGCAGCGTGTGGGGCGTCTGATGCATGCGCAAGGGACGCTCGAATGAGCTCGGTCGGCGCCCCGCCCTTTGCTTCGTGGACAGCCCCCCGGAAAATGGCTGCGGCCGCCTTCGTGATCGCCGGGTACGGCGCGCTGGCCTGCAGCGCCGTCTACTTGTCGGCAGTGCTCTTCTTGTTGCTGAACAAGGCAAATCCGGCCCAGGCGGGCTTCGGCAGCATCACCCACTATTGGCGGCTGTATGCCGATGATCCGCCGCTGCGCAAGCGCCTGCAGCTGGCCATCGGCGCATCCGGCGTCGGCATGCTGATCGTCTTTCCCGCGGCACTTGCAGCAGCAGCGCGCCAGCGCCGGCCGCTTCACGGCGATGCGCGCTTCGCCAATCCCGCCGAAGTAGGCAAGGCGGGCCTGACACGCACGGATCTCCCCGGCATTCTCGTTGGCCGCTACCGCGGAGCGCTACTCACCCTACCGGGCCAGCTGTCAGTGCTGCTCGCCGCGCCCACGCGCAGCGGCAAGGGCGTCAGTGTCGTGATTCCCAACCTGCTCAGTTGGCAGGACTCGGTCGTGGTGTTCGACATCAAGGGGGAGAACTTCGAGATTACCGCCGGTTTCAGGGCCGCCCATGGTCAGCCGGTCTTTGCATTTTCTCCATTCGACGATGAGGGCCGAAGTCACCGCTGGAATCCGCTCTCCTCGGTGCGGGCAAGCGAACTGCACCGCATCGGCGACCTGCTCAGCATTGGCCAGGTCTTCTATCCGAGCGACGGTAGCGGCACCTCGTCCGAAGCCTTCTTCAACGATCAGGCTCGCAACCTGTTCCTTGGCTTGGGACTGCTGCTGCTGGAATCTCCCGGCCTGCCCAGGTCCATCGGGGAGATGCTGCGCCAAGCCTCAGGCAAGGGCCAGTCCCTGCGCGAGCACTTGGCCCACACCATTGCATCGCGGCACGCCAAAGGTCAGGCGCTGAGCGACGAATGCATCGACGCACTGCAGCGGCTGCTTTCCAACTCCGAGAACACCCTCTCCAGCATCGTCGCCACCTTCATGGCGCCGCTGACCATCTTCGCGGACACCATCGTGGACGCCGCCACGAGCGCCGACGACTTTGGGCTGGAACAGCTGCGGCGGGAGCGCATTTCGATCTACGTCCGCATACCGCCGCACCGCCTCGCCAGCGCCAGGCCGTTGATTAACCTGTTCTTTTCTCAGCTGGTCGCGCTCAACACGCAACGCTTGCCCGAGCACGATGCTTCGCTCCGCTTCCAATGTCTGATCATCAACGACGAGTTCGCCGCCATGGGGCGTGCGAGCGTGATCACGCAATCGGCCGCCTTCCTCGCGGGCTACGGCTTGCGGCTGCTCACGGTGGTCCAGGCGATGTCGCAGCTCGATGCGGTCTATGGAGACAAGGAGGCCCGCACTTTTGCCACCAACCACGGGCTGCAGATCCTCTTCGCGCCGCGCGAGCAGCGCGACGCCGACGAGTACAGCGCCATGCTGGGCTTCTTCACCGAGCGCGCGACCTCCCGCGGTCGCAGCCGCTCGTTCAGTCATCACGGACACACAACGGTCAGCAGCAACGAGAGTGAGCAGCGACGCGCACTGCTGATGCCGCAGGAGTTCAAGGAACTCGGCCAGGGACGCCTGGTGCTGATCCTCGAGAGCTGCAAGCCGATTCTGGCCGAGAAGATCTGCTACCACCGTGACAAGGAGTTCAGATCGCGCCTGCAGCGCGCGCCGACGGTACCTCCTATGGACCTGGACCTGCACATCGCCCGCGTTCAACAGCGTTGGCGCCTTGCCGATGAGGAGCTCGCGCCCGGCGAAGCCCTCGACATTGAGCAGCTGGCTCACGACATGTCGGGGATCCCCGAGGTCTTGACCGGAACGCCAGAGCAGATTGCTGCAACCGTTTTGAGCGTCTTCTTTGATGACGCTCCCTCATCCAGCGGCCCTCAGGGCGGCGCCATGGAACCACTGCCAGATGAGGACGGCGTGCTTCTATCGACCCACGAACACCCGGTCCAGGGTGAATCCATCAGTTCGATCGAACTCAATCACTAGGGAAGGATATCGCCATGCGCACGTCTTGGTTTCCGGTACCGCTGCTGCCGTACCTCCTGCTGCTGACATCCTGCAGTTCGCCTCCGAAGCCCCCGACGGTCGATCCCGCGACGCGCCATCCCGTCAACGCCAGCGTGGCCATCGACCTCCTGGAGTGCCGGCACGAACTGCACAACGCGCGAATCGCGGCGACCGAGTCCGGCCGTGCGGCGGACACGACCTCCGCCACACTGGCCTCCTTGACCGCTCGCCTGAGAGCTGTATCTGCCATCCATGATGCCGTGGCCATGCCACCAGAAGGGAATCACGTGTTCCTGGTGCAGTTCGAGTTTGGCAGCTCGCGCGTCGAGATTCCCCCGCACGAAGGTGAGCTCCTGCTCGCCCACGCGCGTCTCGCACCGCTGGTCCTTCTGCGTGGCAGGACGGATGGCACCCGCGAGAACGTGGCCGAGGCCCGCATCGCGCGGGACCGCGCGGAGGCGGTGCGCGACTACCTCGTCTCGGGCGGCGTGGCGCCATTGCGGATTCGCACCACCTACCAGCCCACCGGCGACCCGGTCGCTGGCAACGAAAGCCCAAATGGGCGCCGCCTCAACCGACGCGTGGAGGTGGAGATCTATCGGGCCCTGCCTACTTCCGTCAGCGCGGCAACGCCAGCGAGCTGAGGGCTTGCGACTTCGCAAGGAGATCACCATGGGTGCCAAGGACGCCGACAGTCGCGCCACGCAGACGAGCGCAGAAAGGCCCGCGCCAGCCCATCGAGCGCAAGTGTCGAAACAGCGGTTCGAGACGCTGTTGGGGCCGCCGGTGGAACCGCCGATAGTGCCGCCGATAGCGCCGCCGATAGCGCCGCCGATAGAGGCGAAGGATGTGCGCTTCAAACTTCGCGCCCCGTTCGCGCAGACGCCCGACCGGTCCGAATCCTTCCAAGAGATGGCCGCCCAGGCCGAGAAGCTGGGTAGCAGCCGTTTCTCGGCCATCGCCATCGCCGACAAGAGCACACCAATCCCCAAAGCCGATGGTGAACAGCAGCCGACGCCGCAGCTCGCCGCGCTGGATGAGGGGTACGTGATTCAGCGCGCGCCCACCGTTGGTCCGATCACCGGCGGTCTGACCGAATATCGGTTTCGAGGCGATGCTTCGCGCGTCGCCTTCACCGAATCGACCTTCAGACTCACAACCAACACGAACAGCCCTTCGGTCGCACGCTCGATGGTCGATGTTGCCCAAGCGCGGAACTGGCAAGGCATTCGCGTCTCGGGCGCCAAAGACTATCGCCGCATGGTGTGGCTTGAAGCTTCGGTTCGCGGCGTCAAGGCACTCGGGTATGAGCCGAATCCTGCCGACTTGGACCTGCTTCGCAGCGAACGCGACGCGACGCAGGTCAACCGTATCGAAGCCGATGTCGGCAGCTCCCCACCCTCCCCCGTGGCCAAGCCCGTGAGCCGCGGCGGTGGACGCAAGGCGGTGATGGCCGCGATCGAAGCCCTGCTCGTCGCCAAGCATGTGCCCAAGGCGCAGCGTGCCGCCGTGCTCGACGCCGCGGGAGAGCAAGTCGCTCAACGCGCCAGAGCCGGGCAGGTTCCACAGGTCAAGATCTATGACATGTCAGCCCCGGTGCAGCGGCCGGCCATGGTGCACGCCACAGAGCCTGCTCGAGCTCGCGGCCGCGCTGGCCCGGCGCACACTCGCTAAAGGCAGCGCCATGGACGTCAAGGACGCTACGGACGCTATGGACGCCAAGGATGCCTTGAACGCCGTCGAGCAGAGCACACCAACAGCTCGGCTCGCGATTGGCGGCTCCGTGTACGACGCGGGCTCCCCGCACCTGGCCAGCGCCATCGCATGGGCGTACGCGGCTCGCAGAAGGCCCCGCTGCCTGTGCCGACCCGATGGCGTGGAGATGTACGTGGCGCGCTTCGGGGGACGGTATGTGGTCAAGCGCATGCCTGACACGGGGTCCAATCATGCGCCGCCATGCCCGTCGTTCGAGCCCCCGGCTGCATGCTCGGGGCTTGATCGATTGCTGGGCAGCGCGATCATCGAGGACCCGACCTCCGGGATCACGAGGCTCAGGCTGGGCTTCCCGATGTCGATCCAGCCCAAAGAGAGGATCACAAGCCAGTCCGCGTCAGTGCATGGCAGTGTCGCAGTCCCGGGCGCCAAGATGTCACTGCGCGGTCTGCTGCACTACATGTGGGATCAAGCCGATCTGACACGATGGCATCCGGGCTTCGAAGGACGCAGAAGCTGGAGAACGGTACGCAAACACCTTCTGGATGCAGCAGGACAGATGGCGATCAGCGGCACCACGCTCGACACGAAGCTCTATGTCCCGGAAGTCTTTTCGGTGGATCAGAGAGATGAGATCAATGCGCGACGGACGGCCGCATGGGAGAGATCAGCGCCGCAGCCTGGATCCGCTCAGCAGCTCCAGCTGTTGATCGCGGAAGTGAAAGAGTTCGCCCCCGCGCGCCACGGCTATCGTGCGATTCTCAAACACGTGCCTGATATTGCCTTCACAATCGACAGGCCCCTATTTTGCGCAACGGAAAAGCGCTTGGCCGCTGAGTTGGAACTCTGGAGCGCATGCGACGAGACTCACCTGGTGCTGATTTCGACCTTCGGGCTCAGCGGCTGCGGCGTGCCAAAGATCGAACGGCTGTCCCTGATGCCGGCCACACGCAACTGGCTTCCGCTGGAATCGGGGCTTGAGCTTCAACTCTTGGAGCGCCTGGTGCGCGACCGAAGATCCTTCAGGAAGATCCTTCGCTATGACACCAGTCGGGACACGGAACTCGCTTCGCTTGTTCTGACCGACCGCGGCGACGTGGCACCGGCCGTCTACGCCACCCAAGCAAAGATCGACGCAGAAGCTGCGGGCATGGGCGCCAACGCTGACGCTCAGCAGTCGCCGTGAAGGCATCGAGGCGATCGATCCGTCAGACGAAAGCAAGGGACGCCTTCGGCGAGTCTAAATCGGCTCGACAACCCTGCTAGGCCTTCTGGCGCCGTCGCATCAGATGAAATTCGCAACGACCCGCACATTGCGCTTCGGCAACGGCTGGGTCATCAGTCCATCAGCTCTGCGGCACGACGAACTTGGCCGTGTCAGTGCACGACGGGCATTTCGCTGCCCCAAGTCGGGCTCTATGCCGATAGGCCCGCGCAGGCAAGAGCCCGCTCCATCGCTGTAAGTTGCTGGCGCAGCGCGGTGTTTTCTGCCGTCAATGCTGCCACCTGCTGCTTGAGGGATTCGAGGCTCTCGTCTGGTGCCGTTGAGGACGCTGCAACTTCCACTTTGTCGACTGAAGGCTTGCGCTTCGCTTCGCGCACGCGCTTGGCGGCTTGCCTGAGCTCGTCCTTCCCCGCCAACACGGCAGCAACTTGTTCTGAGGCGGGCAAGGTCGCCACGGCAGCAGCAGCATTGATCGTGATCGTGCCGGCCGTGACCGCTTCCACCAGTTCGGGCGCAGCCTGCTTCTGGATCTTCTCGATCATGACAACCTGGCTGGGACTCAACCGAGCCGCCCGGGCCAGGGCCTCGCGCGTCGAGAGCGAGTCGGTCTCAGGCAGACGCGGTGGTGTCGCCGGTGGCACCTCGGTCGCGTCAACGGCGGGCGACAGATCGGAAGATGTTTGCACCGCGGCACGGGCGTTGTGTCTTCTGTTGGCCATGATTTCCCGCTTGCGCAGGGCCAGCACGCCTCGCTGGTAATCTGAGACGCTGCGACGGCCCAGGTGCTGATCGATCATCCACAGGTGCACGTCCTCCATCGACGCGAAGCGTGCGTTCTGGACGGTCTGGAATGGCAGGCCATGCTTTTGGCAGATGCCATAGCGATTGTGGCCATCCACCAGCACGTTTCCCCAAAGCACCAGTGCATCGCGGCAGCCCTCGGCCAAGATGCTCCGCTCCAAGGCATCGTGCTCCTCCGTCGTCAGGGGAGCGATATACGCTTTGAGCTCTTCGTCGACAACAATTTCCATGGGCGCAGGCACCAGCAACGCAAAGGGCGCGGATTTTACGGAGAACTTCGTTTCTCATTCCCATGATGGCGCTGATCCACACCGCCGATGGCCTGGCCATCGCCCTTCGCCCCGCCTTGCACCCGCTTGATGGCAGCTGTGGACCCGTTGCCATGGGTCGCGAGGGCGTGTGAGAACGCGGGCAAGCCGAGTTTAAGAAAGGCGGGCCTGCGCAATCGGCTCTGTCGCGCGTTGCTAGCCTCGCGGTAGTGCTCTACGCGTGCAATTCGTTGCGTGCGCGCCCTTTGTTGGGCCGTAACAGTGCGCCCCACCTCATCGTCGATGGCACCGCGATCATCGAACGCGCCTGGGCGGTGTAATTTGCGTCACCCCATCCGCTCGCCGTGCTGCTCGCGCAGACCTCAGCCGGACCAGCAGGTTCAACTGACCCGTCCCCAGTCTCATGTTTTGTAAGACGGATCGAGGCGATCTAGCTTGCGAAGCAGTGCAGGCCAGACCAGGGCTCCACCCACGCCTTGAACCTTCATGGCGTGCCCCACCCCTTCGACGATGCGGGGATCGATGTGAGTCAACGCTCCGCCGCCCGCTTGGGCGCTGACCTGGATCTGGCAGGTGGTTTCGAAGGCATACATCGCAAGGAACGCATCGGCCACCGATCGGCCCACTGTCAGAAGGCCGTGATTGCGCAACAGCAAGAAGGTGTTCTGTCCGAGATCGGCTTGGATGCGCGGCTGCTCATCCTCGCGCACGGCCACGCCTTCGTAGTCGTGGTAGGCCAGGGACGACAGGACGTAGGTGGCCTGCTGGCTGATGGGCAGCACGCCCCCCTGTTGGGCGCTCACCGCGACACCAGCTCGCGTGTGAGTGTGGAGCACGCAGGCAACGTCCTCGCGTGCCGCGTGCACACAGCTGTGAATGACGAACCCAGCCGGGTTGACGGAATATGGGCTGTCGTCGAGCTTTCGCCCCGCCGGGTCGATCTTAATCAGGCTGGAGGCAGTTATCTCGTCGAACATCAGTCCGTAGGGATTGATGAGGAATTGATGCCCTGGGCCCGGGAGGCGTGCGCTGATGTGTGTGAACACCAGATCTGACCAGCCGAAATGTGCCACCAGACGGTAGCAGGCGGCCAAGTCAACGCGGAGTTGCCATTCCTCGGGAGACACACGGTTCTGAACGGAGGGCGTGGTGGGCGACGTCATGAGGCGTACTCTCGTTGTCATGGGCGAGCTGCCTTGCCGGCTTGGCCGTCAAGTGACCGGCTGGTTGCGCAGTTCGCGCCGAAGGATCTTGCCGACGGTCGACTTGGGCAATTGCTCGACGAAGACGACCTGGCGTGGAATCTTATAGGCCGTCAAATGGTGGCGACAATGTTCGATGAGGGCCTGCTCGTCCAGAGCGGCGCTCGCCGCGCGTACGACGATCAGCCGGATGGCCTCGCCCGTGCGCTCATCTGGAACGCCAATACACGCGCATTCCAGCACGCCGGGGTAAGCACTGGCCACCGCCTCGATCTCGTTCGGGAAGACATTGAAGCCGGACACGATGATCATGTCCTTCTTGCGGTCGACGATCTTCAGGAAGCCTTCGGGTGTGAACGTGCCGACGTCGCCGGTGCGGAAGAAGCCGTCGGCCGTGAACGCCGCGGCGTCGGCATCGGGCTGGTTCCAGTAGCCGCGCATGACCTGAGGCCCCTTGACGCAAATCTCGCCCGATTCCCCAAGCGCGGCATCGCTGCCGTCGTCGCGGATCAGGCGCACATCCGTGGACGGGAGGGGCAAGCCCGTCGTGCCGTTGTAGTGACTGACATGGTCCGGGTTGAAGCTCACGACCGGACTGGTTTCCGAGAGCCCATAGCCTTCGCGGATGAAAGTCCCGGTCAGCGCCTGCCATTGAGTGGACGTCGCCTCCATCACTGCCGCGCCGCCCCCACCGGCGATACGCAGGCGCGAGAAATCGATCTCGCGAGCCCGCGGATGGTTGGCCAGAGCGGCGAACAGCGTATTGACGCCCGTGATCACCGTGCAGCGAGATGCTTTCATCACGTCCACGAGGCTGTCCATGTCGCGCGGATTGGGCACGAGCCAGTTCGCAGCGCCTACCGAGAAGTAGGCGATGAAGTTCACCGTCAGCGCGAAGATGTGATACAGCGGGATGGCGGTGACGATGACTTCCTCACCGGAGCGCAGGCCCGACGCCATGACGGCCTTGAACTGCTGCACGTTTGCGACGACATTGCGGTGCGAAAGGGCAGCGCCCTTGGACAGGCCCGTGGTGCCGCCTGTGTATTGCAGGAACAGCAAGTCCTCGCCCTCGATCGGGACCGGATCGAAGTGCAGATCCAGCCCGATGCGCAGGGCTTCACCGAAAGTGCTGGCCTTGCCGGCCAGCCTTGCATCGACCGGCGGGCTGGGCAGGACGGCAGCCGAGCCGTCGTCGAGCGCGACCGTCAGCAGCGCGTCAAGCTTCAGCGGCGCGTCGGCACGGCACAACAGCTCGGCCGCCGTGGCCGTGACACCGTTGTAGATGATCAGCACGCGGGCACCGGAGTCCCGCAACTGATGTTCAAGTTCCCGCGGCGTGTAGAGCGGGTTCACGTTGACCTGGATGGCACCTGCCCGCGCAATGCCGAGGCAGGCGATCGGGAAGGCCAGCAGGTTGGGCGTCATCAGCGCGACCCGGTCGCCCTTTCGCACGCCCAGCCGCTGCTGCAGATAGGCCGCTAAGGCGCGGGACTGCTGGTCCACGTCCGCATAGCTGAGCGTCTGGCCCAGGCAGTGAAAGGCGGGCTTGTCCGCATGATCGGCCATGGCCTGCTCCATCAGTTCGACGATGGAGCCGTGGGCCTCGGCGTCAATCTCTGCCGGAATGGCGCCGTAGCTCGAGACCCAGGGCTTGTGTCGCGCGTCTGCCTGGGTGAACGCAGTAGGGATCGATGTCACGGCGGCTTCCTTCAGGCGGATTGAGACGACAGCGCCGCCTGATAGACGCTGCGCCTAGGCTTGGCGAACAGGCGCTGCAGCATGGGCTCGAATTCCGAGATGGGCAGTGTCTTGCAGGCCGGATCAAAAGCGGGGTTGTCGTAGCGTTCGCAGAATTCGGCCGTGCGATCGAAACAGGGATGCGCCCTGAACTGATCGCGCATGTCCGGATCCATGCCAATGTGGTGAAAGAAATAATGCCCCTGGAAGATGCCGTGGTGCTTCACCATCCAGAGGTTGTCATCGCAGACAAAGGGCTGGAGGATGGCGGCGGCGATGTCCGGGTGGTTGAAGCTGCCGAGCGTGTCGCCAATGTCGTGCAGCAAAGCGCAGACGACGTACTCCTCGTCCCGGCCAACGTTGAGCGCCAGCGTCGCCGCTTGCAGGCAATGGGTGTAACGGTCGACCGGAAAGCCCCCGAAGTCGCCGCGACGCAATTCGAGATGGCTGACAACGCGCGCGGGTAGTCCCCTTGCAAGCTGGAGAAACTCGCCGCCGATGATCTGCCAGTGCTCGCGCGTGCTCTGGTCGAGGCTCGTGAAGTGGGTTTGGATCGAGCTCATGAGACTTCCTCGCCCCTCAAAGGTGTGCGCCGACCACCAGCATCACGTTGCTTCGATCCGCCATCAGGTTGTAGCTGCCGCCGCCGAAGTGCGTATAGATCACCTGACCGTAATAGCCATGGCCCCATTCACCGCGCACAGATGGTCGCAGCGTCAGCCGGCCCTGCGAGAAGGTGTTGTCAAACGCATAGCCGTGCACGTCGTCGGCGATGGTGAGCGACGGGGTCAGCACAAGGCCAGCAGCGTCCACGTTGTAGCGAGCCGCCAGCGTCATGCGCCAGCCCCAGGCCATGGAGGTCACGAAGCCATCGGATGTGCAGGTCTTGCCCGTCACGCCGCTGAAGCCCGGTGCGGCCTCGCTGCATGCTCTCAGAGTCCCGGTGACGCTGTCGCGAAAGGCCGCGGCCCCGTAGGCGAAGGAGCGGCCGTAGCGCATCGTCAGCGGATCCGGTAGATCGCTCACATGCTCCATGCCCAGCTCCAGCGTCACCAGGCCGCCCTGAGCGCCGGCCACGGGGCCGAAGCGCTGGTTCACGCCCAGCGTGGCCGTGCCCACGCCCAGGCGGTCGTAGGCCTGGAAGGTACCGCCAGCGGGCACTGCCAGCATGTTGCGCTGCTCGGCCAGAATAGAGTTGGGCGCACGGGTCAGGAACGCCGCCAGCACATCGTTGAGGTTGTCCGACAGCGGCTCGTTCGGCCGGTAGCTCAGCTCGGTGAACAGCTTTGTACCGCGCCCGATCTGCGTGTCCGTACCCAGGCCATACAAACGCACCGAGCTGGGGTAGGTGATGGCGTAGTTCAGCGCGCTGGATCCGGCAGGCAGCAGCGCCGGGTTCAGACGACCGAACACACTCGCCGGCGCCAGGGGCAGCGTGTGCCCGCCGACGTTTTCCGCCACGGCTTGGTAGTAGGGCTGCGTGGCGGGCGTGTTCAGCACGTAGCCCGAGAAGACCGTGGCGATCGATGCGGCGTTGACATGCAGCCCAAGGCCGAACTGGCCCTTGCCGCTGGGCAGCACATCGGCGCCACGGTGCACATAAAAGCCCGATTTCACGAGGCTGCGCTCGGTGAGCGACGCCACCGTGCTCAACGGAGAGCCGGGGATCGGGCCCTGGATAGCGGCGGCCACGCCGCAGCCCTCAGGCAGGATGGAGATGGTGTCAAAAAAGGATCCACAGGCCGGCATCACCGCTTGGCGAGTCTCGTAGGGCATGAACGCATCGGCCGCCCAGTCCTTGCCGCTGGTGAGGTGCAGGCTGAGCATGCCCACGGCCACCTTCGATTCTTCGGCCAGCGCGCCCGGGCGCATCTGCGCGGCGTAGTCGTTGGGGTTCAGGGCCGAGGAGATGCCACCCGCGATCATGCGCGGGTTGCTCCAGGTGCCACCCGTGATCGTCTGCGCGCCATCCCAGGCAAACACCTGGCGGCCCAGGCGGGCGTCGAGCTGCAGGCCCAACAGCGTGGTGTGGGCAGAGACATAGGCGTCGCGAATCATGGCGCCATTGAACTTGGCAGCCTGGAGCATGCCGTGGTCTGACAGCGGCGCGCCGGCCGTGAAACCGTTGGGCGCGTTGCCGTACGGCGCGGCGTCATGACCGAGGCTGAAGTCGTGCCACACCGCGAGCCGAGCGAACGCGCCGAAAGTGGCGCTCTTCACGGAGAGGTCGAACATGCCCTGGGCCACCGTGGAGACGAGGTCACCTTTGTGGAAGTTCAGGTCCGAACCCCCGGTCTGCCCGACGAGCTGGCCTTGCGGGGCGCCGACCACGGTGGAGGGGATTGCAGCGTACTCAGCCGGGGCAGCGCTATCGGTGCGCAGCGTGGTGCCGAAGGTCAGCGTGGTGTCGAGCTTGGCGCTGACGTCTTCGCCGAGTCGCAACTCGGCGGCATGGGTGGCGAACGAGGCGAAGGCCAGGCTCAAGGCGGTCAGGGCGGTCAGGGCGGTCAAGGCCTGAGGCAAGGCATGGGGCAAGGCATGGGGCAAGGCATGGGGCAAGGCGGGGGCCATGGGGCGCTGGGCGCGGGTCATCGGGAGTCTCCTGGTGAGTCTTTTTGGAAATGAAGAGCGGGAACGATTTCGGGGCTATCGCGTCATGAATCGAAGCAGGCGCTCTGCTGTCGGCCCGTAGGGAGGAGCGAGCAGCGACAGCGCGGACCAGCGCGACTGATGGAATACCGGCCGCAGCTTCGAGAAGGTCTGGAAGCCTTCAATGCCGTGGTAATGGCCCATGCCGGACTCCCCGACCCCACCGAAAGGCAAGTCGTGCTGCGCCACGTGATAAAGCGCGTCGTTGATCGATACGCCGCCCGACATGACGCGATCGATCAACTGCTGCTGCACTTCGCGCCGATGGCTGAAGGGATAGAGCGCCAGGGGCCGCGGGCCTGCGTTCACCGACTGGACGACATCGTCGAGCTTTCGAAAGGGCAGCACCGGCAGGATGGGGCCGAAGATCTCGCGCCGCATCAGCTCGCAATCCGGCGGCGCATTCAAGAGCAGATGGGGCGCGATCTTGCGGCTGAGCGGGTCCATGCTCGGCCCGCTCAGCAAAGGCACCAGCCGGCCGCCCTTCGAGACGGCCTCCTCCATCGCACCCACGAGTCGATCAAAGGCTCGTTGATCGATGATGGCCGTGTAGTCGGGCGAGGCCAGCGAGGGGTACAGGCGCGGCACCAGGGCCTGCGCTTCGCGGACGAAGGCATCGACGGCACGCTCTGGCACGAAGACGTGATCGACACTCGTGCAGATCTGCCCGGCATTCAGGCACTTGACCTGCAGAATCCGCTGTACGGCCGTGGCGATGGGATAGTCCTCGCAGACCACGGCAGGTGCCTTGCCCCCGAGCTCGAGCGTGACCGGGCATAGATTGGCTGCCGCTGCAGCCATCACCGCGCGGCCCGTATTGCCTGAACCGGTGAACAGCAGGTGGTCGAAACGGAGCTTGGAGAATTCGACACCCACGCCGCCGGTTTCATCGAACACCTGCAGCTTGGTCGACGAGAAGTAGCGCGGCAGCTGCTCCCTCATGAGCCGGGCCAGGTGGCGCGAGTTCTCGCTCATCTTGACCATGGCCCGATTGCCGGCGGCGAAGATGGCAGCCAGCGGGACGATGCTCAGGTTCAACGGAAAGTTCCACGGCACGATCACGCCAACAACGCCCAGCGGCTGGGGCACCAGGCGATTGCTGGCCAGCCCGAAACTGAGTCGATCGATCTTGCGGCGCTGCGGTCGCATCCAGCGGCGCAGTTGCTTCAGGGAGTGCTTGATCGCTTCGAGAGCCGGGAAAATCTCGGCCAGCTGCGTTTCATGCCGAGAGCGGTGCCCGTAGTCGGCCGAGATCGCCGCGCAGATGGCCTCGGTGTGGTCGCGCACGAAGCGCTCCAGTGCCAGCAGGTCCTGACGGCGCTGCGCGTAGCTGGGCACGGGATCGTCGAAGTAGGCCTGGCGCTGAGCAGCCAAGCACCGCTGAAGTTGTTCTTGGAACTCGGGGATTTCGAGTGGCACGGAGCGGATCCAGTCGGAAGTTCGAGAGAGGGCCAAATCGCCGCCGCCCAGGCGGTGCGGGTCCGGTGTGAATCAGGGGTTCAGGCGCTGCCTTTGACGGGAATGAGCGCGCCATTCACGGCGGCGGCGGCATCGGACAGCAGGAACATGACCACGTGCGCCAAGGCGACGGGCGCGAGCCAATGCTGGCTCTCGGCGTCGGGCATGGCTTTGCGGTTGGCGGGCGTGTCGATAACGCTTGGAAGGATCGCGTTCACGGTGATGCCGTGCTCCTTGACCTCCGCCGCCAACGCCTCCGTGAGGCGCGCCACTGCGGCCTTGGAGGCCGCATATGCTCCCATGCCGCGTTCGGCCTGGACGGCGCCGAGCGAGCCGATGTTGACGACGCGCCCCGACCTGCGCTCCAGCATGTGCGGCAAGATGGCTTGTGATGCAATCAACGCTGTGCGCAGGTTCACATCGAACAGGTGCTGCCACGTGGCGACGCAGCCGGTGGCCACGGGCTCCCAGCGAAATCCGCCCGCCACATTCACCAGTGCGTCGAGCCGGCCGAAGTGTTCGACCGCAGCGCGCAGCGCGCGCTGCGTCGACTCCGCGTCGCAGAGATCGACACTGCCGAGAAACATGGCGCCGTGCAGGCTGCCGGCCGGTCGCGCTGAAGTCTTGTCGATCAGCGCGACTCTGGCGCCGGCATTCAAAAGCGCCTCGCCCAGAGCCGTGCCCAGGGCGCCGAAGCCACCGGTGATGACGACGGTCCTGTCACGCAGGGAGGGCGGCCAGGCTGGCGCGAGTTCGGTCGTTGTCGTCATGGATCAAGAAGAGCGGGAAGGAAGGGCCATGCCAGGGCAGCTGTGTCTTCGGGGGCGGCGACTCAGTCAGCGACGCTGACGGGGCCTTCCTCGTAGGGGCGGCCGCCCGGCCTCAGCGCCGAGTGCTCGCGCTTGGAATGAAGCAGCGGATAGAACATTTGCTGCGCCCAGTGCTCATCGCCAAACAGACGGTCGTCCTGAAGGCCGATGCCAGCGGGGTACTGGCGCGTGATGTGTGCCGATCTGAAGAGGACGTCCCAGAAGAAGAGCAAATTGCCGTAGTTGCCCTTGTAGTGACCGATTCCGTCCTGGTTGGTCAGCGCGTGATGAGCCCAATGCGTAGCGGGCGTCGAGATCGTCCGTTCGACCACCCACATGAGCGGACGCAGCGCCCGGATCCGGTACAGAGGAGCGTCCCAGGGCCAGGCGCAATGCGCCCCCAGAATCACGGCCATCTTGACAACGAGATAGAAGACATAGACCTTGCCGAAGCCCAGGAACAGCAAGACACCTCCGATCCACAGCCCGGGCATCATCAGGTAGTAGAAGAAGTTGTTCCGGTACGTGATGCGGATGCTCATGTAGCGGGCCGAGTGGTGCGCGCGGTGCAGCGGCCACAGCAGCGGCGTGTGCGACACCCGATGCCACCAATACTGGGTCATGTCGTCGGCCACCAACAGAACCCCCAACATGGCCCACCAGGGCCACGCTGCCAGGGCATTGCGGGACTCGGGCATCAGCCAGGTGCACAGCAGATTGCTTAGCAGCAGCGTCACCGGCTGCGTGATCGCCAGCAGGCTCAGCGTCATCAGCAGTTCGAGCTTGGCGTCATTGCTCGTGGCGCGCACCGAGTCCTGGTAGCGGCGCGAGATGAGTTCCATGGCAGCAAAGCCAAGGATCAGGATCACGATGAGCAGGTTCTGAAGCGCTGTGTTCAATGCTTGTCTCCGAGGCGTGGCACTTCAGTGCCGTCTTCCGGGCAAGGATAGGAAAGCTCTGTCGATGTTTCCATTGCATTGTTTACATCAATCCAATGCGTATAATGCATCGTCATGATGGATCTCAAGCGCCTGGGGCACCTACTTCTGCTCGCAGAAGAACGTCATTTCGGTCGAGCCGCCGAACGTGCGTTTCTGAGCCAGCCGGCGTTCAGTCGCAGCATCCAGTCCATCGAGGGGGACCTCGGGCTGAGACTCTTCGACCGTGAAACCGCCGACGTCTGCCCGACGCGCGCCGGTGATTTCGTGATCGAGCGCGCCCGGCGCCTCTTGTTCGAAGCGCGATCCGTGGAGCGCGACATCGCGCTCTACAAGGATGCGAGCCTGGGCGATCTTGCATTCGGCACCGGTCCGTTTCCGGCTGCTGCCCTGCTTCATCGCGTGATGCCCGAGTTGCGTGAGACCTACCCGGATGCCAGGTTCCGCATCGAGGTTCTCAACTGGGAACTCCTCTACGAGCGCTTGCTCAAGGAGGACATCGAATTCTTCGTGGCCGAGTTGAGGGACCTGCCCGCAGATCCGCGTATTGACGCAATGCCGCTCGGACGGCTCCAGGCAGGCATCTTCGTTCGCGCCCAGCACCCCTTTGCAGGGCGGCGATGCACATTGCAGGAACTCTGGCCGCTCGGCCTTGCAACGACCAAGCTGCCATCGAGCGTCATGAACGAGCTGGGCCGGTTGCTGGGGATACCGCAGGGCACCAGCCTGCGTCAGACGATTCAGTCCGACGACTACTCGCTGCTCAAGACGCTTGTGCTGTCGACGGATACCGCGGTGGCAGTCCCGGAGGCTGTGGTGACCGCAGAACTCGCGACGGGCCAGTTGGTCCGACTGCAGGTGGAGAACCTGCAGTCGGACTATGCGCAACCCGCCGTCGTGTCCTTGGCCCATCGCACGCTGTCGCCCATGGCGCAACGGGTGATTCGCATCTTTCAGGACTTGATCCGCTCAGAGGCATGTGTCCAGGCGCCGATGACAGCGACTCCATCCTGATCAGCCGTCATTGGCCACCGGCCGTGGCCCCCATGCTCAGGGTGCAACGCCAACCAGGCGACTCAATACGTGAGCGTAGCTCCGCTCCAACGTGGCGCGCTCATAGACACCCTGCTCCATGCACCACCGGTGCAGCGCTGGCAAGCGGTAGGCGGGCACGGTCGGGGCGAGATGATGCTCGAAATGGAAGTTCACATGGTTCGGTGCGACCGTGAGTCGCTCGTACCAGCGAGCCCGCACGCTGCGCGTGTTGCGCCATGGGTCGGCCGTATGCGTTCCGGCAAGCGCACCGTGCTCGGCGGCGTTGCGGACGCGACTGAACAGCATGTAGCTTGTCA
>Ga0213872_10000572_pt1 | contig 28456 bp, 29 predicted proteins | sample VelepicomBERX_R2_FD_160071 | JGI IMG/M metagenome (GOLD analysis project Ga0213872, IMG submission 160071) | Rhizosphere microbial communities from Vellozia epidendroides in rupestrian grasslands, the National Park of Serra do Cipo, Brazil - RX_R2 | ecosystem: Host-associated > Plants > Roots >...
GCCCCACCGAAGTGGAGACCTTGCTGGGCGACCCTGCTAAGGCCAAGGAGAAGCTGGGCTGGACACCCAAGACCAGCCTGAAAGAGCTGGTGGCCGAGATGGTGCAGGCCGACTACACGGCGGCGCGCCGCGACAGCCTGGTCAAGCAGGCAGGGTTCCAGGCCTACGACTACCACGAGTAACAATGTCTTTCGCTCTGAGACGCACGGGCCCCTTCAGCGCCAGAACGCGTCGCCTGCTCGGCACGGCGGCTGCCAGTTATCTGGCGCGACTTTGTGCCGCGCTGACCTTGCTGCTCACCGTACCCCTGGCGCGCAGCACCATGAGCGCCGACCGTTTTGGTCTCTGGATGATGCTCGGCTCGCTGCTGAGCTTCTTCGCCTTTGCCGACCTTGGCATCGGCAATGGCGTACTGGCCCAACTGACTCAGGCCCTGCACCGCAACGACAGTGCAAGCGCCACCGGCCGCATCATGCGCGCCGGCTATGCCTGCAGCCTGCTTGGTGCATTCGGCCTGTTGCTCGGATGGGTCCTGTGGGTGGGACTCAGCAGCGACCCTCTGCGCTTTGCCGGACACATTGCGCCCCAGTTGCGTGGTGAAGCGCTCATTGGCATCAGTACCTTTGTGGGCCTGATGGGACTCAACCTTGTGTTGCAGCTTGGTCAGAAATTTCAGCTTGCGTACCAGGATGGTCATTGGATCGGCTATACCCAGGTGGCGAGCTCGCTCGGCACTGTCGTGGCTTTGCCAATTGCCCTGTGGCTGCGCGCGCCCTTGTCGATCCTGGTGGCCTGTACCCTGGGATCACAAGCATTGGCATTGGGCCTCAGCACGATCCTGTGGTTTCGACACAGGCACCTCGGCCCCTCCCTGCAGCAAGCCAGCCTGCATGGCGCCACCGTCAAAGGCCTGCTGCAAACAGGTTTGATGTTTTTTACGCTGCAGCTCAGCGCGGCCTTTGCCTACCAGTCCGATGCCTTCGTCATCACACAAGAACTCGGAACAGCAGCCTATGGCGACTTCGCGGCCATCCAGCGTATCTTCCTCTCGGTCGGCACGCTAGTTGGTGCGGCACTTCTGGGCCTTTGGCCAGCATTTTCTGAAGCCATGGCCCGAGGTGACGTCAGGTGGGCACGGCATACCTATTTTCGGGCACTAGGTGTTGGAACAGGCATCATGGGCAGCGTTTGCGCGTTGATCACATTTGGCATGCCGCTGATCGCCAAACACTGGCTACACATGACCGCACCTCCGACAATTCTCATGCCGCTGGTTCTCTCGATCTGGACCGTCATCGACACCCTCGGCCAAATCACCGGTACCCTGCTCAACGGCGCCGGTGTGCTGCGAGCGCAGCTGCTCGTGGCACTTATGATGGCAGGCTTTGCATTCTGGGCTAAATGGGTGTTCGTCAGCCACTTTGGGCCCTGGGGTGCCGTGCTGGCCACCATCGTGGCCTACACCCTGATTTCTGTGCCGGCACAAATCTGGCTCGTGCGCCCTTTGCTCAGCAGCAAAGTGGCTGCGACCTAAACCTTGAAAGATTTCATCGTGTCCCAAATCACCATCCCCGTCTATCAGCCTGACCTCTCCGGCAACGAAAAACGCTATGTCAACGAATGCCTGGACACCTCCTGGATCTCGTCGCGCGGCCGCTTTGTCACCGAATTTGAGAACCGTTTCGCCGAACGCATCGACGTGCAGCACGCGGCATCTGTTTCCAACGGCACGGTGGCCCTGCACCTAGCCTTGCTGGCGCTGGGCATCGGCCCTGGCGACGAAGTCATCGTTCCCACACTGACTTACATCGCCTCCGTCAACGCCATCAACTATTGCGGCGCCACGCCCGTTTTCGTTGATTCCGTACGCGACACCTGGCAGATCGACCCCGAAGACATCCGCCGTCACATCACGCCGCACACCCGCGCCATCATGCCCGTGCACCTCTACGGCCAAGCCTGCGACATGGACGCCATCATGGCCCTGGCCCAAGAACATCGCCTCTTTGTCGTGGAAGACTGTGCCGAGGCCTTCGGCTCAATGTACAAGGGCCGCCACGTTGGCACCTTCGGCGACATCTCGACCTTCAGCTTCTTCGGCAACAAGACCATCACCACCGGCGAGGGCGGCATGGTCGTCAGCCCCGACAAGACCCTGATCGAACGCGCCCGCCACCTCAAGGGCCAGGGCCTGGCCACGCACCGCGAGTACTGGCACGACGTAGTTGGCTACAACTACCGCATGACCAATATCCAGGCCGCCATCGGCCTGGCCCAGCTCGAGCGCGCCGATGAGTTCATCGCGCGCAAGCGTGCCATCGCGGCGCGCTACACACAGCAACTCCAGGACCTGCCGGTCGAGGTGCACCCCGAGGCGCCCGGCACCGTCCACACCTACTGGATGACCAGCCTACTGGTCGAGCGCGCCGAGCAGCGCGACGCCCTGCGCCAGCACCTGGCTGGCGCCGGCATCGAAACCCGCCCGCTGTTCTACCCCGTGCACACCATGCCCATGCACTCACGCAGCTTCCGCCGCCATCCGGTGGCCGAAGACCTGGCCTGGCGTGGCATCAACCTGCCGAGCTATCCGGGGCTGACGGACGAGCAAGTCGACTTCATTTGCGCCTCGGTGCGCAGCTTCTTCTGAAACCCACCAGCGAGGTCTGTCCATGAAGCCGCTCTACATCATCGGCACCAGTGGTTTTGCCAAGGAAGTCGGCCAGCTCGCGGGCCACATCAATGCGGCCACGCCGCGCTGGAGCCGCATCGAATATCTCGCTGAAGAGGCGACGAACATCGGTCTTGAGTTGCCCTATGGTTGCGTGACGGGGACCGACGCGCTACTTGACCGTGAGGAGCCAGCCGACTTCGCCATTGGCATCGGCCGCCCCAAGATCCGCCAACGTATTGCCGAGCGCTGCGCGGCACGCCCCTGGCTGGCAGCTCCTAACCTCATCCACCCCAACACCCTGGTCGACCCGGCCTGGATGAAACTGGGCCAAGGCAACATCCTGACCCGGGGGGCCGTCTTTACGTGCAGCATCGTGGTGGGGGACTTCAATGTCTTCAATCTCAATTGCACCATCGGTCACGACGTGCGCATCGGTAACTGCGTGGTCATCAATCCCGGCTGCAATATTTCGGGGGGCGTGAGCCTCGGCGACCGCTGCCTGGTGGGCACGGGCGTGCAGATTCTCGAAGGTTTGGGAGTTGCTGCCGACACCACGCTGGGCGCCGGTGCGCTCGTGTCCAAGAGCATCACCGAGCCGGCGATCTACGTCGGCCTGCCGGCTCGTCCCTTGTCGAAATGAAGCGTATCGGCATCCTCGGCCACGGCTTCATCGAGTGGGGTGGCGGACTCGATTTCCTGCGATTGATCTGCGGGAGTCTGGTGGCCGCTTCGGAGCCTGTCGAATTGCACTTGTTGTTGCCCACGCGCGGGCCACGGCTGATGGCACGCCGCGCAATTCGCCATCTCAAGCGCATATTGGGGCGGCCTGTCATCGATAGCAAAAGGCCTGACAGTCGACACATCGTCGAGTTAATCAGTGGCGAGATGCGGGGAAGGCTCTCCGTCCACTTGATAGATATTGGTTCCGCCGCAGTCAACCGCGCTGCCAGGCGCCTGAATTTAGACGTCTTGCTGCCAGCACATTACGCACCCAGGCCCTCCTTTCATACTCCGTGGCTGGGTTATATTGCTGATCTACAGCACGTCCATTTCCCGCAGTTCTTTAGCCCGCAAGAAGTCGCGGTACGCCATCGGCATTGCGAAACGATGTTAAATCAGGCGCGGTGTGTGATCGTCAACGCCCAGGCTGTAGTGGACGATATCAGGAATGCTTATCCCAACCATGCCACAAACATCGTTGCGCTCCCGTTTGCGCCCGCCCCGTCGAAGGAATGGCTGTCAGCAGCCGCCCCTCCGCTCGACCGATACCAGATTTCCGAAAACTATTTCATCATTTGCAATCAGTTCTGGCAGCACAAGGACCACCTCACCGCATGGAGAGCCTTTGCCGCCCTTCACGACGAGTTCCCCGATGTGCAGTTGGTTTGCACCGGCGAGACCAGTGATTTTCGGAACCCCACGCACTTTGAGTTGCTCAAGCAAGAAGCGCAACGCCTCGGAATCAGCGCGAACCTGCGCATTCTTGGTCTGATCCCCAAGCACGAGCAGATCGCCCTTTTGCGATCCGCATTGGCCGTGGTACAGCCCACCTTGTTCGAAGGCGGGCCTGGGGGCGGCGCCGTTTTTGACGCCGTGGCCCTGGGTGTGCCCGCGATCGTTTCAGACATTTCCGTCAATCTGGAAGTCACCGACCCAGCTGTCTGTTTCTTCCGCCAAGGAGACGCCGAGCACCTCGCACAACGGATGCGTGATGTTCTTCAACGGCCGGCTCGTCAGCCTGCCACTGCGCCGGAACTGTTGGCTGCAGGAGAACAGCGCAGACGAGCATGCGGGGACGTCCTGATTGCCGCTGCGACACAGCTTCGCGCCAGCCCCGCGCGGCAGCATGGACAGTAAGGGTCCCGCCATGTCTGTACAACCCTCTCCCCTGATCACCGTCGCGACTGTCGTGCGCAATGGTGCAAGCACCATCGAAGAAACGGTCCGCAGCGTGGCGGCCCAAAGGTCGAGCAACTTTGAATACATCGTGATCGATGGCCTGTCGAGCGACGGAACACCCGACATCCTGTCCCGCTATCGGGACCATATCCAGTGCTGCATCAGCGAACGCGATCATGGCATCTACGATGCCATGAATAAGGCTTGCGCTCAGGCCCGAGGTAAATATCTCTTGTTTCTCGGCGCCGACGACAAGCTGCATTGCCCCGAGACATTGGCACGACTGGGATCACAGTTGCTTGATCCTGACGCCATCTACTACGGCGATGTCAGGCTGGCGTCCTCCGGCCACAGGTACTGTGGCCAGATGCACACCTACAAACTGATGCAGCAGAACATTTGCCATCAGTCCATTCTGTATCCGAGGGTCATTTATAAAAACAAATGCTACGACACCTCTGCCGGCCTACTGGCTGACTACAAATACAATATAGAACTCTGGGGACAGGGGCAGCGCTTCAATCATATTGATCTGATCATCAGCGATTTCAATGACTTAGGAGCATCCAGTCGCCCTGATTCCAAATTCGAGGCCATGCGCCTGCCCCTGATTCGTGAGCATCTTGGTGAATTCTGGTATGGCATCAAGTTGTTACGAAATCAATTGGTGCAGCTGAAAAACTGGGGCCACCAATGAATCCGCTACTCTACCTCGAAACTGTCACGGATCATCTCGTCCTGTATCTCGCGTTGCTGGGGCTCATGCTGCTCCCGCACTGGTGGCTGGTTCGCCGCATTGCAGTCAATATCTTCGATCCCTTGTTTCTGGTTATTCTTGCAGACTGGTTTGGCGCCACCATCGTCACCTTCATGTGGCTGATGGACGACATCACGGTGGCTCAGTTTTCCTATTACACCTGCTCCCAGATGGCATTTGCCAGCGCCTTGCTCATGTTCCGACGCCATCGGCGCCCATTGCCTGCGGCGATTCACGAGCCCCAGTCTGCCCGCCAGATGGCCTTTTACCTACTGCTCAGTTCAGGCTGCCTGCAGGTGCTTGCTACGGCCGTCAAATGGACCATGACAGGAATTCCCCTGTTCAATGTGTCCCGCCTAGGGGCATTCGTCGATTCTGGGGGCTTCGGAATCATCGAACGGTTTGAAACCGGCGCGCTGTACATACTGGCCTTTACGGCCTTTCATGTCTGGCGCTTCCCGGCACGGCGGTGGCAACGCAGCGTGGCACTGGCCGCACTACTGTGGCTGGTGGTGTATACGGTCTTCTCCGGGTCCAAGTCGGCGCTGCTCGGGTTGATGCAAATCTACTTCGCCCACAGTTATCTGTACGCTCCCGTGCGGTCAAGAAGCTTTTGGGGCAGCCAACTCGGCGGCAAGGCCTTTGCCGCAGCAGGGGGCTTTGCGCTGCTGATTTTGCTCGTGCAATCCCAGGGCAACCTGATCGAGGCGCTTGGCGGGCTGGCCATTCGCTTGGTCAGCTTTGGCGACGTCTACATTTACGCCTACATCGACAACACGATGCAGTCCCTGTCCGGCACCAATCCCTTCATTGGCTTGTTTGGCGGATTTCTCAGCACATTCCGCCTGATACCCGCAGACTGGCTGTACAAAAACATAGGACTGCAGCTGAGTGATCTCATTTTCCCCGGTTTGGATTACCTGATGGGCCCCAACCCCCGCCACAATGTCTTTGGTTTTCATTTCTTTGCCTGGTGGGGGCTGACTTTCTCGTTTGCCCTGGGTGCATTCATCGTGGCTCTGCAAGGCCGGCTTTTTCACCGGCGGCCACGCCGGTTCATGACCGTACTGTGGAGCTTCCTGCTCTACTTCTCCTTGGTGAGCGCCAGCGGAGATTTCGACTACGCCATGTCATCACTGGCCAGCCTGCTCATTACCGCCGGCCTCGTGATCGTTCCCGTGCATTTGCTCACCCGGCCGTCCAAGCCGCTTCAACCCACCGCGCTTCATGCCTCGACTTGACATCGTTCTAGGCCTCTACAACGGGGCCCGCTTTCTGCCCGAGTTCCTGGACAGTCTCAGCAAGCAGACATGTCAAGGCTGGCGGCTGATTGTCCGTGACGACGGTTCTCGGGACGACTCCGTGCCCATCGCTCGCCAGTGGGCGGCGGAACATGGCCACGCCCTGGAGGTGATGGACGACGACTGGGGCAATGTCGGCGTTGTTCGCAATTTCTCTCTGCTGCTGGCCCGCACCGAGGCCCCCTACGTCATGTTGGCGGATCAGGACGATGTTTGGTTCCCGAACAAGGTCGCAGATGCCTTGGCAGCCATCTGCGATCTGGAACAACAGGGCGGCGGTGTCGAGTTGCCAGCAGCGGTCTATACCGACCTCCAGGTCGTGGATGCCGAGCTGCGTGAGATCCATCCCTCGTTTCTGGCCATGCAGGGCCTGGAGAGCCACCGACATCCCAGCTTTGCCCAGTTGCTGGTGCAGAACGTCGCGCCAGGCTGCACCATGATCGTCAATCGAGCGCTGCTCTCAAAGGCCTTACCGATTCCACACGAAGCGGCCATGCACGACTGGTGGCTCATGCTGACCGCCAGCGCCCTGGGGCGCGTGGGACACATCGAGCGTGCGAGCCTGGCCTACCGCCAACATGGTGGCAATCAGGTAGGGGCCAAGCATGGCAGCCTCTTGGGCTTGTTGCAGCAGGCCAAGGCGGGCCGCAGCGCCTATGCCTGCCGCCTGCAGCAAAGCCAGGCCCAGGCGCAGGCCTTGCTGCAGCGCTTGGCGCCCGAAACAAGCGCGACACTGCCCGCCCTGGGGGTCTTCAGCGATCTCCACCACTACCCGCCCATCATTCGACAATTCCGCGCCTGGAAGGCCGGGTTGCGCAAAGCGGGCGCGCTCCGGAATCTGGCTTTCTACGCCCTGATGTGAGAAGCCCCGGAGCCCTTCCTTGAAGTTACACCCTCGTATGTCCCTGTCCGCATCGCTGGTTCTTTACAACAATCCACCCACCCAGTTCGAGGCCGCCATCGCGTCGTTCATCTCCGGCAGCCAGGACGGCATGCTCTGCGTCGTCGACAACTCCGAACAGCCGCTCAGCAGCCTGTGGTTCGGTCACGACCGAGTGCACTACGTCCATGCGGACAAGAACCTTGGGTTTGGTGCCGGGCACAACCTCGCCATGAGCAAGGTCTGCCCCCATTCCGACTTGCACCTGCTGCTGAATCCCGATATCGAGTTCGATGCCGGCCTGCTGCCAACGCTCGCGGCGATGATGAATGCGCAGCCCGAGGTCGCCGCGCTCATGCCTCGCATCGTCTACCCCGATGGCTCCCTGCAGCACCTGTGCAAGCTGCTGCCTACGCCGATGGACCTGCTGGTCCGGCGCTTCCTGCCATCCCGGACGCTCAAGGAACGTCTGAACAGGCGCTATGAATTGCATCACCTGCCGCTGGACCGCCCCTCCGCAGTGCCCACCCTCTCTGGATGCCTGCTGCTGGCCCGGTCACCAGATCTCTTGCGCCTGGGCGGGTTCGACGAGCGCTACTTCATGTACATGGAAGATGTCGACCTAGTCCGCCGCCTCGGCGACCTTGGTCAGACCCTCTACACGCCGCAGGTTCAGGCCGTCCATGGCTATGCCAAGGGCTCCTACCGTAGCAAGAAACTGATGGGCTACCACCTACGCTCGGCCATCTTGTATTTCAACAAGTGGGGGTGGTTCTTTGACCCGGTGCGTACTCGGCGCAATCGAGTCGCAATGCAGGCAGGGCCTGTTGGGTAGCTCGCCGAAATGCACGACCACTAGCGCCTTGGTGAAAGGCATTCGCTGCATGAAGCGCTTTCACGGCGTAGCGACCGTCACTACCTCGGGTAGCTCCGCGACCGGGACCGTACGCCTCGAGTCCTACGTAGTCGGCCCTGAGCCTCCCACCCGGTACTCCCCCACCATCCCCTTGATCCTCCCCCGCAACGCCGCATCATCCCCTTCTGCCGCTTGCGCCAAGGTTTCCTGCAGCCAATCCACCACGCGCTGCGCGTCTTCGCTGTCAGTCAATTTCGCAATGCGCAGCGCCTTGAACGCTGTGGGCAAGGTCATGTCCTGATCAGCCAACAGCTCTTCGTAAAGCTTTTCCCCAGGCCGCAAGCCGCTGAACTCGATGCGGATCTGGTCCAGGCTGCGACCGCTGAGACGGATCATGTCCCGAGCTAGATCGACGATGCGGACAGGCTCACCCATGTCCAGCACATAGACCTGCCCGCCCTCGCCGATGGCCGCGGCCTGCACCACCAGGCGCGCGGCTTCGGGGATGGTCATGAAGTAGCGCGTGATGTCGGGGTGGGTGACGGTGACGGGCCCGCCCTTGGCAATCTGTTCCTTGAACTTCGGGATCACGCTGCCGCTGGAGCCCAGCACGTTGCCGAAGCGCACGGCCATGAAACGCGTGGGCTTGCCCTCGGCCGCCATGCGGGCGGCCATGTGGCTGACCACGAGTTCGGCGGCACGCTTGGTGGCGCCCATCACGTTGGTGGGGTTGACGGCCTTATCGGTGCTGATGAGCACGAAGCGCTCCACGCCCGTCTCTGCAGCGGCCGTGCAGGCGTTGTAGGTGCCCAGGGTGTTGTTGCGCAGGCAGGTCCAGGCGTTGTCGACTTCCATCAGCGGCACGTGCTTGTAGGCGGCGGCGTGGAAGACGATTTGCGGCTTGTACTTGTTGAAGGTGTGGCGCAGGTGGGTCAGGTCCTTGACGTCGCCGATCAGGCGCACGAGCGGGATGTGCGGGAACTTCTCGCTGAGTTCCTGCTCGATCTGGTACAGCGCGAATTCAGACAGCTCGTACAGCACCATCAGCTGTGGGCCGAAGCGCGCCACCTGGCGGCACAGCTCGCTGCCTATGCTGCCGCCGGCGCCGGTGAGCAGCACCACCTTACCGCTCAGCGCTTCGCTGATGCCGCTCTCGTCCAGCACCACGGGTTCGCGGCCCAGCAGGTCTTCGGGCTCGATGTCGCGCAGCTGGTCGACCTTGCGGCCCGACAGCAGTTCGCTGCTGCTGGGCACGGTGAGCACGTGCAGGCCGCTGCGGCCGGCCAGGTCGAGCGCCCGGCGCCGCGCAGCGGTATCGGCCGAGGGCATGGCGACGATCACGTGCGTGATGCCGTGCATCTCTGCCAGGGCCGCCACCTGGTCCAAGCCGCCCAGCACGGGAATGCCGGCCACGCGGGCGTCGCGCTTGGTGGGGTCGTCGTCGAGCCAGCCGACGATGGTCCAGCCCTGGTGCTGGATGCCGGCGGCCAGCAGGCGCCCGGCCTGGCCCGCACCCATCACCAGCGCCCGATGCGTTTCGGCAGCGCTACCGTTGATGCGCCCGCGCATGTGCTCGTAGAGCATGCGATAGCCCAGCCGCATCATGGCCAGGCTGATGACGCAGAACACCGGGTGCAACGCCAGCACCGAACGCGGCACACCGCTGAGCTGTGCCATCAGCACGACGATGGCGCCGACCCCGCCCGCCAGCAGGCAGGCTGCCGTGATGCGCTTGACCTCGCCAAAGCCGCTGAAACGCCACATGCCCTTGGGCACGCCAAACAGCCACAGTGTGAAGGCATAGAGCGCCACCAGGCCCAGCAGCACCCAGCCGTCATAACTGGGGCGGGCCGAGAACCAGCGCTCGAAGCCAAGCCGGAACAAATAGGTCGCCTGCCAGGCCAGCGCCACCACCAGCGCGTCCAGCATCAGGGACAGCGGTTGTCGTTGCGGACGTATACGGGTGAGGAATCCGTCGAGGGAGAGCCAGAACATGGGGGGGGAAGCTTCAGGCCGATGTTGCAAGTAAAACGGGGATTGTCGGATGAAATGGTGGTGCGCTCATAATCGAGCGAAAAGCGGTACCCACGATGCTGTACTCACGCCAACCAGACTCGACAGGGGAATCACCATGGGGTACCCAGCCATGAAACCGACCATGAACGCGCAAGACTATCTCGCCTGGGAAGACACCCAGCTCGACAAGCACGAATTCGTGAATGGCGAGATTGTGGACATGGCGGGTGCGGAGGAGCGGCATGTTGTCGTAAGCATGAACGTGGCGTTTGCATTGCGCCAGCATCTCAGCGGCACGCCGTGCCGCGCCTATATGGCCGAGATGAAACTCTGGTGCGCCACCCAGGACAGCTACTTCTACCCCGATGTGATGGTGACGTGCAGTGCCGCAGACCACGCCAACAGCAAGATCAAGCACGAGCCCCTGCTGCTGGTGGAAGTGCTCTCCCCCAGCACGGCCGCCTACGACCGCGGCGCCAAGTTCGCGCATTACCGCCAGATCGAGTCGCTGCAGGAGCTTGCCTTCATCGACCCGGACACCCGTTGCACCGACGTCTACCGCCGTGGTGCGGACGGGCTGTGGGTGCTGCATCCGTTCCAGGCCGACGAGGGGCTGGAGTTCGCCAGCGTGAAGCTGCGCATGTCCGCGCCGACGCTGTTTGCGGACCTGGACGCGCCGTCAGCTCCAGGCTGAACCGCTCAGCCCACCACCACCCTCACCGTCCGCCACAGGATGCGCAAGTCGCCGGCCAGGCTGTGCGTCTTCGCGTACTGCACGGCGTAGGCCAGCTTGCGCGGCATGACGACGTGCACGTATTCATGCTCGGGGTCCTGCGCACGCGCCAGCAATTCCGATTCATTGCGGTATTCGATGCTGGCCAGGTCGGTGATGCCGGGACGCACCGACAGCACCAGGCGCTTCACGTCTTCGGGATACAGCGCCACATAGCGCGGCACTTCGGGTCGCGGGCCTACCAGGCTCATGGCGCCGCGCAGCACGTCCCACAGCTGCGGCAGCTCGTCGAGCTTGGCGGCGCGGATGAAGCGGCCGCTGCGCGTGATGCGCGGGTCGGCGCCCACAGTGATCTGCGGGCCCTCGGACTGCGCGTCGACGCGCATGCTGCGCAGCTTGTGGATGTCGAAGAGGCGCCCATGGCGCCCGACGCGCTGCTGCCTGAACATCACCGGCCCAGGCGAATCGAGCTTGATCCACAAGGCCAGCAGCACCAGCAGCGGTGACAGCAGCAGCAGGCCCAGGCCTGACAGCATGATGTCGAACAGGCGTTTGCTCATCCGAGCACGATGCCGCGCACGGCGTCTATCACGCGCTGCACCTGCGCATCGCTCATGGCGGTGTAGAGCGGGATGCTGACCATGCGCTCGTAGGCCTTTTGCGAATGCGGGAACTGCTCGGGCCGCAGGCCGTAGCGGTCGCGCCAGTAGGGATGCAGGTGCAGGGGGATGTAGTGCACGCTGCAGCCGATGCCGCGCGCGAACATCTGCTCGATGAACACGTCGCGGTCCATCTCCAGCGTGTCGTCCAGGCGCAGCACATAGAGGTGCCAGGAGTGCACATCACCTTCGGGCGGCTGCGGCGGCAGGATCAGGGACAGATCTGCAAAGGCCTCGTTGTAGGCTTGCGCAATCTGCTCGCGCCGGGCCTGGAAGCCGTTCAGGCGCTTGAGCTGGTGCAGGCCCAAGGCGGCGGCGATGTCGGTCAGGTTGTACTTGAAGCCAGGGGCGACGATCTCGTAATACCAGCTCGGCACCTTGGCCGTGAAACGGTCGAAGGCATCGCGGTTCATGCCATGCAGACGCATCACGCGGGCGCGTTTGGCCAGCTCGGCATTGCGGGTGACGAGCATGCCGCCCTCGCCCGTGGTCATGGTCTTGTTGGCGTAGAAGCTGAACACGGTGGCGTCGCTGCCCATGTTGCCGATCAGCTCGCGCTCCAGCGTGGTGGGCAGCGCGTGCGCGGCGTCTTCCACCACGCGCAGGCCGTGGCGGCGGGCAATGTCGAGAATGGCCAGCATGTCGACCGCAAGACCCGCGTAATGCACCGGCACGATGGCGCGCGTGCGCGGCGTGATGGCGGCCTCCACAAGCTTGGGATCGATGTTGAGCGTGGCCGGATCGATGTCGACCAGCACCACGTCTGCACCGAGGTAGCGCACCACCTCGGCGGTGGCCGTGAAAGTGTGCGTGGTCGTGATGACCTCGTCGCCCGGGCCTATGCCCAAGGCTTCGAGCGCCAGGTGCAGGCCAGCCGTGGCGGAATTGACGGCGATGCATTCGGTCTGCGGCTCGCCGAGGAACTCGGCAAAGGCCTGCTCGAATTTCCTGGCTTTGGGGCCCGTGGTCACCCAGCCGGAGCGCAGGGTGTCGACCACCTCGTTGATTTCTTCCTCGCCGATCTCGGGCAGGGCGAAAGGGAGGAAGGGCAAGGTTTGATCATTCATAGGAGTGTGAGCAAATGTTTGGAACTGGCACCGCGCACAGCGTGCACGGAGATGCCTTGGTCGAGCGTGACGAGGCGCCCGCCGTTTTTCACCGCCAGGGCCACGAGATAAATGTCGGAGACCTGGCGGGTGCCGGTCACACGATCCCACTTGAGCAAGCCTGGTTCGAGAAGACTGAGCGAGTCCGGCCAAAATTCGTGATCAACATGCGAAGTGGCAAGCGCCAATCGCTCGGCGACCATGGCTGGCGGTTGCCGCTGCTGATAGCCCGGCGAAGACATGATTCGCACCACAGCGTTTTGCGTCAGCGGGCACGATGCCCATCCCTGACGATGGTGTTGCTTCCACCAACTGATGGCCAACATGTGGTGAATGTGGCTGGCGTCCAGCAGCGCCAGGAGCACGTTGACATCGAGCAAGGAGCGCATGCTTCAGACGCCCTCTTGGTCGCGCACTGCATTGACATGTTCCTGCGTGATGATCACGCCGGGTTTGGCCGGGAATGGCAGGAATCCGGCCACGGCCTCTGGCTGTACCGGTGTTGCGGCGTGGATTCCGGTCGAACGGCTGACGCCCGTCAATGCTTCGCGCAGCAGGCGCGATACCACGGCACCGGCGCTGGCGCGCTCAAGCCGCGCCAATTCCTTGGCGGCTTGCAACAGATCGTCGTCAATATCGAGAGTGGTACGCATCACAAGCTCCTCGCATCACATGATTTGATGCGTTGATGCGATTTTAAGCCAATGCATCCAAAAACCGCTTCGCCAGCACCGGATACGTGTGCTGCGCCTGCACGAAGACACGACCGCGCTGACCCATCTCGGCTCGCTCGGCAGCACTCAGCGCCATCAGCCGGCGCACGCCATCGGCCACGGCCTGCGGCGATTCGGGCGGCACGGTGAGCCCGGCCTGCGCTTCCTGCACCGGGTCGTTGCCGGCTTCGACGGAATGCAACACGGCGCGCTCGGCCATCATGTAGTCCATCAGCTTGTTGGGCGCGATGCCGAAGCGATAGATGGGCGTGCGCTGCCAGCCGATGTAGGCCACGTCGAACTGCGCCAACAGCGACGGGATCTGCAGCTTGGGAATGGGATCAAACATCGCAACATTCTTCAGGCCCTCGTCGCGAGCACGGGCCTGAAGCCGTTCCTTTTCATGGCCTCCGCCGACCAGCACGATGGCCACGGGCTCGTTCGCCAGCAGCTTTGCGGCATCGAGCAGCACGTCGAGCGCATTGGGCAGGCCGTGCGAGCCGGCGTAGCCCACGATCAAGCGCCCGGCGGCGCGCTGCACGGCGAGAAACGCTTCAAGCTCAGGCTGCAGCGGCGCGCCCTCGCCGCTCCATTCGTCCAGCGTGATGCCGTTGGGCACGATGCAGAGCTTGCGCAGGTCCAGCCCATGCGACTGCATGTGCGTCTGCACCTTGGGCAGCATGGAGACGACCAGGTCGGCATCGCGGTAGGCATCGTTCTCGGCCTTCTGGCACAGCATCGCGAACGGGTGCCAGGGCGACATGCCGGAGAGCTCGATCGGTGAGAGCGGCCACAGGTCGTGCACCTCGTAGACGAGCTTGGCGCGAGCCAATCCTGCAATACGGCGCGCCACCCATATGTCCATCGGGTAGGTGCTCGAAGCAATCACCACATCGGGCTTGAACTCGCGCGCAATGCGCGGAGCATCTCTCCACAGCTGGCGGCAGAAGGCCCAGATGTTCTTGACCCGGCCCAGGCCATTGCCCTGGTAGGCGGGCGTGGGCCACCAGCGGTAGGCGATGCCGGCTATGAGCTCGTCCAGGGGCTTGTCTTGAACTTCGGGCTGCGTGGCCCGCACGTGCGATTGCGAGGCCGCCATGATCTGCACCCGGTGGCCCATGCGCACCCATTCGCGCGCCAGGTAGTACGGCCGGAACTCCATGCCGTGCCGCGGCGAGCCGGCGTAGTGGTTGATGAGGAGGATGTTCATGCAGGGTGCTGCGAAATCTCGTTCAAACGTTTCAGGAAGCCCTGCACGGCCGGCGCAAACAGGCCATGCGCGGCCACCCAGGCCCGGTTGACCGCGCCGGGAGCCGTGCCCTGCTCTGCCAGTGAAGACAAATGCGCCATCAACTGCGGGTCGCCGCCCTCGGGCACGATCAAGCCCTGCCCCAACCCAGGGCCAATCAGCTCGCGATTGGCGGGCAGGTCCGACAGGATGGGCAGGCATTCATGTGCCATGGCCTCCAGCACCGAGACCGACACCGAATCGCTCTGCGGCAGGCTCAGGAACCACTGCGCACGGGCGTATTGGCCGCCTTGCGTCCTGGCATCGAGCCGGCCAACGAAGCTGACCCGCTCGACCAGACCCATGCCAGCAACTTTCGCCATCAAGGCCTCTCGCAAGCTGCCGTCGTTGGCCACCACCAGGCGCGCCTGCGGCTGCACGGCGGCGATGGCGGCGAAGACCTCGATCACCCGCTCAGGCCGATAGATGGGTTCCAGGCCGCGGTTGGCAAAGCACAGCCAAGGCGTCTTGACGATGTTCTGCTTCGGCATCTGGTCGAGACCGAAGGGAAAGGTCATGACCTCGCCCGCGCCGAGCTCGCGCATGCGCTGGGCCATGTGGAGCGAATCCGACGTGGTGATGTCGCAGGCGCGCAGCACCTTCGCCGTGAGCCAGCGGTAGGCCCAGCCCTGCGTGGGCGTGACCAGGATGTCGCTGCCCCAGGCCGAGCCGGCAATGCGCGCGCGCAAGCGCCAGCCGCGCTGGGCGGCCCAGGCCAGCGTACCGTGCGAGGTCAGGTAATGCGCGTGCAGCCAGTCGGCGTCGACCTGCGCCAGCCAGCGGCCGAGGCCAGGCAGGTGCTTGAGCACCGACACGTTGCCGCCGCCATGGTCGGGATTCGTGTCCATCGCATAGCGGCGCGCAGCCGGCACCACGGCTTCGAACTCGGGCGTGAAACCGCGCGACGACGCGGCCCACAGCTCCACCTCAGGCGCCAGCGCGCGCGCCCACTTGAGCAGATGCGGACTTTGCGCGTCGCCGATCAAGACAAGCTTCATGGCAATCTATAAAAAACTGGAGACGCAAAAACCAAACCTTGAAGCTGGGGCAGTAAGCAGCGGAAACGGCGATATGCAACGGATTGCGCACCAAACTTTTCCTTGAAGCGGCGCACGGAGTCCAATCCAGCGCTAGCACCCAAATTGATAGCTTCCATTCCTTGGTCCCGAAAGCACCTGGCGGCGTGCCACAACATGGCTTCCATCGGTGAAATACCTGCAGCCGTCCTAACGATGCCTGACGCTTGGTATTGGACTTCGCGCCGCCCTACAAGAAACAGTGCAGCGCCAACCGGTGTGCCCAGGTGCTTGGTAAACAGCAATTTCCCGTCGCCACCTGTGAGCAGGGCCGCAAAAAAATCCATTGGCATCAGCGTTGCGGCCTCCTGTTGCCAGTTATCGCTGCCAGCGAGATACCAATGCATGAACTCAGGCAATCGACTTGCGTCGCCGAATTCGAAGGTGTACCCCGAGCTCTCCATCTTCCGCATGTATGCCCTAAAACGCGGTTGCATGCGGGAGAGCATCGTTGCGTCATCTCCTAGCGTCAGCAAGTGGGTTTGAAAGTCCGAAACCTTGCCCAAGCAACTTGGGCCAGGAACTGCAAACGAGCAATTCGGCGGGCTGGTCACGTCAAGTGCGGCGAAATTGACCCGACGCACCCACTCGCGTGTCAATGACACCGCCCGATCATCAGGCAAGACACGCCCCCCTCCGACCCAACTGCCGTAACCGGCCATAGGCATAGACTCAAAGACTGGCACTCCGGCACGTCGGTGAATAGCGCCAAACAGGTAAACCGGCTCGGGCGTCCGAGCTTCCACCACAACAAAATCATGAGGTCGTCTACGTACGGCGGCAACGGCTCTGACCCAACTCGGCCGTTGGAATGCATAGACTGCTTGCGCATGCGCCAATTGCACGGCGACCTCGCCTCCAATGATCTTAAAAAACTGTCGTTGGCTGCTCACGACCTCACCCCTGATAACCGGCGAAACAGTCCCTTCACAGCTTGCAAATCAGATTGATCGGGAACGAACAATCTTGAGATGTGCTGCCCTGACATCCATGCAAACATGAGCATTGAAACGCACACTGCGACGATGTAAGACAGCGTTGTGGCCACGGCAGCCCCAAGGGCACCATAGGCAGGTATAAGAAGCCCTGAAAGAACCAATGTGAGTACGAGGGAGAGTCCTGCCAGCAATGCAGGAAGCATGGGTCTGCCCGCATGATTTGTGAAATATGCCGAAAGGCCAGAGGCGGCCCCATACATGACAACGCCGGGCAAAAGTGCCGCAAGGAGCACGGGCACATGTTCATATCCTGGCCCAAGGAGCCGAGGCAGCACGACCACGGCTGCAGCCCAAATGAGAGGACTGATCAGAAGCAGCGTCAACAAACTCAAGCGAACCGCCTTGGCGGTACGTTTTCCAGCCATCGATCGATCTGCCGTTCCTATTCCAGCGTAGGACGCTTGAGTCACGGACGAAGATATGAGCCAGAGCAATTCAGCGATCAAGACAGCAATCGAATACACGCCAGTATCTGCTCGCCCAAGCAGACGTTCAACCAGGAAAAGATCGACCTTGTAATTCATCAATGCGACCAGGTTAGTTGCACCAATGATTGCTGAAAAACGTAACTGCCCGATGAGCGCCCGCCAATCGGGTGCACCAAGCCAACGCTCACGCCATGCCATGGCCAAAACAAAAACACCAACACTGGCACGCGCCAAGGCCCAACACCAAAGCACGCTGATCAAGCTCGGCACACCGCTTCTGACGAACACAATCCCTATGCCCAGCAGTGTCAAGGCTACTGGGGCAAGTGTTTGCAGGGCCATCGCCGTCATGCGTGCACTTCCCAACCAAACGCCGATCAGATTGGGTGCCACAAGCATCAAAGGAGCCGTCCACACAAGCGGCATAAGGAATTCAACAGTATGGAGGCGACCGCCAATGATCAACAGGAGGGTGCACAGCAAACCCATCGCAATGGACCAAAGCGTAGTGGCGCTGACGAGCCCGACCGGACGCTCTGCAAAATGCGAAATTCGCCGTGCAATTACTGCGGCCCAGCCTGATCCCATCAGCAAGAGCGCAGATTCGATTGCCGTGTAAAGCGCAAAAGTACCTTGCGACGTTACACCCAGACGCGCCGTAACTAGCGTGACACCCAAGCCAAGCCCCGCCGCCGCAACGCGCGAGGCCAGAGCAATCAAGCTGCCACGAACAATACGCGTCATTCGTATTTCACGATGGTTCGGCTTCCTATAAGCCGTGCGGGAACGCCAGCAACCTTGTCATAGGCGCCGACATCGTGATTGACAACTGCTCCAGCCGCAATAACCGCCCCTTTTTGAATGTGAACGCCCGGCAAAATCAATGATCCAGCGCCAATCCAAACGTCGTCCTCGATTCGAATGGGGGCCAGTACATGCGATTGTTCCTTGATTGGGCGCGTCAGGTCGTCGAAACTGTGCCCTTGGCTGGTGATGATGACACCTGGGCCAACCAGCACGTCCGCGCCAATCTCAACGTTGCCTGCACCATAGATCACGCAACCGTGACCAATGTAACTTCGCGCGCCTAGTCGGATTCGCCCCTGCCCCTTCGACCACTCCATCCCTCCGCAATGCAAAGTGCAACCACCTTGCACAGATGAATCAATGTCCATGGTCAGCCGCTCAGGCGCCACGACAAGAACATTGGGGGCCATATGGGCGCCAGCCCGTGCAATACGACGTCGTGCACGTGCCGTATCAGCAGATCGACGCAGATTCAGTCCAAAGTGGATCGGATCGAGCACGGAAACCATGTCGAAAGGAAGTCGGCAAAGAGCCTTGAACCAACGCATTAGTCCTGCCATACCTTACATATTTATTATGGTTCGAATCGCCGCAATGACCCGATCCTGGTCTGGCACTGACAAGTCCGCGCTCATCGGCAGGCTCATGACGTGCGCTGCGGCGCGCTCCGCATGAGAAAAAGCCTGGCCTTTGGCATAGGCCGAGTACGCCACTTGCTGATGCAAGGGCTTGGGATAATGGATGGCCGTCGGGATGCCTGCCTCTTGCAAGGCCTGCTGCACGGTGGCGCGGCGATTGACCTGCAAGGTGAACTGCGCCCAGACGCAGTTGCGGTCCGGACGCACCACCAGGCGTTCGACGTCCAGCTCAGCCAGCGCCTGCTGGTAGCGCTCGCCGATGCGCAAGCGTTGTTCAATTTCCCAGTCGAAACGCATCAGCTTGCCCAGCACCACCGCGCATTGCAGCGTGTCCATGCGGCCGCCCACGCCCACGCGGGTGTGGGTGTAGCGTGCGCTCTGACCGTGCACGCGGATCTCGCGTGCGGCCTGGGCCAGCGTGTCGTCATCAGTGAACAGCGCACCGCCGTCGCCATAGCAGCCCAGCGGCTTGCTGGGGAAGAAGCTGGTGGCGCCCCAGGTGCTGAGGCCGCAGCTGCGCCTATTCCTATAACTGGCGCCAAAGCTCTGCGCCGCATCCTCGATGACCGGGATGTTGCCGTGCCGTGCCGCGATGGCGTTGATCTCGTCCATGTCGCAGACCTGCCCGTACAGGCTCACTGGCATGATGGCGCGGGTGCGCGGCGTGATGGCGGCTTCGATCAGCGCTGCATCGATGTTGCAAGTGTCAGGTTCGATGTCGACGAACACCGGCACGCCACCGAGCAGCACGATCACCTCCGCCGTCGCCGCGAAGGTGAACGGCGTGGTGATGACCTCGTCGCCCGGTTTCAGGTCCAGCGCCATCAAGGCGATCAGCAAGGCCTCGGTGCCGCTCGCGACGGTGATGCAGTGCTTCACGCCCACGTACGCAGCCAGCGCCGTTTCCAGCTCCTTGACCTCGGGGCCCATGATGTACTGGCCATGGTCGAGCACGCGCTGGATGCGAGCGTCGATGTCGGACTTGAGCGCTGCGTACTGCGCCTTGAGATCGATGAAGGGCAAGGCGCTCATGCCGCAGGGCTCCCGGTGCGGACGAGCGTGCAGACGCCGTCCTTGAGTTCGTAGTGGTCGCCCGTGTGCGAGCAGGTCGCGCAGCCGTCGGCGTCAAATTGCAGGCGCTCGCCGAACCGGCTCATCCAGCCGATTTGCCGCGCCGGCACGCCCACCATCAGGGCGAAATCGGGCACATCCTTCTGCACCACGGCACCCGCGCCGACGAAGGCGTGGCAGCCTATCGTGTGGCCGCAGACGATGGTGCAGTTGGCTCCCAGCGTGGCGCCCTGGCGCACCAGCGTGCGGCGGTACTCGGCCTTGCGTGCCACCGCGGCGCGCGGGTTGTAGACGTTGGTGAACACCATGCTGGGCCCGCAGAACACATCGGACTCCAGCGTCACGGCGTCGTACACCGAGACGTTGTTCTGGATGCGGACGTTGTCGCCGATCACCACGTCGTTGCCCACGTACACGCCCTGCCCCAGCGAGCAGCGCGCACCGATGCGCGCGCCGGCGCTCACATGCGCGAAATGCCAGACCTTGGTGGCTTCGCCAAGCTGCGCGCCTTCGTCGACGATGGCGCTGTCGTGTTTCCAGTAGCTCATGGCGCTATTGTCAGGTAGTTCAGCAGCAAGGCTTGCGCTTCAGCTTGCCAAAATTTGCCAAAACACTAGCATTGCCATCATGAGCACGATGAACATCTCCCTGCCAGAAGCACTGAAGGCCTTCGTCGACACCGAGGTCGACAGCGGTGGCTATGGCACGGCCAGCGAGTACGTGCGCGAGCTCATACGCAAGGACCAGGAGCGCAAGCGGCTGCGCGGCTTACTGCTCGAAGGCGTTCAATCGGAAGTCATTGGCGAATTTAACGCCGACTACTTCGACGGCCTGCGCCGCAATATCGCGTCACCTGCTCGTAAATGAGCGTCAAGCCCATTCGACGACGCGCCCTTGCCGATGCCGACGTGCAAGACGCCCTGCGCTACTACGTCGAACAGGATGCGCCCCAAGCCGCGCTCGCCTTCATCGATGCGATTGAACAGGCGCTTGCGCACATCCAGCGACACCCCGCCACAGGCTCAAGCCGTTGCGCCCATGCGCTGGACCTGCCGGGACTGCGACATTGGGGCTGCAAGAAGTTTCCCTATCTGGTCTTCTACGTCGAACACCCTGATTACATCGACGTCTGGCGCATACTGCATGAGCAGCGCGACATCCCGGCCTGGCTGCAGCAGGACAACTGAATTCAAGGTCAGAACACCAGCGGCAGCCCCACCCGCTGCCCGTCGCGCGCGCTGCGGTAGGCCGCGATCAGGATTTCCAGCGAGCGCAGGCCTTCGTAGCCGTCGACCTCGGCATGCGCTTCGCCGCGCAGCGTCTGGATGACGTTGTCGTAGTACAGCGGGTGGCCAAAGCCGTAGACGCTGCCAGTGTCGTAGCTGGAGTTCTTGACCTTGTCGTCGTCGGGATGCGGCTCGGCGAACTGCCAGTGCTCGATCTTGTTGACCGCCGTGCCGCCGATCTTGACCGTGCCCTTCTCGCCGAGGATGGTGATGGAGCCTTCCAGGTTCTGCGGATAGGTCAGCATGGTGACGTTGATCGAGGCCAGGCCGCCGCGGCGCAGGCGCGCGCTGAGCACGCCGGTGTCTTCGGCCTCGATGTCGCGATCCAGCGTGGCGGTGTAGGCATGCACGCTGTCGACGGGACCGACCAGCCAGTCCAGCAGGTCAACGTAATGGCTGGCCTGGTTCATAAAAGCGCCGCCGTCCAGGTCCCAGCGGCCGCGCCACTGGGCGGCGTCGTAGTAGCTTTGCGGGCGGGTCCAGAACACGTTGACGGTGCTCATGAAGATGCGGCCGAAGCGCCCCTCGTCGAGCGCCTTCTTGACCAGTTGCACGGTGGCATTGAGGCGGTTCTGCTTGACCACGAAGAGCTTGACGTCGGCATCGCGGCAGGCGCGCACCATGGCCACGCCGTCCTCGAACTTGGTCGCCATGGGTTTCTCGGACAGCACATGGCACCCGGCCTGCGCCACCTTGATGGCCTGCTGCGAGTGCAAGCCGCTGGGGGTGGTGAGCACGACCACGTCAGCGTCCGAGTTCGCCAGCAGCGCGTCGAGGGAATCGAAGGCCTGCACCGAGTCGCCGACCAGCGCGCGCGCCGCCGCCAGTGCGGCCGGCTGGGTGTCGCAGATGGCGACCAGCTCGGCCCGCGGCGCGTGCTTGGCCAGCGCTTCGAAATGGTTCTTGGCGATGCGCCCGCATCCCACCAGGGCAAAACGGACCGGACGGTCCAGGATGGGCAGTCGGGTCGAGTAACTGGACGGCGAAGAGGAAGCTGCAATGTGGCTCATGAACGACCAAATACGGGCGAAACCTCAGATTCTACGAGGGGCGCCGTAAAATCCCAGCAAATTCAACGCGTTGATGACGCCCCCAGCAATGACCCAACACACGCCCGCCACCCCGCACCAGGCTCCTGCCATCCAGGACGAAAACCAGCTCATCACCGAACGCCGCGAAAAGCTGGCCGCGCTGCGGGCCAAAACGGCCATCCCCTTCCCCAACGACTTCAAACCCCAGCACCGCGCCCTGCCGCTGCTGCAGACCTACGGCGAGCTGCCCAACGAAGAGCTGGAGCCCAAGGCCGTCCAGGTCAGCGTGGCGGGCCGCTTGATGCTCAAGCGGGTGATGGGCAAGGCCAGCTTCGGCACCCTGCAAGACGCCACCGGCCGCATCCAGCTGTTCGTCACCAAGGACGGCGTGGGCGAAGAAAGCTACGACGCCTTCAAGCACCTGGACCTGGGCGACATCGTCGGCGCCGAAGGCACGCTCTTCCGCACCAAGACCGGCGAGCTGTCGGTGCGCGTGTCCGTGCTGCGCCTCTTGACCAAAAGCCTGCGCCCGCTGCCCGACAAGTTCCACGGCATGAGCGACCAGGAGCAGAAGTACCGCCAGCGCTACGTCGACCTGATCACCGACGAACAGGCCCGCACGCGCTTCGTGGCGCGCTCCAAGGCGGTCTCGTCGATCCGCAGCCACATGGTCGAGCACGGCTTCCTGGAGGTCGAGACGCCCATGCTGCACCCGATCCCGGGCGGCGCCAATGCCAAGCCCTTCATCACGCACCACAACGCGCTGGACCAGGAGATGTTCCTGCGCATCGCGCCCGAGCTCTACCTGAAGCGCCTGATCGTCGGCGGCTTCGAGCGCGTGTTCGAGATCAACCGCAACTTCCGCAACGAAGGCATCTCGGTGCGCCACAACCCCGAGTTCACGATGATGGAGTTCTATGCGGCCTACTGGACGCATCGCGAGTTGATGGACTTCACCGAAGAAGTGCTGCGCCACGCCGCACGCGCCGCCACCGGCAGCGCCGCCATCACCTACGCGGGCAAGCCGGTCGACCTGGACAAGCCTTTCGCCCGCCTGTCGGTGCGCGACTCGCTGGTCCAGCATGCCGGCCTGACACCTGCCGAAGCCGACAACGCCGAAGTGCTGCGCGAGCGCCTGAAGTCGCTCGGCGAGGAAGCGCCCAAGCACTGGACCCTGCCCGAACTGCAGTTCGGCATGTTCGAGGCCGCGGTGGAAGAAAAGCTCTGGCAGCCGACCTTCATCATCGACTACCCCGTCGAGGTCTCGCCGCTGGCGCGCGCCTCGGACAGCAACCCGGCCATCACCGACCGCTTCGAGCTCTTCATCACCGGACGCGAGTACGCCAACGGCTTCTCCGAGCTCAACGACGCCGAAGACCAGGCCGCGCGCTTCCAGGCCCAGGCCGCCAACAAGGAAGCCGGCGACGAGGAGGCCATGTACTACGACGCCGACTTCATCCGCGCGCTCGAGTACGGCATGCCCCCGACCGGCGGCTGCGGCATCGGCATCGACCGGCTGATGATGCTGATCACCGACAGCCCCAGCATCCGCGACGTGATCCTGTTCCCGGCGCTGCGCAGGGAGAACTGAGTCCCCGCGCAGCCGGCGAGAATTTTTAGACCTTGCCGTGCCTGAACTGCGGCGCGCGCTTGTTCAGGAAGGCGTCCATGCCTTCGCGCTGGTCGTCGGTGCCGAACATGGCGTGGAACACGCGGCGCTCCGACAGGACGCCCTCGCGCAGCCCGCCCTCGAAGCTGCGGTTGACCAGCTCCTTGATCAGCTGCACGGCCGGAGCGCTGAAGCCGTTGATGAGTTCGGCGGCCTCCAGCGCCTCGTTCAGCAGACCCGAGGCCGGCACCACGCGCGACACCAGGCCGGCGGCTTCGGCTTCGGCCGCGTCCATCATGCGGGCCGTCAGCAGCAGGTCCATGGCCTTGCTCTTGCCCACGGCGCGCGGCAGGCGCTGCGTGCCGCCGGCACCGGGCACCACGCCGAGCTTGATTTCAGGCTGGCCGAACTTGGCCGTGTCGGCGGCGATGATGAAGTCGCACATCATGGCCAGCTCGCAGCCCCCGCCCAGCGCGAAGCCCGCCACGGCGGCGATCACCGGCTTCTTGACGCGCAGGATGGTTTCCCAGTTGCGCGTGATCATGTCGGTGCGCACGGCCTTCTGGAAGTCGTAGGTCATCAGCGTCGGAATGTCCGCGCCGGCAGCGAAGGCCCGCTCCGAGCCCGTCAGCACGATGCAGCCGATGCCCTCGTCGGCGTCGAAAGCCAGCAAGGCCTGGCCCAATTCGTCGAACAGGGTGTCGCTCAGGGCATTGAGCTGCTTGGGCCGGTTGAGGGTGATCAGGGCGGTCTTGCGCTCGCCTTCGCCGCGCACTTCGGTCAAGATGCATTCGTAAGTCATGGAACTCTCCTAGGGTTTGAGATGGTGATCAGTGAAAGCGATGTCCCGCAGGCTCGTTGGGAAGCTCATGCACGGCATCCGGCGCGGCCTGCACAGGCGTTGAATCGATCAGCAGGTCCACATAGGTCTGGTCGTCCTGCCTGATGCGCATGCGCATCGGCAAATACTGCAGCGCAGGTGCCAGCCAGACCTCCGCCTTGAGGTCGCGGATGCTGCCCTCCATCAGCGGCACCAGGTGCCAAGTGTCCAACGCGCCCAGGGGCGTGTCCAGCCGCTCCTGGCCCCGCACCTCGTAGCGCCAGCTGTAGAGCTTGCGCGGCAAGGCCAGAGGCAGCACCAGCTGGCGCGCCGGCGCCAGGGTCTCGCGTCCGGTCAGGAACAGCCAGGTGAGCTGGACGAACTGGCTGGCGGCGTCCTGCACGCCTGCGGGCCTGGGCTCGCTGTGCCCGTCGGACAGCTGCACTTCATCGGGCTTGAACCACAGCGTCACGCGCCGGTGCGTGGAGAAGAAGACGCGGGTGTCTTCGTCATAGCGACGCGGCGAGATGCCATTCGCCGTCAGCTCGCCGTCGCTGCTGAGGTGCCGCGCAATGAAGGGCGCAAAGCTCGGGCCGATGGCGACATCCAGATGCATCTGGTAGTGCGTACCCTCGCGCAGCCACTCCACCTGCGCCTGGCCGTGCAGCTCTCCGCGGTATTGCCCCGTGAGCTGGTAGCGCAAGCGGGTGGACAGCGGCCACTCCGCACCGGGGACGAAGTCGGCGGCGCTGGCCGGCGTCTGCGCAGCCATTGCCATGGCGGATGAAGCCGACGACGCCGATGCTTCAGCAGCGGACGCCGCAGGCCCAGCAGCCAGGACCGGCGCCGCCTCGGATGCCGCCTGGATCAATGGGCTTGCGGCGCTGGCAGCAAGGTCGGGCAAAACTGCGGCGTCTTGCGCAAGGTCTGGCGCAACAACCGGCTCCCGAGGCCTGGCCCGGACCGAGGACGTCCGAGATCGCGCGGGCGGCTGCGGACTCGGCGCCTGCACCTTGATCTCGCGCACGAAATCGACCGCGATCCGCTGCGGCATGGGTGCCGCAGCACCGGAAACACCCCATTGCAACCGCGTCTGTTGCACCCAGCCCAGCAAACCCGCATGCAGCGCCAACACGAACAACAAGCACAGCAGCAAGGCAGCCCGGCGGCCCGAAGACCGGCTCAAGCGCCCAGCCATGCCTTGCGCAGGCTGAGCACAGGCGCACTGGGCCGGTCCGCCAGGCTCAGCGTCACCGCGGCGCCCGCATGGTGCGCCGCCGGCATCTGCAGCGACAGGCGCAGCACACGTTGATCGCGAGACACCAGCAGCTCCACGCCGGCATGCGGGTTGCCGCCCAGGGTCAGCATGATGTCTTCGGCGCGCTTGATGCGCCAGTCGTTGCTGGCCAGGATTTCATCGCCCGCCGACAAGCCCGCCGCATGGGCCGGCGTGCCGTGCAGCACCTGCTTGATCACCAGTCCGGCCGCACCCTCGGTCAGGCGCAGGCCCAGGCGCTGCGCGAACGGCGCTTTGTCGGATCCCCACGCGACACCTGCCCGCGCCATCAGGGCCGGCAGCGGCAGATCGGCCGTGCCATGCACCCACTGCAGCAATTCCTGCGCCAACGCGGAGCCGCCCAGCTCAGTGACCACGGCGCTCACGTCGTCCTGCGCCAGAGGGCCGCCCTGCTGGCGCCGCCAAAGCGCCCGCATCAGCTCATCCAGCGTCGACGCCGCCTTGCCCTGCGTGCGCAGGGACAGGTCCAGCGACAACGCGATCAAGGCGCCCTTGGTGTAGTAGCTCACCACGGCGTTGGGACTGTTCTCGTCCTGGCGGTAGTACTTGGTCCAGGCCTCGAAGCTCGATTGCGCCACCGACTGCCGCAGCCGCCCCGGCGCGGCGAGCACGCCGTTCAGTGTCGCGGTCAACAGCTTGAGGTAGCGCGGCGCGTTGATCAGGCCGCTGCGCACCAGGAACAAATCGTCGTAATAGGACGTGAAGCCCTCGAAGAACCAGAGCAGCTCGGTGTAGTTCTCGCGCTGATAGTCGAAGGCCACAAACTCGGCGGGCTTGAGGCGCTTGACGTTCCAGGTGTGAAAGTACTCGTGGCTGATCAGGCCCAGCAGGCGCACATAGCCCTCGCTGAGGTCGGTCTGCCCCAGTTGCGGCAGGTCGCGCCGGCTGGCGATCAGCGCGGTGCTGGACCGGTGCTCCAGCCCCCCGTAACTGTCGTCCACCGCGTTGAGCAGGAAGACGTAACGGTCAAAAGGCGCAGCCTCGCCGGGCTTCTGCGACTTTCGCTTGCCGGGCTCGGCGTGCCAGAAATCGATCTGCGCCTCGCAGATGCGCTGGGCGTCTCGCAACAGCCGCGCGCCGTCAAACACCGGCAAGGCGCCGCTGACGATGAACTCGTGCGGCACGCCGCGCGCCTCGAAGCTGCCGCGCCAGAAGGTGCCGAGCTCGAACGGATGGTCGATCAGCTCGTCGTAATCAGACGCCTCAAAACTCAGGGCCCCTTGAGTGCCCTCCGCAGCCTGCCGCCGCATGGCGGTGGCCACCTGCCAACCCGCCGGCAAGCGCGCCAGCGTCAGCTGTTGCGGCTCGTGCTCGCGCCCGAGTGCGCGCAGGCACAGGCTGCTGGCGTTGAAGAAGCCGCGCTGTGCATCCAGGAAGGCCGTGCGCACCGAGGTGTCGAAGGCGTAGACCTGATACTGCAGCACCAGCGCCGCGCGCCCGCTGCAGTCGACCTGCCAATCGCATTTGCTGAGCTGGCGCACCGGCAGCTCGCGCGTCCCCTGGCGCGCCCGGATCGGGCCCAGATGGCGCGAAAACTCGCGCACCATGTAACTGCCCGGGATCCAGACCGGCAAACTGAACTGCTGCTGCGCCGCCGGCGCGCTGAGCGTCAGCGTGACTTCGAACAGGTGTGCGTAGACGTCCGCAAGCTCGATCTTGTAGTGCACCATGGTCAGCTACCCGCGGCCCCCAGGAAACAGCAGAATGCCGCCCCCGCGCTGAGCCTGAACCTCAGATTGAGCCAGGCCGATGCGCCCAGGCCCGGGTAGGTGCGCCGATCCACCAGATAGCACGTCACCAGCATCACGCCGTGCAGCACCAGGCCCGCGTGCGCCGGCATCACCACGCCGACCCAGGCCACGAGGGTCGGCACCACGCCCCACACAAAAGGCTGCGGCGAGGGAATGGCCTGGCGAAAGCCAAGTCCCCAATGAATCCCGCCCAGGAAACTGACCACCAGCGCCGCATACGCTGAAAACCCCTGCGTGACGAAGGCATACACCTCGGGATTGCTGCCGCCGATCAACCACACCAGCAGCGCACCCAGGGCAAACGGCAGCAGACCCAGATTGGCAAGCCGCACGGCAATGGGATTGAGCGGCAACTGTGAGGGGCTGGAACTTGGCATGCGCAAAAGGGGTTGAATTGGCGTGTTAGCAGTCTGGCAGATTTTGACCCGTCGTCTGGAAATCCTGCGAAAGCTCAGGATTTGACGCTTTGCAGGCGGTGTTCAAGCTGCTCGGCGGTCAAGGCGCCGGGCGCACGCGTGCCGTCCTCAAACACAATGGACGGCGTGCCGTTGACATGGTTCTTGCGGCTCAGCGCCAGGTTGCGCTCGATGGCAGCGTCGTCGCAGCCGCCTGCCGTGGAATGCGGCGGCGCGGTGCCGTCGAGCATCCAGTTGCGCCAGGCGCTGACGGGGTCCTTGGCGCACCAGATGGCATGCGCTTTCTGCGGCGAATCCCCGCCCAGGATGGGAATCACGAAGGTGTAGACCGTGACGTCCTTGACCTGCT
>Ga0213872_10000573_pt1 | contig 28439 bp, 29 predicted proteins | sample VelepicomBERX_R2_FD_160071 | JGI IMG/M metagenome (GOLD analysis project Ga0213872, IMG submission 160071) | Rhizosphere microbial communities from Vellozia epidendroides in rupestrian grasslands, the National Park of Serra do Cipo, Brazil - RX_R2 | ecosystem: Host-associated > Plants > Roots >...
GGGCGTCGGGCGTCGGGCGTCGGGCGTCGGGCGTCGTACTGTAAACGCCACCCCCACTCCCGCTTTCAAGGTATTGCCGTTACTCCCGCAGTCAAAGATCGCACAGGCTTAACGGCGGGAGTAAAAGCTCGCCTCCACTCCCGCTTTCAAGGTGTTGCCCCGACGCCCGGTTTTACTACTCCCCACTCCCTACTCCCCTTAATGACATTCCCCACCGGGTTGTTCACAAAAAAATCGGGATAACACTGTGGATAACCCTGTTAATTGCCTGTCGCGCCATGGGTTTGACGCACTGGTCAAATTCTACCCACAAAAAGAACATACTTAGTCACTACAAGACCGGCAAAAGTTCCTCGCAAACATCCGCCACAAGGAGAAAAATGGCAGATCCCCTGTCATTTAGACCAGAGTCATAAACATATAACTCAAATGATGATTTCAGGTTGCCCACAGCAAACGGGGATAAGCCTGTGGACAACCCTGTTAATTGCCTGTCTCGCCGAAGGTTTGTCGCACTGGTCAAATTCTATCCAGCGCGAACCGATCCTCCCGGCCGTTCACCCCCACACCACCCCGTCTGTCAGCAAGGTCTCGGCGCGCGTCAGGGCGGCGGCCAGGTCCGGCTGCAAGTTGCTCTCGCCCATATCGGCCGCCAGGCGGGAACCGACCAACATCTGCACCACCTCGGGCGCCGCGCCGCAGAGGATCAGCGCGCGGCCCTGCTCGCGCAGCTTGCTGTTGAGGCTATCGAGCGCCAATAAGCCGGTGGTGTCCAATAGCACCAGCCGGTGCAACTGCAGAATGATCACGCGCGCATCGGGCGCTTGATGCAGCAGTTGCTCGACCGTATCGGCCGCGCCGAAGAAGAGCGCGCCCTCGATGCGGAAGGCGGCGCAGCCGGCCGGCACGGTCTTGCCGGCAATCGAATGACGCTCGAACAGCTGCGCGTATTCCGGCTTGAGCAGATGCACGCCGGTATTGCGCGCCATGTTCTGAATGAAGAACACCGCCGCCATCAACAACCCGATCTCCACCGCCACCGTCAGATCGAAGGTCACGGTCAGCACGAAGGTGACGATCAGGATCGCGGTATCGCGCCGCGGGAACAGTTTGGCCTTGCGCACGTCCCAATCGCCCATTTTCAGCGACACCGACACCAGGATCGCCGCCAACACCGCCAGCGGAATGTACGATGCCAGCGGCGCGGCAATGAGCAGGATCAACAGCAGCACCACCGCGTGCACCACGGCCGCCACCGGCGTGCGGCCGCCGTTGCTGATGCTGGTCGCCGTGCGCGCCACCGCGCCGGTGGCCGGAATGCCGCCGAACAGCGGCGACACCAGATTGGCGATGCCCTGAGCCATCAGTTCCTGGTTGGCGTCGTGCTTGTCGTTGGTCATGGTGTCGGCCACCACCGCGCACAACAGCGATTCGATCGCGCCCAAGAGCGCGATGGTGAAGGCCGGCGCCAAAAGGTCGGAGAGGTGGTTGAAATCCAGCGCCGGCACGGTCAACTTCGGCAAGCCCTGCGGGATCGCGCCGAACTTGGTGCCGATGGTCGCCAGCGGCACATGCAGCAGCGTACAGGCCACCGTGCCCAACACCAAGGCAACGAACGGCGAGGGAAGAATCTTGTTGAGGCGGCGCGGCCAGAACAGAATCACCGCCAGCGTGACGACCGCCACCACCGTGGTGGTCGGATCGAGATGCGGCAGCGACTGGCGCAGCGTGACCGCCACGGCGAAGAAGCCTGACGGCATATGCGCGACCGGCAAGCCGAAAAAGTCCTTCAGCTGCGTTAGAAAGATCAACAGCGCAATGCCGTTGGTAAAGCCGGTAATCAGCGGCATCGGGAAGAAGCGGATCACCTGCCCCAGGCGCAGCACGCCCATCAAGATCAACATCACCCCGGCCATCATCGTGCAGATCATCAGATTGGCCACGCCGTACTTCAGCACGATGCCGTATAGAATGACGATGAATGCGCCGGTGGGACCGGTGACGGACAGCCGCGTGCCGCCGAACAGCGCCGCCAGCAAGCCGCCGACGACCGCGGTGAAAATCCCGGCCTGCGGCGTCACCCCGGAGGCCATGGCAAACGCCATGGCCAGCGGCAAGGCAACGATCCCCACCGTCAGCCCCGCCATCAAGTCGTGACGGAAGGTCAGCCGGTCATAGCCGGCAAGGCAGTCCAGCAAACGTGGACGAAAAGCGATCATGACTTCATTTCTTTCTGTTTACGTTAACGACATAGCTGCCGAAGCAGTCTGATTCACCTGAAACACTTGCCGGAAACCCGCCATGGCTGTGCTACACTCTCCCGGTCTCAATCCCGGTCTCAACCGCAGCTGGAATCAAGCAATGAAAAAAGTGCTCGCGCTCCTCGCGCTCCTGCCAACTTTGGCATTGGCCGCCCCGGTCGTGGAACTCGACACCAATGTGGGCAATATCGAGATTACGCTTGATCAGGCGCACGCACCTAAAACCGTTGCCAATTTTCTGGCCTATGTCAAATCTGGCCATTACAATGGTACTGTATTCCACCGTGTTATAGAGGGCTTCATGATCCAGGGCGGCGGTTTTGATGCCCAGCTCAAGCAACGCCCGACCCGCGCGCCGATCGCCAACGAGGCCGCCAATGGCCTGAAAAACACCGCCGGCACCATTGCCATGGCGCGTACGCCCGAACCCAATTCAGCCACCTCGCAGTTTTTTATCAACGTGGCCAACAACGACCCGCTGAATTTCCGTGACAGCAGCCCCGAGGGCATCGGTTACGCGGTATTCGGCAAAGTCACGCGCGGGATGGACGTGGTAATGCGTATCTCGCACATGAAAACCGTGGACGTCGGCATGATGTCCGACGTACCGGAAAAACCGGTGATCATCATCAAGGCCTCGATCAAGGGCTGATCCCCATCCATTGACTGCCGTGTGTCCCACACTGCCATACCCAAGGAAGACCTCATGATCAAACTGACCACCAACCTCGGCGACATCATGCTCGAGCTGTATCATGACCGCGCGCCGGACACCGCCGCCAACTTCGAACAGTACGTGCGCGACGGCCACTACGACGGCACCATCTTTCATCGCGTCATCAACGGCTTCATGATCCAGGGCGGCGGCTTCACCGCCGATATGGAACAAAAGGAAACCCGCGAGCCGATCAAGAACGAAGCCAATAACGGCGTGGGCAACAAGACCTACACCATCGCCATGGCGCGCACCATGGACCCGCACTCGGCCTCGGCCCAGTTCTTCATCAACGTCGCCGACAACGACTTCCTCAACCACACCTCTCCGACCGCTCAGGGCTGGGGCTATGCCGTGTTCGGCGAGGTCGTTGATGGCAAGGAAGTGGTCGATCGCATCAAGACCGTGCCGACCGGCCGCCACGGCGGTCACCAGGACGTGCCCAAGGAACCGGTCACCATCCTTAAGGCCGAAGTGATCGACGCCGCCTGATTCACCGCGCCCCCCGCCCTCGGGGGGCGCTTCCCGACGCCCTTCGGAGCCGCCATGGCCATCCACCTGATTTCCGATCTCCACCTTTCCGACGACACGCCCGAACTCACCGCACTGTTCCTCGGCACGCTGCAAGCCTGGCAGGGTCAGCTCGACGCCTTGTACATCCTGGGAGATTTGTTCGAATACTGGGTCGGCGACGATGACGATTCGCCGTTCTTGCGCGACACGCTGGCGGCCATGCGCGCGTTCGCCGACAAGACGCCGCTGTACGTCATGCACGGCAATCGGGATTTTCTGCTGGGTGAAGGCTTTGCCCGCGCCAGCGGCGCGCGGCTACTGTCCGATCCGCATCCGCTCGTGGTCGGCGGCGCGCGTTATCTGTTAAGCCACGGCGACGCGCTGTGCACCGACGACACCGCCTACCAGCAATTCCGCGCGCAAAGCCGCTCGCCCGCCTGGCAGCAGGCGATGCTGGCGCGGCCGCTGGCCGAACGGCACCTGATCGCGCGCATGGCGCGCCAGGAAAGCGAGGCGGCAAAGCGCCAGACCGGCCTGACCGCCATCTCGGACGTCACCGACGCGGCGGTGCTGGCACTGCTGGATGCCCACGGCTGGCCGGTACTGGTGCACGGTCATACCCACCGGCCGGCGGTCCATGTGGTCGAGCGCGGCGAGCGCCAGACCCAACGCTGGGTCATCGCCGACTGGCATGACGGCCAAGGCGGCTATCTGGCCATCGACGGCCACGGCATCGGCGCGCACGCGCTGCCCTGACACGGCGGCGACGTTCACCCTGTAGCCGTGCGTTCGCGAAGCAACGCACGTACACGCCATCTCTTTATCAGCTGGAACAGCTCAAGCAGATCTCGCCCGCCCACTCGGGCGGCAGCGCCGCGTAGTCCTCGAACGCCGGGGCCTCGTCGAATGGCCGCGACAGACACTGCCGCAGGCGTTCGATCTCGCCGAAGTCGCGCGCGTCGCGCGCTTGGGCGATCGCCTGTTCGGCCAAATAGTTACGCAAGATATATTTCGGATTGACCGCCAGCATCGCCGCCTGCCGCTCGGCGTCGACGCTCCCCTCGTCGGCGAGCCGCGCGCGATAGCGATCGCACCAGGCGCGCCAGGCTTCCGGCTCGGCGAAGAGCGCCGCCACGTCGTCACCCGCCCCCTGCCCGTCAAACCGGCTCAAACGGCGGAAGAACACGGTGAAATCGGCGGACTGGCCATGCAACAACAAGAGCAGCGCCTGCACCAGCTCGTCGTCCCCCTCGCGCGCCACGAAGAGCCCGAGCTTGGCGCGGAAGCGATCGAGAAAAGCGCGGCTGAACGCGTCGGGGAATTGATCCAGCACCGCGCGCAGGTCGGCTTCCTCGACCAGCGGCGTGAGCGCGCTGGCCAGACAGTACAGATTCCAATGCGCGATGCGCGGCTGCTGGTTATAGGCATAGCGGCCGGCGTGGTCGGAGTGGTTGCAGATGTGCGCGGCGTCGAAAGCGTCCAGAAAGCCGAACGGCCCGTAGTCGAGCGTCAGGCCGAGCATCGACATGTTGTCGCTGTTCATCACGCCATGGCAGAAGCCGACCGCCTGCCAGGCGGCGACCAATTCGGCGGTGCGGCGCGCGACCTCGGTGAACATCGCCAGATAAGGCCGGTCGGCGTCCCGGCATTCGGCAAAGTGGTGTTGCAGCAGATAATCGGCCAGCTCGCGCACCGCGTCGTGCTGACCGCGATGATAGAACACCTCGAACGAACCGAAGCGCACAAAGCTCGGCGCGACCCGCGTCAATACCGCCGTGGTCTCGGCCGTCTCGCGCCAGACCGTCTCGTCCGACCCCGCCAGGCACAGCGCGCGCGTGGTCGGAATGCCCAAGCCATGCATGGCCTCGGAGCACAGGTACTCGCGGATGCTGGAACGCAGCACCGCGCGGCCGTCGCCCATGCGCGAGAACGGCGTGCGCCCAGCGCCTTTCAACTGCAGCTCCATGCGTTCGCCGCCAAGCGGCAGATCGCCCAAGAGCAGCGCCCGGCCGTCGCCGAGCTGCGGCACGTAGACGCCGAACTGATGGCCGGCGTAGATCGCCGCCAACGGCGTCATGTCCGCCGGCACGTCGTTACCGGCGAAGAGCGCGAGATGGGCGTCGAGCGTCGCCGCGGAAAGCCCCAGCTCGGCGGCTAACGGGGCGTTTTGCGCCACCCAATACGGGTCGGACAGCGGCGTGGGGCGCACGCGGCGCCAGAAGGTCTCGGGCAGGTCGAGAAACCGGCGGCCGAAGGGGGGCAAAGGATGGCTCATGCCCGGATTTTAGCGGGCGGACGAGGGGATAAAAACGTGGATGATAGTAGGGCTATCCGCCTGCCGGGCCCGTCACTTGGCGCGGCCACAACCGCTCTTGCGCGGATAGCCGCCAGCAGGCGCCGCCGCGCCCTGCCCGCTTTCCCACGCGCGGCGCGCCTCTCGCGCCGCGTTGACCGCCGCGGCCGACAAGCGCACGGTGGCGAAATGACTGACTTGGCGCGTCATTTTGGCGATGGCGCCGCAGGACGCGTCGGAGAGCCGCAGCGCGCGGGTGAACGGATAATCGTCATCCTGCCACGGCGTAAGCCAGAACGCGTGCACCGCGCTCAGCCATTGCTCCACCGCCCGCTGCATGTCGCGCTGGGTATCGGCCTGCACTTGCCACAGCGTCAACGAGGCGCTGAGCGCGTCGTCGACGTGGTGCTGCAGATCCTGGCCTTGCAAAGACATGGCGGAGCCGAACGCCTCCATCACCGATTGGCAGACCTCGCGCTGTGCCGCGCTCAGGCAGCGACGATGATGGTCCAGGGTTTCAAAATAGGCTTGCATGCGCGCTCCGCCGGGATGAAAGAGTTAGCGATGACCGAGCACTTCGGGATCGTGCAACTGCCAGACCTCGTTTAACGTGTCGAGCAACAGCCGGATGACCGGATCGCTCTCGCGGTCCGCGGGGTAGATGAACTGCAGATCGTAGCGCTTACGCACGCCCGGCACCACATAGAGCGCGCCTTCCGCTTCCAGGCCCAGCGCAATCTCCTCGCGCAGGAGGCCAACGCCGACACCGGCGGTCACGAGCGACACCAGCGTGTCGAGATGGTCGCATTCAGCCACCTTGCGCGGCGCGATGGAGAGTTCGCGCCACAGTTCGCTGGTAAGACGATGAAAGCTGGAGAATTGTGACAGGCCGATCCACGGCAGTTTACCGAGCTCGCGAATCTGCCCGCCGTCGAGGCGCTCGCGCCAGGCGCACGGCATGGCCAGCACGAAAGGCAAGCGGCACAGCAAAATGCTGTTGACGTTGGCGTAAGGGTTCTTGCCCAGGAAGAAACCGGCTTCGAACTCGTGCTTGCGCACTTTGTTGAGCACGTCGATGGTCACGCCTTGCGACAAACGCAAGTCCAGCAGCGGATAACGCTGCGTCAGTCGCGCCACCCACGGGCCAACGCGCAGCCAATCCGGCGACAACGAGGTGCCAATGCGCGCGAGTCCGGCGGGCTGTCCTTTCAGGCCGCGCGCATGATCGACCAGTTGCCGCGCCGATGCCAAAATCGACTGCGCGCGCGGCAACAGCTCCTGGCCCGCCAGCGTCAGCGTGACGCCACCGGCCGTGCGCTCGAACAACGGCAGTCCGACCTCTTCTTCCAACGCCTTGATTTGCGCGGTCACCGCCGGTTGCGACAGATGCAACTGTTCGGCAGCCTGGGTCAAATGCCCTTGCTGCGCCACGGTGACGAAAGTGCGCAGTTGATAGATTTCCATGGCGATCTCACCCGCCGCGCGAGCCGCTCCCTGTTTCCCATGTTTTGATGGCAACGAGCATAGCAGCTATGCATTTTGACTACAACGCAGCCGTTATGCCTGGCCCCGGTCCATCTTCCGTCAGAGAAAAACACCAAAATGGAGCAAAAAATCTACTCTATTACAATGATTTATATGATTTTTTGCGACGCATCATCGGTCACACAAATTTGCGACATCAAAAAATGCGATTGGCCAGCATCCATGCACATCACATATGTTGCAGCAAGCGGCGCCCCCCCGCGGAATCTACGCGGGCAAAAGACCGCCGCGGGCGATACCACGCCTGAATAACAACAAACGGACCAGCAATTCGATTCATTCCTTTGTTTGATCCACCACGATGCCTGACTGGCATGGGACTGCATCACTCACACTACACAAGGAGACGCACACATGGACAACAAACTGGCCAACCCCGCCCCTCTCGGGCTCTGCGGTTTCGCCCTCACGACATGGCTGCTCAGCATGGTCAACGCCGGCTGGTTCAGCGGTGACGCGGTGCCGATGGTGCTCGCCTGCGCGTTCGCGTTCGGCGGCACGGCGCAATTCTTCGCCGGATTGATGGAAATGCCGCGCGGCAACACCTTCGGGTTCGTCGCGTTCTGCGGTTATGGCTCGTTCTGGTGGACCTTCGCTCTGTTCGTCGTGTTCTTCGCCAACAAGGTCCCGGGCGCGTTCGTCGGCTGGTATCTGCTGCTGTGGGGCCTGTTCACCGCCATGCTGTGGGTGGCGTCGCTCAAAAAGAACACCGCGCTCAAGCTGATCTTTACCGCCTTGACGGTGACCTTCTTCCTGCTCGCCTTCAAGGATCTGTTCGGTTTGGCGAGCCTGGGCGTGCTCGGCGGCTATCTGGGCATGGTCACCGCCGCGCTGGCTTTCTATCTGGCCGCGGCCGAAGTCATCAACGAATCGTACGGCAAGACGGTATTGCCGATCTGATTGCCTGACCATGGGCGGGGTTGTCCCCGCCCATTTTCATTCCCAGGGGCGATTTCGAGTAAAAACACGACTATATGTTATTGATTAATATATGTTTTTGCATTGCATCATCGAAACAAATAATTCAACACATCAGAAAATGCGATTGGCGAGCCGAGCCGCAAGCTCGTAACGTTAGCTAAACAACGAAATGGCCGTCCCATAGATTGCACAGAGGAGAACACCGCATGTCCGGCATCGAATCCATTCTCAAAGAAACCCGCAGCTTTCCGCCCTCCGACGACTTCCGCCAAAAGGCGGTCATCCCGGGCATGGAAGCCTACAATGCCTTGTGCGATCAGGCCAACGGCCAATATCTGTCCTTCTGGGGCGATATGGCGCGTGAACTGCTGAGTTGGAAAAAGCCGTTCTCGCGCGTGCTCGACGAGAGCGCCGCGCCGTTCTTCAAATGGTTCGACGACGGCCAACTCAATGTGTCGTATAACTGCATCGACCGCCACCTGGCGCAAAACGCCAACAAAATCGCGCTGATCTTCGAAGCCGACGACGGCACGGTGACCCGTGTCACTTACGCCGAGCTGCACCGTCGCGTCTGCCAATTCGCCAACGGCCTGAAGAGCCTGGGCATCAAGAAAGGCGACCGCGTGGTGATATACATGCCGATGGTGATCGAAGCCATCGTCGCCATGCAGGCTTGTGCCCGGATCGGCGCCATCCATTCGGTGGTGTTTGGCGGCTTCTCCGCCGGCGCGCTGCGCGACCGCGTGCAGGATGCGGGCGCCCGCCTGCTGATCACCGCCAACGAAGGCCTGCGCGGCGGCAAGGGCGTGCCGCTCAAGGCCACGACCGATGAAGCCATCGCCTTGGGCGGCTGCGACACCGTCGAACACGTCGTGGTCTACCGCCGCACCGACTCCGAACCCGCCTGGGACGCCAACCGCGACGTCTGGTGGCATCAATTGGTGGAAAAGCAGCCGGAACAATGCGAACCGGAATGGATGAATGCCGAGGACCCGCTGTTCATCCTCTACACCTCCGGCTCGACCGGCAAACCCAAGGGTATCCAGCACTCGACCGCGGGCTACCTGCTGGGCGCCATCAACAGCTTCCGCTGGGTCTTCGACTACCGTCCCAACGACGTCTTCTGGTGCACCGCCGACGTCGGCTGGATCACCGGCCACACCTATGTCTGCTACGGCCCGCTGGGCAATGGCGCGACCCAAGTCATCTTCGAAGGCGTGCCGACCTACCCGGACGCCACGCGCTTCTGGCGCATGATCGAGCGGCACAAGGTCAGCCTGTTCTACACCGCGCCGACCGCCATCCGCTCGCTGATCAAGCTCGGCGCCGACGCACCCAAGCAATTCGACCTGTCGTCGCTGCGCGTGCTCGGCACGGTCGGCGAGCCGATCAATCCGGAAGCCTGGATGTGGTACTACGAGGTGGTCGGCGGCGGCCGCTGCCCGATCGTCGACACCTGGTGGCAAACCGAAACCGGTTCGGCCATGATTGCGCCGCTGCCGGGCGCCGTGCCGACCAAGCCCGGTTCCTGCACACTGCCGCTACCTGGCGTCATGGCCGACATCGTCGATGAGTCCGGTGCGCCGGTGGAAGCCGGCAAAGGCGGCTTCCTGGTGATCAAGAAGCCGTTCCCGAGCCTGGTGCGCACTATCTGGGGCGACCCGGAGCGCTTCAAGAAAACCTATTTCCCGGAAGAGTTCGATGGCAAGTTCTACCTGGCCGGCGACTCGGCGCACCGCGACGAAAACGGCTACTTCTGGATCATGGGCCGTATCGACGACGTGCTCAACGTTTCCGGCCACCGCCTAGGCACGATGGAAATCGAATCGGCCTTGGTAGCCAACCCGCTGGTGGCCGAGGCCGCCGTGGTCGGCAAGCCGCACGAGATCAAGGGCGAGGCGGTGGTCGCGTTCGTGGTGCTCAAGGGACCGCGGCCGCAGGGCGACGAGGCGCGCAAGGTGGCCGACAACCTCAAGCAATGGGTGGCGCACGAAATCGGCAAGATCGCCCAGCCGGACGAAATCCGCTTCGGCGAGAACCTGCCCAAGACCCGCTCCGGCAAGATCATGCGCCGCTTGCTGCGTTCGCTGGCGCGCGGCGAGGAGATCGTGCAGGACGTTTCGACGCTGGAAAATCCGCAGATCCTGCAGCAGTTGCAGGAGTCCGCCTAAGTCTCCGGGGGGAGCGAGACGACGCCGGCGCCTAGACGCGGCGCGTGATAAAGGCAACAAACGACACTGACAGCCCGGCGCTTGCCGGGCTTTTTATTGCCTTAGAACCGCTAACAAAACACATTTCGTGGTTGGGTAGCGTGCGCTCGCGCAGCAACGCACGGCCTCAGGACTCGCATAAGACGTGCTACAAAACTTGAGCAGAGCCTTAGCGGAGCTTTTGTTAGAGATTCTTAGGGAACGCTTAAGGAGAGTAGGATTAAGCTCGGGATTTTCGCCCCGGCAACTCGTCTAGACCAGCAATATCTGTCAGGACAGGTGACGCCGGTACAGGCATAGTGGCAGGTTGAGGAGAAAGCCATGACCGATGAACGTGCGCAGGCCTACGCCAAACGCTTCAACCGGGTGTTCGATTACATCGACCACCATCTGGATGAGGATTTGTCGCTCGATCTGCTCAGTCAGGTGGCCAATTTTTCCAAGTTCCATTTCCAACGGCAATTCACCGACTATTGCGGCATCAGCGTCAGCCGCTACATCCAGCTGGTGCGCATGAAGCGCGCCTCGTACCGGCTGGCGTTCAACCCGCTGGAGCGCATCATCGACATCGCGCTCGAAGCGGGCTTCGAAAATCCGGAATCGTTCTCCCGCGCCTTCAAGCATCTGTTCGGCCAGACGCCCAGCCAGTTTCGCGCCAACCCGGCCTGGGAGGACTGGTGCCAGCGTTACCACCAGCACCGCCGCAAGCGCAAGCTCAACCGCGAGGTGACCATCGTCGATTACCCCACCACGGCGCTGGCCGTGCTGGAGCATGTCGGTTCGCCGCATCAGATCAACCACAGCGTGCGCCGCTTCATCGAATGGCGCGCGCAAACCGGACTCGCGCAGGGCGACGGCAGCCTGGCCCTCGGCATCGCCTACGACAATCCGGAGACCACGCCGGCGCAGACGTTCCGCTTTGGCATCGCCAGGTCGGTCGAGGCGCCGGTACCGCCCAACCACCATGGGGTCGTCAACAAGACACTGCCCGGCGGCCGCTGCGCCGTGCTGCGCCACACCGGCGCGCACGAAGGGCTGTGCGAGCAAGTGCCCTATCTGTATCGCGATTGGCTGCCGCAAAGCGGCGAGGAATTGCGCGATTTCCCCTTGTTCTTCCACTACCTGAATTTTGTGCCGGAGACGCCGGAGCACCTATTGGTGACCGACATCTACCTGCCGCTGAAATAGGCGCGTTCAGGCGCTTGGCGGCACGGTTGAAGGCCGCTTCACTTCATCGGATAATGACTCCCTTTTAGCCGTCTGTCCTTTGCCGCATGTCTCAGCCCGTCAAACCGCCCATTAGCGCCGATGACATCGACGCCATCCTGCCGCAAACCCAGTGCCGTCAATGTCGCTTCGACGGCTGCCGGCCCTATGCCGAGGCCATTGCGCGCGGCGAGGCCGACATCAACCGCTGCCCGCCCGGCGGGCTCGACGGCATTCGCCGGCTCGCCACGCTGACCGGCCAGGCATTTCGGATTTTCGAGGCAGACGCGCCGCAACCGAAGCCGCGCGAGCTTGCGCTGATCGACGAGGAAAACTGCATCGGCTGCACGCTGTGCATTCAAGCTTGTCCGGTCGACGCGATTCTCGGCGCCGCCAAGTCGATGCACACGGTGCTCGGCGACGAATGCACCGGTTGCGCGCTGTGCGTCGCGCCCTGCCCGGTCGACGCCATCCGCATGGAACCGGTCACCCCCGCGGTGGAGGGGCTGTCGGCGGAGCGCTCCGCACTGGCGCGGCGCCGTTACCAGTTCCGTTTGGCACGGCTTCAGCGCGAACGAGAGGAAAAAGCCGCACGGCTCGCCGCGCGCTCGGCCGCGCCCGCCCCGGCCACGGCGCCGACCGCCGCGCCGCAATCCAGCGCGGCCAATATGCTCGACGAGCAGAAAAAAGCCGTTATCGCCGCCGCCATGCGCCGTGCCGCCGAACTACAGGCGGCGCGCAAAACCGGAGACAAGACATGAACGACGCCAAACGGCGCGAGATTTTCCGTCGGCTGCAAGCGCACACGCCCAAGCCGACCACCGAACTGATCTATCGCACGCCGTTTGAGCTGTTGATCGCCGTGCTGCTGTCTGCCCAAGCAACCGACGTCAGCGTCAACAAGGCCACCACCCGGCTGTTTGCCGTGGCCGCGACCCCGGAGGCGATGCTGGCGCTCGGCGAAGAGGGACTGATCCCCTACATCCAGACCATCGGTCTGTTTCGCAGCAAGGCGCGCCACATCATCGCCACGTGCCACCTACTGCTCGAACGGCATGGCGGCGACGTGCCGCCGCAACGCGAGGCGCTGGAGGCCTTGCCCGGCGTCGGCCGTAAAACCGCCAACGTGGTGCTCAACACCGCCTTCGGCCAGCCGACCATCGCCGTGGACACCCACATTTTCCGTGTCGCCAACCGCACCGGCATCGCGCCAGGCAAAGACGTGCGCGCGGTCGAGGACGGCCTGGTGCGCAAAGTGCCCAAGGAATACCGCCAGGACGCCCATCATTGGCTGATTCTCCACGGCCGTTACGTTTGTACGGCGAGAAAGCCCCATTGCGCGCGCTGCCTCATTGTCGATCTCTGTGAATTTGCTGCAAAGACGGTATGATGATGAAGGGAATGCGCCTCTTTAGGAACATTCCCGCTTGAAAATGGTCGTCTTGCCCCGAAATTCGTTGGGTATATCTTGCCCGACCAACTGATTCAAGTTGCATAAAGGATAGCCCTGTGACCGTGCGTGTCCGCGTTTTGCTCGCCGCCTCTTTGTCGCTCGCACTGCTGACCGGCTGTGACCAAGTGCAAAAATGGTTTCACAAGGACGAGCCTCTCGCTCCCGTCGTGATTCCCGCGCAACAGGATGGCAAGATCGGCATGCTGCTGCCCGATTTCACCCAGCTGGTGGAGCGGGATGGTCCGGCCGTAGTCAATATCCAGGCACTGCGCACCGGCATCGCCGCCGATGACGACAGCGCGGATGCCGGCACGCAAGACGATCCTTTCTTCGATTTCTTCAAGCGCTTCATGCCCAACCCCTACGATCAGGGTAACGATGGCCAGCAGCAGGATCAGCCGCAAACCGACAGCATCTCTTACGGCTCGGGCTTCATCATTAGCCAGGACGGCTACATCATGACCAATGCCCATGTGGTGCAGGGCGGCAACCCGATCAAGGTGGTGATGACCGACAAGCGCGAGTTCAAGGCGCGCCTGGTCGGCCTGGACAAGCGCACCGACGTCGCGCTGTTGAAAGTCGACGGCTCGAATTTGCCGGTAGTGAAAGTGGGCGATCCGGATCAGCTCAAGCCGGGCGAATGGGTGGCGGCCATCGGCGCGCCATTCGGCTTCGAAAACTCGGTAACCGCCGGCATCGTGTCGGCCAAGGGCCGCAGCCTGCCCGATGAAAGCTACGTGCCCTTCATTCAGACCGACGTGGCCATCAATCCAGGCAACTCGGGCGGACCGCTGTTCAATCTGCGCGGCGAGGTGGTCGGCATCAACTCGCAGATCTACAGCCGCTCCGGCGGGTTCATGGGCATTTCCTTCGCCATTCCGATCAACTTGGCGATGAACGTCGCCGATCAGATCAAAATGAAGGGCAAGGTCAGCCGCGGCCAGCTCGGCGTCAGCATCCAAGAGGTGACGCAGGAATTAGCGCAATCGTTCGGCCTGTCGCAGCCGCGCGGCGCCCTGGTCGTGCGGGTCGACCCGCAAAGCGCGGCCGCGCGTGCCGGCGTGCAGCCGGGGGACATCATCCTGCAATTGGATGGCCGCCCCATCCAAAGCTCCAAGGATCTGCCGCAATTGGTCGGCAACATGAAGCCGGGCAGTCAGGTCAAATTGCGCGTTTGGCGCAAGGGCGGCGAAGTGGTGCTCAACGTCACGCTGGGCGAGCTATCGAACGATACCGCCGCGCAGCCCGCGGCCGAGCCCAATCAACCGCAAAGCTATCAATTCGGCAAGCTGGGCCTGATCGTCAGCGAAATCCCGCCGGCACAGCTCGCGCAGATCGGTCTGCGTGGCGGTCTGCTGGTGGAAAAGGTCAAAGGGCTCGCGGCGCGCTCCGGCCTGATGGGCGGCGATGTGATCATCGGCGTCAATCAAACCGAGGTCACCACGATCAAGGGGTTCGAACAGGCTCTGGCCAGTTCGCGAGGCAATATCGCGCTGCTGGTACGGCGCATGAGCGACACGCTGTACATCCCGCTCAAGCTCAACTAGCCGGCAGAGTCGGCCAGAAAAGGCGCCGGACCACCGGCGCCTTTTTCATGGTTGCGCGCCGCTAGCCAGCATGTCCAACGCCGAATCCAGCACAAACCGGGCAGTACGGTCATCCGTGCCATCCTGGCGGTGCCACACCGCCGACAGCCCCGCCCACGCAGCCACCCAGCACAACAGGCGGCGCCGCTCCAGTATCGCCTCCGCCGCCACCAACGACAGCAGCCGTTGCAACCGCCCCGGCGCTTCGACCATCTCGGCCGTTGGGTTACAGAACAGATTGGCGTAATCGAAAGCGCGCTCGCCGTAGAGTCCTTTGGGATCGATGGCAAGCCAACCGCGCGCCGGGCTGAACAGAACGTTGCCATGGTGCAGATCGCCATGCAGCGCCACCTCGTCGCGCGGCGCGGCCAGCAGCGCTTCAGCCAGCATGGCTGCCTGGCGCACGGCGATGCCATGCACGGCGGCCTCGGCCGACAAGTCTTCAAACCAGCGCGAGAGCGGCATCAGGTCCGGCGCAGGCTCGCGCCCCGGACGATGCAGCCCCGCCACCGTGCGGCACAGGATGCGGGCACACTCGTCGTCCTCGCCGTCCGCCGCCATGGCCGCGAGCCCCGGCGTGGCAGCCAGGCACTCCATCAGCAACGCCGGGCCGTGCTGGCCGAACACCTGTGCCGCCGGGCGGTCGTCCCACCACGCCATCAGGCGGTTGCCGCGCGCCTCCTCGGCGGTCATGGCGATTTTCAACATCGCCGACTGGCCGCGCCAGCGCACCGGCTGCAGCACGCTGGATGCGGTATAAAACGGCCTTCCTTCGGCTTTCAGTTGCCAGTGGGCGATATAACGCGCCAACAAGTCGGATGGTTGACAGGCCAAGTTGACCATGACGCAAACCCTATGGGGAGGCTGAATAGCGACATGGACTCCACTTCGTGAGAGAAAATTCCTCTAAGGGGGAAAAATAGCGGCGTCAAGCAAGCACAGTCCGCGCGCCGACCCATTTGGCATAAGCAGTTGCTTTGCTGCTAAGATGGTCCATCCTGACGCAGCCACAACGACAATGAAACCCATCGCCATTTTTCAGCACCATCCTGAAGACGGCCCCGGCCATTTTCTCGATTTTGCCCAGCGCGCCCATGTCCCCGTCGTCTTGTTCCGCGGCGACCAAGGCCAGCCGTTGCCGACCTCGATCAAGCCGTTCTCGGCCTTGGTATCGTTGGGCGGGCCGATGAGCGTCAACGACCGGCTCGATTTCATCGAATACGAAACCCTGCTCATGGAAGAGGCCATCGCCCACGACATTCCGATTCTTGGGCACTGTCTGGGCGGCCAGTTGCTGGCGCGCACGCTGGGCGCCGAGGTGCGCGCGCTCGTTCCGGCCGGACGCGAGATCGGCTGGTCCCGCGTCGCGCCGGCGGACGGCGCGCTGCCGGACTGGGTCGCGCCCCTTGCGCAAGGGGACGTGTTTCAATGGCACAACGAAAACTTCTCGCTGCCGGCGAACGCCAGGCTACTGCTGCAAAACGCGTCTTGCCCCCATCAGGCGTTCCTGCATGGGCCGCACCTGGGCCTGCAATTTCACATCGAAATCACCGCGGACAAGATCCGCGCCTGGTGCCGCGAGAGCGGCGACGAGGCGCGCCAATGGGCGCACCTGCCCTCGGTGCAATCGCCCGAAGCCATGATGGAGGCGCTCGACGCGCGTGTCGCCGTCTCCAACCGCATGGCCGACGCCCTTTATCGCCAGTGGGCGCTGGCGCTTCATCCCGGGAGAACGCCATGTCTTTCATGACCACCGATCTATGCGACGCCTTTGCCGACCGCATCGCCGTGGTGGCGCCGATGCTGCGCCACTATGGCGGCGCGATGCGCTTTGCCGGTCCGATGGCGACATTGAAGTTATTCGAGGACAACGCGCTCGTGCGCACCGCGCTTTCGCAGCCGGGTCTTGGCCGGGTGCTGGTGGTGGATGGCGGCGGATCGCTACGCTGCGCGCTCTTGGGCGATCAGTTGGGAGAACTCGCGGTGAAAAACGGCTGGGCGGGGGTGGTGGTCTACGGTGCGGTGCGTGATTCCGCGGCGCTCGGGCGTCTGCCGCTGGGCGTACTGGCGCTCGCCACCCACCCGATGAAATCGATCAAGCGTGGCGAGGGGCAGCAAGCGCTTGCGCTCCATTTCGGCGGCGTGCGTTTCGAGCCCGGCCACTGGCTCTATGCCGACGAGGACGGCACGATCGTGACGCCGCAGGCACTGCCGGCGACGTAGCCCGCCCGGCCATTGGCAAACAACCCTACTCCAGCGGCGCCTCGGCGTGCGGCGCGTGCTCGCGCCGGCGCCGCCGTGGCGGCAGACGCCCCTCCTCCATCGAACGGGCAAAGGTCGGCAGGTTCGCCAGCACTTCCGGCACCGCCCAGCCAAGCCGGTATTCCCACCACGTATGATGCTCGGGCCGCAGGCTGTCGGGCTGATCGAGCGAGCACAGCGTCAGGTCGATTTCGCCCGGGTCCGATTCATGCCGGTAGGTGAGCGACGTGCCGCAGCGACGGCAAAAGCCCCGCTCCACCGCCGCGGAAGAGCGATACAGCGCCAACGGCTCTCCCCGCCACTCCACCTCGGAAGTTCGCACGGTGAGCCAAGTCAGAAAAGCCGCGCCGCTCGCTTTGCGGCAGGTGGGACAGTGACAATGGGTCAGATAGCTGGGCTGGCCGCGCACCACGTAGCGAATCGCTCCGCACAAGCAGCCGCCGGTCAGTTGCTCCTGCATGTTGCGCTCCTTCGGTTGCCGGCCCGTAGAGGCTAGGCCGTTTTTTTACTATGGATGTTGCAGCGCATAATGCCAAGCGGAAATGTTTGACGATATTTGCATGAAAGCAACCGCTGATCCGGCGCGTGCGCTCGGCTACCTCCTCCTCAACTTGACATCCTCCCCCGCCTAAAGTCGGGGGAGGATGTCAAGACAGTTAGGGCTCGTAGGCGCGCCAGGCGCACAGCCCGCGCTCTTCCCCGCCGTCGCAGTCGGCGTCGCGCCACAGCGGCGCCACGCTATTGCCGGCGCCGGTGCTCACCACGGACGTGCGTGTCGCCACATTGTAGAGCCGATCGCCCTCACGCCCCGCCCAACGCCACTGTTGAAAACCGGTTTGTTCGCACGGCGCGGCCCTCACCACGCCGTCACGTCGGCCATCCAAGCACAGCGAAGGCGTGCCGACCGACACGAACTGGCCTTGGCGGGTATGCCGCCAAAGCTGGTGCGGGGAGCCATCGCATACCGCGGTCACCACCTGCCGGCCGGCATCCCAAAGACTGAGGCAATGTGTCCGTTCTTGCCGGTAGGCTTTCAGCATGACCGGAGCTTCCGACAGAAAATGGCTAGAGCCCCAGTCGACGCTGAAGGTATCGCGAAAGCGCAACGAGACCGGCTGGTCGAAGGTATCCACTTCGCCGTCGCCGATGAAGGACATCGGCGCGCGCACCTCGGCGCTGGAGACGAGCGTGAAGGTGCTGCTGCCGGTCTTGCCGGGCGGCGCATGGTAGGTGACGAGGAAGCCGGGCACGAAGTTGGCGTACGACATGGCGCTGAACAGCCGTTGATTGACCGGCATGGCGCCATCGACCACCGCGCTCTTGGCATGGAACATATCGGCCCCCAGCGCATTTTGCCATTGCACGTCGAGGCGATTGCCGGCGCTGCGGTTGACGACCTCGTACTCGTTGAGCTTGTACTTGAGCGTCGTGGTGGCGATGGCGGTGTCCGTGCCGGCGTAACCGAAAGTGCCGCTGGGCGAGCTGCCCAGGGAGACCGACGCGGTCAATCCGCGCTGTTTCATGTCGCTGCGCACCACGTCGACGTCCAGGCCGCGCGGCGTATTCTTCGGCACATGCTCGATCAGGCTGACATTCAGATCATTGTCCGGCGAGAGCGTGACCCCATAGCTCCCCGCATACGGCCCGAACCAGGTGGAACGAACACGGCGCCCCCATCCCTTGATGCTGACATGATCGTCATGGCGCTGGCTGTCGGCCAGATGCCAGCCGGCGCCGCCCGGCCCCTCCAGCCCCTGGCCAATGCGCAGCAACTTACCCGGCGGCAACCCAGCCGGCGCCCCCGCGCTATCGCTGGAGAAATAATCGAGCCGCACCGTGGCATGATAGGCGCCGTTGGCCGCGCAAGGATCGACATGACCGGAAAAGGTCACACCGGAAACCAGGCCGCTGTGTTTGTTGACCTTTTGCCGGAACGGGCACGACAACGGCGCATGGGTAAAGGTCAGGTAAAGCGACTTGCCGACGAGCGGCTCGGCGCGCGGCGCTGCGGTCTCGCGCTTACCGCGCCAAGGGAGTTGGCGCTCAAGCTTCATTCTCAACAAGCCCGCCATGCGCAGATGGCCACCGTAGTCCGCGGCATGAAGCCAATCCCGTCCACTCGGCGAGGGCACGATGACAACCAACGGCTTGCCCACGCGCACCCCCATCAGCGGCGCGGTCATCTGATCGACGAGCGCAGCATCGTGCACCTGCGTCGCATCCAGGATCACCAGTTTCCCGCCGATCAAGCTTTCGCGCGCCTTGGCAGCCAGCTGCATCGGACTGTCCGCGGCAGTCAAATTGAAATAAGCCAGCGGCCATTTATTCAAGAGGGTAATCACGGCCCGTCCCGCCGGCGAGGCTTCGCCAAAGGAGGCGGGACGGTCGGCGACGCTGCCTGCTTGCGCAGGCAGCGTCGGCCACAGAGAAATCATGCCGACCATCAGGATGGCTGGCCAGGGTGTGCGATGACGCTGCGATGCCTGCATGATGGATTGCTCCCTCGGAACACGAATGACCGGGGAAGGCTAGGCAGCGGCGGACGAGACAACAAGCTTGCGCGGGGGGAATATTTTATGGCTGACGAATATGGAAAGGCAGCGCGGGCCGCCGGGACGGCGACGGCCCGTCGTGGTTACGCCGGCTGGGTGGGCACGGCGTGCTGAACTTCGGTCATCTGATTGTTGGCATCGACGAACACCAGTACCGGACGCAGCCCGGCCAGTTCATGTTCCTCGTATTGCGCGAAGGTGGCGATGATCAGCAAGTCGCCGACGGCGGCGCGGCGCGCGGCCGATCCGTTGACCGAAATGATGCCCGAACCGCGCTCGGCCTTGATGGCGTAAGTGGCGAAACGCTCGCCGTTGGTGACGTTCCAGATTTGAATTTCTTCAAATTCGCGGATGTCGGCGGCTTCGAGCAGATTCTCGTCGATGGCGCAGGAACCGATGTAGTGCAATTCGGCATGCGTGGCGGTCACGCGGTGCAGTTTGGATTTGAGCATGGTGCGTTGCATACGGGTCTCCTTCAGTCGCGTCGCACGTCGACATTGTCGATCAGTCGGGTTTTGCCAAGGCGGGCGGCGGCCAGCACCACCACGTGCCGTTCGCCGGCATGCGCGATTTCCAGCGTATCGGCCTGGCGCACCTCGACGTAGTCCACCAGCCAGCCATGCGCTTCCAGATCTTGCCGCGCCGTCTGCTCCATGCTGGCGTAATCGCTGTCGCCATTAAGCAGACGCTCGCGGATCGCATCCAGGTTGTGATAGAGCCGCGGCGCCTCGGCGCGTTCCGCCGGGCTCAGATAGCCGTTGCGCGACGACAGCGCCAGGCCGTCCCCGGCGCGGCCGGTATCGACGCCTTGAATGGCGATGTCGGCATTCAAGTCGGCCACCATGGCGCGGATGATGTGCAGTTGCTGAAAATCCTTCTTGCCGAAGCAAGCGACATCCGGGGTCACGATGTTGAACAGTTTGGTCACCACCGTGGCCACGCCGCGGAAATGCCCGGGGCGGAAGGCGCCGCACAACTCGTTCTGAATATGCGGCGGTTCGACGTTGAAGTCTTGCTTCACGCGCGGATACAGTTCCTTCTCGTCCGGATAGAACAGCACGTCGACGCCGGCGTCGCTCAGCTTCTGGCAATCGGCCTCGAAGGTACGCGGATAGGCGCCGAAGTCCTCGCCCTGGCCGAACTGCAGTCGGTTGACGAAAATGCTGACCACCACCTTCGGTGCTTGACGATGCGCCTCGCTCACCAGGGCCAGGTGGCCCTCGTGCAGATTGCCCATGGTTGGAACGAATGCCACCCGGCCAGCCGTCTTGCGCCAGGCGCGCATGTCGGCGATTGTGCGGATGATTTCCATCTTAATGCCTGTCCTTTCAGAAACAGTGTTCAGGCGCCGGGAAACTCTGATCCTTCACCGCGCGCACATAAGCGGCCACAGCGTCCTGAATGCTGTCCGCCCCTTGGAGAAAATTCTTGACGAAGCGGGCCTTCTTGCCCGGATAGACGCCCAGCATGTCATGCAGCACCAGCACCTGTCCGCCGACATGGGGGCCTGCGCCGATGCCGATGGTCGGCACCGGCATGGCGGCGCTGATACGCGTGGCCAGATCGGCCGGCACGCATTCCATCAGCACCAGGCTCGCGCCCGCGTCCGCATGCGCTTTGGCATCCTGGAAAATACGATCGGCGTCGGATTCGCTCTTGCCTTGTACGCGGTAGCCGCCGAAGGTATTGACGAACTGGGGCGTCAGACCGATGTGCGCGCACACCGGCACGCCGCGATCGACCAGGAAGCGGGTCGTTTCCGCCATGAAGGCGCCGCCTTCGAGCTTGACCATGTGAGCGCCGGCCTGCAACAGCCGCGCGCAGCTGGCGAAGGCCTGCTGCGGCGACTCCTGGTAGCTGCCGAACGGCAGATCGGCCAACACCAGCGCGCGTTTGGTGCCGCGCGCCACGCAGCGGGTGTGGTACACCATCTCGTCCAGCGAAACCGGCAAGGTCGAGTCGTGGGCTTGCACCACCATGCCAAGCGAGTCGCCGATCAGCAAAATATCCACGCCGGCCTCATCCAGCAAACTGGCGAAGCTCGCGTCGTAGCAGGTCAGCATGGCGATCTTCTCGCCCTCCTGCCCCATTTTGCTCAACGTGCTCACAGTCATTTTCATGCCATTCATCCTCATGGCGTCGGAAACTCAGACGCTTTTATTGAAGTAGCTGCGCTGCCCGCGCATCTCGTTGAGGCAGCGCAACAATAAATCAAAATCCTCCTGACTATCAATCAGGTTCAGGTGGTCGGTGTTCACGATCAGCAGCGGCGCGGCTTCATAGTCATAGAAAAACTGGCTATAGGCTTCGTGCACGCGCTTGATGTAGCCATCGGGAAACCCACTCTGGCCACGCGCCGCGAGCCGGCTTGTCAGAGTCTCGGGCGAAGCGTCGAGGTAGAGCACCAAATCCGGCGTCGGCGGCTCGATGGCGAGTGCCCCAGCCAGTTGCCGGTAGAGCGCGAGCTCATCGGCGTCGAGATTGATGGCGGCGAACAGGTTGTCGCGCTCGAACATGAAATCGGCCACCACCGGCTGATTCATCAATTCACCCTGCTGCATCAGGCGCGCGGTGTCGCGCCGCGCCAGGAGGAAGCTCAATTGCGCCGACAGCGCGTGGTGCTGAAACTGGCTGTAAAACCGCGGCAGAAACGGGTTGTCCTCCGGCCGCTCGGCGACCAGGGCCATGCCCCAGTGCTCGGCCAGGCGCCGGGCCAACGTGGATTTTCCGGCACCGATCGGCCCCTCCACCACCACATATCGTCTTGTGTTCATTCAGGACTTTCGTTGTCTTCGTCTTCGCTTGGCAGGCGCCCGATGCCCTCGGCGGCGCAGCGCGCGGCCAGATCGCCCGCGCGGCCGTGCGCGCCGATCGGCAGATCCGGTGCGAGTTCGGCCAGCGGATAGAGTACAAAAGCGCGCTCGTGCATGCGTGGATGCGGCAACGTGAGATCGGGGCCGTCAAGCATGGCATCCTGATACCACAGCAGGTCCAGATCCAAAATGCGCGGCGCGTTGCGGAAGCTGCGCACGCGGCCGAAATCGGCCTCGATGGCCAACAGCGCGTGCAGTAGATCGACCGGCGCGAGCATGGTATCCAGCTCGGCGACGGCGTTGATGAAATCGGGCTGATCCAGATAGCCGACGGGTGTCGTGCGAAAGAGCGACGAGGTGCGCGTCAACGTCGTGTCGGGCAACAAGGCAAGGGCCGCGAAGGCGGCCCTGATTTGCCGTGCCGGGCATTCCAAATTGCTGCCCAGCGCCACAAAGGCCCGCGTCATGCATCGCTCTCCGGCGCGCCGCCCGGCTTGCGCCGGCGGCGCGGGCGGCGCTTGCGCGGCGCGCGCGTCTCGCCCAGATCGCTTGTCTTGGCCTGCTCCAGCAGCGCCTCGCGTTCTTCGGTGTCGCCATGCTGGAACGCCGCCCACCAATCGACCAACGCGCGGGGCACTTCGCCGGCCTCGGCGCGCAGCACCAGAAAGTCAAAGGCGGCGCGGAAGCGCGGCTGCTCGAGGAAACGGTAGGGGCGCTGGCCGATCCGGCTGTCGAATCGCGACTGCAGCGTCCAGATCTCGCGCATGGTGACGCTATAGCGGCGGGGGATGGCCAGCGTTTCGTCCTGCTCGCTCTCGACCTCGCCGATCGCGTGCAGCAGCGCCGGCAACGGCCGCTCCCCCTCGCTCATCAGCGCTTGCCAGTGCTGGTTGACTTGGCGCCACAACAGCGTGGCGAGCAGAAAACCGACCGAGATCGGCTTGTCCTCGCGCATGCGGGCATCGGTGCTGGCCAGCGCCAGCTTGAGGAAACGATGGTCGTCATCCTCGCCGCCCAACACGGCATCCAATAGCGGGAATACGCCATGCGACAGGCCTTCGTCGCGCAGCTTCAACAAACAGGCGTACGCGTGGCCCGACATCAGCAGCTTGAGCATCTCGTCGAACAGGCGCGCGGCCGGCTCGCGCCGCAACAGGTGCGCATGAGCGCGGATCGGCTTTTGCGTGTGCGCGTCGATCTCGAAACCCAGTTTGGCCGCCAGCCGAACCGCGCGCAACATGCGCACCGGGTCCTCCTGATAGCGGCGCGCGGGCTGACCGATCATCACCAGCCGACGCGCCTGCAGATCCTTGACGCCGTGCTGATAATCGATAATGGTCTCGTTCTTCGGGTCATAGAACAGCGCGTTGACGGTAAAGTCGCGCCGATGCGCGTCCTCTTCCTGCGTGCCGTAGCTATTGTCGGCCATGATGCGGCCGGTCTCGTTGGTGTCGTTGATGCTGCCGCCACGGAAAGTGGTGACCTCGATGGTTTCGGGCCCCATCATGACGTGCACGATGCGAAAGCGGCGGCCGATGATGCGCGAGCGGCGGAAACAGTGATGCACCTGCTCGGGCGTGGCGTTGGTCGCCACGTCGAAATCCTTGGGGGAAACGCCTAACAGCAGATCGCGCACGGCGCCGCCGACCACATAGGCGGCGAACCCTTCTTCCTGCAGGCGCGCGGTCACTTTAAGCGCCGCGCGGCTCAACGCTTCGCGGCGGATGCCATGCTGCGCGAGTGGAATCACACGCGGACGAACTCGGCCCTTGCCCAGGCCTGCGGGCAGTTCGAGCATTTTACGGAAAAGCTTGCGGATCATGAGGGATAGGTTTTGTCGGGTGGATGTGCCGGGGGCGACAGTCTCAAGTGCCGGATTATAGCCTGAATCGGCTGCGAATAAATACCCGATTCATCTTTATCCGATGCTCATGATCGGGCTTGACAGCATCCGGCCATCGACGGATGATGACATAGCGCCGATTTGAAACAGCTTGCGGGCGCGGTAAAAATGCCAGCTAAAGCGTCAGAAACGGTCACTACCCGCTTCGCGCCAAGGCCAAGCGGGTTTTGTTTTGGCATTCGCTCCGCCACCGTTTCATTTCGACACGTGATTCACGGCCTCGCTCACGCGAGTGCCGGCGCCGAGTTAATCGACAACTTGCAGGGCGCCGAAAAATCCTGCTAAAGCGTCGCCTGGCGGTTGTCGGCCGGGCGCGCAAGCCCCGTAACCGACAGGAGCGAACCATGTACGACTGCCAGACCGACGCTTGCACCGACTTTTCTTTTGCCTTTTTTGATGCCGTGGGATGCGCTAGACCCCTTGCAGGAACCCTGACCGCCACGCCGGCCACCCCCACCGATGCCGATAGCCTCGCCACCCTGGCCGCCTATGCGGACGGTCTCGGGTATCCGGTCGAGCGCCATGACGGCGCGGTGATCGTGCGCGAGGTCAGCCTACCCGACGCGCTCGCCATCAACGCCCGCTTCGGCAACCAACTGATCATCAGCTGCGACTTGCGGCGCGACCCGCCGGTCCGCTTCGGCTAAGGACCGGGAGCGCTTGCCTCGGGTATAATGACGGTTTCCGTCTCACGCCCACGCCATGCACTTCGACTTGAACCGCACGCCGTCCGCCCGCCTGTTCGCCGACGCGCGCCAGATCATTCATCTGGCGCTGCCGATGATGGTGGCGCAGACCGCGCAGGTGGCGACCGGGTTCGTCGACGCGGCCATGTCGGGCCACGTCAGCACAGAAGACTTGGCGGCGGTATCGATCGGCTCCAGCATTTTCCTCACGACTTACGTGACCTTGATGGGGCTCGTCACCGCGCTCAACCCCATCTTGTCGCACTTGTTGGGCGCGGGCGAGCACGAACGCATCGGCGCGGTGGGCCGCCAAGGATTATGGTTTGGCCTCATCATCGGGCTGATCGGCACGGCGCTGCTTTTCGCGGTCCAGCCGCTATTGCGCTCGGTTCTGCACCTGCCGGCCGCGGTGGAAGACAAGACCATGCTATTCATCACCGGCACGGCGCTGGCCATGCCGGCGGCCATGGTGCACCGGGCGCTGCACGCCTTCGCCGCCAGTCTCAACCGGCCGCGGCCGATCATGGTCATGAGCATCGCCGCGCTGCTGCTCAACATCCCGCTCAACTACATCCTGATCCATGGGCTCTTTGGCATGCCGCGCCTGGGCGGCGCCGGCTGCGGCTGGGCGACGGCGGCGGCCTTCTGGTTCAACGCCGCTGCGCTGTTTTGCTACATCGCCGCCAACCGCCATTTCCGCCCCTATGGCCTGACGCGCCGCGTTGATCGGCCCGACTGGCGCGCGCTGCGTGAATTTTTGCATCTCGGCCTGCCGATCGGCCTGTCGTTCTTCGTCGAAATCAGCCTGTTCGCTTTCATTGCGCTGTTGATCGCGCCGCTGGGCGCGCTGACCGTGGCCAGCCACCAGGCGGCGATGAACTTTTCCAGCATCATCTACATGGTGCCGCAGAGCATCAGCAGCGCGCTGACCGTGCTGGTCGGCCAGCGCCTGGGAGCCGACGACGCGCGCGGCGCGCGGCGCATCACCGGCGTCGGCATCGCGCTCGGCCTCATGGGCGGCGTGCTGATCATGCTGGCAATCTTTCTCTGGCGCAGCGACATCATCCGTCTCTATACCGACGATCCCCGCCTGATCGAACTGGGCGCCTCGCTGCTGTTGTTCGCCGCGGTTTATCAACTGACCGACTCGACCCAGACCATCGCCTCCGGCGCCTTGCGCGGCTATAAGCTGACCCGGGTGCCGATGTTGATCCACGTCACCGCCTTCTGGGGCGTCGGCTTGGCCCTCGGCGTGCTGCTGGGACGCACGGACTGGCTCGTCGCGCCGCCGATGGGCGTTTACGGTTTTTGGACGGCGCTGGTCATCAGTCTTTCCGCCGCCGCTCTGCTATTGATCTCTTATCTGGCGCGGCAAAGCCGCCTGAGACTGACCGCGCCCTCTTCCGCCCTGGAGTCCCCGCGTGAGCTTGACGTTCATCGATAACGCGCCGTTGAAGGCCCTCAATACATTCGGCATGGATGTCCGTGCCGCCCACTTCGTCCGTCTGACCGATCTGGCGGACCTGCCGGCGCTCTTGGCCAGCCAACCCTACCGCCAGGGGCCGGTGCTATGGCTCGGCGGCGGCAGCAATCTGCTGTTCACGCGCGACTATCCGGGCCTGGTGGTGCAGGTGGCGCTCAGCGGCCGCAAGCTCGTCGCCGACCAAGGTGAATCGGTGCTGGTCGAGGCCGCCGCCGGCGAGAATTGGCACGACTGGGTGCGATACACGCTGACGCAGGGCTGGTTCGGCTTGGAAAACTTGAGCCTGATCCCCGGCTCGGTCGGCGCGAGCCCGGTACAAAACATCGGCGCCTATGGCGTCGAGGTCAAAGACACGCTCACCGAAGTTCTGTGCGCCGACCTCGACCAGGGCGGCCGGCTGGTCACGCTCACCAACGCCGAGTGCGCCTTCGGTTATCGCGACAGCGTGTTCAAGCACGCCGGCGGTCAACGTTATCTGGTGTGCGCGGTGCGCTTTCGCCTATCGCGCGCGCCGCACGTCAAAACCGGTTACGGCGATATCGAGCGCGAGCTGCGCACCCTGCCCAGCTGGCCGACGCCGACGCCAGGCGATGTCAGCCAGGCGGTGATCAACATCCGCAAGGCCAAACTCCCCGACCCGAGTGAGCTTGGCAATGCCGGCAGCTTCTTCAAAAACCCGGTGGTGCCGCAAGCGCTCGCCGACGCGCTGGCCGGCGCGCACCCGTCCCTGCCGCGCTATCCGGCGGGCCCGGGCCAGTGCAAGCTCGCCGCCGGCTGGCTGATCGAGCAGGCCGGCTTCAAGGGACACCGCCAGGGCGATGCCGGCGTGCATGAACGCCAGGCGCTGGTGCTGGTCAATTATGGCGCGGCCAGCGGCAGCGAGATCCATGCGCTGGCGCAGGCTATTCAGGCCGAGGTCGAGCGGCGCTTCGGCGTGCGGCTGTCACCCGAGCCGGTCATCATCTAAGCGGGAGGAATCTCATGCAAGTCGAAGTCTTGCTGTTCGATCTGGGCGGCGTACTGGTGGAATGGGACGGCACGTCGCCATTGGTCGAACACAGCGGCGGGCGCATCGATCGCGAAACGGCGCGGCGGTTCTGGTTGACGTCGCCATGGGTGGGCAAACAGGATCTGGGGCTGTGCACGGTCGAGGAATTCGCCGATGGCGCCATCGCCGAGCTCGATCTCGATTTCACCCGCGAAGCGTTTATCGCCGCCTACCTGAGCTGGGTCAAGGGGGTCTTCCCCGGCACACACGCGCTCTTGGACCGGCTCAAAGGCCGCTATCGCCTGGCGACGCTGACCAACAACAACGCCGCCCATTTCGAGCGCATCGCACGCGACCTCGACCTGGGACAATATTTCGACCCGGTGTTCGCCTCGCACGAAATCCACCTGAAAAAGCCCGATCCGGAGATTTACCGGCACGTGACCGACGCGCTGGGCGTGCCGCCCGAGCGCATTGCCTTCTTCGACGACAACATCGAGTGCGTACTGCCCGCGCGCGCCATCGGCTGGCGGGCGTTTCATACCGTGGGTCTCGCACAAGTCGAGCAGGCGCTGCATTCGCTGGGCGCGCTGTAGGGGCTCGTTGCAACCAGCTCCGTGCGCGTCAGCGCATGCCGGCCATCACGAACAGGTAGACCACGCACCCGACTCCGATCGCCCAGCACAGCGAGCGCGGCGTCGACAGATTGCCCACATAGCACAGGCCATGCGCCACGCGCGCGAGCAGGAACACCCCGGCGGCGGCGTTAAGCAGGGCCGGCGGCACCTTCATGACGTACGCCACGATCACCGCCGCCGCGTACGGCGCAAAGGCTTCCCAGGCGTTTTGTTGCGCCCAGTTGGCGCGTTGGCGATAGCCGGTGGCCTGCGCCAGGGTGTCGCGCGGGCGGCTATTGTCGTAAGGCGCGCCGAATTTGGCGACCCCGACCCAGACCAACGGCAGAAAAGCGGCAATCAGGATACTCCATAGCGCGAAAGGCATCGGTTTTCTCCCCCCTCAATTCTTCAAATAGCGCGCATCGTCGAAAC
>Ga0213872_10000574_pt1 | contig 28437 bp, 23 predicted proteins | sample VelepicomBERX_R2_FD_160071 | JGI IMG/M metagenome (GOLD analysis project Ga0213872, IMG submission 160071) | Rhizosphere microbial communities from Vellozia epidendroides in rupestrian grasslands, the National Park of Serra do Cipo, Brazil - RX_R2 | ecosystem: Host-associated > Plants > Roots >...
CGCATCGCTTTGTCGTTTGCCCCTGGCAGTGAATGACACTGCGGCGGGGCGCACTCCTCGCGCTGCATCCGGCGGACACCGGCCGCAGCCGCAAATAGTTTGCAGACAGGCCCTAGTCCCCTATGATACCCAACGCAAAGGGATGCCAAAAGAATGACAGTCAATCCGCTTCTTGATTTTTCCGGTCTGCCGCGTTTCGGCGAGATCCAGCCTGAACACGTCACCCCGGCGGTGGACGCCCTGCTTGAGGCGGCACGCGATACGGTGGCCCAGCTGACGGCCGCTGACGCGCCGACGGACTGGGACCATTTTGTCGAGCCGCTGAACGACGCCACCGAACGGCTGTCCCGCTGTTGGGGTGTCGTCAGCCATTTGAACGCGGTGGTCAACACGCCGGAAATCCGCGATGTCTACAACGCCAATATTCCCAAGCTGTCGGCGTTTTGGAGCGAGCTGGGACAGAATCTGGCGCTGTATGCCCGGTTCAAGGCGTTGCGCCAGTCGCCGGCCTATGCCGGCTATAACGCGGCACGGCAGAAGATCGTCGAAAACAATCTGCGCGATTTCCGGCTGTCGGGCGCCGAGTTGCCCGAGGCGCAAAAAGCGCGCTTCGTCGAGGTGCAAAGCCGCCTGGCCGAACTGTCGGCGCGCTTCGAACAGAATGTGCTCGATGCGACCGACGCGTTTACCCTGTATCTCGATGACCGGAACGACCTGGCCGGCGTGCCGGAAGACGTCTGCGCCATGTTGGCGGCCAACGCGGCGCAAGACGGCCGGGCCGGCTTCAAGCTGACGCTGCAGTTCCCCTGCTATTTGCCGATCATGCAATACGCCGATAACCGGGAATTGCGCCACACGCTGTACGACGCCTACGTCAAGCGCGCGGCCGAGTTCGGCCCGGCCGAGCACGACAACGGTCCGGTCATGCGCGAGAAACTGCAATTGCACCGCGAGGAAGCGAGCCTGCTCGGCTTTGCGCACTTTGCCGATTTGTCGTTGTACACCAAGATGGCCGAGAGCCCGGCGCAAGTGATCGGCTTTTTGCGTGATCTGGCAGTGCGTGCCCGGCCGTTCGCCCTGCGCGATCGCGCCGAGCTTGAGGCCTTTTCGCGCGATGAACTCGGCTTGCCCGAGCTCGCCGCTTGGGATCTGGCCTATGCGTCCGAGAAATTGCGCGTGGCGCGCTATGCCTTCTCCGACCAGGAGGTGAAGCAGTATTTTCCGGAACCGACCGTGCTGGCGGGATTGTTCCAGGTGGTGCGCACGCTGTTCGCGGTGGAAGTGCGCGAGGCCAAGAGCGCGGTTTGGCACCCGGAAGTGCGTTATTACGAAATTCTGCGCGACGGCAAGGTGATCGGCAGTTTCTATTTCGATCTCTATGCCCGCGAAGGCAAGCGCGCCGGCGCGTGGATGGACGATGCGCGCGGCCGCCGCGTCCGCGCCGGCAAGCTGCAGACGCCGGTGGCCTACCTGACCTGCAATTTCAGCGCGCCGTTCGGCGGCAAGCCGGCGCTCTTCACCCACGATGAGGTGATCACGCTGTTCCATGAGTTCGGCCATGGTTTGCATCACCTGCTCACTTGCGTCGACGAACTGTCCGTCGCCGGCATCAACGGCGTCGAGTGGGACGCGGTCGAGCTGCCGTCGCAGTTCATGGAGAACTTCTGCTGGGAATGGGAGGTGTTGCGCGGCATGAGCGCCCATGTCGACAGCGGCGAGCCGTTGCCGCGTGCGCTCTACGATAAGATGATCGCGGCGCGCAATTTCCAATCGGGCATGCAGACCGTGCGGCAGTTGGAGTTCGCGCTGTTCGATATGTTGCTCTATAGCGACTTCGACGCCGACCGTGGCGATTGGCTGCAATTGCTCGACACCGTGCGCGCGGAAGTCGCCGTGAATTTCCCGCCTGCCTACAACCGTTTCCCCAATAGCTTTGGCCATATCTTTGCCGGTGGTTACGCGGCGGGGTATTACAGCTACAAGTGGGCGGAAGTGCTGTCGGCCGACGCTTATAGCGCTTTCGAGGAGGCTGGCGGCGCCAATGGGCAAACCGGCGAGCGCTTCTGGCGCGAGATTTTGGCGGTGGGCGGTTCGCGCCCCGCGCTGGCGTCCTTCCGTGCCTTCCGCGGACGGGACCCGCAGATCGATGCCTTGTTGCGTCACGCCGGCATGGTGGAAGAATTAGCGGGTGCTGGGAACTAATTTCAATCGCGATAACTCAAATGAGTCTGTTGTGTAACCAACAGCAGCGAGCTTGGACGTAAAGTCTTCCCCAAGGACTCAAATCGTCGGCCCCCGTTTTTTAACGGGGGCTTTTTTTGGGCCTCGTCTCGCCTGCGGCGGCAAGCGGCCATGCGCTGTCCTCGGCCAGGGATCACCGTTATCCGCAGCGGATACGACAATGCCAACCGGCCAGGACGCGCAGACGCGTTCTATCAGTCTTTTTTGGGCTGTTGTTGCGGCGCGTCGCTCTCGGGACGCTGATTGAACGACGGGGTGCGAATCGAAAAGCCTGGCATGATGGGCGCCAGCGTGGAACGCGAAGGACGGGAGGTGGTGGTGCTGGGTTGCTTGCTGAAATGGGGCATTCGACTGGAAGGGCCTGTCATGATGGTTCTCTGGTTACGAAGACGATTTCATTGTATGAACTGGCGGATTGTCTGACAACACAAATCCTCCTTTCCTATGCCAAAGGCGTGTTGTATCCAATATCCAAAGTACCAATACATGGAATGAGTTGTGTAGTTCGTTGAAAAATAACGACAAATTGGAATATAACCGTAATATCCTAATATGCGCCTAAATCCGTCTTGGTGTGGTTAATTTGGTTGGCCGTCGATCCATGATGACGGAATGCCGCGGCGTATGCGGTTTGCGCGCGGTCAAACCTCTCTGTAGATTTGCCTGTATAATCAATTCATTATATTAATACATGACTTGCATGCCTTCCCTCGCCATACCCGCCGTGCCGTCACGCGCCTTGCTGCAGCTGTCCGCCGGCATCATTTGCCTCGCTTTTTCGCCCGTGCTGGTGCGGCTGGCCGATGTCGGCCCGGTGGCGGCGGCGTTTTATCGCCTGCTGCTGGCGCAGCCTATCCTGGTATTGCTGTTGATCCCGCGCTTCAAGAGTGGCGAATCGCTGGCCTGCTCCTGGTGCGCGCGCTGGTGGGCTTGGTTATCCGGGGTGTTTCTGGGCTTGAATCTGGTGTTGTGGAATCAGTCGCTCTCGATGATCAGCATTGCCAACGCGTCGCTGGTCGATAGCCTCGCGCCGCTGTTCATCACGTTGTTCGCCTGGTGGGGCATGGGGGAACGTCCGTCGCGGCAATTGGCGCTGGGCATGGTGTTGGCTGTGGTGGGAACGTTTTTGCTGATCCTGGGCGAGGGCGGCGGATTTGCCGGCATCCATGACAGCCGACTGGTGGCCGGTCATCTGGTGGCGCTATTCGGCGCGCTGCTCTATGCCGCGTATTTCCTGGCGCTCAAACAGGCGTTGCGCCGCGGCGCGTTTCCGCGCGTCATGCTGGCCAGCTGCATGGCGGCCACGGTGACCTTGGTGCCGCTCTTGCTGTGGCGAGGCGGCGCGCTGTTGCCGCATGGCTGGATGGCCTGGAGCATGTTGGGCGCGATGGCGCTTTTGGTGCATTGCGCCGGGCAGGGGTTGGTCGGCAAAGGATTCGACCGCCTGCCCGCTGCGACGGCCTCGTTGATGCTGTTGGCTCAGCCGGTGGTGTCGGCCCTGCTGGCATGGGGTTTGTTCAGCGAAGCGCTGAGCATGCTGCAGATCGCCGGCGCCGGCACGGTGCTCGCGGGCGTGTACTGGGGCGGTAAAAAATAAGCGCAGGCGCCATGCCGTCGTTATGCTTGAGTTGATTTGCTTGAATCATGCATCATCGGGACGTCCGACCTTGATGATGGAGTTGCCTTGAAGCTTGCCACCTGGAATGTCAATTCACTGAAAGTCCGCCTTCCTCACGTGCTCGACTGGCTGGCGTCCAGCCAAACCGACGTGCTGTGCCTGCAAGAGCTCAAGCTGGAGCAAGAGGCGTTTCCCGAGGCCGAGCTCGCGGCGGCGGGCTATGGCGCGGCCTGGTTCGGCCAGAAAACCTACAATGGCGTGGCAATTTTGACCCGCCTGCCGCTTGCGCCACGCGATGTGGTGCGCGGCATGCCCAACTATCCGGATCCGCAAAGCCGGGTCATTGCCGCCACGGTGGGCGACATACGCGTGATCTGCGCCTATTTCGTCAATGGCGAGGCGATAACGTCGGATAAATACCAATATAAGCTGGCGTGGCTTGCTGCAATGCAGCATTATGTGGCGGGCGAGATGCGGCAGCATGATGGCCGCGTGGTGCTGCTGGGCGATTTCAATATCGCGCCGGCAGACAGCGACGTCTACGATCCGGCCGCTTGGCAAGACAAAGTGTTGTGCTCGCAGCCGGAGCGCGCGGCATTCGAGGGGCTGCTGGCCCTCGGGTTGACCGATGGTTTCCGCCGCTTCCACCCGGATACGGTGGCCTACAGTTGGTGGGATTACCGCGCGGCGATGTTCCGCCGCAATCTTGGCCTGCGCATCGATCACATCCTCTACGGCCACGCGTTGGCCGAGCGCGTGCGCGACGCGGCGATCGATACGACGCCCCGCCGCTGGGAGAGGCCTTCCGACCATACGCCGGTATGGCTCGCGCTGGACGATTCATTTTCGACTTGATTGGACCCCATGACCCGCAATCCACCGCAACTGGACGATGATTTTTATTACCGGGATGTCCCGGATTACATGACCGAGGTTTACGACTGGGCCTACGTCAATCCGCGGCATGCGGCGCTGCTGGACCGCAACGTGGTGGTGCGGGTGTTGTTGTTCGGCAATGATCAGCGCCTGATGCGCGCCTATCTCGACCGCGTGCGGCCCGGCATGCGTGTTTGGCAGGTGGCGCACGTCTATGGCGACCTGGTGACGCGCGTCGCGCGCCGTGTCGGCGTGGCGGGGGTGTTCGATTTGACCGACGTGACGCCGGTGCAGATCGCCCATGCCTCGCGCAAGCTCAGCGGCCTGCCGCAGGCGCGTGTGGTGCAGACCGATGCCGCCACGTTTGAAGGCGAGCGCGACTACGACCTGGTCACCAGCTTCTTCCTGCTGCACGAGGTGCCGGACGCCAAAAAACGCGAGGTAGTGGACAATATGTTGCGCCATGTGCCGCCGATGGGGCGGGCGCTGTTCGTCGATTATCACCGGCCTGCGCCGTGGCAGCCGATCGGCTGGTTGCTGCGCTGGGTGAATCGCTATCTGGAGCCGTTCGCCTACGCGCTGTGGCGGCACGACATCCGCCATTACGCCAGCGACGCCGCGGCATTCGACTGGCACAAGCGCACGGTGTTCGGCGGCGTGTACCAAATCGTGGAAGCGACGCCCAAAGCGCTTGGGTAGCGTGCGTTTGCGAAGCAACGCACGGCCTGCGGGCGTGCGCAAGACGTGCATTGCCTGCGGCGAATGCACACTACAGAGTCGAGTGGGTTATTTTTCCACGAACGCGCGCTCGATCGCGTAGTGGCCGGGTTCGCCCATGCGCGGCGATTCCATGAAGCCCATGCTGTCCAGGATGGCGCAGCTGTCTTGCAGCATGTTCGGACTGCCGCAAATCAGGACGCGGTCGTTGGCCGGGTCGAGCTGCGGCAAGCCGATGTCGGCCGCCAGCTTGCCGCTCTTGATCAGATCGGTCAGCCGTCCCTGATTGCGGTAAGGTTCGCGGGTCACGGTCGGGTAGTAGATCAGCTTGTCGCGCACGACGTCGCCGAAGAATTCGTTGTTGGGCAATTCCCGGACGATGTAGTCCTCGTACGCCAGTTCGCTGACCCAGCGCACGCCGTGTATCAGCACCACCTTCTCGTAGCGGTCGTAGACTTCCGGATCCTTGATGATGCTCATGAACGGCGCGAGGCCGGTGCCGGTCGACAGCAGATACAGATGTTTGCCCGGCAATAGGTTGTCTTGCACCAGCGTGCCCGTCGGCTTGCCGCTGACGATGATGTCGTCGCCGACCTTCAGGTGCTGCAGCCGCGACGTCAACGGGCCGTTTGGCACCTTGATGCTGAAAAACGCCAGGTTTTCTTCCCAGTTGGCGCTGACGATACTGTAGGCGCGGATCAGCGGGCGTCCTTCCACCTCCAGGCCGATCATGACGAACTGACCATTGATGAAGCGTAGCCCCGGGTCGCGCGTCGTGGTGAAGCTGAACAAGGTATCGTTCCAGTGATGAACGCTGAGAACGCGTTCGGAAGTCAAAGTCGCCATATGCCAAATCTGTCTGATATTTAACTGAAATGTTTGCCATTCTACCGTTGAATGGACTGGCGCGATAGAACAGATACGACCTGAACATGCACATTTAGGGCATATGTGCGGCTATGACCATACCTATAGTATGGTTATAAGATGTTGATTGGTCGTCGTTTTTTGTGGCGATGGTTGTGGCCGTGTATCGTTCGATTGCCGGACAGCGCAGGCTGTGCGCCTGCAGCGGAAGCGTGTCATGTCGCATGACAAATGAGAAATTAAAAGGGCGAACCTAGCGGTATCGCCCTCTGGTTGGTGCATCACACAAACTGTCTCATTTATCCTGCATGCCAACCGTGCATGCAATGAGACGCCAACGACGTACGAAAAGACCGACGCTGCGTTGCGCAGCCCAACTACATCCTCACAACCAGACACTCCATCAAGCGCGCCTAAAGGGTTTTGCGCCCGGGCGCCGCGAGCCCATCACGGGCTTAGTAGCGGGGAACCCCGCTTGTTCGATGACGCTTACAACGTCTTGGCTGTTTACGTAATCTGGCCTATCGGCTGCCAAGCGACCTGCATCGTCAGTGATGCTCCAATATGCTACCTTGTGGCGCACAATCTCAACCGAGAAGGAAACGGTCTGCAGCCGAACAACTGCCCCAGATGCATGCATTACCTCCTTGCTATAACCTGATTGCAGTATAGATTCCCTTGTCCTCGCCGCAAGATTTTTATCGCGAATTTTGCACCGCGTCAGGGTGCGCTGCCGCCAACTCGGCCTGGTGCGCATTCGGGTGCAGGTGCTGCTCGAATTGGCGGGCGGCCGCCTGCCAGGAAAAGCCCTCCGCGACCGCACGCACATGCTCGCGGTCAAGCGCCAGCGCTTGCAGGCACGCTTGACGCAGGTCGGTGCCGAGCACGCCGGCGCCGCTGTCGCCCACCACATCCAGCGGGCCCGCCACCGGGTAGGCCGCCACCGGCGTGCCGCACGCCATCGCCTCCAGCAATACCAGGCCAAACGTGTCGGTCAGACTCGGGAAGACGAACACGTCGGCTGCGCGGTAAAAGCGCACGAGTTCAGGCTGGGGAAAGATGCCGGCGAAGTGAACTTCGGGATACTGTTTTTTCAGTTTGGCCAGCAGCGGGCCATCGCCCACCACCCACTTGCTGCCCGGTAGATCCAGACGCAAGAAGGCCTCGATATTTTTTTCCACCGCCACGCGGCCGATGTAGACGAAGCGCGGCGGCTGGCTTTCGTCGAGCCGTTCGCGCGGGCCGGGCGTAAACAGTCCGGTATCGACTCCCCGGCTCCAGAGCACGACATTGCGGAAGCCGCGCGCGCGCAAGTCGTCGACGATCGACTGCGTCGGCGCCATGACCGCGCTCCCGGCGTTATGGAAGCGGCGCATCCAGGCGTAGCTGATTGCCAGCGGCAGCCGGGTGCGCGCCTGGATATATTCCGGGAAACGGGTGTGATAGGCGGTGGTGAATGCCTTGTCATGGCGCCGGCAGAAGCGGCGCGCCGCCAGGCCGAGCGGGCCTTCGGTGGCGATATGGATGGCGTCGGGGTTAAAGGCGGCGATCATGCGCGCCACCTTGCGATAGGGGAACAGCGACAGGCGAATATCCGGGTAGGTGGGGCAGGGCAGCGTGGTGAACGATTGCGGCGTGATCATTTCCACCGTATGGCCGAACCCTTGTAATTCTCGGATCGTCTCCGTCAGCGTGCGAACCACGCCATTGACCTGGGGACGCCAGGCGTCCGTCACGATCAGGATGCGCATATCTTCTCCTGTGCGGGGGCTTGTTCGATTGCGGGTTCAGCATCGGCGACGGCGTCGCCGCTGAGAATATCGGTCCAGTACACCACCGACAGCGTACCGTCGGCCGATTCGACCAGCGCCGACAGGCTCTCCACCCAGTCGCCGCTATTGCCGTAGAGCGTGCCGTCCAGGTCGCGCACCTCCGGCTTGTGAATATGGCCGCAAATCACGCCGTCGTAACCGCGGTGGCGTGCTTCGGCGGCCAGAATCTTCTCGAAGTGGCTGATGAAATTCACTGCGTTCTTCACCTTGTGCTTCAGATACTGCGACAGCGACCAGTAAGGCAGGCCGAGTTTCGCCCGGCACCAGTTGAAGCCGCGATTCAGTTGGAGGATCAGGGTGTAGAGCGAGTCGCCGATATACGCCAGCCACTTGGCGTATTGGATGACGCCGTCGAACTCGTCGCCGTGCGTGATCAGCAGGCGCTTGCCGTCGGCCGTGACGTGTTCGTCCTGCATGCGGATGGCGATGCCGCCGAAGTCGAGTCCGGCGAACTGGCGCGCCATCTCGTCGTGGTTGCCCGGGATATAAACGACGCGCGTGCCTTTGCGCGCCTTGCGCAGTACTTTTTGCACCACGTCGTTGTGGCTCTGTTTCCAATACCACGATTTCTTCAATTGCCAGCCGTCGATGATGTCGCCGACCAGATAGAGCGTGTCGGATTCGGTGTGGCGTAGAAAATCCAGCAGATGGTCGGCCCTGCATCCCGCTGTGCCGAGGTGGACGTCGGAGATCCAGATGGTGCGAAAGCGCCGGTGCGTCAGGTCGATGTCGTCTCGTTGCATGGCAGTCTCCCGGGCGATGGTCTCGCGCCCATCCTGCCTGTGACCGGTGACAGAAAGATGAGTTTTTGATGAAGACAACATGAAACTTAAGCCGTGATTAATCGGGTTTTGTTGCAATTCCTGCTCGAATGGGAGGGCCGGAAAGGGGTAGCATCAAAGCTTGCTGCCCAACCGGTGAGGAGAAATGGCAATGCGCATTCTGGTCGTGGAGGATGACCCCTTGATCGGCGACGGTCTCAAGGCGGGGCTCGCGCAGCTCGGTTTCGCCGTCGATTGGCTGATCTCCGGCAAGGAGGCGTTGCATGCGATGGATGCCGCGCCGTATGACGGGGCCGTGCTCGACTTGGGGTTGCCCGGCTGTGATGGCATGACGGTGTTGGCGGCGTGGCGCCGCCAGGGCCACAGTCTGCCGGTATTGGTGTTGACGGCGCGCGACGCCATCAACGACCGGGTGGCCGGGCTTGATGCCGGCGCCGACGATTATTTGATCAAACCGTTCGCGCTGATCGAGGTGGCCGCGCGGCTCAGGGCGATGCTGCGCCGCAGCCAAGGGCTGAGCAGTCATCTGTTGACGCATGGCGATGTCAGCTTCGACCCCGCTGCGCGTTGCGCCTATTTGTGCGACCGCCCGGTCGAGCTGACCGCGCGGGAATTGGCCATTCTCGAAGTGCTGTTGCTCAACAAGGGCCGGGTGCTGCCGCGCGAGTTGATCGAAGAGAAACTCTACAGCTGGGACCACGATCTGGAGAGCAACGCCATCGAGGTCCACATTCATCACTTGCGCAAAAAGCTGGGCCGGCATTTGATCCGCACGGTGCGCGGCATCGGCTATACCCTGGGGAGCGAAGCGTGAGCCGCGTCAGCTTACAGCGTCGCATCGTCGTGGCGCTGTTGTTGATTGCGCCGATGATGTGGCTGTTGTCGACCGTGGTGGCGCTTTACCAGACTCGCGAGGAGATCAACGAGCTCTACGATGCGCAACTGCAGATGCTGGCGCATCAGTTGATGACCAGCGTGCGCGCCGAAGCGAACGCGCGGCCGCCGATGCGCGGTTATGTCGACGTCGATGGCGACGAGGATGGCGACGCGTTGGCGCAAGCCGTTTGGCGCCGTGACGGCCAACTGATCTGGGCCGACGGTATCGACGCCGATTGGCAGCCGCCGCCTGGAGAGGGCGGTTTTGTTCTTCGCCGCACGCACCATGGCGAGTGGCGCGTTTATGTTCTGCGCGCCACGGATGGCGAACGGGTGGTGGCGGTGGGCCAGCGCGTCAAAGCGCGCAACCGTGCCACGTTGAAAGTGGTGATCAGTCAGTTGTGGGCGTGGCTGTTGCCGTTGCCGCTGCTGTTGTTGGCGCTGGTGCTGGCGGTACGCCGCGGCCTGGCGCCGCTGAGCCGGCTGGCGGGCGAGCTGGCGCGGCGGCGTTCGGACGATCTCAGTCCGGTCGATCATCCGGTGCCGGCCGAGGCGCAGCCACTGATCGCCGCGCTCAATCAATTGTTCTCCCGGGTCGAGCAGAACCTCGAACATGAGCGGCGCTTTACCGCCGATGCCGCGCATGAGCTGCGCTCGCCGCTGGCCGCGCTGCGGGTGCAGGCGGAGGTGGCGCAATTGGCGCGCGAGCCCGAGGTGATGACGCATGCGTTGGATAACCTGACTGTCGGCATCGAACGCGCCACGCGGTTGGTGGATCAGCTTTTGGCCTTATCCCGTCTTGACCCTTTGCAGGGGCTGGCCAACGCGCAACCGATCGACTGGGCGGCATTGGTCGATGGCGTGCGCCGCGAGGTGGCGCCGCTGGCGGCGCGGCGCGGCTGTTCGCTGCAGGTCGTGTGGCACGATCCGGCGAACCAGGTGTTGCCGCTCTCGGGCGATGCCACGTTGTTGTCGCTGATGTTGCGCAATCTCTTGGAAAACGCCTTGCGCTACAGTCCGCCGGGGGCCGCCGTGCAGCTGATATGCGACCGTGGCGGTCTGGCGGTGGAGGACAACGGGCCGGGCATTGACGCCGCCTGGCTTGAGAAGGTGCGGCAACGTTTCGTGCGCGAGCCCGGCCAACGCGAACCCGGCAGCGGGCTGGGGCTCTCGATCGTCGAACGCATCGCCGAGCTGCATGGGTTGCATTTGACGCTGAGCAACCGATCGCCCAACGGCTTGCGCGCGGCGCTGACGCCGCAGGATGCCGCCTGACGCGAAGGACCCTCTGAATAAGTTATTTACCGCTGCGGCACGGTGGGGAATGTTACAGTAGCGCTTCTATGCCGACAGTATTTTCCTCCCTTTCCAGCGAGAGCATCGACCTTGGACGCGCCCAGCAGCGGCTGACCGCCTTGCGCTGGGGCATGCTCGGTTTGTGTCTGTTGCTGCTCGCCGCTGCCGCCGCCGTGCCGGTGCGCCTGGCGTGGTTGCCCATCGGTCAGGCGTTGGCGACCTTGGCGCTGATCAACGCCGTGCTGCCGCAGCTCAAACGGCGCGGCGTTGCGCCGCTGTTGTCGATTCGCATCGGTCTGTTGGCCGACGTGGTGGCGTTAAGCGAAGTGTTGGCGTTCAGCGGCGGCGCCGCCAACCCGCTGGCCTCGCTCTATCTGCCGCCGGTGTTGTTTGCCGCCCTGTTGAGCCCCGGGGTGTTTTCCTGGGGGCTGTCGGCGCTGGCGCTGGCGGTGTATGGCGCGCTGTTCGTCTGGCATCTTCCTTGGCCGGTGGCCGACGCCGATGCCGCCTATGCCTTTCATGCCCACCAGATGGGGATGTGGTTCACTTTCGCCTTGTCGGCGCTGTTGATGACGGGCTTCATATCCTGGCTGGCGCGGCAATTGGCCGACCGTGAACGCGAGTTGGCGGTGGCGCGCGAAAGTCAGCTGCGCGACGAACAACTGGTCGGCATCGGCATGCAGGCGGCCATGGCGGCGCATTCGTTGTCGACGCCCTTAAATACCCTGACGTTGCTGGCCGACGAATGGGCCGAACTGCAGCCTGCGGGGCTGGCGGCGGACGAATTGGCGCTGATGCAAAGTCAGCTGCGGGTCTGCCGCGACGCGCTCGCGCGGTTGAAGTCCAATGCGCAGACCGGGGCCGTGCCGGTGCGACTGTTCAGCGCCATCACCGAACGGCTCGAAGGATGGCGCTCCCTACGTCCGGACGTCACCTTGTCCTGGCAGCCCTACGATTGCCAAGACCCCTGGGTCGTGTTGGATGCGGCCTTCTGGCCGGCCCTGTTCAACCTGATCAACAACGCCGCCGAAGCCGGCGGCGGCCAAGTCGGCATCGGCGCCCATTACCAGGCGGGGACGCTGCGGGTGGACATCGTCAATCGAGAAGGCTGCTTGAGTGACGCCCAACTGCACGCGGCCGGGCTGGGTCAACTGCAGTCGGGCAAGCCGGCCGGCCTGGGCCTGGGCGTGATGCTGTCGCATGCCACGCTGGCGCGGCTGGGCGGCAGCCTGACACTCGACAACCGGCGTGCCGGCGGCGTGCACGCGCGCATCACCCTGCCTTTGAGAGCGTGCCCGCCATGAGATTTCTGTTGATCGACGACGACGATGTGTTTGCCGGCGTGCTGGCCCGGGCGCTGACCCGGCGCGGTTACGTGGCCGATCGGGCTGCAAGCGAGGCTGAAGCGCTGCTGGCCTTGCCGCGCGGGTACGACCGCATCGTGCTCGATCTGAACTTGGGCGGCGACAGCGGGTTGCGGCTGCTGCCTTTGCTGCGCCGGCAAAGCCCTGGCAGCGCGGTACTGGTGCTGACCGGCTACGCCAGCATCGCCACCGCGGTCGAGGCTACCAAGCTCGGCGCGGTGCAATACTTGGCCAAGCCGGCATCGGTCGAGGAAATCCTGCAGGCCTTCCTGCAAGTCGAGCCCGATGCCGCATTGCCTGTCAGCGCCAGGCCGATGTCGGTGCGTCGGCTCACCTGGGAGCATGTGCAGCGCGTCTTGGCCGAACATGACGGCAATATTTCCGCCACGGCGCGCGCATTGAACATGCATCGCCGTACCTTGCAGCGCATGCTGGCCAAAAAACCGGTTAGCGAATAATGCCAATAGCATAAAATTATCGTTGAGCAATCACTCTATTCGTTCTAGGGTTATTTCATGGCGTGCCGGAAAAACGCCACCAACCCGGGGAGAAGGAGAGCGATGCAATACGGACAGATGATGGATCAGCCGCTGCTGATCTCGAGCCTGATCAAGCATGCCGAGCAGTACCATGGCGACACGGAGGTGGTCTCCCGCCTCAGTGACGGCAGCATTCACCGCTATACCTGGGCCGAAGCCGCCCGCCGCGCGCGGCAATTGGCCAACGCGCTCGGCACGTTGGGGCTGAAGCCGGGCGAATGCATCGGCACCATGGCCTGGAATACCTATCGCCATCTGGAAGCGTATTACGCCATTTCCGGTCTCGGCGCGATCTGCCATACGGTCAACCACCGCTTATTCCCCGATCAGGTTCGTTACATCGTCGACCATGCCGAGGACCGCGCGCTGTTGTTCGACGCCGACTTCCTGCCGTTGGTGGAGCGGCTGGCGCCCGAGCTGCCGCATGTGCGGACCTGGATCTTGCTTGGCGCGCGCGCGCAAATGCCGGCGCACAGCCCGCTCGCCAATCTGCTGTGTTACGAGGACCTGGTCGCGAGCCACAGCGACCATTACGCGTGGCCGCAATTCGACGAACGCACGGCGAGCGGGCTGTGCTACACCTCCGGCACCACCGGCCATCCCAAAGGCGTGCTGTACGCGCATCGCTCGACGGTCCTGCACGCCTTGGCGAGCTCCTTGCCGGATGCCTTCGATCTATCCGCCGGCAGCTGTGTGCTGCCGGTGGTGCCGATGTTTCACGTCAACGGCTGGGGACTGCCTTATAGCGCGGCGCTCAATGGCATCAAGCTGGTGTTGCCCGGCAACCGGCTCGACGGCGCCAGCATCCATCAGCTGATCGTCGAGGAAGAGGTCACCATGGCCACGGGCGTGCCGACAGTGTGGCTCAATCTGCTGCAGCATTGCGAAACCAACCGATTGCGTCTGCATGGCCTCAAGCGCGTGGTGGTGGGCGGGTCGGCGGTGCCGGATTCGATGACCGGACACTTGGCCGAGCACGGCGTAGAGTTGCGTCAGTTGTGGGGCATGACCGAAATGTCGCCCTGCGGCACCATGAGCGCGCCCAAGTTCAAGCATCGCCACGGCGGCACCGCCCTGATGCGGCAGCTGCAGGCGACGCAAGGCCGGCCGCTGTTCGGCGTCGAGATGCGCATCGTCGACGGCGCCGGCGAGCCGCTGCCGCATGATGGCGTGGCCTTCGGCAATCTGCAGGTGCGCGGGCCCTGGGTGCTGTCGCGATACTTCAAGCGCGACCTGGACGCCAGCCATACCGATGACGGGTGGTTCAACACCGGCGACGTGGCCAAGCTGGATGCCGACGGCTACATGCGCATCACCGATCGCACCAAGGACGTGATCAAGTCCGGCGGCGAATGGATCAGCTCGATCGAGCTGGAAAACATCCTGATGGGGCATCCGGCCGTGGCCGAAACCGCCGCCGTCGCCGCGCCGCATCCGAAGTGGGACGAGCGGCCGGTGATGGTGGTGGTGCTCAAGCAGGGGACGCAGGCAACGCGGGACGAACTATTGCAATTCTTTCAAGGCAAGGTGGCCAAGTGGTGGATTCCCGACGACGTGCTGTTTGTCGACGAACTGCCGCACACCGCCACCGGCAAGCTGCAAAAGCTGAAGCTGCGCGAGATGCTGCGCGATCACCGCTGGCCGAATGATCAGTAGACCATGTAACGATGAATGGTTGGACATATTTGAGTTTTTGCACTAAATTAATGCTGTTTGCAAATTCATCCACGGCACGCGGCGGCAACGCCACGTGCCGCGTTGAATTCACAATGGCTGAGAAGCTGTTGTGATGTTAGCCCCTCGAAGCATCGCAAGATGCTTCTTCCTCGTGTTGACCCCTGCCGCGAGAGCGGTGGGGGGCCTTTTCTCCTTGCCGCGAAAAAACTAGCCGCATTTTGCTTAAATCAAATTTCTGTGATTTATGTCGTATTAGTAATTGACAGTTAAATGTTATCCTTACGGTTTGAGTCACTATGATGCGGTCGGCGCGTGCGCGCCGTGCGCATCGCCGCACCTTTCCAGAGGACTGACATTTCATGCTGAAATCACTAAGAAGCCGACTTATCGTCTTCAATGCCTTCATGCTGGCCATTTTCGGCCTCGTGCTGGTTTCCATTACCTACGTGCAGATGCGCAGCGAAATCCTGTCCAACGTGGATAAGGAATTCAACGCCTTGCTGTACGGCGAGCAGACGGTGGTCGCCAACTGGATCGACAGCAAGGTCAGTCTGGTATCGGCGCAGGTAACCAACATCAACCGCCCCGACGCGATTCCGTTTTTGGCGCAAACCGCCGCGGGCGGGCACTTCGGCGGCGGCGTGTACGCCGGCTTCGAGGACGGGCGCAAGCCGATCTTCAACGACAACTGGCAGCCTCCGGCCGACTACAAGGCCGCCGACCGGCCGTGGTACTCGCAGACCAAGGCCAATAACCGCATCACGCTGACCGAGCCGTACATCGACTCCGAAACCAAGAAGATGGTGATGACGATCGGCGTGCCGTTCACCACCAATGGCAAGTTTGCCGGCGTCGTCGGCGGCGACGTGTTCGTCGAGGACCTGGTGAAGACGGTCTTGAACGCCAAGATCCGTTCCGGCGGCTATATGTTCATCGTCAACCACAACGGCAATCTGATCGGCCACCCGAAGGCGGCGCTGACCATGAAGCCGCTGACCAGCATCGCCCCGGCGTTGACGCCGGAAGAAGTCGACCGCGTCGCCAAGGTCGACCCGGTGCAGAACGCGACCATCGACGGCACCGACGTGCTGTGGCAGGCCGTGCCGGTGCCGGGCACCGACTGGTACATCTGCGCGGCGATGGATAAGGCGCAAGTGCTGGCGCCGCTGCACACGCTGCTCTACACGATGCTCGGCCTGGGCATCCTGGTGCTGATCCTGATGGTGCCGGTGGCGAGCTACGTGATCGCGCGCATGTTCGGCGGTCTGATGGTGTTGAAGAACGCCATGGTCGAAGTCTCCAAGGGCGAGGGCGACTTGACCCTGCGCCTGGAAGAAACCGGCGCGGCGGAAATCGTCGAAACCGCGCACGCGTTCAACCAATTCGTGGCGCGGCTGCAGAATATGTTCAGCTTGTTGCGCAATGACGCCTCGTCGCTGATCGGCGGCGTGACCCAGGTCGGCCAATTGGTTGGCGGCGTCGCCAGCAGTTCGCGTGAAATGTCCGACGTGTCGTCGTCCAATGCCGCCACGCTGGAAGAGATCACCGTCAGCATCTCGCACATCGCCGAAAGCGCGCATCAGGCGGACCAGCTGGTCAACGAAACCGAACGCCGCCTGGGCGAGAGCGCCGCCAGCATCAGCCGCTTGTCGTCCGGCATGGAGGGCACGGTCAATTCGGTGCGCGGTCTGGAGACCATGCTGACTGCGCTCGATAAGCGCTCGGAAGAGATCAGCGGCATCACCAACGTGATCCGCGACATCGCCGACCAGACCAACCTGCTGGCGTTGAACGCCGCCATCGAAGCGGCGCGCGCCGGCGAGATGGGCCGAGGCTTCGCCGTGGTGGCCGACGAAGTGCGTAAGCTGGCCGAACGCACCGGCGGCGCGACTCAGGAAATCGCCGGTATGGTCGATGCCATCCGTCAGGGAACCAGCCGCGCGGTCAGCGACATGAACCAGACTATCAGCTCGGTGGACGAAGGCGTGCAGTTGACGCGCGACGCGGTCGAGGGCATCGGCGTGATCCGCTCGGCGATGGACAAGGTGGTGGACAAGATGCATGAAATTGCCCACTCGACCAACGAGCAGCACAACGCCTCGACGCTGATCGCGCAGAGCACCGAGAACATCAATAGCCGCATCCTGGAAAACGACGGCCGTTTGCAAAGCGCCAGCGACGAGCTGGGCCGCTTGTCGAACGCCGCCAAGCAAATGCAGGACGCGTTTGGCCGCTTCAAGCTGTAACCGGCCGCGTTGGAACGTAGAAGCCCGCTTGCGCGGGCTTTTTTTGTGCCATCAAGATCGGCGTTGCATCCGACGCGAATGCGCCTCCCACTGCGTAGGGCGCAATCGCCGCGCGACGCGCGGCATTGCGCCAAATACCTCAGGGCGCCAGCCACTTGCCCGGGTTCATCAGGTTGTCCGGGTCGAGCAAGGTCTTGAGCGAGCGCATCAACGACAGCGCCAGCGGGTCTTTATAGGCTTCGAGCCAATGGGTCTTGAGCTGGCCGACGCCGTGCTCGGCCGCCAGCGTGCCGTTCAGGCGGTAGACGATGTCGTAGACGATGCGGTTGACCTCGGCTTCGTCGTCGAACAGATCGACGTTGCCTGGGCGGGTGAACGAAACGTTGTAGTGCAGATTGCCGTCGCCGGCGTGGCCGAAAGCCATGATGCTGCAGCCGGGGAAGGCTGTCCGCAATGCCTGGCCGGCCTCGTCGAGGAAACGCGGGATGGCGCTCGAAGGCACGCCGATATCGTGCTTGATGCTCGGTCCGCGCCGCTTTTGCGTTTCCGACATATCTTCGCGCAATTGCCATAGCGCCAGGCGCTCGCTCTCGCTCTGCGCGATGACGCCGTCCTCCATGTCGCGCGCCGACAGCCATTCGACCAGCGCTTCTTCCAGCGCCGCTTGGCCGTCGCTGTCGGACAGCTCGATCAACAAGGTCCATGGCGCGATGAACGGCACTTTGTCGCCTTGATAGTCGCGCAGCAAGGCCAGGCAGTCGGCCGACATGATTTCGAAGGCGGTCAGGCGGTCGGCGAAACGCTCGCGCAAGGCGCCGAGCCAATCGATGGCGGTGTGCGCATCGGCGACGCCGACCAGCGCGGTGGCGCGCGCGCGCGGCCGGGCGAACAGTTTGAGTGTGGCGGCGGTGATCAGGCCCAGCTGGCCTTCCGAGCCGATGAACAGTTGTTTGAGATCCAGGCCGCTGGTGTCCTTGCGTAGCCCGGACAGTTGATTGAGCACCCGGCCATCGGGCAGCACCACCTCCAAGCCGAGCGTCAGCTCGCGCATGGTGCCGTAGCGCAATACCGCCAGGCCACCGGCGTTGGTCGCCAGGTTGCCGCCGATCTGGCAGCTGCCCTCGCTGGCGAGCGACAATGGAAACAACCGGTCGGCCGACTCGGCGATTTGCTGCGCGCGCGCCAGCGTCACGCCGGCCTCCAGCGTCATGCTGTTGTTGGCTGCGTCGACTTCGATGGTGCGGTCAAGCCGGCGCAGGCCGACCACCAGCGCCCGGCCGCTGCCGTCCGGCGTGGCCGCGCCGCAGGTCGAGGTATTGCCGCCTTGCGGCACCAGCGGTACATGAAACTGACGCGCCAGGCGCACGAGTTCGGCCACTTCGGCGCGCGTGCCGGGCAGCGCCACCGCCAGCGGCTGGCCCAGATAGCGCTGGCGCAGATCCACGCAAAACGGCTCGATGTCGAGAGGGGCTTGCAGCACGTGGCGCGCGCCGATGAGGTTGCTCAACGTGGACAGAAATTCGGTGGACATCGCGCACTCCTCACTGACGGGTGAAACGGGAGACCGCCCAGGCGGTGACGAACGCCAGCGGCACCGAGCACAGCGCGGGGTTGGCCAGCGGGAACAGCGGGTGGGCAAATCCGAGCACCGCGACCCATACCGCCGGGCCGGCCACGATCAAGGCCGTGGCGCCCAACAGGCCGGCCAGACCGCCGGCGACCGCGCCGCGGGCGGTAAGACCCGGCCAGAATAGCGTCAACAGCAGCACCGGGAACGGGCCGCTGGCGGCCATGCCGAAGGCAAGCCCCATCATGATGGCGATATTCTGGTTCTGAAACCAGGTGGAGAGCCCTACCGCCAGCAGAACCAGCACGATCACCGACCAGCGCGAGGCGGCCAGTTCGCCGGCCTCGCTGGTTTGTCCTCGGCGCAACAAGCCGGCGTACAGGTCGTGGCTGAGGCTGCTGGCCCCGGCCACGGTCAGTCCGGCGATCACGGCCATGATGGTGGCGAACACCACGGCGGCGACGATGTCCTGCAACGCCGTGCCGCCGATGGCGCGCGCCAGATGCAGCGCCGCCATGTTGTCCCCGCCGATCAACTTGCCGTGGACGTCGAGAAAAGCTGGCGCGTGGCTGACGAAGACGATGGCGCCGATACCGATGACGACGTTCAGCGTGAAGAACAGGGCGACGATGCCGGTGGCCCAGCAGGCCGAGGCGCGCGCAGCACGCGCGTCCGGCACGGTGAAAAAGCGCATCAGCACGTGCGGCAGCCCCAGCAGACCGAGCACCAGCCCCAGGCCGAGCGACAGCACTTCCCACGGGTTATGCATCGCCTTGCTTGGCAGCCATACCCCGTGGCCGGCCGGATGCAGCGCTTCCGCGTGGGCGATCAGCGCGGGCAGGCTCGCGCCGCTCTTCAGCCACACGCCGGCCGCCAGCACCAAGCCGCAGATCAGCATCAGGCAGGCTTTGGCGATCTGCACCCAGGTGGTGGCCAGCATGCCGCCCAACGCGACGTACACGATGGCGAGCAGCCCCGCCAGCAGCACGGCGGGCAGATAAGGCAAGCCGAACAATAGGCCAAGGAGCTTGCCGGCGCCGATCAACTGCACCACCAGATAGAATAGAACGATCAGCAGTGAACTGATGGTTGACAGCGCGCGTACCGAGGACGTATCGAAGCGGCTGGTCAGGATGTCGCCCAAGGTGAAACGGCCGCGCTCGCGCAGCTTCTCGGCGAACAGCAGCAACAACAGCGGCCAGCCGGCCAGCGTGCCGACAGCGTAGATCAGCGAATCGTAGCCTTGGCGCATAAAGAGCCCCGCCGCGCCGAGAAAGGCGGCGGCGGACAGGTAATCGCCCGCTAGCGCAAGCCCGTTCTGCCAGGCGCTGATGCGCCCCGAGGCGGCGTAGAAGTCGGCGCGCGAGCGCGTGCGCCGCGCCGCCCACAGCGTCAGCGCCAGACTGAACGCCAAGAGTGTCAGAACCGCGCATTGCGCCAGATTCATGGCCGCCCCTCGCGCCGACTGGCCTGACGGACGTAAAGCAGCGTGACGATAAAGCCAAGCCAGATCAGACCAAGCGCCAGCGGCAACGACAGGGGCAGCGGGCCGCAGGGCAGGTCGAGCCAGGCAGGGAAAAACGCCACTACGCCATAGTAGGCGGCGATCGGCAGCAACAGCAGGACAAGCAACCACTTCATGCGTTTATTTTTGCCAATAGGTTTTGACGTTGACGAATTCGTATAGGCCGAATTCAGATAATTCGCGGCCGTAGCCCGAATCCTTGACCCCGCCGAACGGCAGCCGCAGATCGGAGCTGGTATGGCGGTTGATGAACACGCTGCCGGCCTGAATCTGGCGCGCCAATGTCCAGGCGCGCTCGGTATCGGCGCTGTAGATCGTGGCGCCGAGGCCGAACGGGGTATCGTTGGCGAGCCGGATCGCGTCCTGCTCGTCGCGGGCGCGCAGGATGCTGGCCACGGGACCGAACACTTCCTCGCGATAGACGCGGCAGCGCGGGCTGACGTGGTCCAGCACCGTGGCCGGATAGAAGAAACCGGGGCCTGCCGGCAGCGTACCGCCCAAGCGCAGCGTCGCGCCATTGGCCACGGCGTCCTGCACCTGATGGTGTAATGCCGCGCGCAGATCGTCGCGCGTCAGCGGCGAGAGCGTAGTGGCCGGGTCGGTCGGCGCGCCGGGACGCAGGGCCGCGGCTTCGGCCACGAACAGCTCGATGAAACGCTCTGCGATCTCCGGCACCACAATCATGCGCTTGGCCGCGTTGCACGATTGGCCGGCGTCGCGAAAGCGCGAATGCGCGGCTTCGCGCGCCGCGGCGTCGACGTCGGCGTCGGCCAGGACGATGAACGGATTGCTGCCGCCTAATTCTAGCACGGTCTTTTTCAGGTGCCGGCCGGCCAGCTCGGCCAGATGGCGGCCGGTGGCGGTCGAACCGGTGAAAGCCATGGCGTCTGACAGGCGGATGGCCTCTTCCACCTGGTCATGATCGATCCAGGCGATATCCAGCACGTCGAGTCCTGCCTGGCGTACGCAATCGAGCAGCAACTGCGTGCATTGCGGCACCACCGGCGCCGGTTTCACCAGACAGGCATTGCCGGCCATCAGCGCCGGCACGGCGAAACGCAGCACCTGCCAGATCGGATAATTCCACGGCATGATGGCGAGCACGGTGCCGAGCGGCTCGAACGCCACACCGCTGCGGCTGCCATGGGTCGGAATCGCCAGCGGCTGCAGCAGGCTGGGGGCCAGGCTCGCGTAATAGCGGATCAATTTTTCCGATTTGTCGATTTCCGCCAGGCATTCGGCGGTGCGCTTGCCGACTTCCAGCGTCACCAGATCGGCCAAGGACCGGCGGTGCGCCATCAGCGTGTCGGCGAGCCGCATCATGCGCGCTGCGCGGGCTTCGGTGTCGAGTCGCGCCCAGTCTTGACGCGCATGGCGCAAGCGGTCGACGCAGGCCGGCAGGTGTTCCGGCGTCCAAGCGGCGCGGGTGAAGACGACTTCGCCGCTGGCGGGATTGCAGGACGTAAATGCTGTCATAGCCTATGTGGCTTTGTTAGTTGGGAGCAATAGTCCACTTTAACAAAAAGCCCCGCTGCCGGACAGCAGCGAGGCGTCGTGAATGGACGGGACGGTGACGTGGCTACAAGACCGGCTTGCTCTCCAGGTCAGGCGGCATGACGCCGGTCAGCAGGTAGTCGATGGTTTCGCGCACGCTGCGCATCGCCGATCCGAACGGCAACGGCTCGGCGCCGCGGAAGAATAGCCCCTTGCTGACTTCGCCACGGAAGGCCGCGGCCAACTTCAGGTCGATGCAGAACTGGCCCACTTTGGACAAGCCGTCGCGCAAGCCACACACGCTCAAGCAGTTGAGCCCCTGGGTGCAGCGGCGCGGATCGGCTTTGGCATTGGCCTGCAGCTTGGCTTCGCGGCTCAGGTAGCTCTTGAGGAACGGTGTGAGCACGCCGCGCGCCGGCAGGCCGGCCACGCTCATGAACTCGGTGATGTCTTCCGGCCGCGCTTCGGCCAGGGTGCGCTTGAAGTTGTCGTGCGCGTCGCCTTCGCGCGTCACGGCAAAGGCGGTGCCGACTTGCACGGCCGCGGCGCCGAGTTCGGAAATGAACGTGCACACTTTTTCAAAGCTGTTGACGCCGCCGGCGACGATCAACGGAATACGTTCGCGCTCCAGTCCCAGCGTGCGGAAGAGTTCGAAGGTCTCTTCCAGTACACGGCGGAATTCGAAACGCTCCTCGCCCAGGTTTTGGATGTGCGCCGCGCCCAGGTGTCCGCCCGCATGATTGGGGTGCTCAATGACGATGGCGTCGGGCAGCCGGTTCTTTTTCATCCAGCGCTTGAGTACGATGCCGATGCCGCGCGACTCGGACAGGATCGGGATCAACGCCACATCGGGATGCTCGGCCGCCATTTCCGGCAGATCGAGCGGCAGGCCCGCGCCCATGACCACGGCGTGCGCGCCCGATTCGCAGGCTTGACGCACGTAGGCGGCGTGCGAATCGACCGCCTTCATCACGTTCACGGCGACCATGCCATTGCCGTCGGCACGTTCCAGTGCGCCTTTGACCTCGCGATCCAGGGCGATCAGGTTCAATTGATCCAGTTCGGCTTGGCCGTGGGCTTGTGCCGAGCGAGCCATCAAATCTTCATGCAGATGCCGCAGGTCGACACTCGCGACCGTGCCGACACCGCCTTCGTGCGCCACGCTACCGGCGAGGCTTTTGGCGGAGATGCCGACCCCCATGCCGCCTTGCACGATGGGCAACAAGGAGCGGCCGCGGATGACCAGCGGGGAGAATGCATGTTTCATGGGATCAAACCCTGCGTCGAGCAAAAACACTAAGTCTACAGCAAAAAGCGCCACACTCGAAGTTTCGGACTCACTAGATTGATGAATCTCAAGGAAAAGTCGCGTTCACGCCGCAACGGCCCGGCAGGATGGGCGTCTGTTGGGCGCTGAGAGATTCGCAGACATAAAGGCTTGATTATAACGTTTTTTTCGTCGGAATGCCGGCAGAAACGTGCTGGCACAAAGGACAGATGATCAGAATTTTTCCTCCCTTTTAGAGTTCGGTTTTTCCGTTAAATCTGAAATGGGGATAAGAAAATGGTGAAAGATCTGTCTGTACTGGCCAGTAAAGAGGGTTACCGTCTGGAGCAGGTGCGCGGCGGGCGGAAAGAAACAGCGCTGTTGCGCTTCCGTCACCGGATTTTTCGCGAGGAGCTGCGGTGGGTGCCGGTGTCGGTCGACGGCTTGGACCGGGACGAATACGACGGTTTTTCCGAGAATTTGGGGGTCTTCGTCAATCAGCGCGTCGTCGGCTCGGTGCGGATGACGCCCGGGCATCAGCGTTTCATGATCGAAAAGGAGTTTTCCGCACTGTTGCCGGCAGGGTGGTCTTTGCGCAAGGGCGCGGATTGCGCGGAGGTGACGCGTTTTGCCGTCGAGGCCGATCAGCGTGGCCGGCGGCTCGAGCCGGCGGCCATGCTGCTGTACCACTGTTTATACCGCTGGGCTGAACTCAACCATGTGCGCTGGATGTATTTCGTGGTCGAACCGCCGTTCTACCGCCGGCTGGCACGGATGGGGTTTCCGATTTTTCCGATCGGCGAAGCCAAACCGCTAGACGGCGGCGTGGTGTCCCAAGCCGCCTACTTCGACTGGCGCCATGCCAAGCCGGAATTTATCCGTTGGCTGCGACAGGCGGTCGAATACCCTGTTGCAATCCAAGCACAATCGCATGCGTCCGGTTATTGGCATTGAGCTTGCGGATGATATTGGCAACATGAAATTTCACCGTACGCTCGCTGATATCCAGGATCGTGGCGATTTCCCAGTTGGTCTTCCCTCGGCTCATCCAGTGGAAGATGTCGTACTCGCGATTGGAAAGCAGCATGGCGTTGGCCGACATCGGCGCCAGGTTGGTGACGCGCGTCATCGCCTGGTGCAGGTGGGGCACCAGGCAATTGAGCATTTCCACCAACTGGGTGTCGCGCGTGATTTCATCGCCGGTGACGGAGATCACGCAGGCCATGTTCTGGCGCGTGGAAGCCGAGCTGAACGTGACGCCGGTGCCGAGCCCCACCGAGGCGGCTTCGGCGATGAATCGCTTGGCCAGCGGACTGCGGGCGACGGAAAACGAATCCTGCCAGAAAATCGGTGCGGACCCCATCGGGTGATGCAAGATGGGGTCGCAATTGGCGAGATTGTCTTGCATGTAATGGTCGAGCCAGCCGAGCGGGTAGCTGACGTCGATCAGCTTTTCGACTTTCTGCATGTGCTGCTGCGCGTTCAGCCGTCCGAGCGCCAGCACCATGTGCTCGGACGGTATCTGATGTTGCATCAGATCGAGAAAGTGTTTCAGGCTCTGCTCATCCTCGATGTGGCCGAGAGCATGGATCCACTCCAGGAGCATCCATAGCCTGTCAGCCGGCAGATCCCCGGGTAACGGTCTTGTATTGAGTGTGTGTACAGATGTCATGAGTGGTGATAAGCGCTGATAAAGGGTTGAGTACAAAAATCATAGCAGAGGCCTACAGCCTGCGCTGTGACAATCTGTCTTCCCATGCGTATTTTCTCCCGGCTTTTAGATCAGTTAAACCCGTGATTAACACGAGTGCCGAAATGCGCCTGCTGGCAGGTGGTGCAGGTGCGCGCGCGGCCTGAAAGCGTCAGGCTTCGCGGCGGTGGGCCATGGCCGCCCGGGGAGGGCGTCGCTGCCGTGCAAGCCCCTTGACTGACGGTGTTTTCTTGGCATGCCTTGGGCGCTATTGTTTCACAGCTGAGAGCCGCGCAGATCCACCTGTTAGGTAAGAAAATACGTATTTTTACTGTTAATTTTTACTTTAATAACTACAAATATTGGTGTAACCTTTTTTAAGAAAATCCATTTAATTATGCCTCTCGCAATTTCGTTGTCATCGAGTTGCCGCGGGCTCAATCCATCGCTGAGTTATGGACACGCTGAAAGCCTTGATGGTCTTCATGACCACTGCCGAGAACGGCAGTTTTTCAGACGCGGCACGCAAGTTGGGTGTGTCGCCGGCTGCGATTAGCCAAAGCATCGCCCGCCTGGAACAGGAACTGGAAGTCCGCCTGTTCAACCGTACGACACGCCAATTGACCCTGACCGAGGACGGGCGCCGGTTCTACGCGCAATGCCGCGGCCCGGTCAACAACCTCGATTCGGCCATCAACCAACTCAAAGCCAGCCGTGACGAGCCTGCCGGTCACCTGCGGGTGAGCATGCCCAATTCGTTTGGCCGTCGCTTCATTCTGCCGCTGATGGAAGAGTTCTGCGATCTGTATCCCAAGATCAAGGTCTTTTTCGGTCTGGATGATCACTTCAGCGATTTGGTGGAGGATGGCTACGACGTCGGCGTGCGCACCGGCATGATGCCGGATTCGCGCATGGTGGCGCGCAATTTGGCGCAGATGCCGCTCTATGTCGTGGCGTCGCCGACGTATTGGCAGCGTTTCGGCCGGCCGGAGAAGCCGGAGGATTTGGCCAACCACGATTGCATCAACTTCCAGTTTCCGACCTCTGGCCGGTTGTTCAAATGGGAGTTCGACCGTGACGGCGAGCGCATCCCGCTGGAAGTGACCGGTACCTATACGCTCAATGAAATGGAAGCGGTGTGCGAATTGGCACGGCTCGGCATGGGCGTGGCGCAACTGCCGGGGCATGAAGTGGTGCATTACATCCGCACCGGCGAGCTGGAAGCCGTGTTGACCGACATGGTCTCGCTCGAGCGCTCGATTTACATTTGCTTCCCGCACCGCGATCACATCGCGCCGCGGACCCGGGTGTTCGTCGACTTCATCGTCGAAAAGCTGTCGGACCATCCCGATATCATTGCCGATTTACCGGGGGTGGACCTCACCGCCAAGCGTTCCGCGCTGCGGCAACAGGCCGGCGTCTAAGCGTCGTTTCCCGAAAACCCGGCATAGCGATATGCCGGGTTTTTCTTTGCCTGCAATCTGTCTGATTTTGGCCTCATTGCGTGTCGGCTTGATACGTCGCGCTAGCCAAGTCGCCGCCGATTTGTTAAGAATATTAAACGCCATATGAATATTTTAATCGGCAAGATCAGCCGAAAGGGGAGACTATGAGCGAGCAACAATATCCCGCTTCCTATTACGCCGCGTCGGCCAATGGCGCCGTGGCACGGCCGGTGCTGGAAGGCGCCCATCAATGCGACGTCTGTATCATCGGCGCCGGGTACACCGGATTGTCGGCGGCGCTGGCGCTGGCGGAGGCCGGGTTATCGGTGATCGTGCTGGAATCGGCGCGGGTCGGTTTCGGCGCCTCGGGGCGAAACGGCGGGCAGATCGTCAACAGCTACAGCCGCGATCTGGATGTGATCGAGCGCCGCTATGGCCACGACAAAGCGACCGCGATGGGCGCGCTGGCATTCGAGGGCGGCCGCATCATTCGCGAGCGTGTCGCCAAGTACGGTATCGCCTGCGACCTGAAACCCGGCAATATTTTCGCGGCGATGACGTCCAAGCAGCTGGACGAGCTGGCGGAGAAGAAAGCGCTGTGGGAACGCTATGGGCATACCGGCCTGACGCTGATCGATGCCGGCGCGCTGCCGCAATACATCGGCAGCGAGCGCTATGTCGGCGCATTACTGGACCAGTGGGGCGGGCACATTCATCCGTTGAATCTAGCACTGGGCGAGGCCGCCGCATTCGAGACGCTCGGCGGCCGTCTCTTCGAACAGTCCGCCGTGACCCGCATCGAACAAGGCGTGCCGGCCGTGGTCCATACCGCGGGCGGGCAAGTGCGGGCCGAGTTCGTGGTGGTGGCGGGCAATGCCTATCTTGGCAATCTGGTGCCAATGCTGGCGGAGCGAAGCCTGCCCTGCGGCACGCAAATCCTCGCCACCGAACCGTTGCCCGAGGCCGTGGCGCGGCAGCTGCTGCCCGGCGACCACTGTGTGGAGGATTGCAATTACATGCTGGACTATTACCGGCTGAGCGCGGACCGGCGCTTGCTTTATGGCGGCGGCACGGTCTACGGCGCGCGCGATAGCGCCGTCATCGAGGCGCAAATCCGCGCCAACCTGAAGAAGACCTTTCCGCAATTGGCCAACGTGCGCGTCGATTACACCTGGACCGGCAACTTCCTGCTGACGCTGTCGCGTTTGCCGCAAGCCGGCCGTATCGGCCGCAACATCTACTATTCGCAAGGATGCAGCGGCCACGGCGTCACCTATACGCACTTGGCTGGGGTGATGCTGGCCGAAGCCATCCGTGGCGAGAGCCGGCGGCTGGACGTCTTTGCCGGGCTGCCGCATCACAATTTCCCCGGCGGGCGAGTCTTCCGGGTCCCGATGCTGACGATGGGCGCGTGGTATTACGGCTTGCGCGACCGGCTGGGAATGTGAAGGTAGGGAGTGGGGAGTCGAATGTAGCGTGCGTTCGCGCAGCAACGCACGTTTCAACGCACGGTGACCAGGTTCGGGGAGCGTTCGCCCCCCGCCTCCAGGTTAGGGTGTTAATCGGCGGTCAACACCAAGCATCCCGCCACCTCGCGCAGGCGCGCGGCGTTTTTCAGATATAACCACGACGACTGGGCATCGACCGGCATCGATGCCCAACTCAGCCGGCTATCGAAAATCAGCCGGCGCACGTCGGGGTGGAAGGAAGTTAAAAAGCAACGGCGGGAGTCAAAGCAAAACCTTAACGGCGGGAGTAAACGCCCGTCCCCGCTCCCGCTTTCAAGGTGTTGCCGTTACTCCCGCAGTGGTGGTTCGCGCAAGCGAAACGGCGGAAGTAGAAGCAAAACCTCAACGGCGGGAGTAACGCGTCCCCACTCCCGCTTTTAAGGTGTTGCCGTTACTCCCGCAATTGTGTAGGGTGCCAATCGACGCGCAACGCGCGGCATTGCGCCGAACCCCGGTGGCGCACTGCCTTCGGCGAGTGCGCCCTACTCCCCACTCCCGGATTTCTCTATACCGCCATGAAGCGCGCCACCGGCGTGCCGCTCCAGTCGACGCTGTCGAGCAGGTTTTTGACGATCAGCCCGAGCTCCGTGTCGCCCTCGATCACCAGCTTGCGGTTGAAAAACAGCGTATCCGGGTCCTCTTCGCGCAACATCATGCGCGCGAAATCGGTGGCGTTGGCGGCGAAACGCAAGTCGGGCTCGCCCAGATCGCGGTCGACGGAGAATCCCTGCTCATCGGCGCCCAGGCGCAGGCTGATGCCGGCATCCAGTACGCGCACCTCGAAGCGCCGTCCGGCCAACAAGCTCATGTCCGCCGGCAATACCCCGCGTTTGACCAACTGATTGAGGCTGGCCGCCAGAACGTATGCCGGCGGCGTGGCCGGCAAGCGCGCCAGGAGCTTTCCCAGCGGCGCGGGCAGAACGAAATCAGGAACGTGCATGACGGGTCTCTCCTTGAGGATCGATGCCGGCCGCGCCGCGCCAGTAGCCGTCGACGCGCCGGCCGCCGGC
>Ga0213872_10000575_pt1 | contig 28427 bp, 24 predicted proteins | sample VelepicomBERX_R2_FD_160071 | JGI IMG/M metagenome (GOLD analysis project Ga0213872, IMG submission 160071) | Rhizosphere microbial communities from Vellozia epidendroides in rupestrian grasslands, the National Park of Serra do Cipo, Brazil - RX_R2 | ecosystem: Host-associated > Plants > Roots >...
CGTCCACCTTCGAAGCCAGCCAGCGCGAGGTGGCCAAGCTCGAGGCCGCGCTCAAGGGCAACGCCGACGTCGTCGCCGTCACCAGCTATGTCGGCAACGGCAGCCCGCGCTTTTACCTGCCGCTCGATGCGCAGACGCCCAATCTGAACCTCGGCGAAATCATGGTCATGACCAAGGGAGGCGAGGCGCGCGAACGCGTGCGAACCAAGATCCAGTCGCTCTTCGAGACCGATCTTCCCAATGTGCGTGGCCGCGTGAACCGCCTGGAGAACGGGCCTCCGGTGGGCTATCCCGTGCAGTTCCGCGTCTACGGCAACGACCTCGATCGGGTTCAGCAGATCGGTACGAAAGTGGCCGCGCTGATGCGCACGAATCCGAACGTGCGGCAGGTCAACCAGGACTGGGGCGAGCGTACCAAGCGTGTGCGCGTCGACGTCGACCAGGACAAGGCGCGCGCGCTCGGGATCACGTCCCGCCAGATCAAGCTGGCCCTGGAAACCTCGGTCTCGGGACTGCCCGTCACGCAGTACCGCGAGGGCGATCAGGACGTCGACGTCGTGGCCCGTCTGATCCAGCCGGAACGCACCGATCTCAACAACCTCAAGGACGCGAAGATTTACCTGCGCGACGGCAAGTTCATTCCGGTTTCGCAGGTGGCGCGCCTGACCCTGGACAGCGAAGACAGCCAGCTGTGGCGCCGCAATCGCGTGCCCACGTTGACCGTCCGAGCCGACATCTCCGGCGCCGAAGCCCCCGACGTCACGAACGCACTGCTGCCTCAGGTCGAGGCCTTGGCCAAGACCCTGCCCTTGGGCTATGGCATCGACGTGGGCGGTGCTCTCGAATCCAGCGAAAAGGCGCAGAAGTCGATCTTCGCCGTGATGCCGGCAACCGTCGTGGCTGTACTCGTGCTGCTCATGCTCCAGCTTCAGGACATGAAGAAGATGTTCCTTGTGCTCCTGACGGCGCCGCTGGGCCTGATCGGCGTAAGCGCGATCCTCGCGGCATTCAGGATTCCGTTCGGCTTCGTGGCGATGCTCGGCGTGATTGCGCTCGCCGGCATGATCATCCGCAACTCGGTGATCTTGGTCGTGCAGATCGACCAGGACGTCGCTGCCGGCGCGCCCCTATGGAATGCAATCGTCGAGTCGGCGGTGCGGCGCTTGCGTCCCATCGTGCTGACGGCCCTGGCGGCGATCCTCGCCATGATTCCGCTGACTCGATCGGTGTTCTGGGGTCCGATGGCCTGGGCCATCATGGGCGGCCTGGCGGTTGCCACCGTCCTGACACTGGTCTTCTTGCCCGCGCTGTACGCGACTTTCTATCGCGCGAAGCGGCCGCTCAATGCGGCGGCCGCCTGAATGACAAAAGCCGAGGCAATGAAAAAGACACTCCGGGCCGCCCTCTGGGCGATGGTCGCGACCATCGTCGTTCAGACCGGCATGACGCACGCAGTCCTGGCGCTACTTCTCGGGAAGCTGCCGCTGGGCCGTCTTGAGAGCTCGGGCCGCACTGCTTGGGCCATCGACGGCGCCATCGCACTGGCTGCCGCCCTCGCCTTCGTGCTCGTGCTCGGTTGGTTTATCTCCTTGTACCGCACGAAGCGTTCCACGCATCGTTGATGCCACCTACGGCGATGAAAGCTGAGGCAATCGAAATGAAGACACCTATGCTTGCCCGCTGGGCAATTCTCGCGATGCTCGCGGCGCAGGCCGGCGCGGCGCACGCGATCGATCTGGTCGGCGCCTATGAGCAGGCGCTCAGGCACGACCCCAACCAGTTGGCAGCGAACTCCGCTGTCGTGGCCGGACGGGAGTTAGCCGTACAAGGCGATGCGCTGCTACGGCCGCGCGTCGGCCTGCGAGCCGGTGTAAACCGAATCGACGACCATATGTCGGGAAGCGTCCCGTCGTCGATTGCTGCGCTGGTTCCCTCGCACAGCTCCGGCACGGTGCGCCAAGCGTCGATCGAAATCACCCAGCCGATCTACGACGCAGGCGCCAGCGCCGAGCGTCGACAACTGAAGCAGCGGGCCTCGCTGGCAGAAACCGAGTTCGACCAGGCGCAGCAGGACTTGGCTCAGCGTGTTGCTGCGGCCTATTTCGGCGTCATCTCTTCGCAGGAATCGCTGCGCGTGACGCTCGCCGAGAAGACTGCGATCACCATGCAGCTCGAGCGCGCGCAGGCGCGATTCAATGTCGGTCGCGGCAAGATTACCGATGTCCAGGAGGCCCGGGCGCGCTACGACCAAATTCAGACCAAGGAGATCAATGCGCGCAACGTGCTCGAGCTCCGCAGTGCGCTGTTCAAGGAGACGACGGGCGCATCGCCGGACGATTTGTCCGGCTTGGTGGACGGCTTCGCCGCTTCGCCACCCGACCCCGACAGCCTGCAGTCCTGGCAAGAGCGAGGCGAGGCGCAAAGCAATTTCGTGAGGGAACGACAGGAATCTCTCGCAATCGCTTCGGCCGAAGTAGACAAACATCAACTGTCCAGCCGCCCCACCCTGAATGCAGTGGCGAGCTACTCGCCCAGGGGGCAAAGCGGCAGCCTGTCCCCTATTGGGTATCCGAGCAGCGATCGCACAGGGGTTGTCGGCTTGCAGTTCAACATGCCGCTTTACGCGGGTGGCGGGATGGATTCCCGAGAGCGCCAGTCATTGGCACGTCGCGAGGAGGCCGAGCAGGAGCTCGCAGCTGCCCAGCGCGACGTCCGTCTGCAGGTTCAGGATGCCTACCTGGCGGTTCGCATGGGTGTGTCCAGAATCGCATCTTCGGAGCAGTCCCTGATCTCCGCGCGCAGCGCGCTGGACGCCACAACGCTGGGTCGCGATGTTGGCACGCGCACCGAGCTCGATGTTCTGGACGCCCAGCAGCGAGCCTTTGCTGCTGAGTTCGATGTCGTGCAGGCACGCCTGGACTATCTGATGGGGCGCATTCGTCTTTCCGCCGCCGTGGGTGAGCTCGGCGAGGAACAGCTGCGCGCCGTGGGCGCCTGGCTTTCCGCGCCCTGACACCATGAGTACCTTCGCTTCGGTCCGTCCTGATGGCAGGGCAAGCGGCCTTGCGCGCGGCCAAATCGTTCGCTGGGCACAGCGCTCAGTGGTCATTGGCTCGGCCGTGCTCACGGCGGCTTGCTCGACTGTCCACCCATGGATCAATCAACCCATCGCCGAATCGTCGGCGGCGACGCCCGTCGCGGCGCTGTCGCCAGCCGAGACGGCGGCATCTTCGTCGCTCGTCGTCGCCGTCACCTTGTCAGGGGGCGGCGCGAGAGCAGCGGCATTCGGCCTCGGCGTTCTCGAGGAGCTCAAGGCCACACGCTTCGAATGGGACGGTCGCTCGACCGACCTGCTCGACGAGGTCGGGCTGATCAGCGGTGTTTCTGGTGGGAGCGTGCTGGCCAGCTACTACGCCGCGTTCGGCGATGAAGTCTTCAGCCGCTTCGCGCATGATTTTCTGCTGGCCGACTTCCAGACCGGCCTCATACGCGATGCACTGTCGCCGTCGACGCTGTACCGCATGACTTCACCGTGGTACGGGCGCGGCAATGCGTTCGAACAGCGGCTGGATGGTGTCTTTCGCGGCATGACTTTCGGTGAGATTCAGGCAAGGCACACGCACCCCAAACTGCTCGTGACGGCCACCGACCTGACGACGGGCGCGCCGTTCGAGTTCACGCCCGAACAGTTTGCGCTGATCTGTTCGGACCTGAGCAGCGTCCCGCTGTCATTCGCAGTAGCCGCATCGTCGTCCGTGCCCCTGCTATTCAGCCCGCTGACGGTGCGCAACTACGCTGGCGATTGCCCGCAGGCCCCGAGCCCGTCTCCAGCTGCGTCGTCCGACGGCAATCTGTCGGCACGGCTGCTCAGCTTGGTGGCCCAGAGCTACCGTAACGCCGCCGAAAGGCCATACATCCACCTCGTCGATGGAGGCCTTGTCGACAACCTCGGCGTACGAGGCCTACTGGAGCGCACGATGGCCGGCGGGACCTTCGATGCCAGCTTTCGCGGCGTGAAGCCGGGAACGGTTCGCCAGATCGTGCTCATCAGCGTCAACTCAGAGCGCGATACGGCCGAGCGGATCGACAGCAGCGACGAAGTACCCGGGACGCGCCAGGTCCTCGACTCTCTCGTCTTCGGCGCTGGATCGCGTCTGACGACCGAAACAACGGCCATGGTCGACGACGTGGCACGCCGCATGAGCGAGGAGATCAGGAACGAGAAGGATCAGCCTGGCAGCCCCTTTGCCCCGGATGCAGAAGTGCATGTCATCAGCGTCAGCCTGCGTGACCTGCAAGATCGTTCGCTTCGACGCGGCCTGCTGAGCGTACCGACGGCCTTGACGATCTTGCCGATCCAGGTCGAACAACTCGAGCGCGCGGGGCGCGAGGTCGTTCGCGAGTCGCCTGCGTTCCAGCGTCTCCTGCGCAGCCTTGGCGCCAGCGGACCGGACTCTGTACCGCCAAAGACCGCAGATCCCGTCCCGGTCACACTTGGCGACGCGGCCCCGACTTCTTGATTGTCCCGACCGACGGGGGCGGCAAGGTCTCAGCCAGCAGCCCCGGCGCTGCGATCTCAATGGCATCGATCGGTTTGTAGGCGATGCGCTCGGCTGTTCTGGCGTCGACGCCGAGCGCACGCATCGCCGCAGCCGCGGTCTGTTCAGCGAAGTCCGCTACGCAATCCGGTTCAAGCATCGAGCGCGTTGCGCCCAGCACGGCTCCCGTCACGATGTTCAAGGCCAGGGCGATTGGAAGCGGCTTGAAGCGCTCTTGGCGAATGCCCTCCTCCAGGTCCCGGCGCACGTAGTCGAAGAGCACATGCGGCCCCTCGGCGCCGGGCCAGCCCATGCGCGCCAGGCAACTTGCGGCAAGAGGGTGAGCGATGGCCAGCCGGGCGACAACCCGGATGCCACAGGCGACGCGCTCGGCCGGGTCGGAACGGTTCAGAACCACCGGCTCGGCCATGCGGATCAGCCCATTGGCGATCTCCACCGCCAGCTCGCTCAGCAGAGCATCAGGCGACGGGAAGTATTTGTAGAAGGTGCCGCGCGACACCCCCGCCTCGGCAATCACCTCGTCGATCGACATGGCCCCAGGCCCCGATGCCGCCACTCGCGACATCGCGCCTGCCAGCAACCTGGCGCGCATGCGCTCCCTGCGCTCGGCGGCAACGCGTTGGCGATGATCCTTGACTTCCATTGAGCTGATTGTGCCGCCACACAGAGGTGAGTGACGACACTTTTGTCATGATGACGGATTGCCCAATTTATGCTTGGGAAGCGTCTGCTAAAGACGGGGACAGTCGGAGATGGTGCCCGATTCGAGCCTTAAGTCGCGCCGCTTAGCACCGCACTTTCGAGTGCCGTGTGCCGCCCCTGACTTCGCACGCTGCATTGACGGCCTACAGCAACCGATCGACCTTGCGACGGTCGAGTGTCTGACCATGGCCTTCAGTGAGCGCTGGCACTGCCGGCAGTCGATGCCCGCCGATGCTGCACACCAGTCGGTCGCCGTCACGGGCCGATTTCGCAGCTCGGACCGTGCGCATCAGCGGGCTGGCTTCCATGACTTTCTGAACGTCCGCCGCGATCTCGCGCAGCTTGTCCGGATCGGGGCCGCTCACCCTGTACGCAACCGGGAAGGGCGAGTAGCACTGCGCGGGCTGCAGCGCGTGCACCTGAAGGCCGGCGAGCGGCGCGAGCTGAGCTACCAGCTGAATGCGCGCGACCTCAGCTTCGTGGACCACGACGGCGTCCGTCAGGTCATGCCTGGCACCTACCGGTTGAGCGTCGGCGGTGGTCAGCCCGACACGGAGGCCCCGTCGGAAAGCTCGACGTTCGCGTTGACGCGGCAGGTTATGTTGCCGCGCTAAGCGAGGCTCTTGCCACCACGCGGCTCACTTCCCCCACCACTTCGATCAGCCGTCATCGCCATGCCATCACTGCGTTCCGCATTGCTATGGGCCGGCGCCGCTTTGGCCCTGCTGCTAATCCCTGCCACGAGAGCTCTCGCTCAGGACGGCGCCATCTACCCGCTTCAGGCTCCCGCGGAGCCGGAGTCAATCAACCTTGGTACCGGCGGCGTGGACAACCAACCGGCGCCCGAAAGCTGGTTTCGCCAGTGGGGCGAACCGATGGTGCGCAACGTCTCCACTGCGACGCTCACGCCTTTCCTGCCCGCGCCAGGCAAAGCCACCGGTGCTGCCGTCATCGTGGCGCCGGGTGGCGGCTTCCGCTGGTTGTCGATCAACAACGAAGGCTGGAGGGTCGCCAAGGCGCTGGCCGACCAGGGCATCGCAGCCTTTGTGCTCAAGTACCGCCTGCTGCCGACGCCGGAGTCGCTGGACGGCCTTCGGGAATCGATGGATCGCCTCTTCGCCGCCGCACCCGCTGACGGCGATGGCGCGCCGCCGCCGCTCATTCCCGATCTCTCTAGGCAGCTTGCGGATACTGGGGCAGCCTACGCACTGATCCTCTCGCGAGCCAAGGAGTGGGGTGTCGACCCGAGCCGGCTGGGCATGATTGGATTCTCGGCCGGTGCGGGCCTCACCGTGCAGACGGTCCTGCGCTCCAGGAACGTCAAGCTCGCCTTCATTGCCCCCATCTACGGAGGCATGGGCCCGGTCGACGTCCCGAAGGACGCCCCGCCCATGTTCAACGTCATTGCTTCCGACGATTTCTTGTTCCGCGGCCAGTTCGGCGTGGTCAAGTCCTGGTTCGATGCGGGGCGGCCGGTCGAATTTCACCTGTTCCAGAACGGCGGCCATGGCTTCGGCCTGGGCTACCCAGGCAATACCACCAACGGCTGGTTCCCAGTGTTCATTCGCTGGCTGGATGTGGACGGGTTCCTCAAACCGAAAGCGAGGGTGTCGTGAAGGTGCCGCGCCAATTTCATCGGAGTTAGATGCCATGAGCAGCACGATAAAAAAACGACTGGCCGCCACGGCGGTTTGCGTGGCCTGGGCCTTCGGCGCCCAGGCCGCCGAGACCCAATTGATCGTCGACGCCGATCAGCCGGGGCCGGTGATCGACCGCCATGTCTACGGTCAGTTCGCAGAGCATCTGGGCAGTGGCATCTATGGCGGCATGTGGGTCGGCCCCGACTCCAAGATCCCCAATGTGCGTGGTTGGCGCAAGGATGTCGTCGCGGCGCTGAAAGCGCTCAAGGTCCCCGTCGTGCGCTGGCCCGGCGGCTGCTTCGCCGACGAATATCACTGGCGCGACGGCATCGGCCCGCGCGACCAGCGTCCCGTCAAGCTCAACACGAGCTGGGGTGGCGTGCCCGAGAACAACGCCGTCGGCACTCATGAATTCTTCGATCTCGTCGAGCAGATCGGCTCCGAGGCTTATGTCAACGGCAACCTCGGCACCGGTAGCGCGCGCGAGATGGCCGAATGGATGGAGTACATGACCGCCGAAGGAAACTCTTCGTTGGCTCAGCTGCGGCGCAAGAACGGACGCGACCGGCCGTTCCGCGTGAACTACTTCGCCATCGGCAACGAAGCCTGGGGTTGCGGCGGCCAGATGCGGCCCGAGTACTACACCGACCAGTTCCGCCAGGTCGCGGCGTTCCTGAAGGCACCATCGAACAATCGCCCCGTGATCATCGCCAGTGGCGGCACCGGTCTACAGACGAACTGGACCGAAATGCTGAGCAACGGTGTGCCGGGTGTCGATTCCATATCGCACCACGAGTACACGCTGCCCACGGGGGACTGGGAGCGCAAGGGCTCGGCTGTCGGCTTTCCCGAGTCGGAGTGGATCGCCACGCTCGCGCACACCTTGTCCATCGACGAAATCATCAAGCGCAACAGCGCCGTCCTGGACCGCAACGATCCAAAGAAGAAGATCGGCTTCTACTTCGACGAATGGGGCAGTTGGTACGACGCGGAGCCAGGCAGCAATCCGAGCTTCCTGGTCCAGCGCAACACCCTGCGCGACGCGCTGCTGGCGGCGCTGCTTTTCAACGTCTTCCTCGCCCACGCCGACCGCGTGAAGATGAGCAACGTCGCGCAGATGGTCAATGTGCTGCAGGCCATGATCCAGACCCGCGGGGATCAGTTGGTGCTGACGCCGACCTACTACGCCTTCGCGCTGTACACGCCTTTCCAGGATGCGACGTCGCTGCCCAGTCGGATCGAGAACAACCCGGTCTACAAGGTTGGATCCGTCGAGATGCCCGGCCTGTCGGCGACTGCAGCCCGGGGCAAGGACGGCAAGCTCTACATCGGCCTCGTGAATGCCAATGCCACACAAGCGGCCGAGTTGACCGTTCGGGTTGGTACCGCCACCCCCGCGGCCGTGCACGGCAGGCTGCTGACGGCGTTGGCCATGGACGCGCAGAACGAGTTCGGCAAGCCGGCCCAGGTCGTGCCGCGCGCTTTCGAGGCTCGCGCCGCCGACGGCAAGCTGCTGCTGAAGATCCCGCCCAAGTCGATCCTGGTCGTTGCGGTCGAAACCTGAGGCTCCGCGCCAGGCCTTGACGATCCTCGCCGCGCAGGGTCTCGCGCTGATCACTGCCCTGTTGCCCGTGTTCCTGTTGGGTTGGTAGGCGCGCGCCGCTTGGCTGCGCCGCCCTTGCAGCAAACTGCAACAAGTTCGTCCCGCACGTGCGTTGACCGCGCGCTTTAATGGTGTTCGACCCGCGCCGATGGCCGATCCGGGAGCGCGGTCTCCGCTGGAGGAACACCTATGAATACCAAGCGCCTGATCGCCACGACCGTGGCGTTTTCCATCGCTCTCGGATCCCTGCCCATGCGGGCCCAGGCCGACATCGTGCCGACCGAGGCCTTGCTGCCTGCCACATTGACGCAAGCCGGCATCGACAACAAGCGCGCGAGCATCAAGGCCTTCCTGGCGCGCGAGGACGTGCGTCAGGCGCTGATGCAACAGGGCGTCGACGCCGACCAGGCGCTCGCCCGCGTGGACGCGATGAGCGACGACGAGGCCGCCGACATGGCCGACCGCATCGCGCAGGCACCCGCCGGCGGCGACGTGCTGGGCATCGTGTTCACGGTCTTCATCATCCTGCTGGTCACCGACATCCTGGGGCTCACCAAGGTCTTCCCCTTCACGCGCTCGGTGCGATGAAGCACGGCGCCGCAGGCCTGATTCCAAGCCTGCTCCTGTGCGCCTGCTTGGGCGCCGGTCTCGCCGGCTGCGCCGCGCCGCCGCCGGTGCAGCAGCTGTATCAGGCCTGGCCTCCGACGCTGGCGCCGCGCGCCGAACTCACAAGCGTGCCCTTCTTCGCCCAGCAGGAGCACGAATGCGGACCTGCAGCCCTGGCCATGCTGCTGCAGGCCAGCGGCGTCGCCGTCACGCCGGCGCAGCTGACGCCGCAGGTCTACCTGCCCGGCCGTCAAGGCTCGCTGCAGCAGGAGTTGTTGATCGCGGCGCGGCGCCACGGGCTGCCTGCCTACACGCTCGCACCGACGCTGCCCGATCTGCTCACGGAGGTCACGGCCGGGCACCCCGTGCTGGTGTTCGAGAACCTGTCGCTGCCCATCTATCCGGTCTGGCATTACGCCGTCGTGATCGGCTACGACCGCGAGCGCGGCAGCCTGCTGCTGCATTCTGGAACGACCGAGCGGCTCGACATGTCGTTGGCCACCTTCGAGCGAACCTGGGCCCGGAGCGGGCACTGGGCCATGGTCGCCCTGCCCCCGGCTGAGCTCCCCGCCACGGCCCAGGCCCAACCCTTCGCCGCGGCCACGGCGGCGCTTGAACGGCTGGACGCGCGCGCCGCGCGGCAGGCCTATGCAACAGCCCTGCAACGCTGGCCGGACGAACCCGCCTTGCTGCTGGGCGCGGGCAATGCGGCCTACGCCCTCGGTGATCTCGCCGGCGCCGCAGCGGCCTATCAACACGCGGTCGACACCCGTCCGGATCTCGCCGATGCCTGGAACAACCTGGCCGAAGTGCTGATGGCATCGGGCGGGCCGGACCAGCGGGCCGATGCCCTGCGCGCGGCCAGGCAGGCGCTCGCCCTCGGCGGGCCTCGTGCGGCGCTGTATCAGAAGCTGGTCGAGAAACTGAGCGCCGCGCCCTGACTCCCTCGGGCCTGCGGCAGACGGACCGGGCTCGACGAAACCGGGCCACTGGTTACAGTCCTCCTCAAATCCGGTGGCGCGGCATCCCGCCGCCTTACTCGTAGAAACTGGATAGCGGGAGAGGGAGCTATGTTTCGAAATTTGTCCGTGCGGGGCGGTCTGCTCATGGTGTTGGCCACGTTCACGGCCGCGCTGATGGTGGCCATCGGTGTCGGTTGGTCGGGCACGCGGTCGGGCGTGCAAGCCTTCGAGAGCCAGCAGGCCTTCAGCGACGCCATGCTGGCGCTCAAGCAGGCAGAAATTCGGATGTGGGACAACCGCGTGGCGCTGGCCGTTGCCCACCGCAACATGCTGCGCGGCGACGCGCACGCAAGCATCAGCGGCCAGACCGAGCGCGCCGACAAGGCCATGTCGGATGCGCAGGCCATTCTTGAAAAGGTCGTGCAGTCCGTGCCGGCCGAGCGGCCCGACGATCGCAAGACCGCCGAGGCAATGCTGGATGCCTTCAAGGCCTACGACGTGCTGGTGCGCAAAGGCAGCGCGAGCCTGGCCAACGCCGACGGCGCCGACTACAGCGCCAACGACATCGTCAGCCAGCGCAATCGCCTGCTCGCCGAGATGGAAGCCCTGATGAAGAAGCTCTTCGCCTCCGCGGAAGCGAACAGCAAGACCCTGCACGACCAGACCGTCGCCATGCAGCACACCGCCGAGGTCCTCGCCGCCGTGCTGGTCGTCCTTGGGCTGGGCCTGCTGGCCGGCTGCTGGTGGTTCATCCACCGCCAGATCGTGCAGCCGCTGCAGGAAGCGGGTTCACTGTTGGAGCGCGTGGCCGAAGGCGACCTGACCCAGTGCGTGCCCGCGCGGTCCAACAACGAGATCGGCCGGCTCCTGACTTCGCTGGGCACGATGCAGGAGGGCTTGATTCGCATGGTCGTGCAGGTGCGCGCGGGCGTGCACGAGATCAACACCGGCGCCAAGGAAATCGCGCTCGGCAACTCGGACCTGAGCGGCCGCACCGAGCAGCAGGCCGCCTCGCTCGAAGAAACCGCAGCGAGCATGGAAGAGCTCTCGTCCACGGTGAAGCAGAACGCGGACAACGCGCGCCAGGCCGACCAGCTCGCCGCCGGCAGCATGGCCGTGGCGCAGCGTGGCGGCACGGCCGTGGCGGACGTGGTGAACACCATGCAGGCCATCGCCGGCAGCTCGCAGAAGATCGCCGAGATCGTCAACGTCATCGATTCGATCGCCTTCCAGACCAACATCCTGGCGCTGAACGCAGCCGTCGAAGCGGCGCGTGCGGGCGAACAGGGCCGTGGCTTTGCCGTGGTCGCGAGCGAGGTGCGAGCACTGGCGCAACGTTCGGCAACGGCGGCCAAGGAGATCAAGTCGCTGATCAATGATTCGACCGAGAAGGTCGGCGCCGGCTCGGATCAGGTCGAGCGCGCCGGGACGACGATGCGCGAGATCGTCGCGTCGGTGCAGCGCGTGACGGACATCATGGTCGAGATCACCGCGGCCTCGCAGGAGCAGTCGTCCGGCATCGACCAGGTCAACCAGGCCATCGTCCAGATGGACCAGGCCACGCAGCAGAATGCCGCGCTGGTCGAGCAGGCCGCCGCCGCCGCCGCGTCGCTGGAGACACAGACGCGGCAGCTGCAGCAGGCGGTGGCGCAGTTCCGCGTGCCGGCCGGCCACAACGCGGGCCTGACAAACCGCTAGGCTTCTTCGTCCTGCCGGTGCGCTAGGCCTGAGCCGCCGATTCGCGGATCTGCGCGGCCAGGTAATCCCACAAGCGCGCCTCGCCGCTGAACGCGACGTTGAAGCGCAGCCAGCCGCTCTGCCGCGGCTCGGGGTAGAACAAATGCCCCGGGCCGAGCATGATGCTTTGTGCGGCCGCGTGCTGCGAGAGCATGGCGGCGTCGGGCAGGTCCGGGTGGCGCGCCCACAAATACATGCCGGCAAGGCTGCGCGTGTGCAGCTCGAAGCCGAGTTCCTCGAGCTTGCCCGCGACCTGCTGCTGCGCCGCCGCCAGCCGTGTGCGCAGCCGGCCCAGGTGCTTGCGCCAGCGCCCTTCCGTCAGCGCGTGCAGCACGAGCCGCTCGTTGAGATCCGACGAGGTCAGGCCCGAGATCATCTTGCGCGTGGCCAGGTCTTCGAGCAGCGGCGTCGCCGCCGCGACAAAGCCCACGCGCAGGTTCGGTGAGATCGTCTTCGAGAAGCTGCCCAGATAGGCCACGCGCTGCAGGCGGTCGAGGCTGGCCAGGCTCGGGTGCAGCTCGGGGTCGAGGTCGGCGTAGATGTCGTTCTCGACGATGGCGAAGTCGTGCTGGTGCGCGAGCTGCAGCACGCGCAGGAGCTGCTCCAGCGGCACGGTCGAGTTCGTCGGGCTGTGCAGGCGCGGCTGCGTGAAGAACACGCGCGGCCGGTGCACGGCCAGCAGCGCTTCGAGCGCGGCAAGGTCGTAGCCCTCCGGCGTGCGCGGCACCGGCAGCAGCGTGGCACCGAGCATGCGCAGGATGTAGAGGATGTTCGGATAGCCCGGCGCGTCGACGAGCACGGCGTCGCCCGGCCGGACCCAGTGGCGCGCGAGCAAGTCCAGCGCCTGGCTCGAGCCCTGCGTCAGCAGCAGCTGGTCGACGCCGGCGCGCACCTGCCGCTCGGCCAGCAGCTCGACGAGCAGCTCGCGCAGTCCCTGGTGCCCGTAAGGCGAGCCATAACCACCCAGTTCAGCGTCTTCCTGGGCGAGCTGGCGCAGCGCACGGTGCACGCCGTCCTCGAACAGCCAGTCGTGCGGCAGCCAGCCGCAGCCGGCCTTGATGTCGAGCGCGCGGCTCTCGAAGATCTGGCGCAGGTACCACTTGGCGTCGAACTGCACCTGGACTTCGGCGCGCGCCGCCGCCGCTGATTCGGCAGCGCGCGGGCGCACGAAGAAGCCCGCGTTCGGCTTGGAATGCACGAGGCCGAGCGCGACCAGCCGGTCGTAGGCCTCGACCACGGTGAACACGCTGACGCCCTGCGACTGCGCGAACTGCCGGATCGACGGCAGGCGCGCGCCCGGCGCCAGCGCCTGCTCGCCGATGAGCCGCTGGAAGCCGCCGACGATCTGGGCGATCAGGGGCGTGGGCGCGTCGTGTTCGAGGGCAAACATGGGTCGGGGCGATCTGTACTGGCCGCTCGGCCAGTACGGCCGCTCGCTGTCTGCGGACAACTGTACCTGTTGCCTGCGCCGGCCTTTGCCTAGAGTCGAACGATCCAATTCCCGGAAGGACCCGACATGAGCAGCAATTCCGAACTGATGGCGCGCCGCCGCCAAGCCGTCGCCCGCGGCGTGGGCCAGGCCCACGAGATCTTCATCGAGCGCGGCAGCAATGCCGAGGTCTGGGACGTCGAGGGCAAGCGTTATGTCGACTTCGCCGGCGGCATCGCCGTGCTCAACACCGGCCACTGCCATCCGCGCGTGGTCGAGGCCGTGCAGCAGCAGCTTGGCCTGTACACGCACACCTGCTTCCAGGTGCTGGCCTACGAGCCGTACGTGGAGCTGGCCGAGAAGCTCAACGCGCTGGCGCCGGGCAATTTCGCCAAGAAGACGCTGCTGCTGTCCAGCGGCGCCGAGGCCGTCGAGAACGCCGTCAAGATCGCGCGGGCCTACACCAAGCGCCCGGGCGTCATCGCCTTCACCGGCGGCTACCACGGCCGCACCATGATGACGCTGGGCCTGACCGGCAAGGTCGCGCCCTACAAGATCGGTTTCGGCCCCTTCCCTGGCGACGTCTTCCACGCGCGCTTCCCGAACGCGCTGCACGGCGTCAGCGTCGACGACGCGATCGCGTCGGTCGAGCAGATCTTCAAGAACGACATCGAGGCCGAGCGCGTCGCGGCCTTCATCGTCGAGCCGGTGCAGGGCGAAGGCGGCTTCTACATCGCGCCGCTGGACTTCATCCGCCGCCTGCGCGAGCTGGCCGACCGCCACGGCATCCTGCTGATCGCTGACGAAGTGCAGACCGGCGCCGGCCGCACCGGCACCTGGTTCACCTGCGAGCAATGGGGCGTGGCGCCCGACCTGATCACGACGGCCAAGTCCCTCGCCGGCGGCTTCCCGATCTCGGGCGTGGTCGGCCGTGCCGAAGTCATGGACGCGCCCGCGCCCGGCGGCCTCGGCGGCACCTATGCCGGCAGCCCGATCGCCTGCGCCGCCGCACTCGCGGTTCTCGAAGTCTTCGAGCAGGAGAAGCTGCTCGCGCGCAGCCAGGCGCTGGGTGAGCGCATGGTCAAGCGCTTGTCTGCCATCGCGCAGGGCTTTGCTGCCGTCGGCGACGTGCGCGGCCTCGGCGCGATGGTGGCGATCGAGCTCTTCGCCGTCGAGAACGGCCGGGCCGACGTGCATCGCCCCGACGCCGACCTCACGCGCCGCGTGCTCGCCGAGGCGGCCAAGCGCGGGCTGATCCTGCTGTCCTGCGGCTCCTACGGCAACGTGATCCGCATCCTCGTGCCGCTGACGGCCTCGGATGCGCTCGTCGACGAAGGCCTCGACATCCTGCAGGCCAGCCTGACGGCCGCGCAACAAGTTTGAGGCCGGCCATGGAATCCCCGCTGCAACAACTCAAGGACCGCGCGCTGCTCAAGACCGCGGCGTATATCAACGGCGCGTGGGTCGAGACGCCCGCGCAGTTCGCCGTCGACGATCCGGCCACCGGCCAGACGCTGGCGCGCGTCGCCAACCTCGGCGCGGCGCATGCCGAGCAGGCCATCGCCGCCGCCGACGCGGCCTGGCCGGCCTGGCGCGAGCGCACGGCCAAGGACCGTGCCAACGTGCTGATGCGCTGGCACGCGCTGATGCTCGAACACGCCGACGACCTCGCCCGCCTCATGACGGCCGAGCAGGGCAAGCCGCTGCTTGAGGCGCGCGGCGAAGTCGGCTACGCGGCCAGCTTCCTCGAATGGTTCGCCGAGGAGGCGCGGCGCGTCTATGGCGAGACGATTCCCACGCACGACAAGACCAAGCGCCTGCTCGTGCTCAAGCAGGCCGTCGGCGTCTGCGCGGCGATCACGCCGTGGAACTTCCCGCTCGCGATGATCACGCGCAAGGTGGCGCCGGCGCTCGCCGCGGGCTGCCCGGTCGTCATCAAGCCGGCCGAAGCCACGCCGCTGTCCGCGCTTGCACTCGCCGAACTGGCGCAGCGCGCCGGCATGCCGGCCGGCGTGCTCAACGTGCTGACCGCCGACGCGGAGAACTCGATCTCGATCGGCAAGGTGCTCTGCGAAAGCCCGGTCGTGCGCCACCTGTCCTTCACGGGTTCGACCGAAGTCGGCCGCATCCTGATGAAGCAGTGCGCGCCGACGATCAAGAAGCTCTCGCTCGAACTCGGCGGCAACGCGCCCTTCATCGTCTTCGACGACGCCGACATCGACGCCGCCGTCGAGGGCGCGATGCAGGCCAAGTACCGCAACGCCGGCCAGACCTGCGTCTGCGCCAACCGCTTCTACGTGCAGGACGGCGTCTACGACGCCTTCGTCACCAAACTCGCCGCGCGTGCTGCCGAGCTCAAGCTCGGCAACGGCTTCGAGCCGGGCGTGCAGCTCGCCTCGATGATCGATGACCAGGCCGTCGCCAAGGTCTCCGAGCACGTCGCCGACGCGCGTTCCAAGGGTGGGCGCGTGCTCACCGGAGGCCAAGTGCGCTCGGGCCGACTGTTCGAGCCGACCGTCATCGCCGACGCCCGTGCCGACATGCTCTGCGCGCGCGAGGAAACCTTCGGCCCGCTGGCGCCGGTGTTCCGCTTCGAGACCGAGACCGAGGCCATCGCGCTCGCCAACGACACCGAGTTCGGCCTGGCGAGCTACTTCTACAGCCGCGAGATGGGCCGCATCTTCCGCGTCGCCGAAGCGCTGGAGTACGGCATGGTCGGCGTCAACACCGGCCTGATCTCCACGGCCGAAGTGCCCTTCGGCGGCGTCAAGCAATCGGGCCTGGGCCGCGAGGGATCGCGGCATGGGATCGAGGACTACCTGGAGCTGAAGTACCTCTGCCTGGCGGGGGTCTAAGGCGCGTCGGCTTGCGCTCGCGCAATTGCACGCCGCGCAAACGCTGGAGTTCCTGCGATCGCCACCCGGCAACATGCTCGAAGCGCTCAGGGGCGATCGAAAGGGGCAGCACAGCATCCGCGTCAACGACCAATGGCGCCTGTGTTTCGACTGGACCTCGGCGGGTCCGGCGAACGTGGAAATCGTCGACTATCATTGAAGGACTGCAGCATGACCCCACCCGTTGATCGCATGCGCGCCGTGCATCCCGGCGAGGTGCTGCGCGAGGACTTTCTGCAACCGCTCGGCATGAGCGTCAACGCGCTGGCAACCGCCCTTGGCGTCCCGGCCACCCGCCTGCACGAGATCGTCAAGGAGCGGCGCGGCATCAGTGCTGACACCGCGGCGCGTCTGGCCAAGTACTTTGGTGGCGATGCGGCCTCGTGGCTGATGCTGCAGGCCCACTTCGACCTCAAGACGCTGCCGAGCCGGCGCGATATCGAGCGCACCGTCCAGACGCGCGATCTCTCGGTCGCCTGAACGCGAGCCCCTCAGCGGCTCGACGGAAAGCTGAACACCGCGCCCTCACGCACGCCGGCCGAGGGCCAGCGTTGCGTGATCTGCTTGCGCCGCGTGTAGAAGCGCACCGCATCGGGCCCGTAGGCGTGGAGGTCGCCGAACAACGAGCGCTTCCAGCCGCCGAAGGAGTGGTAGGCCACCGGCACAGGCAGCGGCACGTTGACGCCGACCATGCCGACCTCGATGTGGTCGGTGAAGTGCCGCGCGGCCTCGCCGTCGCGCGTGAAGATGCAGGTGCCGTTGCCGTATTCGTGTGCGTCGATCAGCGCCATCGCTTCGGCCAGGCTGTGCACGCGCACGATGCCGAGCACCGGGCCGAAGATTTCCTCGCGGTAGATGCGCATGCCGGGCTCGACGTGGTCGAACAGGCAGGGGCCGAGGAAGTAGCCCGCCTCAAAGCCGGCCACCGTGAGGCCGCGGCCGTCGACGACGAGCTCGGCGCCTTCGGCCACGCCCTCGTCCACATAGCCGCGCACCTTCTCGAAATGCGGCCGCGTGACGAGCGGCCCCATGTCGCTGCCGGCCTCGGTGCCGGGGCCGACCTTCATCTTCGCGATCTCGGCCACGAGACCTTCGCGCACGGCGTCGGCCGCGGCATCGCCGACGGCGACGACCAGCGGGATCGCCATGCAGCGCTCGCCGCAGGAACCGAAGGCCGCGCCCATCAGCGCGTTCACGGCGTTGGGGATGTCGGCATCGGGCATGACGACGGCGTGGTTCTTGGCGCCGCCGAGCGCCTGCACGCGCTTGCCGTGCGCGGTGCCGGTGGCGTAGATGTATTCCGCGATCGGCGTCGAGCCGACGAAGCTCACGGCCTTGACGCGCGCGTCGGTCAGCAGCACGTCGACGGCTTCTTTGTCGCCGTTGACGACGTTGAGCACGCCCGGCGGCAGGCCGGCTTCGAGCGCCAGCTCGGCGATCAGCAGCGCGCTCGACGGGTCGCGCTCCGAAGGCTTGAGCACGAAGGTATTGCCGCAGGCCACGGCCATGGGCCACATCCACAGCGGCACCATGGCCGGGAAGTTGAACGGCGTGATGCCGGCGCACACGCCCAGCGCCTGGTGCTCGGACCAGGCGTCGATGCCGGGCCCGACGTTGCGGCTGTGCTCGCCCTTGAGCAGCTCGGGCGCGTAGCTCGCGTACTCGACGTTCTCGATGCCGCGCTGCAGCTCGCCGAGCGCGTCGGCCAGCACCTTGCCGTGCTCGGCCGTGATGAGCGCGCAGATGCGCTCGGCGTGGCGCTCGAGCAGCACCTTCAGCTGGCTCATCACGCGTGCGCGCTTGAGCGGCGGCGTGTTGCGCCAGGCCGGCAGCGCGGCCTGCGCGCCGGCGATGGCGGCCTCGACGGTGGCGCGGTCCGCGAGCTGCACGCGGTCGGACACGGCGCCCGTCGCGGGGTTGAAGACTTCGGCGCCGCGGCTGCCGCCGTCAGTGCGGCGGCCCTGGATCAGGTGCTGGATCATGGAAGAACTCAGTCGGTCTCGTTGAAGCTGTCGCCGAGCGCGGCCGCAAGGCTGCGGATCTCGGCTTCGGTGCTGATGAAAGGCGGCGCGAGCTGGAGCGTGTCGCCGCCGTAGCGCACGTAGTAGCCCTTGCGGAACATCGACATCGCCACTTGATAAGGCCGCTTGGCCGGCTCGCCCGGCGCCGGCGCCACGCTGATGCCGGCGGCCAGGCCGAAATTGCGGATGTCGAGCACATGGCGCGCGCCGCGCAGCTCGTGCACGGCCGCCTCGAACACCGGCGCCAGGGCACGCACGCGCTCGAGCGAAGACTCCTGCGCCAGCAGGTCCAGCGAGGCGATGCCCGCCGCGCAGGCCACCGGGTGCGCCGAGTAGGTGTAGCCGTGCGGGAACTCGACCATGTAGTCCGGCCCGCCGGCCGCCATGAAGGTGTCGTGGATCTCCTGTTTGGCGACGACGACGCCCAGCGGCTGCACGCCGTTGGTGATCTGCTTGGCGGCGGTGAGGATGTCGGGCGTCACGCCGAAGGCCTCGGCGCCGGTCCAGTGGCCGCAGCGGCCGAAGCCGGTGATGACCTCGTCGAAGATCAGCAGGATGTCGTGCGCCGTGCAGATCTCGCGCAGGCGCTGCAGATAGCCCAGCGGCGGCACGACCACGCCGGCCGATCCCGAGAAGGGCTCGACGATGACAGCGGCGATATTGGACGCGTCGTGCAGCGCGATCAGCTGCAGCAGCTCGTCGGCCAGCGCCGCGCCGCCCCAAGCGCCCTGCCCTTCGGCTGGCGGCTGGCCCTTGAAGAAGCTGCCGGCCGGCGGCTGCGTATGCGGCAGGTGATCGGCCTCGATGCCCTGGCCGAAGGTCTTGCGGTTGCCGACGATCCCGCCGACCGAGATGCCGCCGAAATTGACGCCGTGATAGCCCTTGGCGCGCCCGATCAGGCGCGTCTTGCCGGCCTGGCCCTTGGCGCGCCAGTAGGCGCGCGCCATCTTCAGCGCGGTGTCAGCCGACTCTGAGCCGGAGCCCGTGAAGAACACGCGGTTGAGCCCGGCCGGCATGCGCTCGACGATGCGGTTGGCGAGTTCGAACGAGAGCTCGTGCCCGAACTGGAAGGCCGGCGAATAGTCGAGCTGCGCGACCTGGCGGCTCACGGCACTGACGATCTCCTGGCGCGCATGCCCGAGGCCCGTGCACCACAGGCCCGACAGCCCGTCGAACACGCGGCGCCCGTCCGTCGTCGTGTACCAGGCGCCCTCGGCCGAGCGCATCAGCCGCGGCGCGGCCTTGAAATCGCGATTGCCGGTGAACGGCATCCAGTGCGTGTTCATCCAGCCGGCCGGCCGCTCCTCGGCGCTGGTCTGCGCGGAAACCTCGTCGGGAATGCCCATGTGCATGCTGCGCCTCTTGTCGTCAGGGAGAAAACTGCGCGATCCTCGCCGCGGCTATGCTTGCAGTCAATGACGAAAACTCGCCGCTTACTTGACGGTTTATGAAAGCAAGGCCCAAGGCACCGCTCGGCCAGCTGGCGGATGTCGACCTGCGCCTGCTGCGCGTCTTCAAGGCCGTGGCGGACTGCAACGGCATGGCCGCGGCCGAGCTGGAGCTCAACATCGCCACCTCGACGATCAGCCGCCACGTCAAGGATCTGGAGGAGCGCCTCGGGCTCGTCCTGTGCCGGCGCGGGCGCTCGGGCTTCGGCCTCACGCCCGAAGGCCAGGCCCTCTACGAAAGCGCCCAGCAGCTGCTCGCCGCGACGGAAGGTTTCCGCAACCAGGTCAACGAGATCCATAGCGGCATCAGCGGCGAGCTGCACCTGGCGGTGTTCGAGAAGACCGCGAGCAACCCCGCCTGCCGGCTCGATCGCGCTGTGGCCGCCTTTCGAGAGCGCGCGCCCGAGGTGCGGCTCAACGTGCACGTGGGCACCATCGCGATGATCGAGCGCGGCGTCATCGGCGGCGAGTTCCACCTCGGCATCGTGCCCGAGCACCGGCGCTCGCAGAGCCTGGCCTATGTGCCGCTGTTCAAGGAACAGATGCAGCTCTACGCCGGCCGCGGCCATGCGTGGTTCGATCCGTCCGCCAAGCGCGTTTCATGGGCCGACCTGCGCCGCCAGGACCTCGTCGGGCTCGGCTACCACTCGCCCAACATGAGCCTGGCGCACGCGCGCCAGCTGCAGCGCAAGGCCACGGCGTCGGACCAGGAGGCAGTGGCGACGCTGGTGCTGTCCGGCTGCTTCGTGGGTTTCCTGCCGGACCACTACGCGGAGCCCTTCGTGCGCGCCGGCCGCATGCGCGCGGTGTCGCCGGCGACCCTGCACTACGAGTGCAGCTTCTCCGGCATCTCGCGACGCAGCCCGGCGCTGCCGCGGGTGGCAGGCGCCTTCCTGGACGCCTTGCGCTCGGCGCACGCATGAGCCTGACGTGATCGCAAAGCCGCCAGCCGGAAGCGTGCAGGTCGGCCCTGTGCAGGCAGCTGGCATCGACGTCGTTGGGCAGCGCCTCGAACAGCGAGGCCGTGTCACCGCGCCGCATGGCGCGCGCGCTGGCGAGCGCGAGCGCCTGCTGCTGCCCCTGTTGCCGCGCCTGCGATCAACAAGGCCGCAACAATCGCGACGAGATTTCGGGTGGTCATGACGGAAGCGGGAGACGGCGCATGCACAATGCCGCGTCAGCCTATTCGGGCAAGCTTCACGCCGCCAACACCGCGATCGGGCGACCGCGCAGATCATTCCACCCATGCTCATCCTGCTGGTCGAAGACGACGAAACCATTGCACGAGAACTCACGCTGCGCTGGCACGCGAGCGGCTGGGAAACGCTCGCCGCCACGACGCTGGCGCAGGCCCAGCAACTGGTGCAGCAGGCGCCCGACGTCGTCGTCCTCGACCGTCAGCTGCCCGACGGCGATGGCCTGGCCTGGCTCGAGCGCCAGCGCCAGGCCCAGCTGCAGGCGCCGGTGCTGATCCTGACGGCGCGCGACCGTGTCAGCGATCGCGTCGAAGGCCTGCGACGCGGCGCCGACGACTATCTGGTCAAGCCGTTCGCGCCCGAAGAGCTTGATGCGCGGCTCGAAGTGATCCGGCGCCGTCTCGGTCGCGACAAGGGCCAGCAGCTGCGCTTCGGCCCGCTGCTGTGGTCGCGCGACGATGGCGGCGCGCGCATCGACGGCACGCTCGTCGAGCTGCTGCCGCGCGAGTTCGAAGTGCTGGGCCTGCTGATGCGGCGCGCACCGGCCCTGGTGCCCAAGCGTGTCATCGTCGATGCGCTGTCCGAGCGCAACGAGGAGGTCAGCGACGCGGCGGCCGAGGTCTACGTCTCGCGGCTGCGGCGCAAGCTCGCCGGCTCGGGCCTGGTCATCCAGACGGCGCGCGGCTTCGGCTACCGCCTCGTCCTCGAGGGCGAGTCAACGGGCGAGCGATGAATTCACGCAGCGGCCTGCAGTCCCAGCTGCAACTGCAGCTGATGCTGCCCATCCTGGGCATCGTGCTGGCGAGCTCGCTGCTGAGTTGGGTCGGCGCGCAGTTCATGGTCAACAGCGTGTTCGACGGCTGGCTGCTCGATGCCGCACGCTCGCTCGCCACCCAGGTCGGCTTCGACGCCGGCCGCGCCTCGCTGGTGCTCTCGCCGCAGGCCCGCGCAATGCTGGTCTACGACGTCGTTGACACCACCTCGTACGAAGTGATCCAGGACGCGCGCCTCGTGGTCGGCACCGCCGGCATTCCCACGAGCGGCTCCGGGCTCTGGCGCTACGGCGTCACGGCGCGCGCGTACGACGGCGTCTTCAACGGCCAGCCCGTGCGCGTGGCCAGCGTCACGCTGCGGGCGCCGGGCCAGGCCGATACGCTGGTGCTCGTCTGCGAGACCTTGCACAAGCGCGAGGAGGCGCACCGCAATCTCGTCCTGATCGTCGCGCCGGTGGTGCTGCTCGTCATCGTCGCAGCCTTCGCGATCGGGCGCGCGGTACGCCGCACGCTGCGACCGCTTGAGCTCATCGCGGCCGATTGGAACGAGTCGTCGAACACCTCGCTCAAGGCGATCCCGACCACCGGCGTGCCGAGCGAGCTCATGCCCTTCGCGAACGCGCTGAACGGACTGTTGCAGCGCGTGCGCGACCTGCTGGAACGCGAGCGCCAGTTCGCCGCCACGGCCGCGCACCAGCTGCGTACGCCGCTAACAGGAATCCAGCTCGGCTTGTCGCGCGCCGCACAGGCCGAGGATGTCGGCACCGTGCGGGCCATCCTCGCCGAGCTCGGCGGCGCGACGCAGCGGATCTCGCGCCTGATCCAGCAGATCCTCGCGCTCAGCCGGCTCGATCCGGAGCTGCAACGCTCCGTCGACTTCGGCAAGGTGGACCTGGCGGCTCTCGCGCGCGAGATCGGCGAGTCCTACGCCGACGCCGCCTTCCGCAAGGGCATCTCGCTGGAGCTGGAGATGGCGGACGCCGACCCGAGCAGCCCAGCCTGCATCGTCAACGGCGACCGCGAGCTGCTCAGCGAGGCGCTCGGCAACATCCTCGACAACGCGATCCGCTACACGCCACCGCAGGGCCGCGTCATCATCGAGCTCGACACCCGCGCCGTGACGCTGAGCATCCATGACAGCGGCCCTGGCATTGCCCCGGACGATCAGGAGCGCATCTTCGAGCGCTACGTACGCGGCCGCCATTCCGATGGGGCCGGCTCCGGCCTCGGCCTGGCGATCGCCAGGGAAATCGCCGCGCTGCACGGCGCGCAGCTCGACGCCGAGGCCAGTCCGCTGGGCGGCGCGCGCTTCGTGCTGCGCCTTCGCAGGCCAGCCTGAAGCGGCGCGCGCCGCTTGCGCTTCAGCGCTCCGGCTGCGTGCCGGTGTAGTAGGTCAGCGCGTAGGCCTTGAGCGTGCCGTCGGACTGCGGCACGGCCGAGATCTTCACCTTGTTGCCCTGCGCCAGGCCGGCCACGAGCGCCGCCAGGTTGGTGCTGTTGGTGATGTCTTCGGGCGTGATCGTGACCGTGTCGTTGCTGCGGTCGACGGCGTAGACCAGCGTGGCCGAGCCCGGGGTCGTGCTGAAGTTGACCGTCACCGGCTGCGTGCCGCCGGCCACCGTCACCGCGAAGCTCGTCGCGTTCGCGGCGGGCGCGGTCGACACCGTCGCCAGCGGCAGCCCGACCGGCTGCACCACGACCCAGGGCGCCGACCAGCCGTTCGTCTGGGCCGGATCGCCCCAGCGCGCATAGGTCGCGCCCTGCGCATAGAACTGGTAGTTGCCGCCGAAGCTGACGCTGCCGCCGGTCGCCTTGGTGAAGTCGCTGACGGCATTGGCGCCGCTGTCGACCAGCGTCGGGAAGCTTTCGTACCAGAACTTGAAGCCCGTCAGCGCGGCGCCGGACACCGGGTCGGTACCGTTCGCCGTGGCGCTGCTGATGTAGGCCATGTTGACGTTGTAGTCGTCACCGGCGGTGTTGAAGTTGCCGCTGACGATGAAGCCGGCGTTCGTCACGCTGGAGAGGCGGCCGCTGTAGTCGGCCGTCTCGATATCGATGGTCTTGGCGACCATCGGGCTTGCCGTCGGGTCGACCACCTGCGTGTGGACCTTGAAGCCGCGCACCAGGTTGTTGGCTGCGAGGAAGGCCGTGCCCGTGCCGATCGGCGTCGTGTCCGACAAGGCGTTGTCAGGCGTGCGGAAGAAGAACTGCGTGGTCGCCGCGATCTGCAGGCGTACCGGCTTGCCGTTCTCGTCGGCGACCAGGATCTGGTTGTTGTTCGTGTTGACGCGCAGCACGTGCCCTTCGGGGCTGATCCAGACCGTGTTGAACTGGCTCGACGCCCAGATGCGCGTGGCCACGAGGCTGCCGTCCTGCTGGTAGCGCGTCGCGACGCGCACGAAGTTCCCGGCGGCCAGCGCGGCGGAGACGCTGGAGAAGTCCTTGATCGTGCTGTCCTTCTTGCCGTCGAGGTCGTAGAACAGCGTGCCGTTCGTCGCGTCGACCTTGATGGGCACGCTCTTGCCGGTATCGACGGCGGTCTCGGGCGAGACGACCGGCGAGGTCGGCAGCTGCTTGTCGATCGTCAGCGTGAGGTTGTCGCTCGACACGGCGGTGACCTTGCCGTAGCTGTCGCGCAGCAGCACGCGGCGCAGGTCGGACACGGGCACGTGCTTGACCGGCCCGTTGAAGTTGACGACCCAGATTGGCTGCGTCTCGCCGACCTTGAGGTGCGCCGTCAGGAAGGCCGGATGGCTGAGGTCCACTTCCAGGTTCAACGCGGTCGTCGGCGTGCTCGGCACGACCAGCGGCGTGGCGAAGGTGACGGAGACCGTGACCTGCTTGGCGCCGCTGGCGCCCGTCGCGCCCTGGATGTCGATGCGGCTCGAATCGACGGCCGTGCTCGCGGCTTCGGGGAAGCCAGCTTCCGGATCGGCCGAGGTGATCAGGCTGACATCGCCGGGATTGGCGGACAGCGTCAGCGTCGCGCCGGTATAGGTATCGCCCGCGTTGAGCGTCACGCCGCTGAGCAGCTCGCCGAGCTGGTCGAGCTGCGCAAGATTGAGCGGCAGCGCCGTGCTGCCCAGGGGAACCGTGACGCTCGTACCGTCGGATTTGGTCAGCGCGATGCCGAGCACCTTGACGCCGATCGTCGCCCAGTCGTCGCTCGTCGCGTCGCTCAGCATGACCGGCACCGTGACCGATTGCGGCGTCGCCGTCGAACTCGTCGGCGAGGTGGCCGTGGTCGTGGTTGAACCACCGCCACCGCCGCCGCAGGCCACCAGGCCAGCGGCCATCACCACGGTCAAACTCCAGCCAAACTGCTTGCGCTTATTCATTGCTTGCTCCTGTAAACAGCAGGCGGATGCTTGCTTTCAATCCATGCAAGAAGCTTTCACGTTCGGCGCGAGCAGTTACAAATTCACGGCGTCAAAACATTGTTCGCCAGGGGTGTTGTTGCAGCTGGCTTTCAGTTTTCCGCCAATTTGGCGACAAGTCGTAATTCGAGTTAGCAATTCGTTGCGAATTGGTGGGCGCCGGCGAGGCGCAATGCAACAAGAGCGTTCGTTTGCACAATATGGATCCACCGTGCTGCGACGCACTCATCAATACGAGGATCCCCTTGCGCCAATCCCTGATGGCAATTTGCCTGCCGCCGCTGCTCGCCCTGTGCACGTCGTTCGCCACGACGCCGGCGCAGGCGGCCTATGTGCAACCCAGGATCGAGCACGAGCGTTACGGCACGGTGCGCGTCGTCGTTCCCGTCACCAGTGCCGACGTCAAGGTCTGGGCCTTCAAGCTGCACAACATCGCCAACGGCATCGAAGGCGCCAAGGCCTCGGGCGGCGAAATGCAGGCGGAGGTCGTGCTCTACGGCCCGGGACTGAAGATGCTCATGCAGCCGGAATCATCGCTGGCAGCGACCATCGACGAACTGCGCCAGGCCGGCGTGCGCTTCACGATCTGCAACAACACGCTCAAAGGCATGGACCTCGACTGGCACGAGCTCTACAAGGTGCAGGAATCCGACATCGTGCCGTCGGGCTTTCTCGAGGTGGGTTGGCGGGCGAATCAGGGGTGGGCCGTCGATTCGATGAATTGAATCGACGGTGCCGGACGACTGAACCGAGGGGTTCACAACTCGAACGCCGTGCTCCGCTTGATGGTCCGCAGCACCAGCATGGAGTTCGACCGCGCCACTTCCGGCAGTTGCATCAGCACATGCGTGTGGAAGCGCTCCAGGTCTTCGGCATCCTTGTAGGCGAAGCGGATCAGGTAGTCGTTGGTGCCCGCGACGTAGAAGCAGTCGAGGATGTCGGGGCTCGCCATCACCGCTTCCTCGAACGCGGCGAGCGCCGCCGTGGTCATGCGTTCCAGGTTGATGATGGTGTAGCTCGTGCCCTGCTTGCCCACAGCCTTGGGGTTGAGCAGCGCCACGTAGCGGTCGATGACGCCGATTTCCTCCAGCCGTTTCACGCGCCGCAGGCAGGCCGACGGCGACAGGTGGACGCGTTGCGCCAGCTCCTGGTTGGGCAGGCGCCCGTCCCGCTGGAGCTCGTTCAGGATGCTTCGGTCAATCGCATCCAATTGCACGTCAGAGGCCATGAGGAGAATTTGATTCAATTTTTTTGGCAGTCTAACGCAGGGAATTGCAAAACATGGGGTTTAGCCTGCGCCTGCGCGCCGCCACATTGCGCGCCGCCCGGCCTAGACTGCTGCATCGCCGCAATGCATGCCTGCGCCCGTTCCGGCAGGCCTGAAAGTCCGGTTCCAGTGCTTCTTTATGAGCTTGCTCTCCCTTGATCGAGAACTGACCCAGGATTCGTATTACGCCGCCACGGCCCCGCGCGGCCCGGGCCATGCGGCGCTGGCCGCGTCGATCGAGGCGGATGTCGCCATCGTCGGCGGCGGGCTCGCCGGCCTATCGGCCGCGATCGAACTGGCGCAGCGCGGCCACGACGTAGTGCTGCTCGAAGCCGCGCTCGTCGGCGGCGGCGCGTCGGGGCGCAACGGCGGCCAGGCCATCCACGGCCTCGCCTGCGACCAGTCGACGATCGAAGATCAACTCGGCCTCGACGAATCGCGCCGCATCTGGGCGATGAGCATCGAGGCACTCGACCTGATCCGCGAGCGCTGCGCGCAGTTCGACATCGATGCCGAATGGCAGGACGGCTTTCTCGGCCTGGCGACGAGCGCCGCAAAAGCCGCTGAATTGCAGCAGTGGGCCGACCGCATCGCGACGGTCTACGACTACCCCATGCAATGGATCCCGCAGGCCGAGATGCCGCAGTGGATCGACAGCAAGCGCTTCCACGCCGGCGTGTTCGATGCACGCTCGGGCCATCTGCATCCGCTCAAGTACAGCCTGGGGCTCGCGCGCGCCGCAGCGAGCCTCGGCGTGAGGATCTACGAGCACAGCGCCGTCACGGCGATGGAGCACGGCGAGCGCGTCGTGCTCAGCACGGCGCAGGGCCAGGTGCGCGCACGCCAGGTGCTGCTGGCCGGCAATGTCTACCTGCCCGAGCTCGCGCCCGCGCTGGCGCCCGACCTGGCCGCGCGCATCATGCCCGTCGGCACCTACATTGCCTGCACCGAGCCCTTGGACGCCGAGCGCCTGCGCGCGCTGGTCCCGAGCCGCTCGGCCGTCTGCGACACCAACTTCGTGCTCGACTACTTCCGCCCCACGGCCGATCAGCGCCTGCTCTACGGCGGCCGCGTGAGCTACAGCACCGTCACGCCACGCTCGCTGATGAACAGCATGCGCGCGCGCCTGCTCGAGAGCTTCCCGCAGCTGCGCGACGTCGCCATGCAGTACGCGTGGGGCGGCTTTGTCGATATCTCGATGAACCGCGCGCCGGACTTCGGCCGCCTCGGTACGGCGCGCAATGTCTATTACCTGCAGGGCTTCTCGGGCCACGGCCTGGCACTCACCGGCCTGGCCGGCCGCGTCGTGGCCGAGGCCATGCACGGCGACGCCGCGCGCTTCGACACCTTCGCGCGCCTGCGCCACCGCCGCTTCCCTGGCGGCAAGCTGATGCGCACGCCGGCCCTCGTGCTCGGCATGGCCTATTACCGCCTGAAGGACATGCTGTGAGCCAGGCCGCACGCAAGCCGCAGGTGCTCGTGCCGGTGTGCAACCGGCAGCTCGGCGACCACCCCTTCCACATCGTCGGCAAGAAGTACATCGACGCGGTGCGGCTGGCCGGCTGCCTGCCCATCGTCGTGCCCAATCTCGGCGAAGCCGGCGCCGATGACCTCGACGACTGGCTGGCCGTGGCCGACGGCGTGTTCCTCACCGGCTCGCCGTCCAACGTCCACCCGAGCCACTTCGAGGAAGACGTGCACGACGCCGAGCTGCCGCTCGATCCGGCCCGCGACGCGCTGACGCTGCCGCTGGTGCGCCGCGCCGTTGAGATGGGCCTGCCGCTGTTCGCGGTCTGCCGCGGTTTCCAGGAAACCAATGTCGCGCTCGGCGGCAGCCTGCACCAGGCGGTGCAGGAGCAGCCGGACCTGCACGACCACCGCGCGCCCGAGGGCCAGCCGCCCGCCATCGCCTATGCGGAACAGCACGCCGTCTCGGTCCTGCCGGGCGGGCGCATGGAAGCGCTCGTGGGCCACGGTCCAGTGCAGGTCAATTCGCTGCACGGCCAGGGCGTGAATCGCCTCGCCCCGGGCCTGCGCATCGAGGCCGTCGCGCCCGATGGGCTGGTCGAGGCCTTCAGCATCGATGCATCGCCGGCCTTCTCGCTGTGCGTGCAATGGCATCCCGAATGGCAGGCCGCGAGCAATCCCGTCTCGATGGCGCTGCTGCAGGCGTTTGGCCAGGCCTGTCGCGACTACCGCGACCAGGTGCGCCG